>Ga0255336_100348_pt1 | contig 82469 bp, 83 predicted proteins | sample MeOH1_35cm_T3_17_FD_189102 | JGI IMG/M metagenome (GOLD analysis project Ga0255336, IMG submission 189102) | Sandy soil microbial communities from University of British Columbia, Vancouver, Canada - MeOH1_35cm_T3_179 | ecosystem: Engineered > Artificial ecosystem > Sand microcosm > Unclassified ... | reverse complement strand
TGGAGCCGTCGGGCATCAGGCCCTGGCCCTGGGTGGTGCGGATCGCCTGGCAGAGGTTGGTCTTCTGGCTGAGGCAGTACTCGCACTGGCGGCATTCCGGCGTGTAGAGCGGAATGACATGGTCGCCCTTTTTGAGCGAAGTGACGCCCGGACCGACATCGACGACGATTCCCGCACCTTCATGGCCGAGGATGGTGGGGAACAGCCCCTCGGGATCGGCGCCGGACAGGGTGAAATAGTCGGTATGGCAAATACCGGTCGCCTTGACCTCGACCAGCACTTCCCCGGCCTTCGGGCCCTCCAACTGCACGGTCTCAATGCTCAACGGCTTGCCAGCTTCCAAGGCAATTGCAGCGCGAACATCCATGTCTCTCTCCCTGTTAGATGGCCGATTCGGCGGGCGGCATGGTTTCAGAAGGTCATGCCGATGGCAAGTGACGAGGAAGCGAAGAGGGGGACATATCGAGCCGCCGCGATATGCGCCGGCTTGTCATGAAAACACAAAGTTCCGTCGGGCGGGTTCATCTAAGATGCGGATGGGGCTGGATATGATATTGTCTCGTGGAGCCGAACGCCAACAGGTCAAGCGATCCGCGCGGGGACCATGCGAGCGGGTCCATCCGATGAGTGATAAGGGGAAGGGATGAGCATTGTTGCTGCGGTCGTATTGGCGGCCGGCTTGGTCTATCTGATCGCCTTGCTTTTTCTCTATCTCACTCAAAGCAGCAAGGTCTTTCGCCTTTCCGCCACACGGCCGTCGCTGGGAGAGAGTTCGATCGCCGATCGTGCCCAGGTGGTGCAGATCGACCCCGGCGATGGGACCGTGCTCTTATCCTGGTTCGTGCCGGCGCAACGTCCGGATGGCCGCACAATCGCCTATTTTCACGGCAATGCCGGTACCATTGCCGAACGGGTGGAGCGTGTTCTGCCCTATCTCGCCGTGGGCTATGGCGCGCTGCTGGTGGGCTATCCGGGGTATGGCGGCAATCCGGGCAAACCGAGCGAGCAAGGTTTCTATCGTGCCGCGCGCGCCAATCTCGATTTCCTGACAAAGCTCGGCATTTCTCCCCGCCAGCTCATTCTGTTCGGGGAATCGCTTGGTACCGCCGTCGCCGTGCAGATGGCGCTGGAACGGCCGGCGCTCGCCCTCATTCTTGAAGCACCGTTGGCGTCGATCCATCATTCCGCCTGGGCGCGCTATCCGTATCTCGCTTTTGAGCGGCTGATCCGCCACAAATTTGCCTCCATCGAAAAGATCGATCAGGTCCGCCTGCCGCTCCTGGTCATCCATGGGGGCAAGGACCAGACGACCGATATTCGCTTCGGCCGCATGATTCTGGCCCGCGCCAACGAACCAAAACAGGGTTTCTTCCCGCCCGAGGCCGGTCATAATGACCTGATGCAACATGGTATGCCCGAAACTGTGCGCAGCTTTTTGGAGGCGTTACCGTCGTGAGGAAGATCCTCGTCAGCGCCTGTCTGATGGGACGCCCGGTGCGGTATGACGGCCGGGCTGCCGGTCGGGGCGAGGGGTTATTGGCGCAATGGCAGGCGGAGGGCCGATTGGTGATCGCCTGCCCGGAAGTTGCGGCCGATCTGCCGGTACCGCGGCCGCCGGCTGAGATCCGCGGCGGTACGGGCAGCGATGTCCTGGACGGCCTTGCCACCGTCATGACATCGAGCGGCGAAAATGTGACGGACAGTTTTCTTGCCGGCGCGCATGCGACGCTGGCGCTGGCCTTGCAGCACGGCATCGCCGTTGCCATCCTGAAACAACGCAGCCCCTCTTGCGGCAGTCGCGAAATCTATGACGGCAGGTTCGCCGATCGCCGAATCCCCGGCGAAGGGCTGACGGCGGCCCTGTTGCGGCGCAATGGCATTGCCGTGTTCGACGAAATGCAGCTGCAGCGGGCCGCGGACTGGCTCACGGCCCATGAATAGCCGGCATGCGTCGGCGCTTTTCTAAAACGATCCGGCTCTATCCCGCCTGATCGAGCGCCTTTTCCAGCGCGGCAAATGGCAGCAAGACGCAGTCCCGCCGACTCTTGCTGGCGTGGACCGGCGTGAAGATTTCCAGCGCCGGCCAGTCGGTTCCAGCCGTTAGCCCGTCTTGCATCATGGTCCGGATCGCGGGGATGATGGCGCGGGCCTGCGCCACGGACTGATCGCTGCAGTTTTCTGCAATGGTTGCGGCCGCGGCTTCGCATAACAGGCAGCCACGGACCTGATGGCCGATTTGCGCCAGGCGTCCGTCGGACAGAACGATATCAAGCGTCACGCGGTCGCCGCAAAGCGGATTATCCAACGTGACACTGGTCGTGGGTTGGCTCAAGCGGCCCTTGCCGAAGGCAGCCTTCGCGCGCTCGACCAGAGCGGCATGGTAAAGTGCGGCTGTCATGACGCCGCTCCCCGCTGCAACGCGGCATAAGATTGCGGCGTGTCGATATCGCGAAAGATACCGGCATCTTCGGAGGCGATCTCGACGACGTCAGCCGCATATTCGCCGATCAGGTGGCGGGCGCCGACATCGCCGGCCAGATTCTGCATATCGGCAAAATAGCGCCGATCCCACAGCACCGGATTGCCCCGCTTGCCGCCATGGACCGGCAGGACGATCGAGCGGCCTTCGACGGGATTATAGGCGGCCAGCATGCGGCGCAGCAGGGCCGGTGAAACCATCGGCATATCGCCCAGCAGGACGAAGGCCGCGGTCAAGGCAGGGGACAGGGCCGCGAGGCCAGCCTTGAGGGAAGCGCTCATGCCGATCTCGTAATCCTTGGCCATGACGAAACGCACCGGCCGTCCCGCCAGCGCCTGCTGCACTTTCTCAGGCTGATGGCCGAGCACGACGACGATCTCCGAGAGGTCGAGCGTCAGCGCCCGATCGACCACATGGCAGATCAGGGGTTTGCCCTCCACATCCAGCAGCAGCTTGTTCTGCCCCATGCGGCTCGACTTGCCGGCCGCCAGGATAACCGCACCGATATTCGCCGGCTGGCCCTGCGGGACGGCGCCGAGACGTGGCTGGGGCCGGCTCAGAATCTCGCCCAGCAGGCCGCCGACGCCCATATGGCGGATATCGCGGGCGGTCACCGGCAGATCGGCGATAAGGCGCTGCAGCACCCAGTCGACGCCGTTCTGCTTAGGCGAGCGCGCGCAGCCGGGCAGGCCGATGATGGGTTTGCCGGCAATCGACGCAAGCAGCAGGAGGTTGCCGGGATCGACCGGCATGCCGAATTGCTCGACCGTTCCGCCGCTGGCCTGGATCGCCGCCGGGATGACATCCAGCCGATCGGTGATGGCGCTGGCGCCGAGGACCAGCAGCAGCTCGGCCCCGGCGGCGAGACAGTCGGCAATCGTCCGGGTAAGTTCGACGGCATCATGGCGGCAGCGCCGTTCGATCATCAGGCTGCAGTTCAGTTCGGCCAGCCGCTTGACGGTGACCTCGGTCGTCTTCGTCAGCACGCTGTCTTTCAGGGTCGGCAAGGTAGTCTGGATCAACCCGATGCGGCGCGGCCGGAACGGTGCGACGTCGATATGCGTGGATGCCTTGGCGATCGCGCAAACCCGGTCCAGCATCTTCTGCGGCACGCTGAAGGGGATGATCTTGACGGTCGCGACCATCTGGCCGGCCATGACCGGCTTGTAGCGGTCCAGGGTTGCCAGCGTGATGGTTTCATCGACCTCGTTGACGGCATCGATCACGGCTGGGTCCAGCCGGAGGACGCCGTCGCTTTCGGCAAAAAGGTTGGCGCGACCGGTGAAGGCCGGGTCGACACGAATATTTGCACCGGCAATAGCCTGAGCCAGACCGGCCGCCGCCTCATCCTCGCCGACATCGCCGGCTTCAAGCCGCGCCACGACGACACTGCCATGACCGGCAGCGGCGAGGAGTGCCAGGTCGCTGTCGCTGAGATGGCGCCCTTTCTTGAAAAGCTGGTCGCCGACACGTACCGCATGCGCAAGGATGGCGTCGCGGCATTGATCGAGAGGCAAGGCACCGAAGATCATCAGGTTCAGCGCGTTACGCGGCGATGCAAGGCGGCCGTCATCTGCGCCAGGACGGAGACCGCAATTTCCGCCGGTGATTTGGCGCCGATGTCGAAGCCGGCCGGGCCATGGATGCGCGCGAGATCCTCGGCCGTGAAACCCGATCCGGTCAGGCGCTCCAGCCGTGCCGCATGGGTCTTCTTGCTGCCCAGGGCGCCGATATAAAAGACCGGCGTGCGCAAAGCGAAATCCAGGGCCGGATCGTCGAGCTTCGGATCATGGGTGAGCGTGACCACGGCACTCCGCCGATCCGGCTTCAACGCTTCCAACGCCTCGTCCGGCCAGTCGTGGCGCAGCTCGATATCGGGAAAGCGCAATTCGCTGGCAAAGGAACGGCGCGGGTCGATGACCGTTACCTGATAGCCGGCGAGCGCGGCCATCGGCGCGAGGCTCTGGGAAATATGCACGGCGCCGACAATCATCAGCCGGGTGGGCGGGTTATGGGTCTGGACGAAAACGCGCCGCTGTCCGATCTCCATCTCAACACTGCGATCATCGATCAGCATCTGGCGGATGTTTGCCAGATCCGCCGCCGACAGCGCGAAAACGGTTCCGGCGGCGTCGGCCGTCACCATATCCTGCTCTCCGGTCGCGAGATCGGTCAGCAAGGCGGCGGGAATTTGCGCCGCCTTGCAATCGAGCAGATCTTGGAGGATTGCGAGCTTCATGCCGTTACCGGATCAATCGAGACGTTCAACATAGACCTGCACCTTGCCGCCACAGGCAAGGCCGACCTCCCAGGCCTGTTCATCGGTGACGCCGAAATCCAGCAGCCGGGGCTTGCCGTCTTGCATCACTTCCAGGGCCTCCTTGACCACGGCCCCTTCGATGCAGCCGCCGGAAACCGACCCCATCATGCTGCCGGCCTGGTCAACGACCAGCTGGCTGCCGGCCGGGCGCGGCGATGAGCCCCAGGTGCTGGTGACGGTGGCGATGGCGACCGAGCGGCCGGACGCCTTCCAGTCCGCCGCGAGGCTGAGCAGGTCCTGATCGGTGGTCATGCTGCCAGAACTCCTGTGCTGGGCCGGCGGCCGCGCTGCGGCTCGGCGCTCAATACGCTGGTCAGATCGCGCATGGAATTGAGATTATGGATCGGCCGGAAGTCGTCAACATGCTTGATAAGGACGGCGGCCCCCTGCGTCAATGGCTCATAGGCGTCATAGCGCAGCAGCGGGTTGAGCCAGATCAGATGCCGACAGGAACGATGCAGCCGGCTGATCTCCCGTTCCAGGCCGGCAGCGCCATCGCGATCAAGGCCGTCGCTGATCAAGAGAACAACCGCACCTTGTCCAAGGATGCGGCGCGCCCAGCGGAGATTGAATTGGGCCAGGCAATGACCGATGCGCGTCCCGCCGGACCAGTCGACCACCGATTTTCCCACCCGGTCGAGAGCCACGTCGATATCCTTGTGCCGCAACAAACGCGTGATATTGCTGAGGCGCGTGCCGAACAGGAAGACGTGGACGCGGTCGCGGTCATTGGTGATCGCATGCAGGAAATGCAGGGCAAGGCGGGAATAGCGGCTCATCGAGCCGGAAATATCGCAAAGAACGACCAAGGGCGGGTGGCGGCGCTTCGGTGATTTGAAACGCAGCGGAATGGTGCCGTGATGGCGCAAGGCAGCCCTCAGGCTGGCGCGCATATCGACCTGGGTGCCCTGATTGTCCCGGCGGAACCGCCGCGTCGGTACCTCCATGATCGGCAGCCGCAAATCGGCAATGGCTCTTTTCGCCAGCGCCAGTTCAGCATTGGTCATTTTATCGAAATCCATTTCCTGCAGGATCTCGCGCTGAGAATAGGTCAGGGTGGCTTCGGTCCTGATCTCCTCTTCGCGGTCGGCGAGATCGGCATCTTCGGCGGCGCGATCACCTTGCAGCGCTTCGCTCAGGCGCGGACTGATCTCCTCATGATCGGCGCCATCCGCATCGATGGCGAGACGCGGCAACAGCAGGGACATCATCCGTTGCAGGAACTGGGGATTTCGCCAGAAAATATGAAACGCCTGATCGAATATCTCGCGCTGCTCGCGTCGCTGCACAAACACCGCATGCAGGGTCCAGTAGAAGTCGTCACGGCTGCTGATGCCGGCGGCCTGCAGGGCCTCGATGGCGGCGATCACCTTGCCGGGGCCGATCGGCAGGCCGGCGGCACGCAAGGCGCGCGCGAAATACATGATATTGTCGACCAGCCGGCCGCTCTTGCTGCTGCCGGTCCGATCATCGGCCTGCATCAGCGGGCCGCCATCTCTGCGCGCACTTCCTCAAGGAGACGGGCGGCCTCGCTGCCCTGGATGCGCGCGATATCGTCCTGGTATTTCAGCAGGGCGCCCAGGCTGCTGTCGATCGCCTTCGGATTGAGGGCGACCTCATTCAACTGCACGAGCGCGTCGGTCCAGTCGATGGTTTCGGCGACACCCGGCAGCTTATAGAGCTCGAGCCGTCGCAGTTTCTGCACAAAAGCCACGACCTCGCGGCTCAGCTGCGCGGCAGCCGCCGGCACCTTGGCATGCAGGATCGCCAGTTCGCGCGCTGCGTCGGGATAATCGACCCAGTAATAATAGCACCGGCGTTTCAGCGCGTCGTGAATCTCACGCGTGCGGTTCGAGGTGATGATGACGATCGGCGGCTCGGCCGCCTTGATGACGCCGATTTCAGGAATCGTAATCTGGAAATCGGAAAGAACCTCCAGCAGGAAGGCCTCGAAGGGCTCGTCGGTGCGATCCAATTCATCGATCAGCAGCACGGGTGGCCCGGCCGGATCGGGTTCCAAGGCCTGAAGCAGGGGACGTTTGATGAGAAAGCGGTCGGAAAAGATATCCCGGGCGATCAGGTCGCGGGAGGTCTCGTGCGCCGCTTCGGCCAGGCGGATCTCCAGCATCTGCCGGGCATAGTTCCACTCATAGACGGCGGCGGCAACGTCCAGCCCCTCATAGCATTGCAGGCGAATGAGCCGGCGGCCTAAGGTCGAGGCCAATACTTTGGCAATCTCGGTCTTGCCGACGCCGGCCTCGCCCTCGAGAAAGAGCGGCCGGTGGAGTTTGAGCGCCAGGAAGACCGCCGTGGCGAGGCTGCGGTCTGCGAGATAGCTGCCGCCCTGCAGAAGCTCAGCGGCAGCATCGATCGAGGCTGGCAGATCGGTCGTTGAAGATGCCGCGTTCACCATCTGCAGGCCTATTTTTTTACCCAGTTGCCGCTGTCATTCATGTAGTACCAGCCGGGCTGGAGATTCTCCTGAATCACTTTTTCTGCCGTCAAAGCGCCGATTTGCTCCACCGGCACACCCTTCTGCTTGGCAATGCTCTCATATTTGGCGCGACGCTGGGCGTTGATCGTGGCGATCAGCGTCTGGATATCCGGGGTGGGTGCGCCGACAGCTCCGACATAGCCATCCGGGCGCTCGCCGACGAGCCCCTTGGCCCTGGCGCCGTCCAGCGTTTCCGCCCAGGCCGGCGCTGCCAGCAGGACCGCCGAGGCGACGGCGGCGATGATCCAGCGTAGCACTTGACGGCTAAAAGCCGAACTTGGAATTGGTCTCATGATGATCGGCCTCGCTTCTGCCTAGAACAGGTTCGGATCTGACTTGATCAGGCTGTCGACATCCTTATCGATCTTAACCCGAACTTCCTGCTCAATCTTGACGTTGAGATTGATCACGATCGGCTTATCGGGCGCCTCGACCTTGACGGTGGGGTTGCAGGCTGCCACCAGGGCGGCAAAGAGCAGGGAGCCCAGCAGCGGTAAGATCAGCCGCGACCGCCGGTTGGCCCCTCGCAGGCGGCCACTTTCCGTTGCAATCCAATTCAATCGACGATCCTCCCCCAGGGTGCTGACGGCCGGTAACAACGGCAAGGTGGCTCAGCGAAAGTGGTTCAGCTTTTCTTCAATCATATCTGGCACTTGATATCCGGCCAAGCCCTGGCGGAGGATTTCGTCCAGGCGACCGCTGGCGGTGAAATTGAACTCGACCGGATAGCCATTATAGAACTTGGGGTTGCTGCCGCTGATATGCAAGCCAAGCGCGGCATCCCCCGTCAGCTGCCGGTCCAGGGTGATGACGAGCTCCTTGTAGTGGAAGTCGGAAAGGGCGCTGAGTGCCATATTGACGCTCTCTCCGGCATTCTTGACCGCGGCCGGGGCGGCGCCGGCATCGTATTTGAGGCTGCCGGGGCCGGTTGCCGTCAGCTTGGCGTCCTTGATCAGAACGCCTTCGGGGAACAGGCTCACGGGAATGGTGCCGGAAATCTCACCTTCGCCGGTGAGGCCGGCGATATTGATCAACTTGAACAGATCGCCGACGCCCAGCCGGTCGACCTTGAGGTTGAGCTGTTGCACCGGCGCATCGATCGACAGGGTAGTCGGATCCAGCGTCACCTGGCCATTGGCCAGGCTGAGCGCGCCGGAATCGATCTTGATCGTCTTGCCGTCGTCGATATCGAAATGCAGCAATCCGTTGGTGAAGGGCAGGCCGAGAACGATCTGCTCGGCGGCGAGGCTTTGGCCCGGCGACGTCGACAGGGGCCACAGCCTGTCAAAGTGGATGACGCTGTTGAGGTTCTGCACCGCGGCGGGGCCGATCTTGCCGGTGATGTTGCCGAGTGCGAGGTCGATGTCCGAATTGACCGAATTGTCTGCGGCTATCGTAAAGTCGCCTTTCAGTCCAACGGCTCCGGAAATATCGCGCATATAGCGGCCGAGGAGCGGGACAAGATCAGTCGGCTGCCAGCTGTTGGTTGCGAAAGTCGGGGTCGCAAAATCAACATGACCCTGGCCCGTATGCTGCGCCAGATTGTAATTTCCCGTGACCGAAAGCGTTGCGTTGCTCTTCGGCTCGACCAGTGTCGATGAAACGTCGAGTTTCATGTCTTTGACGGCTGCCTTCGCGGCCAGCCGGAAGGGCGCCATGACATTGGGCATCTCCAGGTCGCCGATCGCGAGGTTGGCCGATCCGGTGCCCTGCCCAGGTGTCGCGGTCAGGTCCAGCTGGATATTCGCCATCAGTGCCAGCAGTGCCTGGCGCGTCATTTGCAACGACTGCAGCGCCAGTTTGCCGCGTAATGTCGATCCGGGGTCGCCGTCGAGGCTGAGCTTCGGGGCGACGGCGGCGATGCCGATCACCGCCTTCTCCCCGGCCGGCAGAATCTGTGCCTTGAAGTCTCCCAGCGTCAGCGACACAGACATCGGATCGGCAAGATCGCGTTCCTGCTCATCGCGATCGAGAATCCAGCTCAACTGGCTGTCGGCGGGCTGTATCGCAAGCGCCAGCAGGCTGGGAAAGGTGACGGGGGCATCGCTGAGATCCAGCAGGGTCAGTTTGCCCGTATCGGTTGGCGTAACGACCAGGCGATGGCCGTCATACTGGGCGTGCAGCTTCAGTGCGGCCGTCGGCTCTTTCATCGTGATGCCGCCGACTTTCAGGGACTGGTCCCGCATATCGAGACCGAAATCGGCGGTGACCTGTGGCCGCTCCCGCAGATCGATGGTGCCGCTGCCGTTACTGATGGTGCCGGTGAACGTACTCGACGGGCCGCCTTTGAGGTCGACCGCCAGATCGCGAAAGACGACGGTCTTGGGTGTGGTTTGCGGCGGCATGATCTCGGCGCCGGCGGCCTGTAGCGTGGTCACGACATGAAGGTCGATCGGCGCCGCCAATTGCGGCAGATCGATGCCTTGCGCCGAAAGATCCAGCTGCACGCGCGGGCCCGGCGTATCGCTTTTACCGGCACCCAGCGAGGCTTCAAAACTGATCAAACCGGCTTTCGGCGCGACCGCAGGCAACAATTGCCACAGCCGGGATTGCGGCAGGACGGTGGCCTGAAGCTGACCCTCGGGGGCCGCTTGCGTCGAAACGTTGCGGATCGTGGCCGTGGTCGTTGCCCGCGCGCCGCCATTGGCCTCCGTCCAGTTGAGATTCGTGAACAGCGTATCCTTGTCATAGGTTGCCATTCCCTCGATCCGCTGCGAACCGAGCGGCGTATCGAGCAGGATCGTCAGATGATGGAGGATGACGATCGGCAAGGCGGATTTGTCGGTTGCCGCTTGATGGTCGGCGGCGGTGAACAGGCGTTGTAGCTCGCCGAGCTGGAGGCGCCCGTCATAGCCGAGATGCAGGCTGGCATCGCCGATCTCGATATGCTGTAAAACCGGCACAGACAGACCGTTCGTCGCATAATCGATCCGAATGTCCTTGATGCTCGCCTCGCCGTGGCGCCCCAGGCGAAGTTCGGACAGCGAGATCCCATCGAGATTGATATCTTTGACAGCAACCTGCGCGCCCAGGGCAAAATGCCGCTGCAGATAAGCTTCCGCGAGCCAGCCGGCAAGTGTGCCCCGCCAGTTCCAGGCAGACGCGATACAGGCAACAACTACCACGACCGTGGTAATCAGCCAGACCCGTCTCCCACGGCCGCGCTCGTTTACTGACATTCTCGAAATCCCCAGACGTGCCGGGAGTTTAGCGGGTGTTTTGCAATTATAAAAGACGCTTGCGGCTGGATCAGGCAGCAGCCAACATGCTGATCGACCTCAACCGTCCGGTTGAACGGGGATGCCGGCTTGGCGTGGGATTTGATGCAGCTGTGGAACGCTGGCTGCCGACCGGACGGCGCTTCTTCGAGAGGGCGTTCTCGCGAAAGGAACTCTGCCGGGTGTCGTTCAAGATTCCGTTTGCCGTCATCGGTGCAGTGATTGGCGTGCTGCTCGGGATCGAACCGGCCGTGGCGCAGGAAGCGCCTCCGGCATTGCGTGAAGTCGCCTGCTGGTTCAAGGCGCCGACGCGGCAAACCGCCACCTGCTACCGCATCAGGGTGCCGGAGCAACGCCAGCTGGATCCCGCTGCGGCGGTGGTGGATACGGGTTCGAGCGCGCGGCATCCGGTCGGCAAGGTGGCTTCTGCCGCTACCGCAGATCAGGCGCCGGCGCCGAAGGTGATGCTCGATCTGCCGGTTGTGGTGATCTCGACGCCCAAGGACAGGCGGCATGACGATCCGGTGGTCTATATTTCCGGCGGTCCCGGCGACGGCGATTGGCTTGATCGCGGCCGTATCGGCTATTGGTGGACCTTCCTTGCACAGAATGCATGGTTGCGGCACCGCGACCTCATCCTGTTCGATCAGCGCGGCGTCGGCATGACGGAGCCGCGTATCGACTGCGCGGAACTGGAAGCCCTGGAATTGCCGAGTTTGTCGCTGGGAAACGATCACCGGCAAGTAGCCGCGCAATCGCTTCGCGCGACAGAAGCCTGTCTCGCGCGGCTGCAGAAGGCTGGGTACGACCCGGCTGCCTATACCACGGAGGCAAGCGCGGAAGATCTCCACGCAATCTTTGCCGGACTGCGGATCCCGCGCTGGAACATCTACGGGCTTTCCTATGGAAGCCGACTGGCCCTGACCTATATGCGGCTTCATCCTGCGGATATTCGCACCGCGATCCTGGATTCGGTCTATCCGCCGCAGGTGCATTTTCTGGAGGACGATGCCTGGCGGACCGAGCGTGCTTTCCAATTGCTCTTCGATGCCTGCAAGGCTGACGCGGACTGCCGCCAATGGTACCCGGATCTTGCCGCGCGGCTGCCGGCCTTGGTCAGCCGTCTGAATGAAAAGCCCTTGCAGATGCGGCATGCCGATCCCGACGGCGGGCCCGATCTGCTCTTTCCGCTGACCGGCGAAACCCTGCTCACCCATCTCTTCTTCAATCTTTACAATCGCGACGATATCGAACGCGTGCCGCAGATCATCGATATTTTCGATCGCAACCTGACGCGGTCGATTGCCGGGGAAACCAGCCTGCTCCTGGAGGAATTGCACGACCGTCCGGATTGGGGGGATGCGATGGCGATGACCATCGATTGCCGCGAAGACGTCCCCTTCAATGACCTGGCAAAGGTCCGGGCAAATTATGCGGCATCGCCGCTATTGCGCAGTTTTGCCGACGTCGACCCGGCACCGGATTGTGCGGGATGGGTTCAAGCGCCGCCGGTCGCCGCCATGGCGCGGCCGATCGAGAGTGCTGTGCCGAGCCTCGTCCTGGCCGGGAGCAACGATCCGGTCACGCCGCCGAGCTATGCCCGATTGGCTGCGAGCCATCTGTCGCATGCTTTCTATACGGAATTCCCCGCCACCGGCCATGATGTGCTCGGCAATTCCATCTGTGCCGGGCAATTAGCCGAAGTCTTCTTGGATCGGCCCGATCAGCAACCGACCCATCCCTGTCTCGCGGTCTCGAAGCCGCTGGTTTTCGCGGCACCGGTCGATCGCTGAGCGAGTTTGCGTGTGCCGGCCGGCAGGACCGGAAGAGCTGTCGCCGTCAGAAGAAGAACAGCGCGATCACGACGAGGAGAATGACGACGACGACACCGCCCAGGAAGGCGAGCTGGCGGCTATTGCTGAAGCCCTCTCCTGCGGCGCTCGGTGTCCCGGCCGGTTCATGCGCCGTCGGATGAGCGGGCTCATGCGTTATCGGCGCGGCGGGGGCGGGGGAAAGCTGTTCCAGCGCTTCTTCGAGGGGCGGCGTCTGTGGTGTCGCATCGGCTGGCGCACCCACGCGAGCCGCGAAGGCGGCGAAAAATTCATCGGCCATTTTCTTGGCGCTGCCTTCCACCAGACGTGAGCCGATCTGTGCCAGCTTGCCGCCGATCTGGGCTGCCGCGGTATATTGCAGCCGGGTGCTCCTGCCCTCATTCTGCGATTGCAGGAAGACCTTGGCACTGCCTTTGGCAAAGCCGGCAGCGCCGCCCTGGCCTTCGCCGGTAATGGTGTAGCCGTTGGGCGGGTCGATATCGCTCAGGGTCACCTTGCCGCCGAAGCCGGCCTTGACCGGTCCGATCTTCGCCGTGACGCGGGCGGTGAACTCGTTGTCGGCGGACCGCACCAGTTCCTCGCACCCGGCAATGCAGGACTTCAGGATCTCAGGATCATTCAAAGCCGCCCAGACAGCGTCGCGTGGTGCCGCGATCAGATACTCACCGGTCATGTCCATGATGAAGCTCCCCGCCAACGGCTTTACAGTTCGACACGGCACAGCCAGCGGCTGCATTTCCGAAATGCCATCCAAGGCAGGTCTTGACTTAAAGTCAAGCGGAGGAGAAATTTCCCCTATGAGCAAATTCCTCCACAGATCGCTGGCCATCGTCCTCGTTGCGGCAACACTGCTGATTTCCGGGCCGCTGGCCCAGGCTTTTTCGCGGGATATCGTCGTTATCCGCGCCCATGGTGGCAGCTACCGGTTCAACGTCGAACTGGCGATCAGCGACGAGGAGAGAGCACAGGGGCTGATGTTCCGCAAGGAAATGGCCTCCGATGCCGGCATGTTGTTCCTGTATAACCAGGACCAGGCCGTCACCTTCTGGATGAAGAACACCTATCTGCCGCTGGACATGATCTTCATCGCTTCCGACGGCAGGATCACCCAGATCGTCCGTCACGCCCAGCCGTTTTCCGAAAACCTGATCCCCTCCAACACCTATATTCGTGGCGTATTGGAGGTCAATGCGGGGGTGGCCGACCGCTATGAAATCGAGCCGGGTGATCGCGTCGACTATAAAAGCTTGAAGATGCCCGGGGCAGCCAGCAGCAAAACGCCGGGCCAATAGCGCCGCTCCGCGAATCCTTCGGCCTGCGAAGATCGCAGGACAGGCCGCGCTTTAGCCGGCCCCGACGCCTTGGCCGGTTCTACCCGGCAACAGATGACGATCCAATGTGAGCTAGAGCCCGGCTTCGGTCGGCTGCGGAACGCGTTTGTATTGCACCCCTGATTCAAGGGCACTTTGCGCCACAGTCTTGCGGCGGCTGGTATCGCTGACGCAGAAAATATGGGCGTAGGGCGTGCCGTCGATCCCGTTGAACAGAGAGGCGACTTCCCAGACCAGGAGGGACATCTCGGCATTCTGATAGCGCGCCCCAACGGTTACGCGCGCCTGTTTTCGACGGGAGAATATCCCAAGCATGTATCTATCCAATTCATCGACGGATTCGCTCGACGAGCGAACCGCCTATCAGATATCACATCCTCTTGATCGGAGACAAGATTCTGCGCTGCTTATAGCGCCACGGCGGCATTTGCCACTTCTTCAACCGAAGCGGGTCGGCGGCCAGGCGCTTCTTCGGGCTTGCATCTCGCCGCGATTTGCTGCAGGGCCGCCGAAGGCGTGATGCATTCCGCGGCCCTGCAAGATCTCAGGCGTTGCGCAGATACCAGGCGTAGTCCAGCTCGGTGACGCGGCTGAAGAAGCGGTCCTGCTCCGCCCGTTTGACGGCGGTGAAGACATGGTGGAAGCGCGGCCCGAAATACGCCTTCATCCGGTCGGAGCGTTCGAACAGGTCGAGGGCGGCAAACCAGTTGGTCGGCAGCTTCGAACCGCTCTCCTGGGCATGGGCATAGCCGTTGCCGACCACGGCAGGGCCGGGATCGAGACGATGCGTCAGGCCGTAATGGATGCCCGCCAGGAGTGCTGCCACCGCCAGGTAGGGATTGGCGTCGGCGCCGCAAACGCGGTGTTCCACATGGCGCGTATGGGCCGGTCCCGCCGGAACGCGGAAGCTGACGGTGCGGTTGTTGACCCCCCAGGTCGGCGCCACGGGCGCATAGGAATTGGCCCGGAAACGCCGATAGGAATTCGCGTTCGGCGCGAAGACGGCCATGGAATCTTCCAGCATCGCCATCATGCCGCCAATGGCGAAACGCAGCAGCTCGCTGCCTTCGGGAGAATCGCTGCCGAAGGCGTTGTTGCCCTGCTGGTCGGCGAGACTGACATGCAGATGCATGCCGCTGCCGGCGATATCGTTATGCGGCTTCGCCATGAAGGTGGCTTCGAAACCGTGCCGGACCGCAACGCCCTTGACCAGGCGCTTATAGAGAATTGCATCGTCACAGGCCCGCAAGGCGTCGGGACGATGGCGCAGGCCGAGTTCCATTTGACCCTGGGCATATTCCGAGATCGAGGATTCCAGCGGCAGGCCGACCTGATCGCCGGCGGCATAGACGTCGCGGAAGAACGGCTCAAAATCGTCCAGCTCGCGCAGGCCATAGACCTGGATATCGTGCTGGCGGTGGGCGGTGACCGGCCCGATCGGCGGCTGCCTGCCGCCTTGCGGCGCCGGCTCGCGGTCGACCAGGAAGAACTCCATTTCGCAGGCGATGACCGGCGTCAGCTGGAATTCCTTGAAGCGGTCGATCACGCCTTGCAGGACATGGCGCGGGTCGAAATTGCAGCGCGTGCCGTCAAGCTCATACATGGTCAGCATGACCTGCGCATAATCGGGGCCGAGCCAGGGTGCCCGGGTCAGGGTGCCGGCGACCGGGCGGCCGAGACGGTCGGCGTCGCCGTCGCTCCAGACCAGGCCTGATTCTTCGACATCCTCGCCGGTGATATCGAGGCCGCCCATGGTGCCGGGCAGGAAGCGGCCATATTCGAAGATGGGGCGCAGATCACGCCGCAGCAGGTTCTTGCCGCGCGGCACGCCGGATTGATTGGTCCAGAAGATTTGCACGAAGCGGACATCCGGATTCTGAGCCAGAAAGTCATCGCATTCGCGCAGATCGGCAATTTCCGGGCGGACGGTTCCTTGACTGGAATGACTGTCGTTCAATTTCCCTCACCTTGTTTCTTTATGTTGGCTGTTGCGCCGGGCGCTGTTCGGCGCCCCCCGCTCGGTCAGTTGACCAGTTCATCCAGGCAGGCGCCAACAGTTCCCACCAAATGATCCACTTGCGTGCTGCTCGTCGCCGGGCAGACCAGTGTCATATTATGGAACGGCGCGATGATGAGGCCGCGGTTGAGCAGGAACAGGTGGATCGCCAGTTCCAGCTGATGGTGCATCGCCGCCTGGGCTTCGCTGCCGTTGCGCGGGCGCTCGGCGGCGCAGACGAATTCCGCCCGGGCGCCGACATTGGAGACATGCCAGGGCAAAGCGTGGCGCTTGATCTCCGCCTCGATGCCGCGCGCCAGCTTTTCCGACAGCGGCAGCATGTGATCATAGGCGGCGGGGGTCATCACCTCTTCGAGATTGGCGCGCATCGCCCTGAGCGCCATGGCATTGGCGCTCAGGGTCGTTCCCATGCCGCTATAGCCGGGTCCGGCCTCGATCTCGGCCGTTTTCATCTTTGCCGCCATCTCTGCCGTACAGCCATAGACCGAGCAGGGGATGCCGCCGGCAATCGGCTTGCCGATGGTGAGAAAATCCGGCTCCAGGCCGTGCGTGCGGGTATAGCCGCCATAACCGGTCGAGATGGTATGGGTCTCGTCGATGACGAGCAGCGTCTCGTATTTGCGGGTGAGGGCGCGCAGGGCGTCGAGGAAGCCCGGCTGCGGCAGCACCATGCCGATATTGGTCAACGCGGGCTCGGTGATGACGCAGGCGACGTCGCGGTCGGCGAGCGCACCTTCCAGCGCGGCGATGTCGTTAAATTCCACGATCTTGGTGTGATCGCGCATGTCATAGACCTGCCCGATCAGGCCCGGCCGGTGGATCGGCTTGCCGTCTTTCAGCCGCACGAAGGTGTCGTCGCAGGAACCATGATAGCAGCCGTTGAAGACCAGGATCTTGTCGCGCCTGGTGATGCCGCGGCACCAGCGGATGACGAAGCGATTGGCATCGGTCGCCGTGGTTGCAACCTGCCAGATGGGCAAGCCGAATTTCTGCGCGAGAAGCCGTCCGACAGCGACGACGTCCTCGGTCGGCAGCATGTAGGTGAGGCCGTGGCGCGCCTGCTCGGCGATGGCGGCGGCGACCGGCGCGGGCGAATGGCCGAACATCGAACCGGTGTCGCCGAGGCAGAAGTCGTCGTAATCGTGGCCGTCGACATCCGTCAGCGTCGCGCCGAAGGCATCGGCGACGAAGAGAGGGAAGGGCGTCGACCAATCGAGCATCCAGTGCATCGGCACGCCGTGATGCCAGTTCGCCGCAGCCTCTTCCGACAGCCGTCTGGATGTGGCATTGCGCTGTGCGTAATGCTTGCGTTCACGATCGATCATCGCCGCCACGCGTTCCATCGGCACGCCGGCTTCAATCAGGGCCATTTACGATTACTCCTAGAGATAGATCGGTATTGATAGCGACTGGCCGAAGGCGCATCAAGTGTTGCTCGGGTGACAGCGGCAAGGATGCGGGCTGCAATTGTTTGGCTTGTCCAAACTAAGAAAATGTGATGGTGACTAGAGACGGCTGATGCAGTCTGGCATGTTGCGGCCGCTAACACAGCAGGGAACGGGACGGATTGAATGACGAATTTTGACGGCTTGGTCGCTCTGGTGACGGGCGCCGGCAGCGCCGACGGGATCGGCTTTGCGGCAGCCAAGATGCTCGCCGCGGCGGGAGCCAAGATAGCGATTACCTCAACCACCGACCGGATCCAGGCGAGGTTCGCCGAGCTTGGCGGCGATGCGGCGACGCAGCTCGCGCTGGCTGCCGACCTCACCAAGGAGCGGCAGGTCGAGAGATTGCTGGCGCAGGTGCTGAAGCGTTTCGGCCGCATCGATATCTTGATCAACAATGCAGGCATGATCCAGACCGGCGAGAAGGCGAAAGCCTCGCGCGTGCAGGATATCAGCACCGAAGAATGGAAGCGGGCGATCGATATCAATCTCAACACCTGCTTCTATGTCACGCGCAGCGTGCTGCCGCAGATGCTGAAGCGGCGTTTCGGCCGCATCGTCAATATCGCTTCGGTCACCGGCCCGGTCGTCACTTATGAACGCAGCGCCGCCTATAGCGCTGCCAAGGCCGCCATGGTCGGTTATACCCGCGCCGCCGCCTTGGATGTCGGCCGGCGCGGCGTGACCGTCAATGCGGTCGCTCCCGGCTGGATCCAGACCGGCTCTTCTTCGAAGACGGAAATCGAGGCCGGCCGTCATACGCCGGTCGGCCGTCCGGGGCGGGCCGATGAGGTCGCCGCCGTCGCCGCCTTTCTTGCCAGCCGCGAGGCAAGCTATGTCACCGGGCAGATGATCGTTGTCGACGGCGGCAATACTATTCAGGAACACAAGGGATGACGCGGCAGATCGGCCGCGTTGCATGAAGATGGCTGGATCAGGGTCAGGGAGTATCGGAATGGCAGTGGAAGACGGCAGCTGGTCTGGCAAGACCGTTTTGGTGACAGGCGGCGCCGGCGGCCTCGGTCAGGCGCTCGCCCGTCGCTATGCGGCGGCCGGCGCCGTTGTCGCCCTTGCCGATCTCTCGCAGGAAGATGCCGATCGCGTCGCGCTGGAGATTGGCCGCGGCTGCTTCGCTGTCGCTACCGACGTAAGCAAGGTGGCCGATTGCGAGCGGATGACCGCGGTCGCCGTCGCGCGCACCGGCCGGCTCGATCTGCTGATCAATGCGGCCGGCATCTGGCTCGAAGGCGATGCCGACGGGGTGACGGAGGCAGATTGGGACCGGGTGATCGACATCAATCTCAAAGGCAGCTTCTTTGCCTGCCGCTTCGCTATTCCCGAGCTGGAAAAGACCGGCGGGCAGATCATCAATATCGGCTCGGATGCCGGCCTGGTCGGTAATAAGGGGGCAGCAGTCTATTGCGCGTCAAAGGGAGGCATCTCCCTGCTCACCAAGGCGTTGGCCCTGGAACTGGCGCCGCGCGGCATCCGCGTCAATGCCGTCTGCCCCTGTGACATTGAAACGCCGATGATCGAGTTCCAGGCCAATACCTATGGCGATGGCGATCCCTCGGCCTATAAGCGCAACCTGCTGTCCAAGTATCCGCAGGGCAAAATGGCGCGGTTCTCGCGTCCGGAGGAAATTGCCGCCTTCGTTTATGCGATCACCTCGCCGGAGCTGGCGCCGCTGGTGGGGGCTTGCCTGCCGATCGATTTCGGACTGACGGCGGGCTATTGAGCATGCTCGATCAGGCTGTCATTGCGCAACTGATTGCCGATATTGGCGACGACGCCTTTATCCGGCTGTCGCGGCAATTCCTCGATGAGACCGGCAATCGTATCGTGGCCCTGACCGACGCCCGGAAGGCGGCGGCCTGGGGCGAGCTCGCCCGTCACGCCCATTCGCTGAAAAGCACCGCGCAAAGCTTCGGCCTGCCCGAAACCGGCGCCCAGGCCCGTGACCTGCAGGTGGCAGCTGACCGTCTCGACATCGCGGCGATCGATGCCCTTTTGCCGCGGCTCATCGACACCACCGGCGCGGAATGCGCGATGTTCGAGGCGTTATGCGCGAATATGCTGGCTAAACGGCAATCGGCGAATCCCAGCTCTGGCGCTTCCGATAAAGCGTCGAGGGACTGACGCCCAGGGCGGCGGCGGCGCGCGGAATATTGCCATCGCACAGGGCGATGGCAGCTTCGATCGCCTCGCGTTCGACGTCCGCCAGCGGCCGGATGGTTTCGCTGCCACCGGCTTTGCCGATCGAGGGCAGCATGCCGGTCACGTGCTGGGGATCCGCCGCCAGCGGGCTGCTCTGCTGGCGCAAGACATTCATGAGCTGCTGCGGCGGCAGCATGTCCGGTGTCACCACCGGCCCGCTATGCATGACCACGGTATTGCGGATCAGGTTCTGTAGCTGGCGGATATTGCCGGGCCAGGAATAGGTGGTCAGCAGACGTTCGGTCTCGCGCGAAAACCCGGTGAAATTCTTGTGTTCTTCCTTGGCATATTCCTCGAGGAAATGCTCGGCGAGCTGCATGATGTCGTCGCCCCGCTCGCGCAGGGGCGGCAGCATGATGTTGAGGACATGCAGCCGGTAGAACAGGTCCTCGCGGAAACGGCCGGCGGCGACTTCGGTCATCGGATCGCGGTTGGTGGCGCAGAGGATGCGGACGTCGACGGTTTCGACCCGGTCGCTGCCGACCCGCTGAAAACTGCCGGTCTGCAGAAAACGCAGCAGTTTCGGCTGCAGCTCGATCGACATTTCGCAGATCTCGTCGAGGAACAGGGTGCCGCCATCGGCGCTGGAAGCCGCACCTTCGCGATCGGTCTGCGCGCCGGTGAAAGCCCCTTTCACATGGCCGAAGATGGCGCTCTCCAGCAGGTCCTTGGGCACCGCGGCGCAGTTCAACGGGATGAACGGCGCGGTGGCCCGCGGCGAGATGCTGTGGATCGCCTGCGCCGCGACTTCCTTGCCCGTGCCCGACTGGCCGGTGATGAATACGGTCGCCTTGCTGGAGGCGGCCGCAGCGATCATCCGGTAGACCGACTGCATGACTTCGGACTTGCCGATAAAGCCGCAGAATTCGGGCTGGCTGAAATGGCCGCTGAGCGTCGCCACCATGGTCGAGAGGCGGCGGCGCTCGAGCACGTTGTTGAGGGTGATCAGCAGCCGGTCGGCGTTGAAGGGCTTGACCAGGAAGTCATAGGCGCCTTCGCGCATGGCCTCGACCGCCGTGCTGATCGAGCCGTCGGCGGTGATGACCACGGTGGCGGTCGGCAGGTTGTTGTTGCGGATATGCCGCAGCACGTCGAGGCCGTCGATATCGGGCAGCCGGAGATCCAGCAGCACCACGTCAGGGGGATTGCGGCTGATTTCCTTGATGGCGGTCCGGCCATTGTCGCAATGGCGCACGTTATAGGGCCCGCGCCGCAGATATTCCTGAAAGATCCTGGCCATGGAAAAGGTGTCTTCGACCAGCAAGACATCCGATCGCAATTGCCCGTCCATCACGTCCACACCTGCCATTGGCGACTTGTTTCGGCGAGCGGCAAGCGGACTAATGCGGGTCCAACACCAACGCCCGTGCAACAGACGGCCGCAACTCTTGCCCTCAAGCAATTTCAAATATTTAGCAACTTCGTCCCATCAGCGCAAATATCGGCGTGCTGGCCGAGGCGCATCAGATCGGCGGTGCGTGTCCGGCAGCGCCAAACGCGACTGTCGTCGGTGTCTTTCTACCCGGCCAAGCCCGCCGCCGGCAGCCGGTTACTGGTCTCTCACCTGCTTTTCCCGTATGATGCCGCAGCGAAGTCAGAATCGGCCCAACATCCTTGGGGGGATGTCATGGAAGCGAGTGATAAGCGGCGCCACGAGCGCTTCGGATATGACGGTACGGCCATGCTGGTGTTCGACGACATCAACAGCCGTCGCACGCTGGCGATCACGAATTACCGTAATGTATCGCAGGGTGGTGCCTGCATCATGACGCCCAATACCGAAAGCCTGCAGATCGGCGATCATCTTTTCATCATGCCCGAACGCTATCGCCGCAAGCGCGAGGCGGTTGTCGTCGACCTGGGGACGGGGCGCTTACATCTCGAACTGTCGCGCAATCAGGAAATGACCGAATTCGAATTGGCCGAGCTTATCCAGCGGCTCGAATTCCGCAAAGTTCTGTAAGTCTCTATTTCTAAAATAATTGGCAATCTACCGTGGGTGACTTATTCGCACAGATGCGGCTTGGTATCGATCAGATGATTGATCACCAGAATGCCGGGAAATGCGATCGCCATATGCGATTCGGATATGCGGACCACGGTGCCGATGGTGGGGCCTAGGCCGGGCAGATCAACCGAGATCTTGTCGCCGACCATGGCCGCCCGATTGGTCTTCAACAAGGCGCCGCCGGCGGAAATATCGATCAAGCGGCATTCGGCCTCCACACCCTGCACCACGAGATGGGTCGGCAGATTGACGGCATAACGCTTCGATGAGCGGCGTTCGCTGCTCTTGCGTTGCGGCAACATATGGTCATCCCCTTCATTCATGATGCTCACCATCATCAATGCCGTCGGTTGAAAAAAGCTTAACCCAGAGGTGGTTGTACCAGAAGATTGAGCTGGTGTATCAATTGGCCCGAGAGTAGGTGCCGGCGCTGCTCACCGGGATGTGTTGCAGGCTCTGGCCTTCAGTTCTCGCTTCAAACCTGGCATCGGGCCGGGGCCAGATCCGTTTCTGCCAGCCCCTGGGCGATGAATTCGGGGGGTATCCAGCCCTGATCGATCAGCCCTGCCGCCAGCCGGGCGAGGGCTGCCGACATCATGATGCCGAAGCCGCCCTGGCCGGCCAGCCAGAAGAAGTTCTTGAGCTGAGGGTCGAAGCCGGCCACGGGCGCGCCGTCGGCAACGAAGCTCCGCAAGCCCGCCCAGCTATGCTCGATGCGCCGGATGGTGATGGCGGTATGCCGTTCCAGCCAATCGGCCAGGACGGCGACATCCATGTCATCCGGCTGGATATCCTGCGGCTCGACCGGGGTTTCGTCTCCCGGCGAGGCCATGATCTTGCCGGAAGTCGGCTTGATATAGATTTCCCCGCCGGCGAAATCGACCAGCGGCATGGTCTTGATATCGATCCCGGCCGGCGGATCGACCAAAATAGCGGTACGGCGTTTGGGAACCAGGCCGATCGGCCGGGCGCCGGCCATCTGGCCGATGCGGTCGGCCCAGGCGCCGGCGGCATTGATCACGATGGCGCTGCGATAGCTGCCTTTGGCGGTCTCGACCTGCCAGACATGACCGTCATGGCTGAGCTTGGTCACGGCGCGGTCCGTGATCACCTGACCGCCGCGGGCGGCCAGCCCCTTCAGGAAACCGCGATGGATGGCATCGACATCCATATCCAACACGCCGGGCTCGTAGACGGCGCGGCCGAGGAGATCGGCGCGCAGCAGCGGCGCGTGCCGCATGGCTTCCGCCAGGGGGATCTCGTGGATGGGATGCGCCGCGGTTCCCAGTGCCAGTATCTTGTCGAGCAGCGCCTCGTCGCCCTTGAAGGCGACGCTGAGGCCGCCGCGCGGGGTCAGGAGCGGATGTTCGGCAAAGCCCTCCGGCGGCGATTTGAAGAAATCATAGCTGACGGCGCTGACGGCACGAACCGCCGCCGGGCCGTAATTGCGGGTGAAGAGTGCTGCTGACCGGCCGGTGGAATGATAGCCGGGCACATCCTCGGCCTCGAGAACCAGGACCTTGCCCCGCTTTGCCAATTCGTAGCCGGCCGAGGCGCCGGAAACGCCGGCGCCGATGATCAGAAAATCGCAATCGGTGCTCATGTTTTCCTACAACTTCCCTTGCTGCTAGTCGTTCCTGCTTCTGGTGAGGGCGTGAAAGCGCCAGGCCAGCATCGCCATGGCAATGGTGAGCGAGACGGCAAGGCCCGACATCAGCGCCATCGGCCCCATGCCATGGCGGAAGCCGAAGACATAGCCGATCGGGACGCCAATCGCCCAAAAACTCAGGCCATAAACGATGGTGGGGATGAGGGTGTCCGAGGTGCCGCGAAGCACACCCATCAGGACGCCCTGCAGGCCGTCGATAAGGATCATGGCCGCCGTCAACAGCAATACCGGTGTCAACAGCGCCAGAACGTCGGCGTCGTCGCTGTAGCTCCGGGCAATGATCGCCGCGCCGAAATAGATGCAGGCGCCGATCGCCGCCATGACCAGGGCCTCCAACCCGACGGCGATCCAACCGGACGCCGCTGCATCGCGCCAGGAACCCCGGCCGATCCCATGGGCGACGCGGATTGCGGCGGCCGTCGCGAGGCCGGTCGTCAGCATGTAGACAAGGCTGGTCACGTTGATCGCCGCATGCATCGTGGCAAGTGCTGCCGTGCCCATCCACCCGGCCATGACGATCATCGACATGAAGCAGCTGGATTCAAGGGCGACGGCAAAGCCGAGCGGCAGGCCCAGGGCCATCAGGCGCCGGAAGTCGCCGCGCTGCCACCGCATGGTGGCGCCGATACCATAGGCCTGACGATCCGGCATGCGACGGATATAGAGCAGGATGACGGCAAACATCACCCAGCGGGTGAGGGATGTCGCCAGGGCGGCGCCGCTGGCACCGAGCGGCGGCAAGCCGAAATTGCCCTCGACCAATGGCCAGGCGATGAGCAGGTTGACGACATTGCCGGAGAGCATGATGACCGTTCCTGGCCAGGGACGGCTGATTCCTTCCAGAAAGAAATTGCAGGCGGCAAACAGCATCAACCCGGGCATGCCGATGGCGAAATAGCGCAGCGCGGCGCCGCTCCCCGCGGCGATGTCGGCGGGCTGCCCCAGCCATCGCATCAGGACATCGCCGAGGGCCAGGATGGCGGCGAAGCCCAGGCCGAGTGCGCCGCCGACCAGCAAGGAAAGCCGCCACAAGCCGCCGCAGTGATGCTTGTCGCCGGCGCCGTCCGCCTGTGCCGACAGCACGATGGTGCCGATCAGCAGGCCGATGCCGGTGCTCAGCAGAATGCTCTGCGGCTGTACGCTGCCGCCGAAATAGGCCAGCTCGGCCTTGCTGCCGCGGCACAGAAAGCTGTCCACCGCGATCATGATGACGAGGCCGGCGCGCGAAATCATCACCGGGACAGCGAGGCGGACGGTCCGACCGATATGATGGATGATCGATAAGCGAGGTGGCGTCTGGATTGGCGATGCGGCCGCAGGTGCGGGTTGAGTCGCAGGCGTTACGGTCATATTAACGATTACTCGTTCATTATTGCGCCCGATTTCACGGTTCTGCGCATCGTCAGCAAGGTGCATACACCCGACGGGGCCGATTGTCGATGAAGGGGCTGGCAGGCAAGCAGGCAGACGGAATGGGGTTGTTTGGAGCAAAGAGCGGCTCGGCCGGGGGGAAGATACCGTTCCGTCAACGGTTCAAGGCCTGGTGGGAAGGTTATGGACTGGAAGAGCCGGCTGCCGAGGAAGAAGCGGTGGCCGAAGAGCCGTCGGACGGCTTTGGCGCGCTCCCGGCCGAACCCCTCCCGCCCCTGGAAGAGCCGATCGTCAAACTGCTCATGGCAATCTGGGGCGAGGGCAACAGCAAGCCCGGCGACGGTGAATATTTCCTCTATCTGGTGAAGCCCTTCGCCCTCAATGAAACCATGTCGCTGCTGGATTTCGGCTGCGGCCTTGGCGGCGGCACGCGTTCGGTTGCCAAGGCCTTCGATATCTATGTGGCCGGCCTCGATTCCGACAAGCTGATGGCGGATGCCGGGAAAATGATCTCGGTGCGACAGGGGCTGGACAAGAAAGCCATGATCGGCCACTTCGACGCCAGGGCCTCGCCGCTGAAGCCGGCGCAATATGACTGCATCATCTGCGTCGATCGGATGCACACCATCCTTGCCAAGACGGATACGTTGAAGGCGCTGGCGACCGCCATGAAGCCGCGCGGGCAGATTACGATCACCGATATCATCCTGGGGGAGGGCGTCTCGGCCGATGACGAGCGCTTGATGACGGTCCTGGGTGAAGGCGCCTCGCGTTCGCAGTTCTGGTCCCTTGGCGCCTATCAGAAAGGTTTCAAGGAGTTGAAGCTCGATCTGCGGATCAGCGAGGATATCGGCGAGCGCTATCGCAAGCTGGTGACGGAAGCCTGGGACGCCTTCACTAAGCGGCCGGAGGGCCAGGCAGTCAGCCGGGCCTATCCGCAGCTGACGGTGACCGAGGCCGAATACTGGCAGCGGTTGATGCTGGCAATGGATGCCGGCTTGCTGCGGATCTATCGCTTTTATGCGATCAAAGTCGGGTGATTCTCCGGCGATCTCGCCCCGGCGTCGCCGCCGATCCGCCGATTGAGGCTTGGTCTTTCCATCTTATCTCATATATTACAGTCACTTAAGTGCGTTTGAAGGCTCTTGACAGCCGCCGCTTGGGTCCCTATGTTCCGGCCTCGTTTCGTTTTCGAGGACCGGACCATGAAAGTCATCAATTCGCTGAAGGCTGCGAAGGCGCGTCATAAGGATTGCCGCATCGTTCGCCGCAAGGGCCGGGTCTATATCATTAACAAGACTGATCCGCGCTATAAGGCCCGCCAGGGCTGAGGGGCGGGGTCGGGTCGAGTGTCGCGCTACGACGCTCTCTGACATAGATCGCGATCCAGTTCAAACCGCGCCGGCTCTGCCGGCGCGGTTTTGCTTTGCTTGGGTTTAATTTTGCGCCCGGCCGGCATGATCAGCCCTGGAAATTTGCCTGCCCCCATGAAATGTCTTAAGTCACTAGGGTGCGATCATTTTAAGTGGCAGTGGATTGGCTTCCACTTAGAACGTGAATCGCCCTCTATCATATTGAATAGAGACGGATTCATATTTTAGATCGAAGCACTTTGTGATTCGATCTAAAACGATCCGGCTCTAGTCGCAAGTTAACATCTGCTGCCGGAATGGCCCCGTGGTCGTGAGCCTCTGTGGTCCTTCGGGTAGTTGGCCGAAAGTCTGTCCATGCTGATGCCTGAGCCAGATGCCGCGATCCTGGCGCGCCGCCCGCAATTGCTGGCCGGCCTGCGCCGGCTGGTCGACGAAGCCGCGGTGATCGCCGATCCCGATGCCTTGCGCGCCTATGAAAGCGATGGCCTGACCGCCTATCGCCAGCCGCCGATGATTGCCGTGCTGCCGAAGAACACGGCCGAGGTCGCGGCCGTGTTGCGCCTGTGCCGCGAGCATGGGGTCAAAGTGGTGCCGCGCGGCGCCGGCACCTCGCTGTCGGGCGGCGCCTTGCCGCTGGCCGACGGCATCATCCTTGGCCTTGGCCGCTTCAATCGCATCCTGGAGATCGATTACGACAATCGCTGCGCCGTGGTGCAGCCGGGCGTCCCCAACCTTGCCATCAGCCATGCCGCTGCCGAGCGCGGCTTCTATTACGCGCCCGACCCCTCCAGCCAGATCGCCTGCAGCATCGGCGGCAATATCGCCGAAAACTCCGGCGGCGTGCATTGCCTGAAATACGGCCTCACCACCAATAACGTGCTGGGGCTGGAAATCGTGCTGATGGACGGCGAGATCCTGCGCATCGGCGGCAAGCATCTCGACGCCCATGGCTATGATCTGATGGGCGTGCTGACGGGTTCCGAAGGATTGCTCGGCGTCGTCACCGAAGTGACGGTGCGCTTGTTGCGCAAGCCGGAAACGGCGCGTGCCTTGCTGGCCGGCTTTTCCAGTGCCGAAGCCGGCGGCAAATGCGTGGCGGATGTCATCGCTGCCGGCATTATTCCGGCCGGCATGGAGATGATGGACAAGCCGGCCACCCGCGCGGTCGAGGAATTCGTCCATGCGGGTTATCCGCTCGATGCCGAAGCCTTGCTGATCACCGAACTCGACGGGCCGGAGGTCGAGGTCAATCATCTGCTGGAACAGGTGCGGGCGATCGCCGAGGCCAACGGCGCCACCTCGATCCGCGTCAGCACCTCGGAACAGGAGCGGCTGCTGCTGTGGGCGGGGCGCAAAGCGGCGTTCCCTGCTATCGGCCGCATCTCGCCCGATTATTATTGCATGGACGGCACCATTCCGCGCCGCAAGCTGCCCCTGGTGCTGCAGCGCATGTCGGAAATGTCGCTTCGCTATGGGTTGGGCGTCGCCAATGTCTTCCATGCCGGCGACGGCAACCTGCATCCTCTCATCATGTATGATGCCAACAAGCCAGGCGAGTTGCATGCGGCGGAAGCCTTCGGCGCCGATATCCTGCGGCTCTGCGTCGAGGTTGGCGGCGTGCTGACCGGCGAGCATGGCGTCGGCGTGGAGAAGCGCGACCTGATGCCGGCCATGTTCAGCGAGACTGATTTGAAGCAGCAGATGCGGCTGAAATGCGCCTTCGATCCTGAGCAGCTGCTCAATCCCGGCAAGGTATTCCCCACCTTGCATCGCTGCGCCGAACTTGGTGCCATGCATATCCATCGCGGCCAGCTGCCGCATCCAGAGCTGCCGCGCTTTTGACCATGACCTCTTTCCTTCCGAGCACCGATGAGGATCTGGCCGCCTGCGTGCGTGACGCGGTTGCGACGGGACGCAAGCTGCGGATCAAGGGGCAGGGAAGCAAGGCCGGCTGGGGCCTGCCGGTCACTGCCGATCAGGAAGTTTCCACAGCGGCCTTTTCCGGCATCAGCGACTACGAACCGGCTGAACTGGTATTGACTGCCGGCGCCGGCACCTCGATGGCGGTGATCGAACAGGCTTTGGCGGAAAAGCAGCAGCAACTGGCCTTCGAACCGGCGGATTGGGCACCGCTCTGGGGCGGGCAGGCGGGAGCCGGCACGATCGGCGGCGTTCTTGCCTGCAATCTCTCGGGTCCCCGGCGGTTTCAGGCGGGTGCGGCACGCGATCATTTCCTGGGCTTCTCTGCCGTCAACGGCCGTGGCGAGATCTATAAAGGCGGCGGCCGCGTGGTGAAGAACGTCACCGGTTACGATCTGCCGAAGCTGCTGGCCGGCTCCTTCGGCACCTTGTCGATCATGACGGAGGTGACGGTGAAGGTACTCCCGCGGGCGGAGAAGCAGCGCACTGTGCTGCTTTTCGGCGAGACGGCGGCGGCGGCCAATCGCAGCATGATTGCCGCCATCGGCAGTACCTATGACATCGGTGGCGCCTGCCATTTGCCGCTCGCTTTGGCGCAGAAATCCCAGGTCGATTTCGTGGCCAATGCCGGTGCGGCCGTGACGGCCCTGCGCATCGAAGGCTCAGGCCCATCTGTGACGCATCGCTGCGCCGCTTTGCGCCAGATGCTGGGCGGCCAGAGCGAGGAACTGCATTCGATGCGCTCCATCGCCTTCTGGTCGGAAGTCCGCGATGTCGTGCCACTGCGCGCCCCGCAAGAGCGTGTTCTGTGGCGTGTTTCCCTGCCGCCGGCGCAAGGGGCCGCGTTTGTCGCGGCGCTGCCGCCGGATCTGGCTGCTGATTGGCTGATGGATTGGGGTGGCGGTTTGATCTGGATTGCTGTTGCTCCCGCTAAGCCGGTCGAGCGGATCGCTGCCTTGCGTGCCTCGGCTGGCGCCCTCGGCGGCCATGCGACCCTGATGCGGGCGCCCGATCAGGTGCGGCGTGATCTTGGCGTCATTGCGCCAGCGGCGCTCGAACCGCTGATGCGGCGGGTCAAGGAATCGTTCGATCCGGCGGGCTTGTTCAATCCCGGACATCTGATGGCCGGGTGGTAGGGAAGCGGGATGCAGACTCATTTCAGCCTCGCGCAGCTGGCCGATCCCAATATCGCGGAAGCCGATAAGATCCTGCGCAATTGCGTGCATTGCGGCTTCTGCACGGCGACATGCCCGACCTATTTGTTGCGCGGCGACGAGCTCGACAGTCCGCGCGGCCGTATCTATCTCATCAAGGACATGCTGGAGAGCGAGGCGCCGGCTTCGGACACCGTCACCAAGCATGTCGATCGCTGCCTCTCCTGCCTCAGCTGCATGACCACCTGTCCCTCGGGCGTCCACTACATGCATCTGGTGGATTATGCCCGCCAGCGGATCGAGGAAACCCATCGCCGACCTTTCCTGGACCGTCTGCTGCGGGATACCTTGGCGACCTTGCTGCCCAGCCCGAAGCTGTTCCGAACAGCCTTGACCCTGGGCGGCTTTGCCAAGGCGCTCGGCGTTGGGCATCTGTTGCGTGGGCGCTTGAAAGCGATGGTCAATCTCATTCCATCGCGCCTGCCATCGGCGGCTGCCACGGATCGGCCCGGGGTCTTTCCGGCGCTCGGCGCGCGGCGTGGCCGCGTCGCCTTGCTGGCGGGTTGCGCGCAGCAGGTTCTGCGGCCGGCGATCAACGCAGCCACGATCCGTCTGCTCAACCGCCTCGGCATCGAAGTGGTCGTGGTGCCGGAAGTCGGCTGCTGCGGTTCCTTGACACATCACATGGGCAAGGAAACAGCGGCGCATGAGGCGGCGCGCGGCAATATCGCCGCCTGGCACCAGGAATTCGACGCGCATGGCCTCGATGCCATCATCATCACGGCATCGGGTTGCGGCACCACCATCAAGGATTACGGCTTCATGTTCCGCGGCGACCTCGTCTGGCGCGAGCGGGCGGAATTGATCTCGTCGCTGGCATGCGACGTCACGGAATATCTCGACCGCTTGCAGCTGGTCGCCGGCGAGCCGAAGCACCTGCGTGTCGCCTATCATGCGGCCTGCTCGCTGCAGCATGGGCAGAAGCTGCGCGACCTGCCGGCCAAGCTGTTGCGCCAGGCGGGGTTCGAGGTTGCGGATGTTCCCGAGGGACATATCTGCTGCGGTTCCGCCGGCACCTATAACATGCTGCAGCCGGAGCTTTCGACGGCCTTGCGCGACCGCAAGGCTGGCAACATCGCCAAGGTGAATCCGCAGTTGGTCGCCACCGGCAATATCGGCTGTCTGCAGCAATTGGCGCCGGCGATCGGCGTGCCGATCGTCCATACCGTCGAATTGCTGGACTGGGCGCTGGGCGGCCCGGTGCCGGAAGAGCTGTCTTAGAGCGCGATTGCTTTAAGTGGAAGCGGGTAGGCTTTCTCTTAAAACGTGAATCCGCCTCTAGAGGGCAGTCATCCGGCAGAGCTTCAACCGCTTTCGCGTGAAAGACGCAGTCCCAGACGACGATCGTGCTGGCTTACGACTGCGTAAGACCACGCATCATGCCGTCGAGGGCGTAGACGGCGCGATCCCAGACCATCGCTTTCCAATCATCCTTGTCCGGATAGAAGGTCGAGCGGATATCGGCCTTGATGCCGCGCCCCTTTGCACTGTCGAGTTCGCCATGGAGATGCACCCAGTTATCGGCGCGCACCGCATCGATCATCTGTTCCAGCGGCAGGGTGCCATATTCCAGGGTAATGCCGCCGACTTGCGTCTGTGGCAGCGCACGGTCGACGCCGACCTGGGTGTCGCCGGTGGTTACCGCGGATGATGTCGACCCGTCGTCGAAAAAGGTCGCCTCATCGCCCCACCAGTCGCGAATGAAGCGGTTGCCGGTGGAATCGCCGAAATGATTGCTCATGATTTCGCCGACGCCGTAGGGGCCGAGGCCGGTATGAAGATCGATGAAGGCGGCACGTTTCACGGTCGGCGCATGGGCGGCCAGGATCCGATGCAAGGTCCGATTCGACCAGGTCTCCGTCTGGCCGCCATAGAACACGCCGTGATCATCCCAATATTGCCCCGACGTGATCGCCGCCTGCAGCGCGAGGGGGCCATTGGCTTCGGCATATTCGGCGAAAGCCTCCTTGTTGCGCCTTTCGTTTTCGGGCGACCAGTCGACGGGGCTGATGGCGTCCCGCAATTGCCTGTAGCCGGGATTTTCGATCTTGGGCGCCTTGTGGTCGACGAAGTTGCGGTTGAGGTCGACATTGTCCTCGGTGACGCGCCGCACCCAGGCAAAGCCGGACGGATTGATGGCATGAATGAGCAGCACGGCGGTATCGGCCGGCAGGCGGTCAAACAATCCCTGGCCGAGCCAGCCGACCTGGATACCCGAGCCGCAAAAGCCCTCGGCGCCATGCGTGCCGGAGAGGCCGATGAAGAGACGGCTGGCGTCGCGCGGACCGATCCAGACCGTATCGGTCGCCAGTTCCTCGCCGGCCGGGCCGCGTGTCGGATTGCGGTGGGACGTGATCTGCAGGCCCTTGGCGGCGGCTGCGTCATGAAATTTGGATCGCGCCTCGCGGTAGTCGCGGGCAAAGAAGCTGCTGGCCTGCATATCGATGTCCCTCTTTGACTGCACCCAATCTATGCGGGGATGCAGCAAAGGCCAAGCCTTTGACGGTAAAAATCCGCTCAGGCCCAGCATGCGCCAAATGCAGACGTTAGAGCGCGTGAATCGCCGTAAAGCGATCCGACCTTAAGGGTCCCGCGCCCACCTAAGCCGGGTGCTGCGCGCGTATCTGAACCAGCACGCTATGGACCGCGGTACTTTGCGCCATATCCGACCGCAGTCCGGGATTGAGGGCATTCACATTGCGATGTTCCGGCGACAGTTTCGGCCAGCGGCTCTTGGCGGCGAGGACGATGCCGGCCGGTATGCGATCGTCGATCACCGCCCGCATGGTCAGGCTGTCGACCACGCTCGTGACCTCGATGGTTTTGCCGGTGTCGATACCGAGGGCCGAAGCGTCCTGTGGATGAATGATCAGGTCTTCGGGACCGATCTTCGCCTGGATCTTGCTGTCCTGGGAGTAGCTGCTGTTCATCAGCCACGGCGACGCGGGGGAGAGCAGGCGGAACCAGCCTAGCGGCGGACGCTGGTCGATCGTCGGCTGCGGCACGCGCGGATAGCCATCCGCGACCGCGGCCGCGCTGGTAATCTCGATCTTGCCGCTGGGCGTCGGGAAGACGCCGTCGGCGAACTGCAGGACCGGCTCCGGATAGAGCGTCACGGTAGCTGCCCCGGCAAGTTCGCGAAAGCCGCCGCTGACGCCGGCCTGGTGACACAGCCGGTCGAGGATCGGCGCATCGGGCTCTTGCAACGCGGGTTCGTCGAAGCCCATGGCCTTGGCCAGGCGGCGGAAGATTTCCTGATTGGATAGTGCCAGACCCATCGGCGGCAGTGCCGCGACTTGGGCCGATAAGGTGAGATCGAAATAGGGCGAGACGATATCGTCGAATTCCAGGAACGTCGCGGCCGGCAGGACGATATCGGCGAAATCGACTGTGTCGGTCGGGAAGGGGTCGATCGCCACATGGAAAAGATCCGGCCGGCGCAGCGCCTGGTGCAAAGCCGATTGCTGCGGATTGGACGCGGCGATATTGATGTTCCAGGTGAAGAGGCCGCGCGCCTGAGCGGGATCATTAAGGCAGCTCACGAGATCCATATGGCTGACGACGCGCCGCGAGTTTCGCCGCAGCGAGGTGCCTTCGATATCGTCGCCGTCGATTCCCTTGCGTCCGCTGCCATTGAGATAGCAGAAACCGGCGCCGGGCTTGCCGATATTGCCGCTGGCTGCCGGCAACAGGCCGACGGCGCGGAAGATGTTGCCCCCCTGGGCCTGGCGCTGCAATCCTTGGCCGAGCCACAGCAAGGAAGGACCGCGGCCATAGAGCCGGGCGGCCGCGACGATATCTGCGCTGGCGATGCCGGTCACCTCGCTCGCCCAATCCAGCGTCACCTGATCGATCAGCGGAGCGACATCATCCCAGCCGACGGCATGCGCGGCGAGATAGGCATGGTCGACCAGACCTTCATCGCGCATGACCCGCAGCATGGCAAAGGCGAGGGCGGCATCGCTGCCGGGATACGGCTGCAGATGCATATGGGCGGCAGCGGCGGTGTCGTGCCGCACCGGATCGACGACGATGACCTTTGCCGATGTTTCCTTCAGCCAATGCTTATGCATATGCGGTGCGGCGACGGAAGGATTGGCGCCCCAGACCAGGATGCAGGCCGCATCCTTGGCGCTGCGTGGATCGAAGCCGAGCGCGGAGCTGCCATAAAGATAGCCGAGTGCCGCATGGCCTGCCGCGTTGCAGATGCTGTCGGGATCGATTTCCGCCGCACCAAGGCGATTGAAGAAACGCTGCGGAAAGCCGCCCGCGAGCAATGAGCAGGTGCCGGTATAATGTCCGTGCAGGATGGTTTCGGGACCATGGTCGCGGAGGATCGCCTGCAGCCGGTCGGCAATCTCCGCCAAAGCTGCGTCCCAGCTGATTTCAACGAACTGACCACTTCCCTTGGCACCGTTGCGCCGCAGCGGCGAGGGCAGGCGCGCGGCGGGATCAAGGAAAATACCGTTATAGGCAATGGCGCATTTGCCGCAGAGTGCCCCACGCGACACCGGATGCTCGGGATCGCCGAGGACGCGGATGGCCCCGTCGGCGCGCTTCACCACGGCAATGCCGCAGGCATCGTAGCAATCGCGCGGGCAGGTGGTACGCGTGATCGTCTTGTCGCTGCCGGTCAAATCCCTCGCCACGTTCCGCTCCCCGATCCGCTGTGGGATGAGGATAGGCCGAGTTGGATCGGGCAGCTAGGACCGGTATCGGAAGCGAGCTGGTCCTGCGAGCAACGCCTTAAGACCGGCGCGGCGGGCGGCGTTGCAGCAGGGTCAAGAACCAGAAGAAGGAACGTCGCGGCGTGGAGCGCCAGATATACATGATGGACTGCCTATTCCGCCGCCAGCAAACGGGGGCGTTTATGTTGTGCGGCATGGATATCGTCGACCAGATCCTGGGCGTGTTCCAGGCACATGCCGCAACACACCGGGCCGCCCAGGGCGTCATAGATCGCCTTGGCGCAGGTGAGGTTACGTTCGCTGGCCGTCCGCTCGATATCCTGGCTGCGGTGGCCGTTGCATATGCAGACATACATTCATGCGTCTCCGCATCAGACCTGCCAAAAATATGAGGTTGTTGCAAATGATTGTCAATATCAACGCCGCGTAACAGCCCTGACTTAATTGCACGGGCTGGGGCAACCCGTCGCACGTCGCTTGACAGAAAACCTGCCGGTCGCGATGGTCTGGGCTCGTCATCGGGGCCAAATGAGTCAGGAAAAAGTCAATGTATGAAAGCAGTTACTGGAAGCTGCTCCGTCAACCCGGCTTCGCCTGGATGCTGGCGACGCAATTCCTGGGCGCCTTCAATGACAATTTTTTCAAGACCGCCGTCACCTTTTACGTGATCGACGCGCTGGTCGAGGAAAAGGCGATGGGGCTCCACCCGGCGCTCGACAGCAATTTCTATCTTGGCATCGCGGGTGCCGTCTTCGTCCTGCCATATATCCTGTTTTCCGACTATGCCGGTCAGCTTGCTGACATGTATTCCAAGCGCAGCGTGCTGATCGCCACCAAGGCGCTGGAAATCGTCACCATGGTTCTGGCGCTGATCGCTTTCCATCTGGAAAGCCTCAACGGCCTCTTCGTCGTGCTGTTCCTGCTCGCGACCCAGGCGGCCTTTTTCAGCCCGGCCAAATATGGCTCGGTCCCGGAACTGGTTTCCAACCAGGATCTGTCGCGCGGCAATGCGCTGATCGAGATGAGCACTTTTCTGGCGATCATCCTGGGGGCGGTGATCGGCGGCGTCACCTATGGCGCCTTGAAGCATGTGCTCTATGTCGTCGGCTATATCGCCGTCGCTTTCGCCCTGCTCGGATCGCTCTGCAGTTTCGGCATCGGCCAGACGCCGGCGCCGCAGCGGATGAAGTCGTTCTCCTGGACGCCCTTCGGCGATGTGCGCCTCGGCCTCAAGCAATTGCGTTCCAACCGGCGCTTGTGGCTGACCGTGCTGGGCATCAGCTATTTCTGGTTCCTCGGTGCCTGGGTGCAATTGCTGACCGTGCAGTTCGGCAAGGAGCTGATGCATCTCGATGACACCAGGACCAGCCTGTTGCAGGCGGCCCTGGCGGTCGGTATCGGCGCCGGCAGCATGCTGGCAGGTCGCCTCTCCGGTCATAAAGTGGAACTGGGTCTGGTCCCGCTGGGTTCGATCGGCATGGGCCTGGTCGCCGCCGCGATGCTGTTCGGCAATTACGCTTTCAGCCTGGCGGCCTCCGGTTTCTGTCTGCTTGGCTTCTTCGGCGGCTTCTTCATCGTGCCCTTGAACGCCATGCTGCAGCAGAAATCCGGCGCCGATATGCGCGGCCGGATGATCGCGGCCAATAATGTTCTCAACAATATCGGCATCATGTTCGGTGCGCTCGCGGTCTATGTCGGCGGCCATGTCCTGGGATTGGCCCCCAATCAGTCCATGCTGATCGCCGGTATTCTCTGTTTCGGCGTCACGGCCTATCTGCTCCTCCTGCTGCCGGACTTTCTGATCCGCTTCAGCCTGTGGATGCTCACCCACAGCATCTACAGGATCCGCATCATCAATCCGCAGCATGTCCCGCTGAACGGCCCCGCTTTGCTGGTGTGCAACCACGTCTCTTTCGTCGATGGCCTGCTGGTCGGGTCCTGCGTGCAGCGTTTCATCCGCTTCATGGTCTACGCGCCGTTTTTCGAGCTGCCGCTCTTCGGCTATTTCTTCCGGCTGATGCGCGCGATTCCGACCGGTGGCGGGGGCGCCAGAGGGGCCGTGGAATCGATCCGCAAGGCGCGGGCCGAATTGGCCGAGGGCCATGTCGTCTGTATTTTCGCCGAAGGTGCCATCAGCCGCACCGGAAACATTCTGCCCTTTCGGCGCGGCGTCGAGCATATTCTCTCCGGCCTCGATGTGCCGGTTATCCCGGTCCATCTCGATCAGGTGTGGGGCAGCATTTTCAGCTTCAAGGGCGGCAAATTCTTCTGGAAATGGCCGAAGCGCCTGTTTTACCCGGTCACCGTTACCTTTGGCGCGCCGTTGCCGGCGGGGGCAAAGGCGAGCGACATCCGGTTGCGCCTGATGGAGATGGCGGGCGAGGCTTTTGCCTGGCGCCGTACCCGGGATGATATGGTGCATCTGCGTTTCATGCGCCAGGCCAAGCAGATCTGGGGGCGTCTCTGCATGGCGGATTCGACCGGCAGGACGCTGAGCTTCGGCCGCACGCTTGCCGGCAGCCTTCTGCTGTCGCGCTGGATCCGGGCGTCCTGCAGCACGGATCAGATGATCGGCTTGATGCTGCCAGCCTCGGTCGGCGGCGCCTTGGCCAATATGGCCTGCCTGTTTGCCGGCCGCGTACCGGTCAACCTGAACTTCACGGCCGGTCCGCCGGCGATCCAGAAGGCCTGTGATACGGCGGGGATCCGCACCGTGATCACCTCACGCGCCTTCATAACCAAGGCGAAACTGAAGGCGCCGGAAGGTGCCGTCTATGTCGAGGACATCCTGAAATCACTGGCTGGATTCCAGGCGAAGCTGATCTATCTGCTCGCCTGGGCCTTGCCCGCGCGCTGGCTTGACCGGCTCTATTGCGACCAACATCGCAGCCCGCAGGATCTCTGTACCGTGATCTTCTCCTCGGGTTCGACCGGCGAGCCCAAGGGGGTCGAGCTCTCGCACCACAACATCGTCTCCAACCTCGAGGCCCTGGCGCAATTGCTGGCAGCACAGCGTGACGACCGCATGATGGGCATCCTGCCGTTCTTCCACGCCTTCGGTTTTACCGGCACGCTTTGTCTGCCTTTGGTCTGCGGCTTCGGCGTCGTTTATCACCCCAATCCGCTCGATGGAAAAACCATCGGCACATTGGTCAGTAAATATCGGGCCACCCTGTTGATCGCGACACCGACTTTCTGCCAGGTCTATCTCCGGCAATGCGAGAAGACGGATTTCGCCAGCCTGCGTCATGCCGTGGTCGGCGCGGAACGGCTGCGTCCGGAACTGACGGCGGCCTTTTTCGAGAAGTTCGGATTGCATCTGCTGGAGGGCTACGGCGCCACCGAAATGGGTCCCGTCGTCTCGGTCAATGTGCCCAACGTGATCGATGGCGAGACGCGGCAGGTCGGCATCAAGGCCGGCACGGTCGGTCAGCCGATCCCGGGCGTTGCCGCACGGGTGGTCGATCCGGAAAGCTTCGCCGATCTCGACGATGGCGAGCAGGGGTTGCTGCTGCTGAAAAGCCCGGCGCGGATGATGGGCTATCTCGGGGATGAGGCACGCACGGCTTCTGTGCTGCATCACGGCTGGTATATTACCGGCGATATCGCCCAGATCGACACGGACGGCTTCATCAAGATCACCGATCGCCTGGCGCGCTTCAGCAAGCTGGGCGGCGAAATGGTACCCCATCTCAAGATCGAGGAGGCGCTGCTGGCCGTGCCCGGTATCGAGGCGGCGGCGGTCACGGCGGTCCCCGATGCCCAGAGGGGCGAGCGACTGGTGGCCTTTTACGTGAGCCATCAATCGCTTGGCGCCGATCATATCTGGCAGGCGCTGGGCGAGCGAAACTTGCCGAAGCTGTGGATCCCGAAGCCGAGCGATCTATTGCCGATCGCCAGCCTGCCGCTGCTCGGCACCGGCAAGGTCGACCTCAAGCAGTTGAAGGCCTTGGCGCAAGAGCATACCGCTGCCGCGGTGGCGAGCTAGAGGAACGGAATAGCCCGCTCAAAGAGTCCGGCGGAAGTCGCGGAGACGAGCCCCGCCCTCTGACCCGGCGCCGCAGCCTGCTTCGACGTTGATATGGCCGAGCGGACCCATGTCGTGGAAGACGGCATTCCAGACCGCGGCAAAGTCGGCAGCGCGGGGGATTTCGCCGCGCGGATCCTTGCTGCTGGCGACGGCGCAGCCGGGCTGGTCGTCAGTGCGCCAGCTTGGCCACCAGCCTGTCCATGAAAGCCTCGCACTGCTGGATCTGCGCCTGTTCGACCCATTCATCGGGCTTGTGGGCCTGAGCGATATTGCCTGGGCCGCAGATCACTGTCGGGATGCCGATATTCTGGATGAGCCCCGCTTCGGTGCCATAAGCGACCTTGGCCGTGCCGTTGACCTGGGCAAGGGATTTCGCCGTCGTCGTGATCTCGGCGTCGACCGGCGTGTTGAGGCCGGGGAAGGCGGAGATTTCGCGCCAGGAGAAGCCGGCATTCGCCGCGACCTGCCGCATTTCCGGCTGCAGGCGCGTCTCAGCGAAGTCGCGTACCTCGGCGAACAGCGCCTCCGGGTCGACACCCGGCAGATAACGAAACTCGAAATCGAAATGGCAGTCCTTCGGCACGATATTCAGGGCCGTGCCGCCATGGATCACGCCGGTATGGATTGTCGTATAGGGCACGTCGTAATCGTGATCGAAGGGGCCTTGCGCCGCCATGCGCCGGGCAAGCTGCTTCAGATAGCTGACGATCTCGGCGGCATATTCGACGGCATTCACGCCCTGCGGCGCCAGCGAGGAATGGCATTCATGGCCATGAACCTGGCAGCGGACGCTCTTTTTGCCCTTATGCGCCGTGGTCACCCGCATCTCGGTCGGCTCGCCGACGATGCAGCCGACCGGTTTCACGTCCCAATCCTTCATCAGGCCGAGCGCCTTGCGGACGCCAATGCAGCCGACTTCCTCGTCATGCGAGAACAGCAGATGAAGCGGTGTCCGCAAACCGGCAGCGGCGAATTTCGGCACTGCGGCAAGGGCAGTCGCGAGAAAGCCTTTCATGTCTGCCGTGCCGCGGCCATAGAGCTTGCCGTCCTTTTCCAGCATGTCCCAGGGATCGCTGTGCCAATCCTGGCCATCGACCGGGACGACATCGGTATGGCCGGAGAGGCAGATCCCTCCCTGATCATCCGGACCGATCGTGGCGAAAAGATTGGCCTTGGTGCCGCTGTCGTCATGCACCAGCAGGCTCTTGATGCCGTAACCGTCGAGATAGTCGCGGACGAAGTCGATCAGTTGCAGGTTGGAGTTGCGGCTGGTCGTATCGAAGGCGATCAGGCGCCGCATCATCTCCAGGCTGGTCAGTGAGGTTGAAGTCATTATTTCGCACTCGTTGCCGTGCCTTCACCGCGGCCGGACTGCGCGGAACGGCGCCGGTTTGCGGATCCCTCCTGCCGCTCCCGGCCGGAATGAACGGCCGGTGCGGGGCGACGGCAACGCTTTCTGTTGACGTTGTCGCAGGATTTCCACAATAACGCTTTGCTAAACATTGGCAAGTTGAGGAAGCACGGCAGCCTCTCGCACGGGCGGTCGGATCCGGAACCAGGATGGGACGATAGAGGCATGCCATTGCCGCCGGACACCGATCGGACAGGTCATATTGCCCGGACACGTCATATTGACGGTGTCCTGGCGCGCTATGAACCGGCGCGGCCGGATTTTGTGCTGCCGTTCATCGTTGATTCCCCCCATAGCGGACATGCCTATCCGGTGGATTTCGATCACGTGCCGCCGCGCGCCATCTTGCGCCGGGCCGAGGACGCCTTTGTCGACGACCTGTTTGAAAGCGCCCCCCGTCATGGCGCGGTCTTTCTCAAGGCCCTGTTCCCGCGTTCCTATATCGATCCCAACCGGCATGAGGACGAGATCGACCTCACCATCATGGAGGAGGACTGGCCGAATCCGGTGATCGCCAGCGAAAAGACCGAAATGGGCCTCGGTCTCATTCGCCGGCTGATCAAAGGCAATCAGGCGATCTATGACCGGCCGCTCAGCGTCGCCGAAGTGCGGCAGCGGATCGATCGCTTTCATCGTCCCTATCTTCTGGAGCTGGAGCGGCTTGCCGATCGGGCTCATGCAGAATTCGGCGTGGCCTGGCATCTCAACTGCCATTCGATGCGGTCGCATGGCCGCCGGCGGGGCGAAAAGATTCCCCGTGCCGATTTCGTGTTGGGCGATCGCGACGGCAGCAGCTGCGCCGCCGATTATACTTTCGCCGTGCGCGATATCCTGCAGGGTTTGGGGTACCGCGTGGCGCTCAACGACCCGTTCAAGGGTGCCGAACTCGTCAGCCGGATCGGCCGGCCGCAGCAAGCGCGGCACAGCCTGCAGATCGAGGTCAACCGCGCGCTCTATATGGATGAGGACCGGATCGAAAAGAGCGCGGATTTCGACCGCCTGAAAGGGGACATGGATCGGCTGTTGGCGGGCATCGCCGGCTTCGTCGCCGATCGGTTGCCGCCGACAGGCTGAAGCCCATCTTTCCCTGCGCCACATGGTCCCGCAGGAGCGTTGGCGGTCAGGCGGAGAACTGTTCCTGCAGGATGCGCTCTTCCAGATGATGCTCGGGATCGAACAGCAGCATCATGCGAATGCTGCGATCTTCATGCACGGTGACCTCGGCGACGTCGCGTATCTCGTCGGAATCGGCGGCGGCGCTGACCGGCCGCTTATCGGCATCGCGGATCTGGAAACGCACGACGGAGCGATGCGGCAGAATGGCGCCGCGCCAGCGTCGCGGGCGGAACGCGCTGATCGGCGTCAGGGCCAGAACATCGGCGCCGATCGGCAGGATCGGGCCGTGGGCGGAGAGGTTATAGGCGGTGCTGCCGGCGGGCGTCGCCACCATCACGCCGTCGCAGACCAGTTCCGGCAGGCGTTCGACGCCATCGATCATGATATTGATGCGGGCCGTCTGGGCGGTTTCACGCAACAGCGAGACCTCGTTGATGGCCAGCAGGTTATGGGTACTGCCGTCGCGGCAGATCGCCCGCATGCGCAGGGGATGAAGAACAGCGGTCCGTGCCCTGGCGATCCGTTCCGGCAGGTTGTCGATCTCGAAGCGATTCATCAGGAAGCCGACCGTGCCGCAATTCATGCCGAAGATCTGGGTCTTGCGGTCGAGCGTCCGGTGCAGGGTCTGCAGCATCGTTCCATCGCCGCCGAGCACGACCAGAACATCCGCCGCAGCAGGATCGACCTGGCCATAACGGCTGGTCAGCTCGCGGAAAGCAATTTGCGCGTCGGCGGAATTGGAGGCGACAAAGGCCACGTTCAACTGAGGGAGATCGGTGCCGTTCATCTGGCTTCCCGGAGATTAATGACTGAGCGGAGTATAGACAGCTCGGCTGCGACTTGCCAAATATGCCCGGTTGACGGCTTGCCGGGGAATGCTCACGTGGAGATAGTACACGCCTGCGCCGGCAGGGCTTGCCAAATGGCGCCCTAGCTTTCAGTCTAGCAGCGTTTGGGATGGCGTTCGAATACCGGCCAAGCCGGGTTGGCCGAGCCGGAATGCAACCCGGAATGCGACGATGTCGGGGAAAACGTGACGATGTCGGAGACACGTAGGGTCACGGTAAAAGAGGATAGGGATGACGATTTCGATGCGGTTGCAATGGTTGCTGCTGGCGTTGCTGGCGGGGCTCTTTTGTATGTCTTCGCCGTTGCCGGCGGGAGCCCAGAGCAGCAGTCAGTCACAGACGATTTCGCTGACGCCGCCGTCGCCCGACGTGAATGCCGCCCCGCCCGCCGGTGACGAATCAGAGGGCGACGAAGGCGACGAACATGCCGGCTATTACTATCCGAAGCCGCAATCACTGGAACATTACACGTCGTCCGCGCCAACCCTGCCGGACAGCGACAAGGTGCGGCGTCAGGCTTTCGTCATCGGCCTGACGAAGCAGTTGCTCGGCGGCCAGTATGCGCCCTCTTACGCCATCTTCGCCAAAGGCAATCAATCTGACAAACTGATCATCGTCGGTCTGGCCGACGGCCAGCTCGACACCGTCTACCGGGCGCGCGCCCTGCTGGCGACATTGACCTCGGTGGCCCGCGCGACCAACTTCTTCCAGCAGACCACGCACCCGGAAGAGGCGACGTTCTTCGATCTGCTCAAACTTTTGGGTTTTCGCCGCATTACCCTCACAGATGGTAAGGTTTTTGCCCATCAGGTCCTGATAGATTAATTTCTGCTTAGTAAATCGATGCCGAGGCCGGCAATCGGAATTTGGCCAATTTTGAGGGGCTTAGCGGCAAAGCGCTGCAGGCGAATATGACAATATTACGTCTGATCGATGACGTGATTTCTCCAAAGCCCTGATTTCTGACAGTAAACTGTCGGAAAACGGGGCTTCTCCCCGGCTTACTGCCCCTCTGTCGGCCCGTCCCGGAGAACTTTAACAAGCCGCTGTCACAAAAGAGCAACGATACCGAACTAAATTCCCGGCTGTTCAACCGATTCAGGGTCTTGAACGAAGCAACAAGGGAGACATCTCGGTGACTATTTTGAAACGCTTGTTGATCGGTGCGGCCAGCCTGGGCCTGGCCACGACGATCGGCCTTTCCGCCGCTTCGGCTGGCGACATCTCCGGTGCGGGCGCCACCTTCCCGTTTCCTGTCTATTCGAAATGGGCGGATACGTATAAAGGCCAGACCGGTGTCGGCTTGAACTATCAGTCGATCGGTTCGGGTGGTGGCATCAAGCAGATCAAGGCGAAGACCGTGACCTTCGGCGCCTCCGATATGCCGCTGAAGCCGCAGGACCTCGCCGATGCCGGCCTCGTTCAGTGGCCGATGATCATGGGCGGTGTCGTTCCCTCGGTCAATCTGCAGGGCATCACCCCGGGCCAGTTGACCGTCGACGGTCCGACCCTGGCCAAGATCTATCTGGGCGAAATCACCAAGTGGAACGACGACGCGATCCAGCGTCTCAACCCGATGGTGAAGCTGCCGGATACGGCGATTGCGCCGGTCTATCGTTCCGACGGATCGGGCACCAATTTCCTGTTCACCAACTATCTCTCCAGCGTTAGCGACGAGTTCAAGAACAAGATCGGCGCCAATACCTCGGTGCAGTGGCCGGCTGGCATCGGTGCTAAGGGCAATGAAGGCGTCGCCAATATGGTGAAGCAGACCGACGGCGCTGTTGGTTACATCGAATATGCCTATGTCAAGCAGAACAAGCTGACCTATCTGAAGCTTGTGAATGCGGCCGGCAAGGCCGTCGAACCCTCGGCCGCCAGCTTCCAGGCTGCCGCTTCCAACGCCGATTGGAAGAACGCCGCCGGCTACTATCTGGTTCTGACCAACCAGCAGGGCAAGGACAGCTGGCCGATCACCGGCGCCAGCTTCATCCTGATGCACACCACGGTTGATGATGCGGATGCCGCCAAGACGGCGCTGACCTTCTTCGATTGGGCCTACAAGAACGGTGGCGACCTCGCTGCTTCGCTCGACTATGTGCCGATGCCGAAGGAAGTGATCGCCATGGTCGAACAGACCTGGGCCGAGAAGATCGCCGACAGTTCCGGCAATCCGGTTCTGAAGAAGTAAAAAACCTGTCAAGATGAGGGTCGGCATTGACGCCGGCCCTCATTTTGTTCCTCATGTCAGGGGCATCAGTGACGGCATGACCGAAATGACAATAGCGGCAAATACAGCCGAGACAGCTGCGAATCAACGATCGACGGCCCTGCGGCGTCAGCGCCTGAACGATGTGATCTTCCGGGCACTGACCCGGGCCTCGGCGATTGCCGTTCTGCTTCTCCTCGGCGGGGTCATGGTCTCGCTGGTGGTGGGCTCCTGGCCGGCCTTGAGCAAATTCGGCTTCGGTTTCCTGACTACCGAAGTATGGAATCCCGTTACTGACCAGTTCGGTGCGCTTGCGCCGGTCTATGGCACGCTGGTGACCGCTGCCATTGCGATGCTGGTCGGCGTTCCGGTCAGCCTCGGTATCGCCGTTTTCCTGACCGAAATCTGCCCGCCGATCCTGCGCCGCCCGATCGGTATCGCGGTTGAGCTGCTGGCCGGCATCCCCAGCATCATTTACGGTATCTGGGGCTTGTTTGTGTTCGCGCCGGTGCTGCAGCGTACCTTGCAGCCCTGGCTGATCGCCACCTTCCACCATGTGCCGCTGCTGAACAATCTGTTCGCCGGGCCGCCCTTTGGTATCGGCATCCTGACGGCGTCCCTGGTTCTCACCATCATGGTGCTGCCGTTCATTACCTCGATCGCGCGCGACGTCTTCGAAACCGTACCGCCGATGTTGAAAGAGGCGGCATACGGCGTCGGTTGCACGCGCTGGGAAGTGATCCGCAACATCGTCATTCCCTATACGCGGGAGGGCGTGGTCGGCGGCGTCATGCTGGGTCTTGGCCGCGCGCTCGGCGAAACCATGGCGGTCACCTTCGTGATCGGCAACGCGCATCGCGTCAGTTCTTCCATTCTGCAACCCGGCACGACGATTTCCGCGACCATCGCCAACGAGTTTTCCGAGGCGGTGGGCGATACCTATACCTCGTCGCTGATCGCGCTGGGCCTCATCCTCTTCTTCATCACCTTCATCGTTCTCGCAGCGGCACGCCTGATGCTGATGCGCCTGGAAAAGAAGGCGGGTTGATCATGCAGCGATATGCAAGACGCAAACTGGTAAACAAGATCGCGGTCGGCGCTTCGATCGGCACGACGCTGTTCGGCCTGTGCTGGTTGTTCCTGATCCTCGGCACCTTGCTCTATAACGGCGTGGCGGGCCTCAACCTCAAGGTCTTTACCGAGATGACGCCGCCTCCCGGCAGCGACGGCGGCCTGCTGAACGCCCTGGCCGGCACGCTCGTCATGACGGTCATCGGCGTGGTCATCGGCGCGCCGATCGGCGTGATGGCCGGAACGTACATGGCGGAATACGGCCGCCACGACAAGCTCACCAAGATCGTTCGCTTCATCAACGACATCCTGCTCAGCGCGCCGTCGATCATCATCGGCCTCTTCGTCTATGAGGTCATGGTGGTGTGGATGGGCCATTTCTCCGCCTGGGCCGGCTCGGTCGCACTGGCGATCATCGTCATCCCGGTCGTGCTGCGGACCACGGAGGACATGCTGCTCCTCATTCCGAACGCCCTGCGCGAAGCGGCTTCGGCCCTGGGGGCGCCGCGTGCCTTGATGATCTGGCAGATTGCCTATCGGGCGGCCCGTTCCGGCATGTTGACCGGCATCCTGCTGGCGGTGGCCCGCATCAGCGGCGAAACGGCGCCGCTGCTGTTCACGGCCCTCAACAATCAGTTCTGGAGCTGGAACATGAATGCGCCGATGGCCAACATGCCGGTGACGATCTTCCAGTTCGCCCTCAGCCCCTATGAGGAATGGCAGCAACTGGCCTGGACCGGCGCCCTCATCATCACTTTCTCCGTCTTGGCGCTCAATATCGGCGCCCGCGTCATTGCCGCGCGTTCGCAGAAGAACGCCTGAGATATAAGGAAGACAGAATCATGCCACCGCTTCCGAACGCCACTCCGACCCCGAAGACCAAGGTCGACATCAAGAACCTGCGTTTCTTCTATGGCGACAAGCTGGCGCTGAAGGGTATCACCCTGCCGCTGTATGAGAACAAGGTAACGGCCTTCATCGGCCCGTCGGGCTGCGGCAAGTCGACCTTGCTGCGCATTCTCAATCGTATCTATGACCTCTATCCCAATCAGCGCATCGAAGGCGAGGTGCTGTTGGATGGCGAGAATATTCTCTCGCCCAATCAGGATCTCAATCTTCTGCGCTCGAAAATCGGCATGGTGTTCCAGAAGCCGACGCCGTTCCCGATGACGATCTATGAGAACATCGCCTTTGGCATCCGTCTCTACGAGAAGGTCAATCGGTCCGAACTCGACGAGCGGGTGGAATCGGCCTTGCGCCGTGCCGCCCTGTGGAACGAGGTCAAGGATAAGCTGAACACCAGCGGTCTTGGCCTCTCCGGCGGCCAGCAGCAGCGTCTGTGCATCGCCCGCACCATTGCCGTGAAGCCGGAAGTGATCCTGCTCGACGAGCCCTGCTCGGCGCTGGATCCGATCTCGACATCGAAGATCGAAGAGCTGATCAGCGAATTGACGACGGATTACACCATCGCCATCGTCACCCATAACATGCAGCAGGCGGCGCGCTCGTCGTCCTATACCGCTTTCATGTATCTGGGCGAATTGGTCGAATTCGGCGATACGGAGCGGATCTTCACCAATCCGAGCGAGACGCGCACCCAGGATTACATCACCGGCCGCTTCGGCTGATCCATCAGGTCAGAATCTTCATGGGCGTCGCCATATGCCGGCGGCGCCCATTTTGTTTTCAGCTCAATATTGTTCGGGAATGCGGCGCGTTTCCCGCCAGCGTTTGACGAGTGCGACGCGGCGTTCCGGATAGCGTTCTTCAGCCGAACAGGCTGCGCGCATCTGGTCGAGGCGGAAATGCCGGAAATCCTGCCGCAGCTCGCACCAGCCGACCAGCACCATGGCATGGTCGAAGAAGCCCAGGGCAAGCGGCCAGACCGTCCGGCGGCTGGATTGGCCCTTGAGGTCGCAATAGTCGATGGTCAGCTTCTGTTCGGCGCGAATGCTCCGCCGTATCGCGGCGAGATCGACGGTCGTGGCGATGTTGTTGCGGCTGGGACCGGCGAGAAGCGCTGTCGCCGCCGGCCGCTCGCGTAGATCATCCGGCAGGACGCTGCTGATCTTGGCGATGAGATTGCGTGCAGCTTGGCTGAGCGCGCCATCGGTATGCTTCATCACCCAGCGGGCGCCCAGCACCAGCGCATCGATTTCGTCCTCGTCCAGGCTGAGCGGCGGCAGGGTAAAGCCCGGCTGCAGGATGAAGCCGATTCCGGCCTCGCCGTCGATGGCCGCTCCCTGGCTCCGCAAGCTCTGGATGTCGCGATAGATGCTGCGGATGGAAACGTCCGTTTCCTCGGCAAGCTGAGCGGCGCTGACGGGGCGACGGTGGCGTCGCAGGGCCTGCAGCAGTTCAAGAAGGCGTTCGGCACGAGACATGCGACGGATCATGCGGGCAAGCAGGCGTCCCGGCAAGCCTTCCCCCGAGTCCTCTTCGGACGGTGGGCCGGAACCCTGGCGTCCGGTTATCCGGCCTTGCGGAAGGTGAGATTGTAGCGATAGGGGCCGGTCAAGGGATGATAGCCCGGCTTCAGCAGCGCGATACCATGATAGGCGAGGCGCGTGGCACCGCCCCAGACCACGACATCGCCGCTTTCCAGACGATGGCGTCTGATCGGATCGCTGCGCTTGATGCCGCCGAACTGGAAAATCGCCGGCATGCCCAGCGATACCGAGACGATCGGGGCACCAAGATCCTGCTCGTCGCGATCCTGGTGCAGCGACAACTTGCTGCCGGGCTCGTAGCGATTGATCAGGCAGGAATTCGGCGCGAAGCCGGCAAAGCCGCCGGCAGCCGCGGCTGATGTCGCCAAGGCAAGAAAGGGGGCCGGCATGTCCGGCCAGGGCGCGCCGCTGTGCGGATCATGCGTCGCATAGCGATAGCCTTGGCGATCGGTTACCCAGCCGAAGGCGCCGCAGCTGGTCATCGCTACCGACATCTGATATCCGCCGGGCGTGGTCATTTGCCGAAAAGGCGCCTGCTTGGCGACGTCGCCGATCGCCTCAATCAATGCAGGCGCCATTGCTCCGGCGAAACCACGCAGGATGGTTGCGCCTTCGGCGATAGGTTCGGCGACCGACGGGGAGGGGAGGTTCGCAAAGAGATCTTCGCTCATGGCAGCGATTTTATCAGGCCGCGTCATGAAAGATCAGCCCCAGCGTATAACGATTGCCCTGCAGAAGCCGGCTGACACCGTGGCGCAGCTGGGCGCGATACATGCCCCTCGTGCCGCCAACGGGGCGTTCGCGAACGGGAAAGACGACCGCATCGCCTTGCATCAGGGGAACGACGGTCGCCCGCGATTGCTGCCGAGGCCGTTGCTCCGTCAGCACGAATTCGCCGCCCGTAAAGTCATCGCCCGGTCGCGATAGCAGGATCGCGACCTGAAGCGGAAAGAGCAAAGCGCCATAGACATCCTGATGCAGGCAGTTGAAGTCGCCGGCTTCATAGCGCAACAGCAGCGGCGTGGGGCGCGTTTGTCCGGCAGCATGGCAGCGCTGGAGGAATTCTTGCAGCGATAGCGGATAGCGCAAATCGCTTCGCAACTGCTCCTGCCACCGGTTGGCGATCGGCGCCAGTGCCGGATATAGCGTTTCGCGCAACTGTGCGATCGGCGCCGGCAGCGGATAGCTGAAATATTTGTATTCGCCGCGCCCGAAGCCGTGCTGCGCCATGACGATGCGGCTGCGAAAATGCCGATCGGCCGCATAAAGGTCGATCGTTTCGGTGCATTGCCGGGGCGCGAGCAATTCTGGCAGAACGGCAAAGCCTCGTGTCGAAAGTTCCTCATCGATGGGGGCGGATGTTATGGCTTCATCCTTGCCGTCCAGATTCCGGGCCGGCCGACCCATGCCAGGGGCGGCCTGTCGTTCTCGCTGCGCCATTCGTCACGCCCTCTCGGCTCGAAACATCTATGCCGATAGAAGATGGGATGGGTTGCGCCCGCAAACTCTCCGTTTCTTGCTGCCCCGTTCAGCCTTGCGGCGCATCGATCATGTGATCGACCACGCGGCGCTCCGCGGTCATGTTGCCGATCTCCGGCTTCATCTGCACGTGCAGCGGATGCTTTTGGTATGTCTCCAGGGCTGCGGCATCGGTGAATTCCGACAGCAGGACGACGTCGGACGAGTAATCTATGCCGCTGAAATCGATTCCGACCTCGATCTTCAACAGACCAGGGATGCGATCGCGTAGGCTTTCGAGCAGCTGCTTGATGCGAACGGCATTGGCTGCCTTGTTCGGCGTATCCTTCAGTCTCCACATGACGATGTGGCGGATCATCGGCGTTCCTGTGTCTCTGATTTGATTGAGGCCATAGCGTTTGAGCGGCACCACGGCCATGTCGGCCGTGACGCAATCAGCCTCCCGTGACGCTCATATGGCGCGAAACGGCTGGTCCCTGGTGACGACGGTCGATGATGAAGTCATGGCCCTTCGGTTTGCGGCTGATCGCTTCGCGGATGGCGGCGATCAGCACGTCGTCGCTTTCGCTCTGCCGCAGGGGAGTTCGCAGATCGGCCGCATCATCCTGGCCAAGGCACATGAACAGCGTCCCGGTACAGGTCAGCCGCACGCGGTTGCAGCTTTCGCAGAAATTGTGGGTCAGCGGCGTGATGAAGCCGACGCGCTGCCCGGTCTCTTCCAGGCGGACATAGCGGGCGGGCCCGCCGGTCCGTTCGCTGGTCTCGGTCAGCGTCCAGCGTTGCTGCAGCTTGGCCCGCAGCAGTGAAATCGGGAAGAACTGATCAAGGCGGTTTTCGCCGCCGATATCGCCCATCGGCATCACTTCGATGAAGGTGAGGTCGTGACCTTCCCGACGCGCCCATTCGACGAGGTCGAAGATTTCCATGTCGTTCACGCCCTTGAGGGCGACGGTATTGATCTTCACCCGCAGGCCGGCTTCCTTGGCGGCCTGCAAGCCATCCAAGACCTGCTGCAGCTTGCCCCAGCGGGTGATGGCGGTGAATTTCTCGGCATCGAGCGTGTCGATCGAAACATTGAGCCGCTTTACGCCACAGCGTGCCAGCTCGTCCGCATATTTGGTGAGCTGGCTGCCGTTGGTGGTCAAGGTCAGCTCTTCCAGCGCGCCGGATTTCAGATGCCGCGACAGATTGCGGATCAGCTCCATGATATTCTTGCGCACCAGCGGCTCGCCACCGGTGAGGCGCAGCTTGCGCACGCCAAGGCCGACAAAGGCGGTGCAGAGCCGGTCCAGTTCCTCGAGGCTCAGCACCTCAGCCTTTGGCAGGAAGCTCATGTCTTCCGCCATGCAATAGATGCAGCGAAAATCGCAGCGGTCCGTGACGGAGACGCGCAAATAGGAGATGAAGCGGCCAAATGGATCGATCATGGCTGTAATATAGGCGTTGTCGGACCGGATTTCTGCCTTAAAACGACATCAGGCGAAACACGGCGCAGCGCCTGTAATAGCGAGAGATAGTGTCTAATATCAAAGACTTAAATTCTATTTCGGGGGTCATTCTCGCCGGTGGCCAGGCGCGCCGCCTCGGCGGCGGCGATAAGGGACTGCGGGAACTCGCAGGGCGTCCCCTCCTGCTTCACGTCATCGCTCGGCTGAGGCCGCAGGTTGCCGGCCTCGTCCTCAATGCCAACGGCGATCCGGCGCGCTTCGGCAGTTTTAATTTGCCCGTGGTTGGCGACTCCGTCGCCGGCCAGCCGGGGCCGCTGGCGGGCATCCTGTCCGGTCTTGACTGGGCCGCGGCACAATCGCCGGCGCCCTCCTGGGTCGTGACGGCACCGGCCGATTGTCCGTTCCTGCCGCGCGACCTGGTGGCGCGCTTGGCGGCCGGCGTGACGGCGGGTGCCACGGCGGTCGTGGCCAGCTATCAGGGGCGTCTGCAGCCGGTCATCGGCCTCTGGTCCACCAGCCTGCGCGAGGATTTGCGGCGGGCGCTCCTGGCGGATGGCCTGCGGCGGGTGGAGGACTGGCTGCACCGCTGCAACGCGATCGCGATCGAATTTCCCCTCGCGGCACCCGATCCCTTTTTCAACGTCAATACGGCGGAGGATCTCGCGCGGGCGGCCGACCTGCTGACTGCAGGATGAGGACCGGTGGCGGATGAGGGCGGCAAAGGCGGCGGAGATGCTGGCACCCCCGCCGGGCAGCTTTAACGCGCCGCGGTGACGACGATCTCGACTTTCCACTTCGGGTCGGCCAGCTTCGCTTCGACCGTTGCCCGGGCCGGGGCCTGGCCCTTGGGCACCCATTCACCCCAAGCTTTGTTCATCTCGGCGAAGGTGGTGATGTCGGAGAGAAAAATCTGCGTCCGGAGCAATTTGTTCTTGTCGCTGCCGGCCTGGGCCAGGAGGGTATCGATCTGCTGCAGGATGTTCTTGGTCTGCTCATAGACCGACGGAGAGATCGGATCTTCAGCGACGGCGCCGGCAAGATAGACTACGTCACCGTGGATGACGGCATCGGCGATGAGAGTCGCATCGCCTAGGCGCTTGATCGACATAGGAACCTCGTTCACTTTTTGGTTACAGAGGGGCGGATTATGTCGTCCGCTGGCGGGCCCGCAAAGCTCTGTTTTGATGTTGCAACAAAGGGTTGCCATGCGGGAAAGGCGATTGACAGGGTGAGGCCGCAATACAGCCTCCCGAGAATGGTGCTGGTATGTGGAACGGCCTGATGTATTCCAGCATTAAGGGTGAGGGTTCAATCAAAGTGGGAGTGAGTACAATGAAAAAATCGCTGCTGGCACTGTCAGTGATGGGAGCCTTCCTGATCCTCGCGGCTTGCGATTCATCCAGCCGGATCTTCGACAATAACTGCTCCGGCAACTCGATGATCGAAAATCCGGGCTATTGCACCGGCAACTTCCATGCGAATGCCGGACCTTATGCCAAATAACGCGTAGCATGCCGCGCTTGCGAGAATATTAAGTAATATCAAGCAGGTAGCAGCCTCCTGCTTGCCATGGAAACCGATGGAGCCTCGGGCTCCATCGGACAGGGCATTTATCGCCCTCCCGTCCGAGCCTCTTCCCCCCGTTTTCTATACTGCCTCGGTCCGCTGCCTGACTTGGCATGCGCCTTGCTGAGTTATCTTCGGAAGTAACCGATGCGGTGAGGCAATGTCGAATCTGCCACTACATTGCGGGATAAAGACAGGGGAGGCGGCAATTTCTGCCGCTCCAGCCCTGACTCTTTTACCCTGCCATGGGGCGACGGCCGATTTCGACCTGGGCTGGCACAGGGGGGACCTGTCATGAATACAGCCTGGCTACAAACCCTGATGGCTGGCCCAAGCCAGGTGACGGGCAAATCCATCGCCAATACGACGCCTGCTAATACGACGGCCACCGCCACGACCGCCCGCAACACCGGCAATACCATCACCGCCGCCAATTATGGCATTCAGCCGCAAGTCGTCGCCTGCATCCAGAACGCCAGTGCCTCGACCGGCATGGATTTTTCCTATCTGATGGCCCAGGCGGCTCGCGAGAGCAGTTTCGATCCCAATGCCAAGGCGACGACCAGCAGCGCGCATGGCCTTTACCAATTCGTAGAACAGACCTGGCTGTCGGTCTTCAAGGATCACGGCGCCGAATACGGCTATGGCGATCTTGCGTCGAAGATCACCACGGATTCGGATGGCCGCATGGTGGTCAGCGATCCCAGCCTGAAGAAGCAAATTCTGGCCTTGCGCAAGGATCCGCAGCTGTCGGCGGAAATGGCGGCCGAGCATGCGTCGGATAACCAGGCCATCATGCAGAAGAAGCTGGGCCGCCAGGTAACCGGAACGGATCTCTATCTGGCGCATTTCCTCGGTGTTCAGGGCGCCACCAAATTTCTGCGGAATATGAAGAGCGATCCGACGGCCTCCGCCGCCGATCTGTTTCCGGCGGCGGCCGATGCCAATAATCGCGTCTTCTATAAGGATGACGGCTCGGCCAAGTCGCTGGCCGAGGTCTATCAGACCTTCGGCAAGAAGATCAGCGCCGATATGGCGGCGTTCCGGAAGTTCCAGTCTACCGATAGCACGGGCGCCGTGCAGCAGGCGCAGAATGCCGGCGCTGCCACCGCCACCTGGTCGCGCAGCGCCACCGTGGTGGGCGACAAGCTCATTTCCGGCACATCGAGCCCGCAGATGGCGCAGTTCTTTCAACGCGACAAGACCTCGACTGCGAATGGCATCAGCGGCAACCGTGCCGTCTTCGGACAGACCAATCCGGGCGGCGTTCTCTCGCCGATCATGCTGATGACGCTCGCCGGCCTGCCGACAGCCGGTCAGACCGGCGACGAGCGGTCGAACGGCGGCGCACGTCCTTTCTGGGACCAGATGGGTCTCGGGACCTTCATCGGCTGACGGCATCGGATCCATGAAGCGTGATGGCGGCATCGCCATCTGCCACGATCCTTCGCTTCTTTTCTATGAGAGCGGGCGCGGCAGCACGACGTCGATCAGCATATTGACGCTGCTATCGTCGTCCGAAAGCGGCAGCAGCAACCCTTCGGTCCGATAGCGGCGATCATCCCATACCTCATCGTCGGCGTAAAAATGCGGCGCCTTGGTGAGGTAGATTTGACGATAGGCATCCTCCATGATCGTCCGATATTCCGATTGCGGAATCTCGTCGACATACCGGCCGGTCATTTCGATGCCGCTGATCTCCACGCAGTTCGAACCGTCGACACGAAAACGGAAGCGCAGGGGATCAACCGCTTCAATTTCCACCAGGCATAGATAGCCAAGGCAATAGCTGAGATCGAGCGGGTCGATGTCGCCGCGGCTCGGCATGCGGCGGCTGCCGCGCTTCTCGTCCCAATAGCGGTAAAGCTGGCGCAGCCTTTCGTCACCCAGCTCACTGATCGACCTCAACAGATTTGCCATTGGCCGTCCTTGCAATACGCGCAGCCGAGGGGGTCGATTGTATTTGGCAGAACGCCCCATTCGGACCGAAGCCGAATATCTCCCCTTCAGGATATCCCATGTCCGTCCTTGCCCAAAGCGCGCCGCTGGGACGGGTTGTCGATGCCGGTGAATGGTCGCCGGCCGCAAGGGATGCCGCGGGGCCTATCGCGCCACCTGATTTCACCGCTGGATTTTCACCTTTGAGTGAATGGTCGGGAAATGCGGTCCACCGGTCGGAACACCGCCGATGACAGGCCGTTTCCCTTCATGATTGCTGAATCACCAATGGATACTGAGGAGAGACGAATGGAAAGCATGCTCTATGCTGAAACCTTGCGAACAGGCGCCCAGCGCCGCCGACATTCGTGGGCGGCGATGTGCCTGGTCGCGGTCATGTCGGCGGGCGCAATGGGCGCCGTTGCCGGCTGTTCCGTCACCAGCGGGCAGGAGACCACCGGCCAGTATGTCGATGACGCCACGATCACCACGAAGGTCAAATCGGCGCTGGCATCCGATGGCGGCGTGACGCTGGCCAATCAGGTGGGTGTTGAAACCGGCCAAGGGGTCGTTCAGCTGAGCGGCTTCGTGCCGAGCGCAGCGGATAAGGAGCGGGCGGCGGACATTGCCCGGTCGGTCAAGGGCGTGAAAAGCGTCACCAACGATCTCGTCATCCAGCCGTAAACCACGCGCCTGCCGATGTTGCGGAACGGGCCGGTCCTTTCAGGATCGGCCCGTTTCGTTAGAGCCGGACCGATCCGGCTCTACCTGTTCCACCAATCTGCTTCTGGCGCGGTATCGTCGGTGTCGTCCAACCATTTATGCATCAGCATCATGGCGATGCCGGAAGGCTCGACCGGTCGCAGCATCTCGAAGCCGCAGCGGCGATAAAAGCCGATCGCTGTCAAAGACGCGGCGACGGTGAGCGAACGGATGTCGGCGCCGCACGCCAGGCCCTCGACGGCTGTTATCAATTGCCGCCCGATCCCATGACGTTGATGCACCGGCGCAACGAAAAGGCTGCGTACCGTACCGCTGGCATAGCCGATTGTGCCGACGATCTCGGCATCTGCTTCCGCAACGAACATTTCGCGGGCGCGAATCATTTGCCCGACCCGCGGTGCGCTGTAAGTCGCCGCCATCCAATCGATAACCGATGTTGTGTAATCGGAAGCGTTGGTGTGCCGCAAAGCCTCGGAGATCAACCGGCTGATTGCCTCGGCATCGGAGGGCAGGGCGGCCCGCAGCTTGGCTTGAGCTTGAACAGTCATGATCGGCACGTCCTCGTCACCCGATCAGCATGACATGGCCGGGGCTTGACGACAACGGCGTCGGTCGATAAGGATGTCCCCCGCATCAAGAGTTGGGTCGACGCCCAACACCAACCTGCGACCCGCGCAAGGTGGTGCCTCGAACGAGGGATGTGGCCGGTCCGGCAACGAACGGGAATCAGCCGCTGCGTCTACCCTCCTGATCGTTGGGAGGTTTTTTATGTCCACTTGTCATGAGGCCGACGTGAATTCGGCGCTTCCGGAGTCCTGTGCCTACGGCCTTGCCCGGGTCATCGGTCCGCAGGACGAGGCAGTGTTCCTGACCAGCGGCAATTTCGCGGACCGGTTGGGGCGTCGGCAGAATTGCGCCTTCTATGCCGTCATCCATCGCCGCTTCGGCACCTGGACCCATGTCTATCGCGTCGTGCCGGCCGACCGGCTGCACGGGTTCGTGGTCTATCTCGAACGGGCCTTTGCCGGCGAGGCGATTGCCATCGCCCGCGATTGGCTGCGTCTGGCAGTGGCGACGGATGCGAGAGCGCGATCATTTTAGATGGAAGCCGGCAAGCTTCCACTTAAAACGTGAATCGCCCTCTATCTTATTGAAGAGAGGCGGATTCACGCTTCACACAGCACCGCGAAGCGATTCCGTGTGAAGCGATCCCACTCTAAGCGGGGAGGCGGCCGAACCGGAGCCGGCGGCTGACGGCGAGGCTGAGGAAATAGCCGGCGGCACTCAAGGCGGTGATCCAGAAACTGGCCGGCCAATCGCTTTCATAAGCGAGGGCGATGCCGCCCCAGGCCTCGATCAGGGCGAGAAGAGCGGAGAGCGCGACGCCGCGGCTGAGCCGCGAGGTCAGCTGCTGCGCGGTTGCCGCCGGACCGACCATGAGGGCGAAGACCAGCAGGACACCGACGACCTGGGCGCAGGCCGCCGTGGTCAGCGCGACGATGCCGAGAAACAGCATCGAAACAAGCCGGGGATTGACGCCCTTGGCCTCGGCCAGTTCAGGCTGCAGGCTGCTGAAAAGCAGCGGCCGGGCCACTACCGCCAGGGCCAGCAGGCAGACCGCAGCCAGGACCGCGAGAACGGCAAGGGTCGAGAGATCGACGCCGAAGACATTGCCGAACAGCAAGGCGGTGGCCTGGGTCGCATAGGCAGTGAAGAAGTGCAGGAACAGCAGGCCGATGCCGAGCGACAGCGACAGGACGACGCCGATCGCTACGTCACGGCCATTCAGCCGGTCACCCAGCACCCCCATGCCAAGGCCGGCCAGCAAGGTGAAGGCAATCAGTCCCGCCAGGGGCGAGGTGCCGAGAAGGACAGCGCCGGTCGCACCCGCAAAGCCGACATGTGAAAGCGCGTGGCCGGCAAATGTCTGGCCGCGCAACACCAGGAAATACCCGACGATGCCCGCGAGCAGGCCAACGATGCCGGCGGCGCCGAAAGCGTGGCGCATGAAATCATAGTCGAACATGGCGGTCTTTCATGTGCATCAGCCGTGTCCGGCGCCCCGTCGATCGGCCTGCGGACGGTTTTGGTCATGGCCGTGGTCGTCATGGCCATGATCATGATCGTGGTCATCTTCATGCTGATGTGCATGATGCTCGAGATCCAGCGGCCCGGACATCACGAAGATCCGTCCGCGCAGTCGTATGACATCGATTTCGGCGCCATAGAGGCGGGAGAGCACCGGGCCGGTAATGACCTCGTCTACCTGACCGAGGGCTGCCTGCCCGCGACCGAGATAAAGCACGCGATCGATGGCGGGCAGCAGCGGATTGAGTTCATGCGCGCTGAAGAGGACGGCAATGCCAAGGCGCTGCTGCACCTCGCGCACCAGATCGACGACCGCACTTTGATGATTCGGGTCCAGGCTGATCAGCGGTTCGTCGAGCAGGAGCAGCTTCGGCTCCCCGAGCAGCGCCTGGGCCAGCAGCAGCCGCTGCCGCTCGCCGCCCGATAGGCTGTTGATGGGACGGTCCGCCAGCGCTTCCGCACGCACCAGAGCAATTGCTTCGGCAACCATCTGGCGGCGCCTGCGATCCGGCAGGGGCAGGCCCCAGCGATGGCCGTCGCTGGCTGCCGCCACGAAGTCCCAGCCGCACAGATTGATCTGTCCGGCCTGGCTGCGAAACTGCGGCATATAGCCGATGGCGGGATTGCCGCGCCGGGCGGTTTCGCCGAGCACGCGCAAGCTGCCGCCGGTGGCCGGAATCAATCCCAGCAAGGCGCGCATCAAGGTGGTCTTGCCAGCGCCGTTGGGGCCGAGGACGCCGATGAATTCGCCGGCGCCAATACTGAGACTGATATCTTTCAGGATGGTACGACCGCCCATGGCAAGCGTCACGTGATCGAGGTCGATTGCGGCATCCGGTTGTTGCGGCGAAATTTGCCCCCTCATGATCGCGATGCGGACCTCGCAGACATGTGCCGTGCCGGCGTCATCACGGTTGCTTCGTCGCGGTCAGGGCCTGGTCGAGGTCGGTCAATTGCTGCAGCATCCATTCCTGATAGGTGTGATCCGCCGGCTCGGTTTCACTGACGCCGACGACCGGAACCTTCGCCTTCTTGGCGATGTCGAGCAGGCGTTGCGACAGGTCATCGCTGGTCTGCCGGTTGAAGATGAGCACATGGACGCGACGCTGCGCCAGATCATCCTGGAAGGCGCCGATATCGACAGCACTGGGTTCGGTGTCATTCATCACGGCGAGCTGGAACCTGTCGTTGCGCATAGCCAGGCCTATATCGGCAGCCATATAGCCGAAAACCGGTTCGGTCGCCGTGACCGGCGTTCCGGCATAAGCCTTACGCATCGCCGCTATCTTTGTCGACAGGGGTTGGAGGCTGCCGAGGAAATTAGCCAGGCGACTTTGGTAATCGGCGGCATGGGCGGCGTCAAGCCGGGCGAGCGCGGCGGCGATCGCTTTGGCGGCCTGGGCCACGTTGTCGAGCTTATACCAAAGATGCGGATTGTCGCCGGACTTCGCCTGCACCAGATCAGCCACCACCACGACCATGCGGTCGGCCGCGGGGGTCGCCTTCAGCAGCTTTTCCATCCATGGGTCGTAATCGGCGCCGTTCAGAATGACGAGCTTTGCCGTCGCCAGGGCACGGCCGGTCGACGGACTGGCTTCGAATAGGTGCGGATCCTGGTCGGGGTTGCTGAGAATGCTGGTCACCTGAACAGCCGGCCCGCCGAGCTGTCGCACGATGTCGCCGTAAAAGTTCTCTGCCGCGACGACGGGCAGTCCGTCCGCCATGGCTGCTTGCAGGGGAAAGAGGGCGAAAAGCAAAGCGATGAGGGGAAATAGCAGACGGCGCAATGACATGGATTACCTGCTCGGGAAGGTTGGAAGAAAAGTGTTATATTATAACATAATGATTTGTCCAGCCGGAATTCGCTGACTGGTCGCCAAAGGCGCGATTATTTGCGCGACGGCGCTCCTTGGCCGCATTGTCCGCCCTGCCGGCAGACGATAGACTCTCAGCCGCATGGTCGGACTCCAGACCATGTTTGCATCGTCAGAGTGCGGAGGAGGTAGAAGTAGCGGATGAGCCTTGAAGGCGATCGCATATCCGCGGCTGATGGACTGCGCCGACACAATTCGCCTTCCTTCCGCGTCGGTTCTCCGGCCCATAAACAGGCCTTCTGCCGCATGCTCCTCGACACCCATGATCCGTACCGGCCGGCGGTCATTGCCTGGCCGCAACTGGATGCGGCGGCTTACGCCCGCCTGTCCGGCCTGCCGATCTGGAATATCGCCGTGCAGGTGGAAGGCCGTGCCGCGCAGGCCGTGCGGAGCTATGCCGTGTCGATCAGGGACCCCTTGCTGCGTGACGCCGTCGCCCTGGATGGCGAGGAAGAGGCGCGGCATAGGGAGGTCCTCAGCAAGATGGTCGGGTTTTATGGGATCAAGCTCGACCCTGAACCGGACTATCCCGTCCCAGGTGATCCGGAATGGGCGTGGCTGTGCACCGGCTACGCCGAATGTGTCGACAGCTTCTTTGCCTTTGGCTTGTTCGCGTTCGCCCGGCAATCGGGCTTCTTCCCGCCGGAACTGATCGAGACCTTCGAGCCGGTCATTCAGGAAGAATGCCGCCACATCCTGTTCTTTGTGAACTGGCTTGCCTGGCATCGCCGCCAGCTCAATCCGGTGGCCCGGATTCGCTTCAATTTTCGCTGCCTGCTCGTCTACCTGAAACACATCCGTGGCCGGATCGACACGGCAAGGCAGGTTGAGGGCAATAAGAACTTTACCGCCACGGCGAGCAAAGCCGTCAGCAACGATTTCAAAATCCGCGAGTTGCTTCAGGTATGTCTCGCGGAAAACGATCGTCGCATGGCCCGTTACGACCGCCGGTTGATCCGCCCGCGTTTCATTCCGATCCTGGTGAAACTGGCCTTGGTCTTTATTCGCTAACCCCGCCGTCTAAAAGGAAGAAATCGATGTTGAAGAACACCATCTGCCTGGCCCTGGCGCTGGCCTTGTCGAGCGGCAGTCAAATTTTCCTCGCTGTCCCGTCACAGGCCACCGCGACGATCCTGCTTGCCGATTGCGAAGCCGGGGTGAAGATCGACGGCACGAGCCTGGAGCAGACCAAGAAACGGATCGAGGCGGCGGGCTACACCCAGGTCAAGGATCTGAAGAAGGGCTGTGACAATGTCTGGCACGGAACGGCCGTCAACAAGGACGGCGTCGGCGGCAATGTCATGGTGACGCCGCAAGGCGAGGTGATGCCGGAAGGCAATTAAGTCGCAGCAGCAAATCCGGGATTGCTATTTCATAGAGGCCGGCGCCATATTTCCGCCAGCTTTAGGTGGTTTGGTGACGGGCGGCGCAGGTCCGCTTCAACGGACCACGCTGCAACGAATGGGCCGATCACCGGATGGCTGGGCAGAACCCGAGACGTTTTCAACGAAGCATAAGCCGCGGGCGCATGGCCTTGTTCGCGGCTTTGCCGTTGTTTGCGTTTCCGTTCGCCGCAGCCGTTGCCGATCCGGCGGCAACCGGCGCCCAGCTTTATCTCAATGTGTCTGGTGACGGCCTCAACGACAAGCTCTCGAGCAGCAGTGCCGATGGCGGCGCGCTCGGCGCCGACGATACGGCAAGCGCCAGTTCGAGCAAGAAGATCGATCTGGGTTCGGTCCCCTTTACCGTCTCGACGGCAGATTCCACCGGCGGCTGGGGGGCGGTACTTGGCGGCACCGGTCAATATGTCGTGCCGCTCTCCGACGGCTTTTCCCTGGTCAATCACGGCGCTTTCACCAAGTCGCAAACATCGAGCGGTTTTTTGGGCGCCACCTCGGCCGATGCCGGGCCGGGGCTGGAATATCGTGAGGGCAATCTGGCTCTGGCCCTGCAGCCGGATGTCGGCGTTACGCTGCAAAGCGAGGCGCTGCAGCAACTCGATTATGGCCTCAGCAGTTCGCTGTCGAAGGATCTGATGGCCGGCCTGACGGCGACCACGACGACCGGCTATACGATCCAGGGCGGGGCGGATGGCGATAGCCGGTTGGCCCACGCCAGCACCGCCCTCAGCTACGCATTGCCAGATAAGATCAAGCTCGGCCTCGGCTATCAATTGGAGCAGACGCTGAGCAGCGGGAACCAATTGCTCTCGGGCCAGCAGGGGCCCTCGCTGACGGCTGAGATTCCGGTGACGGACAGCGTCAAGCTCGGGACAAGCTACTCCTACAATTCGACGGCGACCGACAGCGACAGCCTGGACCTGACCGCCAAGCATCGCGATACGTCACAGACCCTCGGTCTTTCGGCCGATTGGGATGTCGGCGCCCAGATCAATGCCGATGTCAAGTTGAGCGCGAAGGTCGACGTCTCGCGGGCGACCGAATACGGTTCCAATAGCGCCGAACTGCAGCAGGCGGGCTCGGTCGGCATGCAGATGAAATTCTGACGATAGCCGGCAGGATAGAGAGCCGTAGAGTCGTCGATCCCCGCCATTCCCCCCGCCATTCCTCCGCGCCATTGACCACGCCGCCCAAATCACTATAACTCCGCTTGATGGTTCCCCGACGGCTGAAGTCCAGGGGATTAATAGGGAACACGGTGCGGACGACCCAGAAGGGGCCTAAACCGTGGCTGCCCCCGCAACTGTAAGCGGATAGCCTGTACCCTCGATGCCACTGGGTTCGCCCGGGAAGGCGGGATGCAGGCACTGACCCGCGAGCCAGGAGACCTGCCATCGAGTCATGACTGTGCCGGCAACCGGGTGGGCTGAGGCATGGATCGCACCGATCCATCGCGCTTCGACAATCCGCGGGCCGCCACGGTCTCATCGGCGAAGGCTTCGGGGTCGGCAAACATGTCGGGATTTTTTTCGAATTTTCTGCATGACGGCGCAGGCGATCTGCGGCGCCGTATCATCAGCATCTACGCTTTCTTGATCGCTGCGAATATCGGCGTCTGGGTCTGGGCCTTTGCGGTCCTTGGCAACAATCCGGTTCTGCTCGGCACGGCATTGCTCGCTTATACCTTCGGGCTGCGTCATGCCGTCGATGCCGACCACATCGCCGCCATCGACAACGTCACGCGCAAGCTGATGCAGGAAGGCAAGCGTCCGGTTGCCGCCGGCTTCTTCTTTTCGATCGGCCATTCGACGATCGTGGTCGGCATGACGATCGGCATCGCCTTTGCCGCCGCCGCCGTCCAGCATGGCGTGGAAGCCTTCCGCGAAATCGGCGGCGTGATCAGCACCTGCGTCTCGGCTTTTTTCCTGTTCACCATCGCCGCCCTCAATATCGTCATTCTGGTATCGGTCTATCGCACCTTTCAGGCGGTGAAGAGCGGCAAGCCCTTCGTCGAGGAAGATCTCGACATGCTGCTGAACAACCGGGGACTGCTGGCGCGCATCTTCCGGCCGCTCTTCGGCATGGTGACCCGTTCATGGCATTTGCTGCCGATCGGCCTGCTGTTCGGTCTTGGCTTTGACACTGCCACCGAAGTTGCGCTGTTCGGCATCTCCGCCACCCAGGCCACCCAGGGCGTATCGTGGTGGGTCGTTCTGGTCTTTCCGGCACTCTTTACCGCCGGCATGTCTTTGATCGACACGACCGACAGCATTCTCATGCTGGGGGCCTATGGCTGGGCCTTCATGAAGCCGATCCGCAAGCTTTATTATAATCTGACCATCACCTTCGTATCGGTGGTGGTTGCCCTGCTGATCGGCGGTATCGAGACTCTGGCCCTGCTGGCTGACAAGCTCGAGCTGCACGGTGCCTTCTGGGATGCCGTGGCCGATCTGGGGGCCAATTTCGGCATGCTGGGCTATCTGATCATCGGCTTGTTTATCGTCAGCTGGCTGGTGTCCTTTGCCTATTATCGCTTGCGGCGGTTCGACGATCTCGACGTGCAGATGGCCGGCTGAGGCGGTGCCGGATGCGCGTTCCGCCCGCTGGTAATGGGCCGTTGCGACACGATGTGGCCTTGAATTAGCGCGGCGTTTCCGTTAGGCCAAACGGCGGATCGGCATTTTGTCCGCCGGCCGACTGGAATAAGCCTGACCCGAATGCGTCGGACTGGGATGATCGCAACCATGGCCGCTGGCCGCCTCTTTGGCATGACCCGACGGGACCGTCGCTGCGTGGCTTTTGCCGCGGGGCTGCTGGCGTTGTGGCTGCAGCTGCTGGCGCCCTTCGTTCTGGTCAGCGGCATGCAGGCGGCGATGTCACAGCCGGCCGCGGCTGCCGATGCGATCGATTATCTCTGCCAGCCGATCGACCTTGGTCACGGTAAATCGGACCATGGCAAGCATCTCTTGCGCCTCGACTGCCAGCTCTGTCAGAGCCTGCATCTGCTGGCCCAGGGACTGGCGCCCACTGCCGCCTTGCTGGCCATGCCGGATCTGCCGGCGGCGCAGTCCGCGCAAATCATCGCCATCACCGCAACATCGGATCACACCGATAGCGGCTTTTCATCCCGGGCACCGCCCGTCCTCTGATTCCATCTGACAACAAAGGTCGAGCCGCCGGTGATCGCTTCGCGGGCGGGCTCTCGCATATGGAATTTCTGAGGAAAGAACGATGACTCATTTTCGCCTGGCGGCCTGCGCGGCCGCCTGCCTGATCCTGTTTCCGGTAGCAGCCCTTGCCCATGTGACGTTGGAAACCGGCGAGGCTCCTGCCGACGGCTATTACAAAGCCGTCTTGCGTGTCCCCCATGGCTGCGAAGGGGCGCCGACAACTGCCATTCGCGTGCAAATCCCCGCAGGCGTCAAACAGGCCAAGCCGATGCCCAAACCCGGCTGGCAACTTGCCGTCAAGAAAGAGAAGCTGGCACAGCCTTACGACTGGTATGGCACGCAGGTCACGGAAGATGTGCGTGAGATCAGCTGGTCCGGCGGCAATCTGCCCGATGCCTTCTATGACGAGTTCGTCTTTCGAGCCAAGCTGCCGGATGCGGCGGGCCAGGTGATCCGCTTCCCCGTCATTCAGACCTGCGCCACGGGCGAGGCAAAATGGATCGAGATTCCGGCAGCCGGCGCCGCCGAAGACAGCGTCGAGCACCCGGCGCCCAGTCTCAAGCTCGGCCCGAAGGCTGCTAACGACGACTGAATGCACGACCGTTAGCCTTGGCCGCCGAGGCTTCCGCACGTCGATTGCCGGCGGCAATCTGTTGACCATTGAAGAATGCCGGATCAGTTGTTTCGCCAGCTGATCCGGGCTACCTCCCAGGAGAATATGATGATCCAGTCGCGCGTTGCTACCCGGCTTCCCCGGTTTGCCTTAAGTCTGGTCTTCCTGCTGAGCGCCACGACCTCCGTCTTCGCCGATGAAGCGACTCTCGGCGATCTGGTGATCCGCCATGTCTGGTCCCGCGCCACCATCGCCAGTGTCGGCACCGGTGCGGTGTATCTGGAAGTGGACAACAATGGCGCCACGGCCGACCGGCTGGTCGGTGTCGCGACGCCGGTGGCGGCAATGGCGCATCTTCATACCACGGAGATGCAGGGCAATATGGCCAGCATGCAGGCAATCGACGGACTGGATGTACCGGCGGGCGGCAAAATCATCCTGAAGCCGCAGAACAGCCACGTCATGCTCATGGGGCTTTCGGCGCCGCTGAAGCAGGGCACCACTTTTCCCCTGACACTGCAATTCGAGAAGGCGGGCAAGGTCGATGTCAATGTCCCGGTCGAGGCGGCGGGGGCGCTAGGACCGGAAGGTAACTGATCTGCGGCCGACATAGTCGAATCGGAAAATGGCAAAGAAGTCGAGACAGGCGAAGCGGTGGCCGGCAGCACTGTGGCCGGTCCTGCGGCCGCTCGCCTGCCTCGCGCTGCTTTTTATCTGGTCTTTGGCCTGTAGCGGCCTTGCCAAGGCCCATGCGGTTCTTGAGCAATCGGTTCCTGCCGACAGGAGCGTAGAGGCGGCGGCGCCGCGCCAGCTCACGCTGCAATTCGATGAACCCGTGGGCGTGACGGAGCTGCGGCTTGTGGACGAGACCGGCAAGCTGGTCCCCCTCGTCACTGCCGCAAAGAACAATCTCATCCAGGCAACGATCGCCGATCCGCTCGCCGACGGTACCTATACGATCGCCTATCGCGTGATCTCCGCCGACGGGCATCCGGTTGCGGGCGCCGTGCAATTTCAAATCGGCAGCGGTGCCAGTCACTGGGTGACGCAGAGGATGGCGCTGGCCTGGTGGCAATGGGGCGAGATCGGCGCACGTCTCCTGTTGTATCTCGCCGGCTTCACGTTTTGCGGCCTCGGGCTTCATGCGCTTCGGCGCGGCACGGATCGATCGCCGCTGGCGGCAATCGCCAGTCTTGCCGTCATCAGTGCCGCTTGCTTGCTGATCGGCTTTCAAGGTGCGGGCGTCACCGGCGATACGGCCACGCAGCTGCTGTCGCGTGACCTCTGGCGGCAGGGTGGTGCGGGGCCCGACGGGCGAACGGCTGTCCTGTTCGTGGCCGTCATCGCGCTTGGCTGGCTCGCACGCTATCTGCGCGCCCAGCGGCGATTGGCGCTCGGGCTGATGATCATCTGTATGGCGATGTCGGTGCTCGCCATTTCGACCGCGGGTCATGTCGCCGTGCTCGGTTGGCTGCAGATGTCGGTGCTGACCATCCATGTGCTGATCGCGCTGATATGGGTGGCCTCCCTGGCGCCGCTGTGGAAGCGGCTCGGGCGCTCGCCCAGCCTCCGCCCCGCGTCTCCTTTACCATCAACGGGGTTGCCATCAACCCGGCGCATGACGATCACCCGGCGACTGTCTCTGCTCAGCCTGTTTGCCCTCGCCAGCGGGATCGTTCTCGCCTGCTGGCAGATCCTTGAACCCGCCATGATGGTGCGGAGCGCTTATGGCCTCACTCTCACTGCCAAGATCATCGCTGTCTGCGCGCTGATTGCCGCGACAATTGCCAACCAGCGGCTGGCGCGGCGCCATGCGGCTCAGCCGCGCGATCAGTTGCCGGTGCAGCCGCGCGGGGGGCAATTCTATATTTGGGCACAGCTCTCTTTGCTGGCCGTGACGCTCGGCCTGACCGCGGCGCTCAGCCAGCTGACGCCGCCGCGGCATCTGCTGGCCGCCGCGCAGGAGCGGTCAGCTCGGGCGGCCGGCGATATCCCGCTGGAAAAGGTTCTCCATGCCGGGGATGCGATGGCCACGATCAGGCTGCAGGCGGCAGGCGACGGCCATTTCCGCCTGACGGCGGAATTTTCGTCGATGGCGGGGCAGCATCTGCGACCGCAAGCGGTGACGGCGGAACTGAGCAATCTCGATGCCCATATCGGGCCGCTCATCCGGGTCATGAAGGATGATGGCGACGCCTTCGCGGCTGCCGCGCTGGATCTGGTGCCGGCCGGCCGTTGGCGAATCAGCGTGAAAGCCGATCTCGATGATTTCGATCGGCGGGATTTCACCCTGGAAGTTGTTCTCCGTCCGTAATTCCGCTCATCCGAATGTGACGGGTTCAGATGGATGGGCAAAAGGACTCGCTTGTCGACAGCCGACTCATATAATGGCGAAAATTAGCTGGAGGCTGGAATGAGAAACTCTTTAAAAGCCATCGCATCGGCCAGTCTGGCGATCATGCTCGGTGCTGCCCTGGGTACGGCCTTTGCCTGGCAAACCGCGTCCGCCGTCACCGTTGAGGACAATACTGGTAATCCGGATGCGGCCGCCCCGCTGGCCGATCCTGACGAAAGCGCAGGCGCCAGCCAGAGCAGCGGTACCGGTTTTTCGATCATCGCGCCTGACCAGAACGGCAATAACGGGCTGCAATGGACCTTCGGTAATCCTTCGTCGTCGGACGACACCACCTTGCCCCCTGCGCAGGGGCAATGACAGGGAACGCATGAAGAAAGGGCGGCCGCTGGCCGCCCTTTTTGTTTGTGACGAGGCTGCCTCTCAAGGCCTGCGGATCAATGCGCCTTCGCCAGATTGCGGCCGGTATCGGTGAGCTTGCAGACCAGCCAGTCCGGCTTCAGCGGATTGGTGAACCAGGGCTCCGCCCAACCGTGGTCGATGCAGCTGCGGATGGTCCGCTCGCTGACCTTCTGACCCCATTCGTCGAACAGCGGCAACTTGCCGCCCGGCTGGTTCAGCCCGCGTTTGAGCCAGGCAAGCTGGATATCGCTGGGATGGTTCGCCGCGGCGGCGGATGGATTGATCAAGGAAAGATTTGCCGACATCGCCGCCCCCCATGCATGAAACTAACCTATTTTAACCTAAACCCGTTAGGGTTCCAACTATTTCGTATATTCAATCTATTATGACCTAATGCTGATAGATTGATTGAAGCTTTATGGCGTCGCCCTCAGGCGGGGGATCTCGATGGCCGGACAGCGGTTCATGACGACCCGCAAACCGGCCGCCCGGGCCTTCGCCGCCGCCGCCGGATTGACCACGCCAAGCTGCATCCAGACGGTCTTGGCGCCCACGGCTATGGCCTGTTGGGTGACGCCCAAGGCAGCCTCCGAGTTGCGAAAAACATCCACCATGTCGATCGGACCGGTCTGATCCTGCGGGATATCGGCAAGCTGTCCGTAAACCGTTTCGCCGTGCAGCTGCTGGCCGGCGAGGCCGGGATTGACCGGAATCACCCGGTAGCCGACCTGCTGCAGATAGGCCATCACGTGATTGGAATCCCGCGACGCCTTGTTGCTGGCCCCCACCAATGCGATGACCTTGGTTTCCTGCAGGATCTGTCTGATGAAATCGTCCGAATAAGACTCTGACATTGCAGTAAAATCCGACTAGAGATTGATCGGCCGACCGAGCTGTCCTGCAAGGTCCTGAATGAACTGCCAGGCGACGCGGCCGGAACGGGCGCCACGGGTCACCGACCATTCGACGGCCTTGGCATGCAACGCAGCGGTTTCGATCGGCAAGTCGAGGGCTTTGGCATAGCCGTCGATGATCGCGAAATAGGTCTCCTGGTCACAATTGTGGAAACCGATCCACAGGCCGAAACGATCCGAAAGCGAGACCTTCTCTTCCACCGCTTCGGAGGGGTTGATCGCCGTCGAACGTTCATTCTCGATCATGTCGCGGGGCAGCAGGTGCCGGCGGTTGGAAGTGGCGTAGAAGATGACATTGGCCGGCCGCCCCTCGATGCCACCTTCGAGAACGGCCTTCAGGGACTTGTAGCTGGTATCGGCCGCATCGAAGGAAAGGTCGTCGCAGAACAGGATGCAGCGCCGCGGCTGATTGCGGATCAGGCCGAGCAGGCGGGGCAGGGTCGGCAGGTCCTCGCGGTGCAGTTCGATCAGCGCCAGGCGTTCGGCCGGCTTATCGGTCTCGAGCTCGTCATTGATGGCCGCATGAGCCGCCTTCACCAGCGAGCTCTTGCCGGTGCCGCGGGCGCCCCAGAGCAGCGCATTGTTGGCGGGCAGGCCCTGGGCGAAGCGCCGGGTGTTGTCGAGCAGGATGTCTTTTGACGAGTCGATCCCCTGCAACAGGCTGATATGGACCCGCGAGACGCTCGGGACCGGTTCCAGCCAGGACTGTTCGGCCTGCCAGACGAAGGCGTCGGCGGCGGCGAGATCGTTGCTCTTGCCGGCGGCCGGCGCCAGGCGGTCGAGGCTGGCTGCGATCGAGCGGAGGAGAGCGAGGGTTTCCTGTTCAGGCATGAGGGGTGATCCGAAATCTGATGATGGCTGCCGGCAGTATGCCGGGTGGCCGCCTCTGGCGCCAGCAAGGCGAGTGCGCATGGCGGCATGCTTGTCATGCGCGGACCGGGCGTCACCGATCGCGCTGCCGGCGCGGCGCCTTGCCTGGGCGGGCTAGCCGGCCGTCAGCAGGAAATCGAGGCCGCCCAGCAGCCCGCCCACCGACAGCGCCCAGAGCGGGTTGCGCTGCGTGAAGGCGACGAAGAGGGTGGTCCCGGCGGTCAGCACAACGGTCAGCAGCGTATGGTCGGCCGCCTGCGCCATGATCAACCCGCTGGCCGCCATCAAGGCGAGCGGGATCGGCATCAGGGCAAGCTGCAGCAGTTTCATCCAGTTTGCACCGATCAGCCGTCGCCGGATTCGCGAGACGCCGAAGGTCAGCAGTGAGGACGGCAGGCAGATCGCAGCCGTGGCCACGGCGAGTCCGGTCGGCCCGGCCAGATGCCAGCCGATCAGGCTGACGAAGATGACATTCGGGCCGGGTGCCGCCTGGGCGATGGCGAAGAGGTTGGCGAATGTCGTGTCGTCCAGCCAGCCATGCACGCTCACCGCCTGCCGGTGCATTTCCGGCAGCACGGCATTGGCGCCGCCGATGGCGCCGAGCGACATGGTTGCGAAGGTGATCGCCAATTGGCCGAGCAGGCCGGTTTTCATCGCCGGCGCTCCCGTATGGTGAGGGCCAGGCTGAGCGGCACCATGACGGCGACGATCAGCAGGACATGCAGATGCAGGATGGCGGCGGCGGCGAAAGCCAGCAGGCCGACCAGGATATTGCCGAAGCTGGCGCGCAGCCGCCGCGCCAGCTTGATCACGGTGCCGATGACGAGGCCGGCCGCCGCCGCGGTCACCCCGCCGATCACGGCCTGCACCAGCGGCAGGCCGCCATAGGTCTCATAGAGTGTGGCGAGGACGATCAGGATCAGCAGCGGCCCCGCCAGCAAGCCGCCCAATGCCGTGAGCGAACCCAGGGCGCCGCGGAATTGATCGCCCACCATGATCGATATGTTGCAGACATTGGGACCGGGCAGGACCGAGCCGACGCTCAGCAGATCGGCATATTGCTTGTCGGTGTACCAGCCGCGCTCATCGACCAGCACCCGATGCGCCCAGGCGGCGACGCCGCCGAAGCCGCAAAGGCCGATCTTGGAAAAGGCGAGAAAAATCGAACTATAACTCACAGGTTTCTCGCTCGCGGCCTGATCCCCTTGCGCCATGTCCTGCACGATGTTTCCCCCCGGGTTTCTGCCATAAAGTGGCCTGATCCGGCGCCGGCGACAAACCATTTTTAGGCTGCGGATTTGTGATCTATAGTCACATCATGTCGCGTCGCTTGCCATCCCTGACCGCGTTACGAGCCTTCGAAGCCGCTGCCCGCCATGAAAACCTGACCCGGGCGGCGGAAGAGCTGTTCGTCACCCATGGCGCGATCAGCCGGCAGATCCGGGAAATCGAGACCGATCTCGGCACCCCCTTGTTCGAGCGCCGGGGCCGGCGCCTGGTGCTGACCGATGCCGGCCGCGATTACCAGCGCGCCGTTACCGCCGCCTTCGATGACCTGGCCGCCGCCACCGATCAATTGCGCCAGGCGGTCTCGGCGCGTCGCCTGACCTTGAACGTGCTGCCGACCTTTGCCATGCGCTGGCTGATTCCGCGGCTGGGGCGGTTTCAACAGCTCAATCCGAAAATCGAATTGCGCCTCGTCACCTCGGACCGGCCGATCTCGCGGCTGGGCGAGCCCTTTGACCTCGCGGTCCGTCGCGGTCCGGAGCTGTGGCAGGGCCACCGTGCGGCTGCCTTCATGGCGGAATGGGAGTTGCCGGTCTGCAGCCCGGCCCTGTTGCGGCGAAAGCCGATCACGACGGTGAAGGATCTCGCGCAACATATTCTGCTCGAGGCCGAGACGCGGCCGGATGCCTGGCAGCATTGGCTGCGGGCGATCGGTGCCCAGCAATTGCAATTCCTCGGCCGCCAGCAATTCGACCACTTCTATCTTTGTCTCGATGCGGCGGAAGACGGGCTTGGCCTCGCGCTTGGCCCGGTGCCGCTGATCGCCGACGATCTGGCGAGCGGCCGGCTGGTTGCGCCGCTACCCAATCTCCGTCTGCCGAGCCGTGCCTATCACTGGGTGGTGCCGGAGCGGCTCTCGGCCGACCCAGCCATTCGCAGCCTGTGCCAATGGCTGGAGGAAGAGGGCGGACGCGCGACCGCCGAGATGGCTTAGTCAGCGCGTCCTTCGGCTCATCGCAGCGATTGCCAACTCGGCCTGCCCGCCTGGATCAGGCGATTGCCTCGCTGGGGTTTCTCAGCTCCGACATATTGATGATCTGACGCTCCGGATCGATCGACAGGCGCAGGTCGTGGAATTTCCGCAGGCTGGCACGATGGGCGATACTGATGATGGCGGTGCGCGGCAGCCGCTCGATCAGCAGGCGATACATCTGCTGTTCGCTTTCCTCGTCCAGGGCGGAAGTTGCCTCGTCGAGGAACAGCCAGTCGGGCTTGGTCAGGATGGCGCGGGCAATGGCGATGCGTTGCTGCTCGCCGCCGGAGAGGATCAGCGACCAGTTGTTGCGCTCTTCAAGACGCGAGGCCATGGCATTCAGGTCTACCGCCTTCAAGGCGTCGATAACCTGCTCGGTCGCAACGGCGTCGGGCGCCAAAGGAAACGCCAGGGCTTCGCGCAAGGTGGCGATCGGCAGATAGGGCTTCTGCGGCAGGAACAGGGTCCGCTGCTTGCCCGGCAACTGGATCTTGCCGCTGCCGAAAGGCCAGAGGCCGGCAAGCGTCCGGAACAGGGTCGTCTTGCCGCTGCCCGAGGGACCGTCGATGAGGACGCGCTGGCCGGGTTGAATGGCAAAGCCGATCTTGCTCAGCAGCTGGCGGCCGTCGGGCAAGGCAACTTCCGTGAGGTCGGCGGTGAGGCGGGAATCCGTATCGTGCTGGACCACCAGCGACGACATGCGCGCGGCGTCCTGTTCCGCCTTCTCCATCGCATCGACAAAGGCGATCAAGCGGTTGACGCTCGCCTTCCAGTCGGCCAGCGAGGAGAAGGCGTCGACGAACCAGGACAGGGCGCCCTGCACGCTGCTGAAAGCATCGGCGATCTGGGTCAACTGGCCGAGTGCAATCGCACCCGAGAAGTACCTGGGAGCAGCAACGAAAAATGGGAAGACGCTGGCAGCCTGGCCGTAAAAGGAGGTGAACCAGGTCAGACGCTTGGTCTGCTTCATATACTGGAACCAGTTGCGCCAGACCTTATCGAATGCGTTGTCGAGGCGCCGTTTCTCATCCGCTTCGCCGCCGTAGAAGGCGACACTTTCCGCATTTTCCCGCAGCCGGGTCATGCCGAAGCGGAAACTGGCGTTGAACCGCTCCTGCATGAAGTTGATGCCGACCAAGGGCCGACCGATGCGATAGGCGAGGTAGGTGCCGGCGCCGGCATAAAGGACGGCAACCCACAGCATGTAACCGGGGATGACGATGTTGTAGCCGCCGAGGGTAAAGGCCAGCGGGCCGGAGACCGACCAGAGAATGAAGGTGAAGGAAAACAGCGTCACAACTGAATTCAACAATCCCATGACCAGCGACACGGTAGAACTGGTGAAAGCGCTAATGTCCTGCTCGATGCGCTGCTCGGGATTGTCGGTGCCGTAATCCGCCAGTTGTAGCAGATAATAGGTCCGCTTGTTCAGCCAGCGCTGCAGCAGGGCGTCCGTCATCCAGCGCCGCCAGCGGATCATCAGCATCTGCCGCAGGTAGAGGTAATAGACCGCGACAACAATATAGACGCCGGCAATGACGCAGAATTTGCCGAGCAGATACCAGAACGCCTTCTCATCCTTATTCTGGATCGCATTGAAGAAATCACGGTTCCAGTAGTTGAGGACGACGTCGATGCCGACCAGACCCAGGTTGAAGCCGATGATGATGAGCGACAGAATCCAGGCAAATTTCCAGTCGCCGGAGCGCCAATAGGGCGCGGCCAGTTTCCAGAATTTCGCGATGAAATGGCGTGGCTTAATCTGGGCTTGCTGCCCCGGTTCAAGGGGGGTATCGGCGGGCATCGGCGCGTGGTCCGTTCCGGTTGCGGGATGCCAGGCAGTTTAGACAGCTTGGGAAGGATTGCCAGCTTCGGGGTGTAACCGATTGTAACCCATTGAAACAGCGCGCTATACGACGCGCTGGCTGTCCGGCGCGGCGGATGGCCAGCGACCCGGCTAAGAAGTGCCGCCCATCAGGTCGCGCGCGATGATGGCGGCATCTTCGCTCGGCTGGTCGAGGATGCCCTTCAGGAAAGCGGTCGCTGCATGACAGAGCTTGGCCGGGTCGTTGCGGCTGGCGGCAGGCTCGCTGATGACGGCGAAGACGTCCGGTGCTTCCCGGTAGAGAAGGCGGATATAGCGAAGCATCGCGGCATGAGCGGCGGGCTTGCTGTCCGGCGCGTGCGGCTGCTCGAAGGCGGAATTGGCAATATCGGCCAAGGCGGCGATCCCCTCGCGTTTCATGGTGAGCGGCAGCTCATGCATGTAGTCGATCTGGCTGATCGCGAGATTGGGGAAGGCCTGCGCCGCACAGGCGCCGGTATCCAGGTCTTTGAGGTAAGTGAGCTGCTCCACCTGCACGCGCTGATATCGCAGCACGGCCTGATCGGAGGCCTTCTTGATATAGCGTGGTACCAGCGTGCCGATAACGAATTGGCTGGCCTGGTCATCGATCGCGGCAATTGTGCCGCCGTGCTTGGCGCCGCTCAGATAGACGCTCTGGATCTCCGTATAGGCCTCGGTGTCATGAGCCGAGATTGCCGCATAGAGGTCGTTTTCCTTGAGGGCCTGATCGACATCGGCCGCGGAGGCCCAATAGGCAAGGCCTGACTTGGCAAAGCGCCCGTTATCGACAACGGCATCGATGACATGGGCCGCGCGCAATTCACCAGCGGTCGGAAACCAGAGCTCGCTCGGTATCGTCTGCAATGCCTTGTCGACGAAGGCATGCGGCAAGCCGTCCTGAAGATAAAGTGTCCGCAATGCGTCGTTTCCCGCTGCCCAGGTCTCGCCGCCCAGCGTGCGCGCAGCGCTGTGGAAACCGAGCCAGGCGCCTTGCGCCAGATAGCGCGGCGAGCCGCCCAGGAAGGCCAGGGTGCAGGCGCTGGCGCAGGTCGCCGCGGTATATGTCGTGAGATGGCGCTGCTTGATCAGGAGCGAGAGCTTGTAGCCCTCGATCATCTCGCCGCCATCGCTGTTGAGATGGATGACCTTGATCGACGGATGCGCGTCCAGCATGTTCTGCACGGCGTCGGCAGTGCCCTCCGGCATGCCGCCGGCAAGCTCCATTTCCGTGCCGTCCGACAGAAGATGGATCGAATAGGGTTTGAGCGAAGAGGTTTTCGTGGTGTTGGGGGTGACCGGCGGCGCGAAGGCCTGTTGTACCGGCGACGATCCTGTCTGTACCGGCGTGCAGCCGCATATCAGGATCGCCGCGGCGAGGGCATAGGCACGACGATCGCGCCGGCGACAAAGCGCGCGAAACAAGGCAGCGCCGCTCCGGCGCGTGACGCATGACGTCTGCTGATGTGAGACCCAGAACATGCTGCTTCCCGAGCGATTATCCCCCGCACGGATATGATGAGACTATGAGCAATCTTAATTTTCACCAAACAAAATTCGGCTTGGCTCCTGTTTCAGCGAATGCTCGCAAAAGCGCATGCCGTGTTATCGCTTTACCTGCAGCCTGGATAGCAATTGTTGCAGCGGTGCGATGGCTGAACAATCACAACGAGTGCAAGCGCCGGAGAGGCTGATCGCGATTGCGGCGACCGCATCAAGAGTGGTCGCCGAGAATGGCCCGGCTGATCGCCGCCGCTTGCTCGGAGGGCTGTTCCAACAGTGTACGGTAGAAATCCCGCACCGTGCTGCAGAGAAGTTGCGGGTCGTTGATATGCGCTTTTGGATTTCTCATGATCTCGCCCACGGCGGGAGAGGCTTTGAAAAGGTCGCGGAAGAATCGCAGCATGGTGATCTTGGCGGCTGCCTCGTCATCATTTGTGCGCGGATGATCTATGGCCGCTTCGGCCAGGTCGGCGAGCGATGCGACTTCCTTGGCTTGCAGAGAGAGGGAAAGCGTATGGGTGAGATCGTTGGTGGCGATGCCGAGGTCGGGAAACGCGCTGGCCGCGCAGGCCGTCGGCTGGTTCTGCGAGAGATACTCAAGCTCGTCCAGTTGCACGCGCTGATATCTCAGCAGTTCAGCATCGGGCGCTTTTCTGATGTAGAGCGGGAAGAGATGTTTTTCGGCGAATTTGCCCGCTTCGGCATCCACCTCGGCGGCGCTGCGGTTCGACTTTGATCCGGCCAGGAAGATGTCTCTGATTTTTGTGTAGCTGCTTGCGTCTTTCGCCGCCAGCACCGCGTAAAATCGGTTTTCCTGCAAGACCCGATCAAGCTCCGCGGCATTGTCCCAATGGGCCAGGCCGGATTGGGCGAATTTCCGCCCGTCGACGATTTCATCGACGACATGGGCGGCGGTCAGCTCCTGATGCGTGGGATACCAGATCTCGCTCGGCGCGGTCTCGAGCGCCTTGGCGATGAAGTCGCCGGGCAGGCCGGCGCTCTGATAGATGTCGCGCATCGCTCGGTTGCCGGTTGCCCAGCTATCGCCGCCCAACGAGAGCGAGGCACTGTGGAAGCCAAGCCAGGCGTTCTGTGCCAGATAGCGTTTCGTGCCGGCGATGAAGGCCAGGGTGCAGGCGCTGGCGCAGGTCGTCGAGGTATAGGTGACAAGATGGCGCTCTTTGATCAACAGGCCGAGCTTGTAACCTTCCAGCGCCTGGCCGCCGGTGCTGTTGAGATGGATGACGTGGACAGCGGGTGCCGTTTCCAGCTGCTTGCGCACCGCCTCAGTCGTCCCAAAGGGCATGCCACCGGCGAGCTCGATCTCGGTGCCCTTGGCGAGAAGATGTATCTGGTAGGGCGGAACCTCTTTCGGGTGATCGATCTTGGCGGCGAGGGGTTGCGACGGACTGCCGGTGCAGGCCGTTAGCCATGTCGCGGCCAAGATGAAGAGGATGTTCCACTGCCGCTTGGCGCGGTGGCGCCAACGCCGCGTCATGTCTGGTCCCCGAGCATACGATCGTAACCACCCCACTGGTCGACGATGGCATGAGCGTAAACGCGGCGCCGGCGCGGTGCCAAGCGAATTTTATGCGGCACCCCTGTCCCGTCGCCCGGGGGACTTCAGGCAGCGAAGGGACGGGGAGCAGCCGCTGATGATCGTATAGGGTCAGATCGTATAGGAGTCCGTCGGGTGGCGATTTTCCGCGCCGTTCAGCGCCGTGAGGTCATCGACCATATCGAGCAGCCGCTGCAGCGCCTGTTCTTCGGTGAGTTGCGCGGTGTCGATGACCAGTTCCGGCTTCTCCGGTGCTTCATAGGGCTGGTCGATGCCGGTGAAGTTCTTGATCTCGCCTTTCAGCGCCTTTTTGTAGAGCCCCTTCGGGTCGCGCGCCTTGCAGGTTTCGATATCCGCCTGCACGTAGATCTCGACAAAGTTGTCGCCGACGATGCGGCGCGCCTTGTCGCGATCGGCCCGCCACGGCGAAATCAGCGAGACGAAGACGATGAGGCCGGTCTCTGCCAGCAGCTTCGCCACTTCGGCGGTGCGGCGGATGTTCTCCGCGCGTGCCTCAGGACTGAAGCCGAGATCGCTGTTGAGGCCCTGGCGCAGAGTATCGCCGTCCAGCACCACGACCTGGCGGCCGCGCTGGAACAGGCGATGCTCGGCGGCGCCGGCCAGGGTCGACTTGCCGGAACCGGAGAGACCGGTCAGCCACAGCACCGCACCGTTATGGCCGTTCGCCGCGGCGCGGGTGGCGCTGCCGATGGTCTGGGTGGGGCTGTAGAGATTGCGGCTCTGGTCGACCGCGCCGGCATGCAGCACGATGGCGCCGCCGACAATATCGCCTTCACGCAGCAGCACGCCGCGGCCGGTCTTGGAGGCCTCGTCGAAGCGATCGAGCGCCATCAGGGCCGGGCTGCGCAATGTGACTTCGGCGACGGCATTCTGTTCGATGCGATCGGATTGCGTGGCGGCGAGATTGCTGACGTCGATCACCGCATGGATGCGCTCGACGGTGACGGGATATTCCGCCGTCGCCACTTTCAGCTTGAGCCGGTCGCCGGCCCGCAGCACATCGGTATCGAGCCAGAACAGGCGCACGGTAGCCTGGTGGGCGAGATGCGGCTGCTCGTTGAGATGGGACGCGATGTCGCCGCGCTGGATGAACAGCTCGTCATCCAGCGTCAGGGCAATCGACTGTCCGGCCGCCGCGGCGATCTGCGGCGCGGCACTCCAGGTTTCCAGACTGGCGATGCGTGCCTGCTTGCCGGAGGGCGAAAATACCAGCTGATCGCCGACCCGCAGGCGGCCGCTTTCGATGCGGCCGGCAACGATGCGGCGGTGATCGAATTTGAACACATCCTGCACCGGCAGGCGCAACTTCTGATCAACCGGGGCGGGAGCGGGCACGAAATTGTCCAGCACATCGACCACGGTCGGCCCGTCATACCAGGGCGTCTTGCCGGAGCGGCTGGCGATATTGTCGCCGTTGCGGGCCGAGATCGGCACCAGGGCCAGAGGCGTGACGCCGAGCTGGGCGAGATAGTCCTTGATCTCCGCCGCCACCGCCGCATAGCGCGCGGCGTCGTGGTCGATGAGATCGATCTTGTTGATCAAGACGGCGACCTGGCGCAGGCCGAGGATGTGCAGGATCAAGGCATGGCGGCGCGACTGCTCACGCACCCCTTCGGCCGCATCGATCACCAGGAAGGCGGCCTGGGCCTGGGCGACGCCGGAAATGGCGTTCTTCAGGAATTCCTTATGGCCCGGCGCGTCGATGATGACATAGCGGCGCTTGTCGGTGCCGAAGAAGATCTGCGTCGTATCGATGGTGATGCCCTGGTCGCGTTCGGCCTGGAAGGCATCCAGCAGGAAGGACCATTCTAGCGTGCCGCCGCGCTTGTCGCTGGCCGCCTGCAATTCGGCGAGCTTGCCTTCCGGCAGACTGCCGGTGTCGTGCAGCAGCCGGCCGATCAGGGTCGACTTGCCGTGATCGACATGGCCGACGATGGCAAAGGGAAAGCGCGCCTTGTCGTCATTCGTATTGGCGGCAGGTTGGCTGGCCTCGATGGCGGCGTGTGCGCCATTGGCGGCCTGAGCGGTTGAATGTGTCTGGGTCATGATTGGTTTCCCGCTTACATATAGCCGCTGGCGCGCAGGCGCTCGAAGGCGTCTTCGCGCTCGTGATCCATGGCACGGCCGGCGCGTTCCGAGGTCTTGGTGGTTTCCAGCTCGGCGATGATCTCGGCGATGGTGCTGGCATCGGAGACGACCGGCGAGGTGATGTCCTGGTCGCCCAGCGAGCGATAGCGCTTGCCGTTCTTGCTGTAATAGAGATCGACCACCGGGATGTTTTCGCGCTCGATATAGCGCCAGATGTCGAGCTCGGTCCAGGCGAGCAGCGGATGGACGCGCAGATGCGTGCCTTCCGGCAGGTCGCTCTTGAAATGGTCCCAGAATTCCGGCGGCTGATCGCGGAAATTCCAGGCGCCGTTATCGGCGCGCGGGCTGAAGACCCGTTCCTTGGCGCGTGTTGCCTGCTCGTCGCGGCGGATGCCGGCGATGATGCCCTTGAAGCCGAATTCCTTCATGACATTCTTCAGGCCCTCGGTCTTGCGCGCGGCGGACCGCGCGGCCGGCGGCAGGCTGGGATCGACGCTATCGACCGGCGGGCAATCGCGGACGATCAGGTTCAGGCCCCATTCCTTGGAATAGCGGTCGCGGAAGTCGTACATCTCCGGAAACTTCTTGCCGGTATCGACATGGATCGCGGGGAACGGCACATGGCCGAGAAATGCCTTGCGGGCCAGCCACAGCATGACATTGGAATCTTTGCCGAGCGACCAGAGCATGCCGAGCGGCTTCAGCCGGTTATAGGCCTCGCGCAAAATGTAGATGCTCTGGCTCTCCAGGGCGTCGAGATGACTCACGGCTCAGTTCCTCTTGGAAGTCGATCAGGTGGATGGGGGCTTCAGATATTCATGCCGAGATGGATGCCGCATTCGGTCTTTTCGCTGCCGGCCCAGCGTCCGGCGCGGCTGTCTTCGCCCTCGGCGACGCGTTTCGTGCAAGGCTCGCACCCGATCGACCGGTAGCCTTCATCGAACAGCGGGTGCTGCGGCAATTTGAAATCGCGAAAGGCGTCGCGAATATGACTCTCGCTCCAGCTCGCCAGCGGATTGATCTTGATCCGGCCGTCCACCACTTCAGCAAAGGGCAGGCCGGCACGTGCCGAGGTTTGATAACGCTTGCGGCCGGTCACCCAGGCATCGACTCCCGACAGGGCCCGCTGCAGCGGTTCGACCTTGCGGATGCGGCAGCAGATATCGGGGTTGGTGGACCACAGATCTCCGGCGGGATCGAGATCGCGCAGGTCGGCGGTATCCGGCTCCAGCGCGCGCGCATCGGTGAAGCCGAACCGGCCCACCAGGATGTCGCGATACATCAGCGTTTCGGTGAAATGCTTGCCGGTATCGAGAAACAGGATCGGCACATTGGCATCGACCTGCGCGACCAGGTGCAGCAGCACGGCCGCATCGGCGCCGAAGGACGACACGACAGCGAGGCGTCCCGGGAAGATTTCAGTGATGGAATCCTTCAGGATTTCGGTGGCGCTGGCACCCTGCCACCGGGCGTTGAGCTCGGCTGCCCTGGCGGCAAGCACCGTCGCCCGGTCAACGGCCGGTTCAGCGTCCTGGCTCGCGGCGCTCACTGCCGCCGCGGGTGCCTGATTGCCCAAGAATGACATGGCCCATCCAATCGACTGCCGCCGCCGGCCCCGATCGGGTCGACGACAAGATTTTCTTATGGATACATGGCATTCTGTAAATTATGCAGCAAGATAAAACATCTAACTGATGTGTAAAAAAATATAACAACTAAATTTCAGTGTTATTTATAGGAGGCGCTATCCTGCAGAAATCCAAGGATTCCCGCAGGATAACCGGCCGTCGCCCTGTGAGGTGATCTGGCTCAGCTACCGCCTATTCACAGCGTCGAGCGGGTAATCAGCGCCGGCGACCGGTGGCGGACCACACCAGCGGAACGAACAGGAGGGCGCCCAGCAGCACCAGCAGCGAACCGATGATCGCAAATATCTCCATCTCATGATTGCTCAAGATCGCGACGGCGACGCCGGGCACGAAAACGATGAGGCCGAGATGGGCGGCAATGGCTTGAAGCTTGGCCAGACGGGATGCCGCAGCGGCCGGGAATTTGGCCAGGACCAAGCCATAGACGGCGATCGACAGCCAGCCGATGACGTTGAGATGCGCATGCGCCGGCATCAGGCTGAAATCCTGGGCGATGCCCATATGGATGCCGAAGGCCATGCCGATCACCGCATAGATGGCGGCGGCGCGCAGATGGAACGCCGCCAAAGCGGGTACCGGTTGTTCGGTGTTCATTCTATTCCCCCAAGAATCGTACTGGTTCGCCCGGATATTAGGGGGTCGCAGCGAGCTGGAGAAGATCAGAAAGGCGATGCGCGGCCGCATTGGTGCGCTTGATCACAGGCCTTGGAAATCCGCCGATCGGGCTTTCCCCGACACATGTGCCGGGACGAGGACGGCGAGCGGTGAACGACCCCGCCATTCGCGCCACCCTGGCCGTCGGATTTCCACGCCCGGCTGTCGAATAGCGTCAAGTTGCAGCGGGGCCGCATGCTATGTCTGACCGCCATACTGCATGAAGCGGGGAGCGCGAGATGAGTGAACAGGTCAAGCTGGTGCGGCGCGGCCATGTGCTGGAAATCACCCTGGATAGGCCGAAGGTGAATGCGGTGGATGTCACCGCCAGCCGCGAATTGGGCGCCGCCTTTGTGCAATTGCGCGACGACCCGGAATTGCGCGTCGCTATTCTGACGGCGGCCGGCGAGAAGGTGTTCTGTGCCGGCTGGGACATCAAGGCCGCCAATGCCAATCAGGAAGTCGGCAAGTGGTGGGATATCGACTACGGCCCGGGCAAGTTTGGCGGCATCACCGAATTGTGGGATCTCAACAAGCCGGTGATCTGCGCCGTCAATGGCCATGCCCTGGGCGGCGGGTTGGAAATCGCCATCGCCTGCGATCTCATCATTGCCGCCGATCACGCCGAATTCGCCATGCCGGAATTGCCGATCGGCATCCTGCCGGATTCCGGCGGCATTCAGCGTATCCCGCGGCGCCTGCCCTATAACATCGCCATGGAAATGCTGCTGCTTGGCCGCCGCATGACGGCGCAGGAAGCGGCGCATTACGGCATGATCAACAAGGTGGTGCCGGCGGCGAAGTTGATGGAAACGGCGCGGGAATGGGCCGACGCAATTGCCGATGGCGCACCGCTGACCATCCAGGCGCTGAAGGAATCGCTGCGCGAGATCGAATGCCTGAAGCTGCAGCAGTCTTTTGATCTGCTGCGCGGCGGCACGCTGCCGGCCTATGAACGGGCACTGAATTCGGAAGATTCGAAGGAAGGTGTGCGAGCCTTCGCGGAGCGGCGCAAGGCCAACTTCAAAGGCAAATAGAAGCTGACCGTTGCCGATAAATGGAAAGGCGCCGACCGCATGGGTCGGCGCCTTTTGTCCGAGCGGGCCCGTCTCCTCGGATCAGGCGACGCCCGGCTCTCTTCAATATGGCAGAGGGCGATTCAGCTTTCAGGTTGAAACCTCTTTGCTTCAACCTGAAGGCATCGCGCTCTAGCCGGCAGTCTGCCGCAAGACCTGGCTGATCTCGACCATGACGGCGTGATCGGGATCGCTCCAGGCATAGATGTTGAACCCTTCATGGCTGCCGGTTTGCTGCCAGCAATGGCGGGAACCGTCACCGGTCAGGACCACCCGGTCGGCGCCGTTGCCGACGATTTTCAGGGCCGTTTCACCGTCGGTCATGTCCCATATCTCCGCAGCAGAGAGGCCAATGACGTTGCCGCCGCCGCCCATCGACGCCGCCGGGTGATCGGCATCGCCCTGGGCTTGGGCGTCAATCGTCTTGCGGGCTTCATCCGGCGCAACATCGCCCATGGCGCCGTTCGCGGCGGGGCACTTGTCCGCGCCAGGCGAGGGCTCGTCAGCATTCTGGGATGTCGTAAGTGCCATGCAGCGATCTCTTTGTATTCGTCGCGTTTGAATCAAATTTGCGGCGATCGGATCGCTGGCGCCATGACTTACGCGCCTTCTTTTATATAGCCGAGTGTGCGTTTAGCAGCCGGAAGTGGAAATTTCCCGTCTGCGCCGCACGTGTTTACGTCGTGTTTACCATGACAGCAAAAGCCGCCCGGCGCGGACGCCGGACGGCTGATGGCAGGCGCAGATACGCCGATAAAACGCGTTATTGCTCGTAGGGACGCAGCAAAGCGCGGGAAATGATATGGCGCTGGATTTCCGAGGTGCCGTCCCAGATCCGCTCGACCCGGGCATCGCGCCACAGGCGCTCGACGCCGACTTCTTCCATCAGGCCCATGCCGCCGAAGATCTGCACGGTATGATCCGTCACCCGGGCGAGCATCTCGGTGGCAAAAAGCTTGGCCATGGCATAGTCGCTATCCGTCACCGTGCCTTCGTCACTCTTCCAGGCGGCATTCAGGGTGAGGAAATTCGCCGCCTCGATCTCGGTCGCCATATCGGCGAGCTTGAACGACGTACCCTGGAACTTGCCGATGGTCTGGCCGAACTGCTTGCGGGTCGCCGCCCATTGCATCGCCATCTCGAGGGCGCGATAGGCGCGGCCGACGCATTGCGCCGCCACGGTCAGGCGGGTGGCGCCAAGCCAGGTATTGGCAACATCGAAGCCGTGATGCACTTCGCCCAAAACCTGGCGCTTGTTGACCCGGCAATTGTCGAAGAACAGCTCGCAGTGATGGAAGCCGCGATGCGAGACAGACTTGTGCCCCTTGCGCACGGTCAGGCCCGGCGCGTCCTTGTCCACCAGGAAGGTGGTGATCAGCTTCTTCGGGCCGCGCTTGGTTTCTTCCACGCCGCTCGCGGCGAAGAGCACGATGAAATCGGCGACATCGGCATAAGAGATGAAATGCTTGTTGCCGTTGATGATGAAATCATCGCCCTGCTGCTCGGCGCGGGTCTGCATGGAACGGAGATCCGAGCCGGCATTGGGCTCGGTGAGCGCCAGGCATTCCACCCGCTCGCCGCGAATGGCGGGGAGGAGATAGCGTTCCTTCTGCTCGTCATTGCAGGCGCGCAGGATGTTGCTGGGGCGGGCGACCGCATATTGCAGGGCAAAGGAGGTGCGGCCGAGTTCGCGCTCCAGCAAGGCAAGGCCGACATGGTCCAGGCCGCCGCCGCCGAGTTCTTCCGGCATGTTGGCGGCATAGAAGCCGGAATGGATGGCGCGATCATGGATCTGCTTGATCAGGTCAGGCCGCACTTCGTCGGTCTGCTCGACCTCGTTCTCATAGGGCATCAATTCCTTCTCGACGAAGGCCTTGGCGCTGTCGACGAGCATTTGCTGCTCGCTGGTCAATCCGAAATTCATCGTCGTTCCTCTCGTCCTACTGCTCTCCGTCCCTTATTGTCATTGCCGGGCTTGACCCGGCAATCCATGGGAAGCCGAGCCTGGCATCTGAAATGGACCCTCGGATCAAGTCCGTGGGTGACAATGGGGCGGTGCGAGCGTCGGTACAAATATCTCTTTCAGTCGTGTCTCGATCAAATCGGATCGCCGATGATCCGTTCACGCTTTCGGCTTCAGCCCGATCGTGCGGCTGCTATAGGTCGAGGGCGGCAAGGCATCCTGCGCCGTCTGGATCTGCTGCAGCTTGGCTGCGATTTCCGGACGAAAGGGGGCCGATTTGGCGCC
>Ga0255336_100347_pt1 | contig 82732 bp, 73 predicted proteins | sample MeOH1_35cm_T3_17_FD_189102 | JGI IMG/M metagenome (GOLD analysis project Ga0255336, IMG submission 189102) | Sandy soil microbial communities from University of British Columbia, Vancouver, Canada - MeOH1_35cm_T3_179 | ecosystem: Engineered > Artificial ecosystem > Sand microcosm > Unclassified ... | reverse complement strand
ACACGGATTCCAGATGCACCACTGCCTCCTCCAAGCCAGGGGATTCGCTTAAGAACTGGCGGTGTAAAGCGGCTTTCTTTGCCTACTTTCTTTGCCGCGGCAAAGAAAGTAGGTGCCGCCCCGCACAGGGGCAACGCTAATAGACCACCGTGAACGCAAGGAAAGGCCAACACCCCAGGAACACAGACACAAAGCCCTGCACAGGCAAACAACCAACCCTCCCCCAAATTCCCGCCAGTAAAACCCAACTACTTTGCCGTCGCCAACTGCATCGATCAGCAACCTTCCGTCGAGAACAGAAACCACCTGCATCGAACACCAACCAACCCCAGCGCCGCAGGCAAAAAACGCACATCGCCCCCTAGTGCACATCACGAAATAAACCGCTAATCTCAACCCCGCACGCCCGCCAAGGGCCGCGCGCAGCGCAAAAAAAGACGCGCAGCACGCCCAAAAATGGCCCTAAAAAAGCCACGCCGCGCAGCGGCAAAAAAAGCACCCTGGAGTACCCCTTTGGAAAAGTCAGCAGCACCATCAGCAGCCCCCGAAGACTGGATCGCCCGCAGCCTGCGCGCCGTCTGGCACCCCTGCACCCAGATGAAGCACCACGAACGCCTGCCGCTCGTCCCCGTCGCACGCGGTCAAGGCGCGTGGCTCTACGATCGCGCCGGCCATCGCTATCTGGATGCCATCAGCTCCTGGTGGGTCAACCTGTTCGGTCACGCCAATTCGCGCATCAACGCGGCACTGAAAGACCAGCTCGACACGCTCGAACACGCCATGCTCGCCGGCTGCACGCACGAACCGGCCATCGAACTCGCGGAGCGCCTCAGCGCGCTCACCGGCAACACGCTCGGCCACGCATTCTTCGCATCGGACGGCGCGTCCGCCGTCGAAATCGCCCTGAAAATGAGCTTCCATTCGTGGCGCAATCGCGGTTTCGCCGACAAGCAGGAATTCGTCTGCATCGCCAACAGCTATCACGGCGAAACCATCGGCGCACTCGGCGTCACGGATGTCGCGCTCTTCAAAGATGCCTACGACCCGTTGATCCGCCACGCGCACGTCGCGGCATCGCCGGACGCGCGCCTCGCGGAGGCCGGCGAAACCGCCGCCGATGTCGCTCGCCGCGCGCTCGATCACGTTCGCTCGCTATTCGAAGCACGCGCCACGAAAATCGCCGCGCTGATCGTCGAGCCGCTCGTGCAGTGCGCCGCCGGCATGGCCATGCACGACGCGTCGTATATCGCCGGATTGCGCGCATTGTGCGATCAGTACGGCGTGCATCTGATCGCCGATGAAATCGCCGTGGGCTGCGGCCGCACCGGCACTTTCTTCGCGTGCGAACAAGCCGGCATCTGGCCGGACTTCATCTGTCTGTCCAAAGGCATCAGCGGCGGCTATCTGCCGCTCTCGATCGTGCTGTCGCGCGACGAAATTTTCGAAGCGTTCTATCACGACGACACCGCGCGCGGCTTCCTGCACTCGCACTCGTACACCGGCAATCCGCTCGCCTGTCGCGCGGCACTCGCCACGCTCGATCTGTTCGCAACCGACAACGTGCTCGCCGCCAACGCGCAGAAGTCCGCGAAGCTGAAAGCCGCGCTCGCACCGCTCGCCGGGCACGAACAAGTCCGCAATCTGCGTCAGTGCGGCACGATCTTCGCGTTCGACGCCGTGATCGACGATGCTCAGCAAGCCAGAACATTCTCGCGCCGCTTCTTCGAAAACGCGTTGCAGCGCGAACTGCTGCTGCGCCCAATCGGCACGACGGTGTATCTGATGCCCCCTTACATCCTCGACGACGAAGAACTCGCGCTGCTCGCCTCGCGCACGCGCGAGACCTTCGAAGCCACGCTCGCGGAGACCCGCTAATGCATCTGCTCGACACACTCGCCGAAGGGCTGAAGGACATCGACGCACGCGGCCTGCGCCGTCGCCGCCGCACGGCCGACACGCCGTGCGCGGCGCACATGACCGTCGACGGCCGCGCGATCATCGGCTTCGCCAGCAACGACTATCTCGGCCTCGCCGCGCATCCGCAACTCATCGCGGCCATTGCTGAAGGCGCGCAGCGCTATGGCGCGGGCAGCGGCGGCTCGCATCTGCTCGGCGGCCACTCGCGCGCGCATGCGCAACTCGAAGACGATCTCGCCGAATTCGTCGGCGGCTTCGTCGAGAATGCGCGCGCGCTCTACTTCAGCACAGGCTACATGGCGAATCTCGCCACGCTCACCGCGCTCGCGGGCCGCGGCACGACGCTCTTCTCCGACGCGCTGAATCACGCGTCGCTGATCGACGGCGCGCGTTTGTCCCGCGCCGACGTGCAGATCTACCCGCACTGCGATACGGAAGCGCTGAGCGCGATGCTCGAAGCCTCGGACGCCGACGTCAAGGCGATCGTCTCCGATACCGTCTTCAGCATGGACGGCGACATCGCGCCCCTGCCGCGTCTGCTCGAACTCGCGGAACAACACGGCGCGTGGCTGATCGTCGACGACGCGCACGGTTTCGGCGTGCTCGGCCCGCAAGGCCGCGGCGCGATCGCGCAAGCCGCGCTGCGGTCGCCGAACCTCATTTCGATCGGCACGCTCGGCAAAGCAGCAGGCGTCTCCGGCGCGTTCGTCGCAGCGCATGAGACGGTGATCGAATGGCTCGTGCAGCGCGCGCGCCCGTACATTTTCACCACGGCGTCGGTGCCGGCCGCGGCGCATGCGGTGTCGGCGAGCCTGCGCATCATCGGCGGCGAGGAAGGCGATGCGCGGCGCGCGCATCTTCAGCAATTGATCGAGCGCACGCGCGCCATGCTCAAGGCAACGCCGTGGCTACCGGTCGATTCGCATACGGCCGTGCAGCCGCTCATCATCGGCGCGAACGATGCCACGCTCGATATCGCGGCCACGCTCGATCGCGCGGGTCTGTGGGTGCCGGCGATCCGTCCGCCCACCGTGCCCGCCGGCACGTCGCGTTTGCGCATTTCGCTGTCGGCCGCGCACTCGCAGGCAGACCTGGATCGTCTTGAAGCGGGCTTGCAGCAACTCGGAGCAAAGGCGGCATGAGTAGCGCGAGTCAAAACGCACTGTCCTTATTCGTCACCGGCACCGATACGGAAATCGGCAAGACGTTCGTCTCAGCGGCGCTGTTGCGCGGCTTCGTCCGCGAAGGCCTGCAAGCCGCCGCGATGAAGCCGATCGCCGCCGGCGCGTTCGAACTGAACGGCGTGCCGCACAACGAAGACGCGGATCAACTCGACGCCGCCTCGAACGTCCTGCTGCCGCCCGAGATGCGCACGCCGTATCTGCTGAAGGAACCGGCCGCGCCGCATATCGCAGCCGCGCTGGAAAACGTCACGCTGGATCTCGACCGTATCGTCGACTGTCACGCGCAGGCTCTCAAGCGCGCGGAGATCGTCGTGGTGGAAGGCGTCGGCGGTTTTCGCGTGCCGTTGACCGCTACCCAGGACACCGCCGATCTCGCCGTCGCGCTGAAGCTGCCGGTCGTGCTGGTGGTCGGCATGCGGCTCGGCTGCATCAGCCATGCGCTGCTCACCGCCGAAGCAATCGCCGCGCGCGGGCTCACGCTCGCCGGCTGGGTCGCCAACCGTATCGATCCGGACATGACCTTCCCCGACGAAAACATCGCGTCGATCCGCGAGCATCTCGCCCGCGAATACGACGCACCGCTGCTCGGCATCGTGCCGCATCTGAGCCCGGCTTCGCCCGAGCTCGCGGCGGAGCAACTCGACATCAACCGGCTTCTGCAGACGCTGCGCCATACGCACGCGCAGCGCTGAACCACCATCACATCCATCCATGAGGATTGACGACATGACGCAACTGAACATCGCTCCGGCGTCCGCCGACACGGCCGCCGCCAACAACAACGCCGCAGCCGGCACGAAACAGCTCGCGCGCTGGCGCGTGGCGGACATCGTCGCGTTGTACGAACTGCCGTTCAACGACCTGATGTTCCAGGCGCAGCAAACCCATCGCGAGCATTTCGACGCGAACACCGTGCAACTGTCCACGCTGCTGTCGATCAAGACCGGCGGCTGCGAGGAAGATTGCGCGTACTGTCCGCAGTCGGTGCATCACGACACGGGCCTGCAAGCCGACAAGCTGATGCCGGTCGACGAAGTGCTCGCTGCCGCGAAGGTCGCCAAGGAAAACGGCGCGACGCGTTTCTGCATGGGCGCCGCGTGGCGCAATCCGAAAGACCGTCACCTGGAACCGATCAAGGACATGATCCGCGGCGTGAAGGCAATGGGCCTCGAAACCTGCGTGACGCTCGGCATGCTCGAAACGCATCAGGCGCAAGGGTTGCGCGAAGCGGGCCTCGACTACTACAACCACAATCTCGATACGTCGCCGGAGTTCTACGGTCAGATCATTTCGACGCGCACGTATCAGGACCGCCTCGACACGCTCGAACGCGTGCGCGACGCGGGCATCAACGTGTGCTGCGGCGGGATTGTTGGCCTGGGCGAGTCGCGCCGTGAGCGCGCGGGTCTGATCGCGCAACTGGCGAACATGGATCCGTATCCGGAATCGGTGCCCATCAACAATCTGGTTCAGGTGGAAGGCACGCCGCTGACCGGCACCGAAGCGATCGACCCTTTCGAATTCGTGCGCACGATCGCGATTGCGCGTATCACCATGCCGCGCGCAATGGTGCGTCTGTCCGCCGGCCGCGAGCAGATGAACGAAGCCTTGCAGGCCATGTGTTTCCTCGCTGGCGCGAACTCGATTTTCTACGGCGATCAATTGCTGACCACGAGCAACCCGCAAGCCGAGGCCGACCGCAAACTGCTCGAACGTCTCGGCATTCGCGCCGAGGCCGCGCAACAGATGCCGCTCGATCAAAGCGGCTGCGAGCACGGCTGTGATAAACACGCTGCGCCGAACTGAGCATCAGCGTCGCGCGCACCAGAACACGTGCAATAAAAAAGGCTGCCTCGTGGAAAACGAGGCAGCCTTTTTACTTGTGAAGCCGGAAATTACTTCTTGTCGACGATGATCTGATCGAATGTGCCGCCATCGGAGAAATGCGTTTGCTGTGCTTTCTGCCAGCCACCGAACATCTCTTCGACGGTGAATGTTTTGATCGCCTTGAACTCCGCAGCATGCTTCGCAAGCACGGCCTTGTCCTGCGGACGCAGATGGTGCTGCGCGATGATCTCCTGCGCGGCCGGCGACCACAGGTACTCGAGGTAGGCCTGCGCTTCCTTGCGCGTGCCGCGCTTGTCGACCACCTTGTCGACGATCGAAACCGGCGGCGCCGCCAGCAAACTCACCGACGGATACACCGCCTCGAAGTTGCCCCCGCCCACGCCCGTGTCCATCAGCGCCACTTCGTTTTCGAACGTCACCAGCACGTCGCCGATACCGCGTTGCGTAAACGTGGTCGTCGCGCCGCGGCCGCCCGTGTCGAGCACCGGCACGTTTTTGAAGATCGCCTTTTCGAAGTCGAGTGCCTGCGCGTCAGTCCCGCCGTGCTGCTTGCGATAACCCCACGCGGCCAGATACGTATAGCGCCCGTTACCCGATGTCTTCGGATTGGCGATGATCACCTGCACGCCGGGCTTGGCGAGATCGTCCCAGTCCTTGATGTGCTTCGGGTTGCCCTTGCGCACGAGGAACACCATCGTCGTGGTGTAGGGCACGCTGTCGTTCGGCAGACGCGTGCGCCAGTTGGCCGGCAGCAGTTGACCTTTCTCGGCGAGCAGGTCGATATCGTTCGGCTGGTTCATCGTCACCACGTCGGCCTGCAAGCCTTGCAGCACCGACAGCGCCTGCGCGCTCGACGCGCCATGCGACTGGCGGATCGACACGGTCTCGCCGCTCTTCTGCCTGTACGCGGCAATGAAGCCGGCGTTGATGTCCTTGTACAGCTCACGCGTCACGTCGTACGACACGTTGAGCAGCGACGTCTCTGCGTGCGCTGCCGACACGCCCGCCAGCGCGAGCGTAATTGCCGTCATGCCGGCTGCCAGCCAGCGCGAAGTCCCCGTCTTGCCTGCCATCCTGTCCCCGCCTCTCGTTGATGAAAACCAGTGGCCGCACGAACGTGCAGCGTGAAGCGGGATTCTAACGGATCGCTTACTCGGTCTGTGCCGCGTTCGCGCGCCTCACCTGCCCGAACGCCGGCCCGACCATTCAGATAAATGCGTGCTGTGCGGCCTCGATCGACTCTTCGCGAAAACGCAGCGGCGCCGCGCAATGCACCAGGGTGTCGACGAAATACTTCGCGCGCGGCCAGGGTCCGAAGCCGGCCGCGGTGTTGATATGCCCCGCGTCGCCGAGATTCACAAACGCGCTGCCGAAGCGCTGCGCGAGATCGCGCGCCCCGGCGAGCGACATCCACGGATCGGTTTCGCTGCCGATCAGGATCGACGGCACGCCGAGACGCCGGGCGTCGAACGGTCCGGCGAAGGCGAATTTCTGCGGACTCGCGGGCGCCACGAACAGCACACCGACCACATCGTTCGCATACGACGCCTGCTGCAATGCATACGCGGTCGCAAGGCAACCGAAGCTATGCGCGGCCAGCACGAACGGCCCGCGCTCGCGCGCCAGCAGATCGCGCAACGATCTGGACCACAGCGCGAGGTTCGGTGCGTCCCAGTCGGCTTGCTCGACGCGCAGCGAGCGCGCGAACTGCCGCTCCAGCCAGGTCTGCCAGTGCGTGCCCTCGCTGCCGTGCAGGCCGGGAACCGTGACGAGCCGTGGCGGCCATGTCGATTTGGTGCATGAAAGCATGTGGGTGCCTCGCTGCGGAAATCCGGGTAATGATTGTCCCGCCGGGCGCCGTGTGGGCGAACCAAGTTTTTGTGCTTTGGTTATCGGGCAAAACGCGCGGACAAAATACGCGGGCAAACCCGGGGATAAAAAACGCGGCCCGATGCGTGGCCAAATACACGTCCCAATGCGCGTGCAAAGCCCCGCCAGATATGGGCCTGTGGAGGGAAATCCATCGCCGGAACCGCACGCCCGTGCGCAAACGCGCGCGATGCGCGTCGAAAAAGTAGAATGAAGCCTATCCATAAAAGGAGGAGGCCTCATGCAGCAAGTGTCGTCCGCAGCGTTGCAGTTGTCGCACCGGTCACGCCGTGGCTTCTCCGTCGCTCGCCCCGATCTCGCAGGCGCCTTCCGGACCGTATGAAAATCCTCTTTTACATGCCGCATGCCGACGCCGCCGCGTGGCTGAACGACTTCGCCCGCGCGCTGCCGGAGGCCGATCTGCGTGAATGGCAGCCGGGCGACACCGCGCCGGCCGATTTCGCGGTGGTATGGCGTCCGCCGCGCGAGATGCTGGCCGGACGCGACGATCTGCGCGCAATCTTCAATCTGGGCGCGGGCGTCGACGCGATCCTGGCGCTGGAACACGCGCAACCCGGCACGTTGCCGCGCAACGCGCAGTTGATCCGCCTCGAAGACACCGGCATGGCGCCGCAAATGGCCGAGTACGTCGCGCATGCAGTGCTGCGCTATCTGCGCCGTTTCGACGAGTATCAGACGCTGCAAAACGAGCGCCGCTGGCAAGTGCTCGAGCCGCATCCGCGTGAAACCTTCACCGTCGGCGTACTGGGACTTGGCGTGCTCGGCACGCATGTCGCCCAGGCGGTAGCGGCATTCGGCGTGCCGGTGCGCGGCTACAGCCGCAGCCCGCGGCAGATCGACGGCATTCAGACGTTCGCCGGTGAAGCACAATTCGACGCATTTCTCGACGGCGTGAAAGTGCTGGTGAATCTGCTGCCGCATACGCCGGATACCGGCGACGTGCTGAACGCACGCACCTTCGCCAGGCTCGCACGCGGCGCGTATCTGATCAACGTGGCGCGCGGCGGGCATCTGGTCGAGCAGGATCTGCTCGACGCGCTCGCGAGCGGCCAGCTCACCGCCGCCACGCTCGACGTGTTCCGCGAAGAACCGCTGCCGCCGGATCACCCGTTCTGGCGCGAGCCGCGCATCACGATCACGCCGCACGTCTCAGCGCTGACGCTGCGCGCGGAAAGTGTCGCCCAGGTCGCGCAGAAAATCACCGCGCTCGCACGGGGCGATACAGTTGGCGGAGTGGTGAATATGGAACGCGGATACTGAACACAGCCAATCCCATTGAAGAAGCGCCGCCACGCGCGGCGTCAACAAGTTGCATGGAGACAGATCATGGCCCTACCTCAGCAAGTGAAAATCGTCGAAGTCGGTCCGCGTGACGGACTGCAGAACGAAAAAGAATTCGTGCCCACCGCGACCAAGATCGAGTTGATCAACCGGTTGTCGGCGGCGGGCTTCCGTAACGTCGAGGCCGCTTCGTTCGTGTCGCCGAAATGGGTGCCGCAAATGGCGGACGGCGCCGACGTGATGGCCGGTATCGAACGGCGCCCCGGCACGATCTACTCGGTGCTGACGCCCAACCTGCGCGGCTTCGAAGGCGCGCTCGCCGCGCGTGCCGACGAAATCGTGATTTTCGGCGCCGCCAGCGAAGCGTTCTCGCAGAAGAACATCAACTGCAGCATCGCGGAAAGCATCGACCGGTTCGCGCCCGTCGCGCAGGCGGCCAAGGAGCACGGCGTGCGGATTCGCGGCAGCGTGTCGTGCGCGCTGGGCTGTCCGTATCAGGGTGAAGTGCCGGTGGCGTCGGTGGCGGATGTCGTCGAGCGCTTCGCGGCGCTCGGCTGCGACGAAATCGATATCGCCGACACGATCGGCGTGGGCACGCCCAAGCGCACGCGTGAAGTGTTCGAGGCGGTCACCCGGGTGTTTCCGCGCAAACGTCTGTCGGGCCACTTCCACGACACCTATGGTCAGGCACTCGCCAATATCTACGCGGCACTGCTGGAAGGCATCGAGATCTATCACGCTTCGGTGGCGGGCCTCGGCGGCTGTCCGTATGCGAAGGGCGCGACCGGCAACGTCGCGACCGAAGACGTGCTGTATCTGATGAACGGCCTCGGCATCGAGACCGGCATCGATCTCGCGCAAGTCGTCGCGATCGGCGATTTCATCTCGACCTCGATCGGCCGGCCCAATGTTTCGCGCGCCGGTAAAGCGCTGCTCGCCAAAGCGCGCAGCGAAGCGGCGAACTGCGTCTGACGCCGGCTCGACGCATGCACTCGGCACTCACGCCAACACTCAGGATCTGAAACGATGACGGACCACGCTTCTCCCGAAACCGACGATCTCACCGCGCTGCCGGACTCGGCACGCCGCGTCGCGCTGCTGTTGCGCGAACGCGGTCACGCGGGCCGGATCGTGATGCTGCCGGAAACCGGCAAAACCTCCGCCGAAGCCGCGGCGGGACTCGGCTGCTCTGTCGCGCAGATCGCCAAGTCGATCCTGTTTCGCCGCCGTGAAGACGACGCGCCGGTGCTGGTGGTCGCGAGCGGTGCGAATCGCGTCGACGAAAAGAAAGTTGCCGCGCAGGTCGGCGAAATCGGCCGTGCGGACGCGAAGTTCGTCCGCGAAAAAACCGGCTATGCGATCGGCGGTGTCTGTCCGATCGGTCACGCCACCGAGCCGGTCACGCTGATCGACGCGGATCTGCTCGAACTCGACAGCCTGTGGGCCGCCGCGGGCCACCCGCATGCGGTGTTCAACCTGACGGCGCAGGAGCTGATCGCGCTGACGGGCGCGCCGGTGATCGACGTGGCGCTGCGCGAGACGGCATGACGCGATGACGATGACGACGATGACAGCGGGCCTCGATAACGAAGACGACCACGCCGTGCCCTCGCCTTGCATCAGCGTGTGCAGGATGGATGCGTCGACAGGCTGGTGCGAAGGATGCCTGCGCACCATCGACGAAATCGCCGGCTGGTCGCTGCTCGACGGCGACGCGAAGCGCGCGGTCTGGGACGCGATCGAGGTACGTCACGCGGAACTCGTCGCGAACCCGCCGAAGGTGCAGCGATGAACGCCGCGCCGCGCATCGTCACGATCGGCGAGACGTTCAGTTCGACGCTGGAGCTGTCGGCGGAATCGGTGAAATCGTTCGCCTCGCTGGTCAACGACCACAACCCGCTGCATCACGACGAAGCGTATGCGGCACAAAGCCGCTTCGGCGGACTGATCGCATCAGGTACGCAGCCGACCGCGCATTTCATGGCGCTGCTGGCCACGCATTTTTCGACCTACGCGCAACCCCTCGGTCTCGAATTCGATATCAAGCTGAAGAAAGCGGTCCACGCGAACGACACGCTCACCATCACCTGGCGCGTGAAGGACGCTTACTGGAAGCCGAGCCTGAACGGCGATCTGACCCATCTTGAAGGCACGGTCGTGAATCAGCGCGGCGACACCATGTTGACCGGTTCGTCGACCATTCTCGTCATGCCGAAATCTGAAGCCGCCGAGAACACACACGCAAACGCGGCGCCCAACTCGCCATGATCACGCTACCGGAATCGATTCGGGTTTTCGAACGCGGCTGGCTTTCGTCGAACAACGTGCTGCTGCTGGACGATGCATGCGCCGCGCTTGTGGATACCGGGTACGCCACGCATGCGCCGCAAACGCTTGCCCTCGTGCGGCAAGCGCTCGGCGCGCGGCCGCTCGACCTGATCGTCAACACGCATCTGCATTCGGACCACTGCGGCGGCAACGCGCTGCTGCAGGCCACGTGGCCGTGCCGCACCGTGATTCCCGCCTCGGAAGCCGATGCGGTGCGCGACTGGGACGAGACACGCCTCACGTTTCGTGCGACCGGCCAGACCTGCGAGCGCTTCACCTTCACCGGCACGATCGCGCCCGGCGCGCAGTTGCGGCTCGGCGCGCTCGACTGGGAAGTGCTCGGCGCACCCGGCCACGATCCACACTCGCTGATGCTGTATTGCGCGGGCGAACGCATCCTGATCAGCGCGGACGCGCTCTGGGAAAACGGCTTCGGCGTGATCTTTCCGGAACTGGAAGGCGAAAGCGGTTTCGCCGAGGAACAGGCGGTGCTCGAAGCCATTGCGAAGCTCGACGTGCGCCTCGTGATTCCCGGCCACGGCGCACCCTTCACAAATGTCGAACAGGCGCTGGAGCGCGCGTTTTCGCGAGTTGCCTGGCTGCGTGCCGATCCGGCCCGCAACGCAAAGAACGCGCTGAAGGTACTGATCGTGTTCAAGCTGCTCGAAGTCCGCGCGATGCGCTTCGACACATTGCTGCAAATGCTCGACGCCGCCGCCGTGATGCGCGCCGCCGCGACGATGCTCAAGCCGCGCGGCGAGTGGCCCGCGCTGGTTAAAGACATCGTCGAGGAATTGGCCGCGAGGAATGGGCCGCTGGAAGTGGATGGCGAGCGCATTGTCGCGCGCGCGGCGTGACGCGCCGCCGCTGACTCGAACCACCTGAAATACGCGAACCGTCGCCACAAAAAGAAAGCCGCTCGACCATTACAGGCGAGCGGCGGAAATTCTGTCGGACGTGATCAGCGTCAAGATGCATGATACGCGTGCCGTTTTTTTGGCCGCATCGGTAATTTCCCTACAGAAGTTTGACGCCAGCTTTTAAAGCTGCATACACGTCACACCACGAAGCCCTGTAGTCGCACAGCTTTCAACGTATTAGACCGCCTTGACGAACAATCCGGGCACCCAGTTACTCTGGAATCCGTAGCATTGCGACACGCCGCAGCGGCGCAACACCCGTCAGGTCGACGACAGGCGCTTTTGCGGCACGATCCGCCAGCCGAGATTGACACCGGCGGCGGCCAGCAGAATCAGCACCGCGCCGAGCACCTGAATCCATGCCAGCGTTTGCCCGAACGCAACCCGATCGACGACGATCGCCACCACCGGATAGATGAACGAGAGTGCCCCCGTCATCGAAGTCGGCAACTTCTGGATCGCCCCGTATAGCAGCACGTACATGAGACCCGTATTGACGACGCCTAGCACGATCAGTTCGAGCCACTGCACGCCGCTCGTGGGCAGCGCGTCGAAGCGCACGAACGGCGCGAGCATCAGCACGCCGAGCGACACCTGGATCAACGCGATCAGATGCGGCGGCGTGCCCTTGAGCCGCTTGGTAATGATCGACGACACGGCATACATCGCCGCCGCGCCCACTGCGTATGCGACGCCGACCAGGTATTGCCCCGGCACCGCCAGCACCGCCGGCTCGACCTTCACGACGAACACGAGTCCGATGAACGCGACCACCAGCCAGGCCACGGCCGACGGGCTGATGCGCTCGCGAAACACCAATGCGCCGAGCGCCACCAGCATGAACGGCTGCGTGTTGTAGACGGCGGTGGCCATCGAGATCGACGCACGCGAATACGCGGCGAACAGCAACACCCAGTTGATGACGATCGCCGCCCCGCCGAGCAGGGCGAGGCCGAGCATCTTCCACGAGAAGAGGCGGCGCCGGAACAGTCCCAGCACCGCGCAGACGAGCGCCAGCGTCGCGCCGCCGAAAATGCAGCGGAAAAACACGACATTGAACGGGCTTTGCTGCGACGACACCACGAGCCAGCCGATGGTGCCGGACATCAGCATCGCCAGGGTCATTTCCGCGGCTCCGCGGCGAATTTCATTTGACGCCATGATTCGATCCTCGAATTGATTCCTGCATGCCGAGCAGTGTAATTAATCCGATGGTCCGAATACATGGCTAAACTTAAGCATTCCCGCGACGCAACCTAATAATCGAAGGCCGTCATGACCAAACGCCTTGTTCCCTCAACGCCCTCCCCGCTCGACGACACGGACCGGGCGCTACTCGCCGCGCTCGCGGAAGACGCCCGTCAGCCGGTCAGCGAACTGGCGCGGCTGGTCGGACTGTCAGCGCCGAGTACGGCGGAGCGTGTGCGCCGACTCGAAGCGCAAGGCGTGATCGAGCGCTTTACGGTGCAAGTCGATCCACGCGCGCTCGGCTATACGCTGCAGGCCATCGTGCGCGTGAAGCCGTTGCCCGGCCAGTTGCATCTGGTCGAAGAGGTGATCCGGCGGATTCCGGAGTTCGTCGAATGCGACAAGGTGACAGGCGACGACTGTTTCATCTGCCGCCTGTACCTCCACTCGATCGAGCAGCTCGACGAGATTCTGACGAAGGTCGCCGAGCGTGCGGAGACCAGTTCCGCCATCGTCAAGTCAACGCCGGTGGCGCGCCGTTTGCCGCCGCTCGGCTAAACGACGGCGGGCGCGGCTTCGCGCATGATCGGCGCAGGCGAACGGGACTTACTGCTCGGCCGCTTCGAAAAAAGACAGCATTTCGGCGACCAGTTCGTCCGACGCTTCTTCGGGTATGTAATGCCCGCAAGGCAGCGCGCGGCCACTCACGTCGCGCGCCACATGACGCCATTCGGCCAGCGCGTCGAAGCACTTCTCGATCACGCCCTTGTCGCCCCACAACACGCGCAGCGGGCAGCCGATCTTGTGACCGCGCTCGATATCGGCACGATCGTGCTCCAGGTCGATGCTCGCCGACGCGCGGTAATCCTCGCACATCGCGTGCACGGCGCCTGGTTGGGCGAGCGCCGCGCGGTAGGCTTCGAGCGCGGCGGGATCGAACGGCGCCAGACCCGCGTGACGGCCACCCATCACCGCATCGACATAGGCCGCCGGGTTCGCGCCGATCAGCGTCTCGGGCAGCGGCTCCGGCTGGATCAGGAAGAACCAGTGGAAGTAGTGCGTCGCGAAGGTGCGGTCGGTGGCCTCGTACATTGCGAGCGTCGGTGCGATATCGAGCAGCATCAGACGCTCGACGGCGTCGGGATGATCGAGCGCCATTCGATGCGCCACGCGTGCGCCGCGGTCGTGTGCGCACACGAGAAAACGTTCGAAACCGAAATGACGCATCACGGCGACCTGATCGGCCGCCATCACGCGTTTGGAATACGGTGTATGGTCGGCGTCGCTCGGCGGCTTGCCCGATGCGCCGTAGCCGCGCAGATCGGTCGCGATGACGGTGAAATGTTCGGCCAGTTGCGCGGCGCACTTCTGCCAGATCAGATGCGACTGCGGATGACCGTGCAGCAACAGAAGAGGCGGGCCCGCTCCGCCCTTCACTCCGAAAATATCGACATCGCCCACGGCGACGCGAAAGGGCGTGAAATTCTCGAAGGCCATGACGTCTCTCTTGTGATTTGGAGTCACTGCATTGTAGGAGGCCAATGTGTCCGCGCGAGGTGGGACAGCCCACGCAAGCATAGAACCTGAACACTCCTTCCAACTGTTCCAAACGCAGCGGCCGAACGCGAGCGCCGTGCTTCGCCTATAATCGAACGACCGTTCTTAAATTATCGGGTGGCTGCGGCCAGCGAAAGCGCTGCAAACCATGTGCCGCTAAAATCAGTCATCGCCGGGCGCTCAAACTCGCACCGGTTCGCTCAAATCAGGAGACTCGCACTATGGCATTGCCCGCCGTTCTGCAAAAACTTGCGCTGCCGGTCGTCGCCTCGCCGATGTTCATCGTCAGCTATCCCGAACTCGTGCTGGCTCAGTGTAAGGCCGGGATCGTCGGCTCGTTCCCCGCGCTGAATGCACGCCCGGCCGAGTTGCTCGACGAATGGCTCACGCAGATTCAGACGCAGCTCGCCGAGCACAAGGCGGCCAACCCGGACGCGATCATCGGGCCGATCGCGGTCAACCAGATCGTCCATCAGTCGAATACGCGGCTCGAACACGACGTGCGTGTGTGCGTCGAACACAAGGTGCCGATTTTCATCACGAGCCTGCGGGCGCCGGCACGGGAAATCGTCGACGCCGTGCATAGCTACGGCGGCATCGTGCTGCACGACGTGATCAATCTGCGCCATGCGCAAAAGGCGCTGGCAGCGGGCGTCGACGGTCTGATCCTGGTGGCATCCGGCGCGGGCGGCCACGCGGGCACGACCTCGCCGTTCGCGCTGGTCGGCGAAGTGCGGCGCATGTTCGACGGCCCGATCGTGCTGTCGGGCTCGATCGCCAACGGCGGCTCGATTCTCGCCGCGCAGGCAATGGGCGCTGACCTCGCCTACATGGGCACGCGCTTTATCGCGACCAAAGAAGCTCATGCGGTGGACAGCTACAAGCAGGCCATTGTCAATTCCACCGCGTCGGACATCATTTACACCAACCTGTTCACCGGCGTGCACGGCAATTACATCCGCGAAAGCATCGTCAACGCGGGGCTGGACCCGGACGCGCTGCCGGAATCGGACAAGACCAAGATGAACTTCGGCAGCGACAAGGCGAAGGCGTGGAAAGACATCTGGGGCGCAGGCCAGGGCGTCGGCCTGATGGACGACGTGCCGAGCGTGAGCGAACTGGTGCAGCGTTTGTCGAAGGAATATGACGACGCGAAGGCGCGGCTGGGGATTGCGCGCTGAGATGGTGCGCCAAGGCATGACGCGGTCGGGGTTACGCGTTTGCCTGGAGCGCGTCGGCGCAGGCGCCTCGTTCGGGGCTCTTGAGCTGAGACGCTTGATCTGGACGGTCTTGCACTGCGGCCCGGCTTCACGCAGAGCCGCAGCAACCACCACGCAGCCGCGCTTACATATTACGGCGGTACTGCCCGCCCACTTCAAACAGCGCGTGCGTGATCTGCCCAAGCGAGCAGACACGCACAACATCCATCAGCACCGCGAACACGTTTTCATCGTCGATCACCGCGCGCTTCAGGCGTTCGAGCGCGGCGGGCGCCGCGTCGCGATGCTGCGCCTGAAAAGCGCGCAGGCGTTGCAACTGGCTTTGTTTCTCATCGTCGGTGGAACGGGCTAGCGCGATCGGCTGCGGCGCTTCATGAGGATGCGCGCTCAAGAACGTGTTCACGCCGACGATCGGATAAGACCCGTCATGCTTGCGGTGCTCATAGAGCATCGACTCGTCCTGAATCCGCCCGCGCTGATAGCCGGTTTCCATCGCGCCGAGCACGCCGCCTCGCTCGGTCAGCCGGTCGAATTCGGCCAGTACCGCCTCTTCCACCAGGTCGGTCAGCTCCTCGATCACGAAGCTGCCCTGATTCGGATTCTGATTCTTCGCGAGCCCCCATTCACGGTTGATGATCAACTGGATCGCCACCGCGCGGCGCACGGACTCCTCGGTGGGCGTGGTGATCGCTTCGTCGAAGGCATTTGTGTGGAGCGAGTTGCAATTGTCGTAGATCGCGATCAGCGCCTGCAGCGTGGTGCGGATATCGTTGAAGTCGATCTCCTGCGCGTGCAGGCTGCGACCCGACGTCTGCACGTGATACTTGAGCTTCTGGCTGCGTTCGTTCGCGCCGTAGCGCTCGCGCATGGCAACGGCCCAGATGCGTCGCGCGACGCGGCCCAGCACCGTGTACTCCGGATCCATGCCGTTCGAAAAGAAGAACGACAGATTCGGCGCGAAGCCGTCGATCGACATGCCGCGGGCGAGATAGGCCTCGACATAGGTGAAGCCGTTCGCGAGCGTGTACGCGAGTTGAGAGATCGGGTTCGCGCCGGCTTCGGCGATGTGATAGCCGGAAATCGACACCGAATAGAAATTGCGCACGCCATGCTCGACGAAGTACGCCTGAATATCGCCCATCACCTTCAGGCTGAATTCGGTCGAGAAAATGCAGGTGTTCTGGCCTTGGTCTTCCTTCAGGATATCGGCCTGCACGGTGCCGCGCACGTTTTCCAGCGCGGTGCGGCGCGTCGCGGCGAGTTCGTCTTCGGTGAGCGGGCGGCCTTGCTGCTGTGTCGTGCGCGCGATCTGCTGATCGATCGCGACGTTGAAGAACATCGCAAGAATGGTCGGCGCGGGGCCGTTGATCGTCATCGAGACCGAGGTTTCCGGCGCACAGAGGTCGAAGCCATCGTAGAGCGTCTTCATGTCGTCGAGCGTCGCGACGGAGACGCCGGAATTGCCCACTTTGCCGTAGATGTCGGGACGCTCGTGCGGTTCTTCGCCGTAGAGCGTAACCGAGTCGAACGCGGTCGACAGACGTTTGGCCGGCATGCCTTCCGAAAGCAGTTTGAAGCGGCGATTGGTGCGTTGCGGATCGCCTTCGCCGGCGAACATGCGGGTCGGGTCTTCGTTTTCGCGGCGGAACGGGAATACGCCGGCGGTGAAGGGGAAGCAGCCGGGCAGATTGTCGAGCATCAGCCAGCGCAAGATCTCGCCGTGATCGACGAATTTCGGCAGGGAGACTTTGCGGACTTCGGAGCCGGAAAGCGTCGTGACGGTCAGCGCGGTGCGGATTTCACGGTCGCGGATGCGCACAACGTGTTCCGTGCCCGAGTAAGCGGCGACGGTTTGCGGCCAGGTGTCGAGGAGGATGCGCTCGCGTTCGCCGAGCGAGGCGGTGCGTCGGGTGATTAGCGTGTCGAGTTGCGAGAGGGTTGGGTTGAGCGCGTCGGTTGGGGTGGCAGTGCCGCTGGTTGCGGAAGCGTTTGAGTTCGCGGTTGTGTTTGCTGCTGGGCTTGCGCCTGCCTTCGAGCTTGCGCTTGCTCCTGAGCTTGCACTTGCGGCAACAACGGAGTCTGCGCCGACAGCCTCGCCCGTCTCAACGAGCATCCTGCGCGCCTCGATCAGTTGCCAGCGCTCGCGCGCGACGCGCGCTTGCGCGTCGGCTCGCTCGCGATAAGCGTGAACCGTCTGCGCAATATCCGCCAGATAGCGCACGCGCGCGGGCGGCACGATGGCGTTGCGCCCGCTCGAAAAACGCAGACCTTCGGGCGCGGCAAGACGGCCGCCGCCCGAACGCAAACCGTGCTTGCGCAGCGCTTCGGCAACGTGCCGGTACAGCGCGGTCACGCCGTCATCGTTAAAGCGCGAGGCGATCGTTCCGAACACCGGCATCGCTTCCGGCGACTTCGTGAAGTCGGAGCGATTGCGCTGCACCTGCTTGGCGACATCGCGCAACGCGTCCGGCGCGCCTTTGCGATCGAACTTGTTGATCGCGACGAAGCTGGCAAAGTCGAGCATGTCGATCTTCTCCAACTGGCTGGCCGCGCCGAATTCCGGCGTCATGACATACAGCGATTCGTCGACGAACGGCACGATCGCCGCGTCGCCCTGGCCGATGCCGGACGTTTCGACGACGATCAGATCGAAGCCGGCCGCCTTGCAGAGCATCAACGCGTCGGGCAGCGAGTCGGAGATTTCGCTCGATGCTTCGCGCGTCGCCATCGAACGCATGTACACGCGCGCGCCGCCGCCCCAGTCGCCGATCGCGTTCATGCGGATGCGGTCGCCCAGCAGCGCGCCGCCGGACTTGCGGCGCGACGGGTCGATGGCGAGCACGGCGATGGTGAGGGCGTCGCCGTAGTCGAGGCGAAAGCGACGGATCAACTCGTCGGTGAGCGACGATTTGCCGGCGCCGCCGGTTCCGGTAATGCCGAGCACAGGGATCGCGGTTGCTTCTGCTAGAGCGGACAGCTTGTCCCGCGTGTTGACGTCGATGGCGGCCGTTTCGAATGCGCTGATGAGTTGCGCGAGTCGGCGGAAAACCAAGGATGCCGGGTCGGGGCTGCCGGCTGTGCTGGCTGTGCTGGCTGTGCTGGCTGTGCTGGCTGTGCTGGCTGCGTCCGCTACGCCGCCGGTGTTGGCCGTGCTGGCCGCGCGGACGCCTCTGTCCAAATGATCGCCGCGCCCCGCCGCGGCCACGCGACTCGCCTCGCTCGACGGATTGCGCGCTACGGCCTCCTGACCGTCAACACCCGCATCGTCGCGCGAATCAAAACGCGGCAGACGATGCTCCGAAAACTCCGCCGCCCACGCGCCGACCGGACTCTCCCCTGTGGCCGCCGCCGCGCGCGCACCTTCGGCGCAGCGCGCGATCATATCGTCGATCATGCCTTGCAGACCAAGCCGCTGGCCGTCCTGCGGCGAATAGATCTTCTCGACGCCATAGCGTTCGAGCCCGACAATCTCTTCAGGGACGATCACCCCGCCGCCGCCGCCGAACACCTTGATGCGCTCGCCGCCGCGTGCGCGCAGCAAGTCGACCAGATAGCGGAAGTATTCGTTGTGACCGCCCTGGTAGCTCGACACGGCGACGCCGTCGGCATCCTCGTGCAGCGCGGCGGTGGCGACTTCATCGACGGAGCGGTTGTGGCCGAGATGAATCACCTCGACGCCGCTTGCCTGAAGAATGCGCCGCATGATATTGATCGACGCATCGTGGCCGTCGAACAACGCAGCCGCGGTAACAAAGCGCAGTCGCCGGCCCGCGGGCAGCTTGTGGCTGCCCGCGCGCTGCGGCGTGGACAGATCGGTCATGTCTCCCCCAGATCGTTACGCGTATGGGTGCTGGCAACCAGTATAGCGAAACGGTTCGCGGCGCTTGACCGTCCTCCGCGCCTACCGCACGGCCAACGCCCTGATCTGTTCGAGCGACGGCCACAGCGACTCGTTGGCGAACCGCTCGGCGAGGAAGTCGACAAACGAGCGCACCTTGGCCGACAGATGCCGGCGGCTCGCGTAGACCACATGAATCGGCAGCTCGCGCGGCGGCACGTCGTCCACCAGCAGCGGCACGAGGCGCCCCGCGGCCAGATCGTCGCCGATCACTTCGGTGCCGAGCATCGCGATGCCCGCGCCCTGCAGCACGATCACACGCTGCGCTTCGAGATGATTGACGATCAGGTTGCCCGTCAGGCGCACGCGCGAAGAGGCATCGCCGGTTGCCGGCGCGATTTCGAGCGCCGACACGCCTGCGTACTGGAGATAGTTGTGACGCGCGAGGTCGGCCACGGTCTTCGGCGTGCCGTGCCGTTTCAGATAGGCAGGCGACGCGCACAGCACGAGATGCGCGGTCGCGATCTGCCGCGCGATCAATGAAGAAGACTTGAGCCCGCTCGGCGAAGCCCGGATCGCGACATCGAAACCTTCGTCGATCAGTTCGACCACCCGGTCGGAGAGTGTCATATCGACGGTGACCTGCGGATACTGCGCGGCGTAGTCCGCCACCGCGGCCATCACATGGCTCAAACCGAACGCCGACAGCGACGACACCCGCAAGCGCCCCTGCGGCACGACGCTCGCCGCACCGACCACCTGCTCGGCCTCTTCGAGTTCGGCGAGCACCTGGCTCAGACGCTCGTAGTATTCGCGGCCCGCCTCGGTGGGCGCGACCCGCCGCGTGGTGCGGTTCAGGAGCCGCGCGCCGAGCTGCTGTTCGAGATGCATCACGTGCTTGCTCGCCATCGCCGCCGACATCTCCATCCGTTCGGCCGCGCCGACGAAGCTGCCGACTTCGACCACATGCCGGAACACTTTCATGCTGACGAGGGTATCCATCTCAATCGCTCGCTTCAGGAATCAATCGACGGCATTTTGCCGGGTTTATCAAAAGCTGGTCAGCAAAACGCGCGTCGAAGGAATAAATCCCAGCGCCCAGAAAGCAAAAAAACCCGCCTTCGGAAGAAGACGGGCTTGGGAGATCAAGCTGATGCGGCCAGTGCGCGACGCCCGCGAACAGGCGCCGCGCGGCGCGGCCGTGACGCTTAGAACTTGGCGCGCAGGCCGACGCCGTAGGTGTTGCCGCTCGACTGATTGCTGATGTGGTCGTACAGATAAGCCGCGTAGATGTCCGTGCGCTTGGACAGCGGATAGTCGTAGCCGATCGCAGCCGTCTGGCGGGTCTGGTCGAAGCCGCCGCCGTCGCGCGAATAGGCGTACGACGCCATCACCGTGCCCGGACCGAACGGCACCGACGCGCCGCCCTGCGCCGTGTTCACATGCCAGCTCGTCACCTGCTGGTCGTTGTACGTGTACATGTACTGGCCGAAGAACTTCACGAACTTCAGGTCGTAGGACAGGCCGAGCTGCGCGACGCTCTGGCTCTTCAGGCCGGGAACGCCCGACGTGCTGAAGCTGCCGAGGTCGCTCGGCACGTTGTTGAAGTTCACGTACTGATAGACAGCCGTTGCCGCGAACGGGCCGTGGAAGTACAGCACCTGGCCGCTCCACTTCTTCGCGCCATTCTCGGTCGTGTTGCCGAGCGCATACATGGCCGTCGCCGACAGCCCGTTGAAGTTCGGCGAGGAGTACGACACCGCGTTGCTCCAGCCGGAGTCGCCCGTCACGCCCTGGTCCGTCGAGTAGGTCGGGAACGTGCCGAGGCCGAGGTACGTGTGATAGACCATCGGCGAGAAAACGTACGAGTCGATGAACGGGTTGAACAGAATCGTCGACACGAACAGCGGCGTCGTCAGACGGCCCGCGGTCACCGTGCCGTAGGGCGATTCGATACCGACGTACGCGTTACGCGAGAACATCGTGTCGCCCGTGAAGCGGCCGTACTGGCCGTTCTGCGCGAGGAAGAAGCCTTCCAGCGCGAAGATCGCCTTGTAGCCGTTGCCCAGATCCTCCGCCCCCTTCAGGCCCCAGTACGAGGTCGACATGCCGCCGCCGGAGACTTGCACCGAAGTCTTGCCGCCCGGGAATTTCTGCGCGCCGACCCATTCGTCGACCTGACCGTAAAGCTGCACGCTCGATTGCGCAAAAGCAGACGATGCACTGGCCAGCAGAGCGGCACACGCGGTTGCCTTGAGGGTGGTCTTCAGCGCACTGCTGATGCTTGTTTTCATGGGTTCTCCTGTCTTTGTCAAAAGGGGTGTGGCTGTGCGAAAGGGGCGCTCACGCGAACCATTGTTGTTGTCCGTTCGATCATCGAGCCGATCTGGGCGGGACCATCTTTGCGGACCATTTTTATGAACAAAAATATCGCTGGTTATTGCCGGTATATCGCTCTGATTAGTTTTGTTGTTTATCGGCCTGATAAAAGCCCCGGCCGGCAGTGCGCTCGCGGTGTCGCCGCAAACTCTGCCGCACCGCGCAAAGCATTGCTGACACTGCGCCGGACGGTGCGATCACGCCCAAGATGACAAGCGAATGACGCACCGCCGCAGAAACGACCTGATTTGACGACGGGAGGGGCTGTGCTGCCGAGTGTTTTCAAAAAAGTGTGGCGTCGAAACGTCACCTGGCGGGCAGACTTGAGCCGCGACGAAGCGCAGCGCCGCTGTCGGGCGATCGGGGAGACGAGGAGAAGTGGTTCGGCGGTGGTTCGGCGGGCGTGGCGGACGCGATGTCCGCGCCACGCCTAATTCCGGTACGGCGAGCCTTCCGGCTGGCGTGGGTCGTCCGCCTGGCGCTGCATGGCGCGCGTCGAACCGCGTTCTTCGTTATACCGCGCGACGTCTGCCCGGATCGAGCCGGCACGAACCGGCGCATTGACCGGCGGCCGCGGTACGGCACGCGACTCGGCACTCACCGGCGTGATGGCGCCGGCGTACTGCACGCCGCCGCGGCCGTCGCCGGCGTAACCGGCGGGTCCGGCGACGCGGCGCATGCCCGGGTTGTAGATCCCGAAGCCGTTGCCGTAATTGCCACCCGCGACATTCGCTCCACCGCGCGGCAGACGCGCGTTGCGATCCACCATGGTGGTGTGCGCTGATCCCGCAGTTGCACCGTTGTAGCGGCCACCGTGATGCATGTCGCCGCGTACGGCGTGATTCGTGGGGCCATGCGCATAGCCGCCACCGCTGCCGTGTGGCATGCCTGGCACTTTCGCATAGGCGAACGAGCACAGCGCGGCGATAACCGCGCCCAACGCCCAGTGCCTCGTTCTCGACAACCCGTCCACCCAGTGACTCTCATGCCCGAAGACTTGCCTGAAGCCCACCGTTCGAGCTGCGATGGACTTGTTGTGGGACTGGCATGAGCGCTGCGACGATATCGCAACGCGAGGCATCCCGACGGCCTTTGAACCGTAATTTATGGGTGCGGGCAAAGGGTGTCGAGCCAAAAAGTGTTAGGCCTCGCCCGTGGATGTAACACCTTGTTACTGCGACGTTTTTCTGCGACAGAGGACTTGCGCGAACGTCCTGAAAACGCTTGCTTTCAAGACCTTAGCGAGATAACGGACGAGGCTTTGCGTATGACGAATCACCGTCCCGTTTTCACCTGGATTGTTAAAAGTGCATGGACCAAACAGATGACGTCGCCAATACTGAAAACAGCCGGCAACGCCGTGCAAGTTTTCCGGAAAGTGTCTCTACAATGCACAATCCTCATTAATCGATTCGGTAAATGAATTTGCATTTTCAATCAGAAATCAACAACAATAGGTGTTTCCCATAAGCTGGAGCGGCGCCTACGTACTACACGCGGCCCGCGTGCTTTTCCGCGTCACTGAATCGAGATTCCGATATGGCTCGCCCGAAACTGCTTCCTGACAACTTCACCTTGTGCCTCGTCAGCACCGTGATCCTGGCCAGCTTCCTGCCGGTTCACGGCCAGGCCGCCGTCGGGTTCAACTGGGTGACGAACGTGGCGGTCGGCCTGCTGTTTTTCCTGCACGGCGCCAAACTCTCACGCGAAGCGATCGTTGCGGGCGCGACGCACTGGCGTTTGCACGCGGTAGTGCTGCTCAGCACGTTCGCGCTCTTTCCGCTGCTCGGCCTCGCGCTTAAACCGCTCCTTTCGCCACTTGTCACGCCGGCGCTCTATGCGGGGATCCTCTTCCTCTGCACGCTGCCGTCTACGGTTCAGTCGTCGATCGCGTTCACGTCCATTGCCAAAGGCAACGTGCCGGCTGCCGTATGCAGCGCGTCGGCCTCGAGCCTGCTCGGCATCTTCATCACGCCCGCGCTCGTCAGTGTCGTCATTACCAATCAGGCGGCCGGCGGCGGCGCTTCGCCGTGGCACACGGTGGGCAATATCGTGCTGCAGCTTCTGGTGCCGTTCGTGGCCGGGCAGTTGCTGCGCCCGTTGATCGGCAAGTGGATCGAGCGCAATCGCGGCGTGCTGAAATTCGTCGACCAGGGCTCGATCCTGCTGGTGGTGTACGGCGCGTTCAGCGAGGCCGTTACTGAAGGCCTGTGGCATCAGATTCCGCTCTCCGCGCTCGGCGGCCTGCTGGTGGTGTGCGTCGTGCTGCTTGCTCTCGCTCTGGCGGTGACGATGTTCGTCAGCAAGCGGCTCGGCTTTAGCCGTGCGGACCAGATCACTATCATCTTCTGCGGTTCGAAAAAGAGCCTCGCGGCCGGCGTGCCGATGGCCAAGGTGATTTTCGCCTCGCACGCAGTGGGCGCGGTGGTCTTGCCGCTCATGCTGTTCCACCAGATCCAGCTGATGGTGTGCGCCGCGCTCGCGCAGCGCTGGGGCGCGCGCGACACCAGCGGCGAGACCCACGCCGCCTCGCGCGAGCGGCCCGCCGCCGCCGTCGCGCGCCATTGAATATGCGCGCAATGCAAACAGGACATTCATAAGCGCCCTCCCTGAGCGTCATTTGAAGAAAGCCGCCTCGCGCGGCTTTTTTGTTATTTCACGCGCAAACGGCGCCGCTGTCGCCTCGGCTGGATGGCATAGGCAAATTCCTGGCAACGCGAATCCAGCGAACGGAAGGCCGCCGGCACAAACGCAAATCCAACCGCACCGTCCCGGTGCGGCGAGTCACTAAAAGTTCACTTAATTACCTGCGGGTCCGGCCGATAAGCCAAAGGTCGATCGCTACCCCACCTGCCATGCAACCTAGCCCGCCCTCCCGATCCGCCGCGCCGCGCATCGAGGAACTGATAGCCCGGCGCGATCTGTCCGCCGTTTTCCAGCCGATCATCGATTTCGAAGACGGCGCGATCCTCGGCTACGAAGGTCTGATTCGCGGGCCGGCCGGCACGCCGCTCGAGGCGCCGTTCGCCCTGTTTTCGCAAGCGCTCGCCGAAGGCTGCGGCATCGCACTCGAACGCGCCGCCGCGCGCACCTGCATCGAAGCGTTCGCGCGGCTCGAGTTCGACGGCAAGCTGTTCCTGAATTTCAGCGCGGGCGCGCTCCGCCAACTGGCCGAGGCGCGCGACGAAACGCATGCTCTCCTGCGTCATCACGGCGTCGATCCGCAGCGGCTCGTTATCGAACTGACGGAGCAAAGCACGATTCCGGATGTGAGCAGTTTCCTGCCCGTGATCGCGGCGCTGCGCAGTGACGGCGCACAATTCGCGCTCGACGATTACGGCACCGCGAACGCCAGCATGAACTTGTGGGTGCGGCTGCAACCGGACGTCGTGAAGATCGACCGCTTCTTCATTCACGACATTGCCTGCGACCCGCTCAAGTTCGAAGCGGTGCGCGCCATGCAGCACTTCGCGAGCGCGAGCGGTGCGCGGCTCGTGGCCGAAGGCATCGAAAACGAAGCGGACCTGATCGTGGTGCGCGACATGGGGATCGGCTGCGGGCAGGGGTTTTTCTTCGGCCGTCCGCACGCGCAGCCGGCCCGCAAGGTGACCGACGACGCCCGCGACGCGCTGCGCGCCGGCCACATCGCCGTGTTTCCCGAAACCACGCGCACGGTGAGCAGCGCGTCGCCTTCGGGCGGTATGGCGTCCGCGAAAATGCTGGTGCACGCGCCCGCGTTGCCGCGCCAGGCCACCAACAACGACGTGCTCGAACTGTTCAACCGTCTGCCCGACCTGCACGCGGTCGCGGTGGTCGAGCACGACGAGCCGGTCGCGCTGATCAACCGCCGCAGCTTCATGGACCGCTACGCGCTGCCGTATCACCGGGAACTGTTCGGCAAGCGTCCTTGCCTGCTGTTCGCCAATGCGTCGCCGGTCGTCATCGAAAAATCCATGACAGTCGAGCAAATGGCCAAGCTTCTCGCGAGCGACGACCAGCGCTATCTTGCCGACGGCTTCGTCATTACCGACAACGGCAAATACGCCGGCCTCGGCACCGGCGAGAACCTCGTGCGCGCGGTGACCGAGGTGCGCATCGAAGCGGCGCGCTACGCGAATCCGCTGACTTTCCTGCCGGGCAATATTCCGATCAGTTCGCACATTGCCCGCCTGCTCGGCAACGACGCCGGCTTCTACGCGTGCTACGTGGACCTGAATCACTTCAAGCCGTTCAACGATCAATACGGCTACTGGCAAGGCGACGAGGTATTGAAATTCGCCGCCCTCGTGCTCGCCGACGTGTGCGACCCAACCCGCGACTTCCTTGGGCACGTGGGCGGCGACGACTTCCTGATTCTGTTCCAGAGCGAGGACTGGCGCGAACGCGTGCTGCGCGCGATCCACGTGTTCAACGAGGGCGCACAGCGCTTTTACGCGCCGACCGACCGGCTCGCCGGCGGCATTCACGGCGAGGACCGGCGCGGCAATCCGACCTTCTTCGGTTTCGTGACGATGGCGATCGGCTGCGTGCACGTCGAGCCCGGCGAGGGACCGTCGCTCTATACCAGCGAGGAAATCGCCTCCGTTGCGGCACTGGCCAAGCGGCGCGCGAAACACGAGGCGAGCGGTTTCGTGCTGATCGACGCGGACGAGAGCGTGGCGTTACTGCGCGGACAAGCCGAAGCCGCTCATGCCTCGCTAGAGTAACCATGCGGCTCACGGAGGCGGTTCAGGAGGTTGTTTAGCTTATTTTACTAAACATAAAATTTCGGGCCAAGACCATATCTTACGGGTATTTACGGGTATCGATCGACGGTTGTTCGGGCTGTTTTAGCACAGTTTTACTATACAATCGCCCGAACCCAAACACCGTGCGGTCGCCCATGCGCGTCCGCCTGATTCGATGGCCACAACTATCCGCGACGTCGCCCGCGCGGCCAGCGTGTCGATCGGCACCGTCTCACGCGCATTGAAGAACCAGCCGGGCCTCTCCGAGGCCACCCGCGAGCGCGTCGTCGAGGCGGCGCGCAAGCTCGGCTATGACGCCGCGCAATTGCGCCCGCGCATCCGCCGTCTCACCTTTCTGCTGCACCGTCAGCACAACAATTTCGCTGTGAGCCCGTTCTTTTCGCACGTGCTGCACGGCGTGGAAGACGCCTGCCGCGAGCGCGGCATCGTACCGTCCGTGCTGACCGCCGGCCCGACCGAGGACGTGATCCAGCAGATGCGCCTGCATGCGCCGGATGCGGTGGCGATTGCCGGTTTCGTCGAACCGGAAACGCTGGCCACGCTGGCAGCAATGCAGCGCCCGCTCGTGCTGATCGACCTGTGGGCGCCCGGCCTGCGCTCGGTGAATCTCGACAACGCCGCGGGCGCCACGCTCGCCATGCGGCATCTGTTCGAACAGCAGCGCAAGCGCGTCGCGTTCATCGGCGGCTCGCTTGCGCACTTCAGCATTGCGCAGCGGGCGCTCGGCTACCGCCGCGCGTTTTTCGAAGCCGGGCTGCTGTTCGACCCGTCGCTGGAAGTGACCATCGACGCAGGCCTCGACCCCGACAGCGGCGCCGCGCGCGCGATGCATCAACTGCTCGACGCGCCGGGCCCGCGCCCCGACGCCGTGTTTGCCTACAACGACGCCGCCGCGCTCGCCGCGCTGCGCGCGTGCCTCGCGCGTGGTCTGCGCGTGCCCGAGGACATCGCCATCATCGGTTTCGACGACATTCCCGCCGCCGCGCATGCCACGCCGCCGCTGTCCACCATCTCGGTGGACAAGGAAGCGCTCGGCCGGCGCGGCGTCGAGCTCCTGCTCGAAGACGCACCCGCCGAACTGGAAGTCCGCCTGCCCGTCCATCTCATTGCCCGTGCCAGTACTTTGGTGAAAACGCCATGACGCAATCCGATCCGCTTCACCCCACTAACGGCACCGCCGCGGTGCCGCCCGTCGAAAGCTTTCGCGAACGCGGCTTTCTGCTCTCGCATGTGCAGGACACGCTGCGCTTTTACGCGCCGACCGTGCTCGATCCGAGCGGCGGCTTTTTCCATTTCTTCCGCGACGACGGTTCGGTCTACGACAAGACCACGCGGCATCTGGTGAGCAGTTGCCGCTACGTCTTCAACTACGCGATGGCGTACCGCCAGTTCGGCGACCCGCAGCATCTCGAATACGCGCGCCACGGTTTGCGGTTCCTGCGCGACGCGCATTGGGACGCCCAGCACGAAGGCTATGACTGGGAACTCGAATGGCATGACGGCAAAAAGCGCACGCTCGATGCGACGCGCCACTGCTACGGCCTCGCGTTCGTCCTGCTCGCCTATTCGCATGCGGCGATGGCCGGCATCGAGGAAGCGAAGCCCATGATCGGCGCGACCTTCGAACTGATGGAGCACCGCTTCTGGGACGCCGCCGCGGGCCTCTATGCCGACGAAGCATCGCCCGAATGGCGAGTCAGTTCGTACCGCGGGCAGAACGCGAACATGCACACCACCGAGGCGCTGCTCGCCGCGCATGAAGCGACTGGCCATCTCGTTTATCTGGATCGCGCCGAACGGGTGGCGTCGAATATCACACTGCGTCAGGCGAAGTTGTCGCAGGGTCTGGTGTGGGAGCACTTTCATTCAGACTGGTCGGTCGACTGGCACTACAACGAGGAAGACAGTTCGAACATTTTCCGCCCGTGGGGTTTCCAGCCGGGGCATCAGACCGAATGGGCGAAACTGCTGCTGATCCTGGAGCGCTACCGTCCGTTGCCGTGGCTGTTGCCGCGCGCCATCGAACTGTTCGACGCCGCCATGACGCACGCGTGGGACGAAGACCACGGCGGCCTCTATTACGGCTTCGGCCCCGACGGCACCGTGTGCGATCACGACAAGTATTTCTGGGTCCAGGCGGAGACCTTCGCGACGGCCGCGCTGCTCGGCAAGCGCACCGGCAACGAACGCTTCTGGGACTGGTACGACGAGATCTGGCGCTATAGCTGGGCGCATTTCGTCGATCACAAGTATGGCGCGTGGTATCGCATACTCACGTGCGACAACCGCAAGTACAGCGACGAAAAAAGTCCGGCCGGCAAGACCGACTATCACACCATGGGCGCGTGCTACGAGGTTCTGGCCCACGCGCTGCCCGATGGCGCGGCCGCCGCATCCGAATCCGCGGAGCAGACAAAATGAGCAACCCCAGCGCGAACAGCGAATTCCCTTTCTTCGTCTCAGCCGGCGACATCCTCACCGATCTCGTACGCACCGGCCCTTCGCAATGGCTCTCGCGTCCCGGCGGCGCCGGCTGGAACGTGGCGCGCTGCGTGGCGCGGCTCGGCCTGCCCACGGCGTGCGCCGGCTCGCTGGGCGTCGACAATTTCTCCGATGAACTGTGGAACGCGAGCGTCGCCGCCGGGCTCGACATGCGCTTCATGCAGCGCGTGGAACGCCCGCCCTTGCTCGCGATCGTGCATCAGACCCATCCGCCCGCGTATTTCTTCATGGGCGAAAACAGCGCCGATCTGGCCTTCGATCCGGCGCGCCTGCCGGGGGGCTGGGCGAACCACGTGAAGTGGGCGCACTTCGGCTGCATCAGCCTCGTGCGGCAACCGCTCGGCAACACGCTCGCAGCGCTCGCGGCCCAGTTGCGCTCACAAGGCGTGAAAATCAGTTTCGATCCGAACTACCGGAACCTGATGGAGCACGGCTACGAACCCACGTTGCGGAAAATGGCCGCGCTCGCGGATCTGATCAAGGTATCGGACGAAGACCTGCGCCTGCTCTTCAAGACCGACGACGAAGCCCACGCCCTTGCACAACTGCGGGCCATGAATCCTGCCGCTACCGTGCTGGTGACACGCGGACCGGAGACCGCCGTGTTGATCGACGGCGCCGTGGTGATCGAGGCCCGGCCGCCGCGCGTCGAGGTCGTCGACACGGTCGGCGCGGGCGACGCGTCGATCGGCGGCCTGCTGTTCAGCCTGATGACCGCCCCGCAACGGGCGTGGCCCGAACACCTCGCGTTCGCGCTGGCCGCCGGTGCGGCCGCGTGCCGCCATGCCGGCGCGCACGCGCCGTCGCTCGATGAAGTCGTCGCGTTGCTGTAATCCTGTTGCCTTGCGCGGCGCGCATTGTCACCGGCAGGGAGCGCCGCCAGCGCGGAGAACCGAACCTTCATCATCGTGCTAGGATGAAAAAACCGAAACCTTTGGAAGACGGAGAGACGCCATGGACGACATCACCTACACCAAAGGCATCTACACGGCCATTGCCTCGACAAGAGAAATAGAAGAAGACACCTGGCAGGGCGTGGTCACCCTCTCGCGCGACGAAGGCGACGAAACCGCCGATCAGGAAACCACGGTCTACGAAGTCGAAGCCACTTCGTCGACGCCGGAGGAAGCCCTCGAAGAAGCCAAGGCGCTCGCTCATCGCATCCTCGGGGAAATCGAACTCTAGGCAGACCGGCGCCGCGCCCTTCGTGTTTGCATGTGCGTTCGCGTTGCGCCACCCTGGATCTACTGGCCGGAGGCGGTCATGGCTGAACAACTCTTCCTCTACGGCGTGTATTCGATTCACGTCCGCCCGCTCGAACTCAACGGCGCACGCTGGGATGCGGAATACGAAATCCGCCATCGCGAAAAGGCCGTCAAACCGTGGACGACGGTAGGCGGCGACAACGGCTACGGTGCCGAGACCGAAGCGGTCGCGGCGGCCCACCAGCAGGCCGTCGACGATATCGAACACGGTGCGGGTATTCCCAGGCCGCGCGCCTTTCCGTAAAGCCGAAGCGCGCGTATGCCGTGGCGTGGTTGCGTGAGCGCACGGTGCCGAGCGCGATGACGCCGTGTCGGCATGCCTGAACGAAGCGCCGTTCGTGGCGGGCACAGTCGGTGCGCCGGCGATCCGCGCACACGGTGTTAGAAGGCCGGAGGTGAGCACGACAGCACACCGCAGCAGCGCTTCCAGCCACATCCGCGATGCGCCCGCGCACCCGCCGAAAATCACCTTTCGCAAACCAGGCGGCATGCTACGCTTTGGCCGTTTTCATTTCCACGAACCAGCGATGGCTACAGAACCAACGGACCGTCCTTCCGCCTTCGGCAACGGCGAAGCACGCGCGCCGACGCGCCGCCCGCGCGGCAGCCGTGAACTGCGCCTGGACGATCGCGTGATCATCGCCCACGGCATGCCGACACCGCTCTGGCAGGATCTCTATCACCGCGCGCTCGCGGTTCGCTGGCCGACGTTTTTCGTCTCGCTCGCGGTTCTGTTCCTGCTGCTCAACACCACCTTCGCCGCACTCTACATGCTGGGCAACGCGCCGATCGCCAATCAGTTTCCCGCCGGTTTCGGCGGCGCATTTTTCTTTAGCGTCGAAACGCTCGCGACGGTCGGATACGGCGACATGCATCCGCAAACCGTCTACGCGCACTGGATCGCCACGCTGGAAATTTTCGTCGGCATGTCCGGCATTGCGTTGGCGACCGGCCTGATCTTCGCGCGCTTTTCCCGCCCGCACGCCAAGATCATGTTCGCCCGCCACGCGGTGATCCGGCCGCTCGACGGCCGCATGACGCTCATGGTGCGCTCGGCCAACGCGCGTCAGAACGTGATCGCTGAAGCCCACGCAAGGCTGCGCCTTCTGCGCCAGGAAACCACGGCCGAAGGTTATACGCTGCGCAAACTCTATGATCTGACGCTGGTGCGCGATCAGCACCCGGTGTTCAAGCTGGGCTGGACGGTCATGCATATCGTCGACGAAAGCAGCCCGCTGTTCGGCGAAACCGCCGAAACGCTCAAGCAACGCGACACTTCGCTGATTCTCACGCTGGAAGGCGTCGACGAGTCGACCGCGCAAACCATGCAGGCGCGCCACTTGTGGTCGTGCGATCAGATCCGCTGGCATTACCGTTTCGTCGACATCATGAGCGAGCAGGACGGCGTGAGCCATATCGACTACTCGCATTTCGACGAGATCGTGCCGCTCGACGAGGCGCCGATCGCCGCAGCGAGAGCAACGGCCCCGGCGCAATAAGACGTTCGAGACGCGCTCGAAACGCACCAGGGCATACCCCAACACGGCCACGGCGCGGCAGATCTATCTCAAAACTCCGTTAAAACGTGCGGCTCTTCTCGCCTATTCGTGAACGGCGGGTCGAAGTAGAAAAAATCCACTCCAATCGGCGCTAAAAAATAGAGTCTCTTTCGCTGCGTGACGTTTGTAGTCCCCACCACCGCGCGCGGATGCAAATATTGGAGACTCACCCATGACCGCTCGCCTGCCCATCGACGGCACGCCCGCACTCGCCGATTACAAGCTGTCCGACAACCTCACCGCGACGCGCGGCCGCATCTTCCTGACCGGCACGCAGGCGCTGGTGCGCCTCGTGCTCATGCAGCGCGCCGCCGATAAGGCACGCGGAATGAACACCGCCGGTTTCATCAGCGGTTATCGCGGCTCGCCGCTCGGCATGGTCGATCAGCAATTGTGGAAGGCGAAGAAACTGCTCACGGCGAGTGATATCCGCTTCTTGCCCGCCATCAACGAAGAACTCGGCGGCACCGCCGTACTCGGCACGCAGCGCGTGGAATCGGACCCGGAGCGCACCGTCGAAGGCGTGTTCGCGATGTGGTACGGCAAAGGCCCGGGCGTGGACCGCGCCGGCGACGCGCTCAAGCACGGCAACGCCTACGGCTCGTCGCCGCATGGCGGCGTGCTGGTGGTGGCGGGCGACGACCACGGCTGCGTGTCGTCGTCCATGCCGCATCAGAGCGACTTCGCGTTGATGGCCTGGCATATGCCGGTCGTCAATCCATCGAACATCGCCGACATGCTCGAATTCGGTTTGTACGGCTGGGCGCTGTCGCGCTTCTCCGGCGCGTGGGTCGGCTACAAGGCGATCTCCGAAACGGTCGAGTCGGGCTCGACCGTCGATCTCGACGCGCTGCGCACCGACTGGGCCGCGCCGCAGGATTTCGAAGCGCCGGCCGGCGGCCTGCACAATCGCTGGCCGGATCTGCCGAGCCTGACGATCGAGTCGCGCATGCATGCCAAGCTCGACGCGGTGCGCCACTTCGCGCGCGTGAACAGCATCGACAAATGGATCGCGCCGAGCCCGCATGCGAACGTGGGGATCGTGACCTGCGGCAAGGCGCATCTGGACCTGATGGAAACGCTGCGCCGCCTCGATCTGACGGTCGCCGATCTGGAGGCGGCCGGTGTGCGCATCTACAAGGTCGGCCTGTCGTTTCCGCTGGAAATGACGCGTATCGACGCGTTCGTCTCCGGCCTGTCCGAAGTGCTGGTGATCGAGGAGAAAGGCCCGGTCATCGAACAGCAGATCAAGGACTATCTGTACAACCGCACGCAAGGCACGCGGCCGATCGTCGTCGGTAAGAATGCCGAAGACGGCACGCTACTGCTGTCCTCGCTCGGTGAATTGCGGCCGTCGCGCATTCTGCCGGTGTTCGCCAACTGGCTCGCGAAGCACAAGCCCGCGCTCGATCGCCGCGAACGCGTGGTCGATCTGGTCGCGCCGCAAATTCTCTCCAACGCGGCGGACAGCGTGAAGCGCACGCCGTACTTCTGCTCGGGTTGTCCGCACAATACGTCCACCAAAGTGCCGGAAGGGTCGATCGCGCATGCGGGGATCGGCTGTCACTTCATGGCGTCGTGGATGGAGCGCGACACGACCGGTCTCATCCAGATGGGCGGTGAAGGCGTGGACTGGGCGTCGCATTCCATGTTCACGAAAACGCGCCACGTGTTCCAGAATCTCGGCGACGGCACGTACTTCCATTCCGGCATTCTGGCGATCCGCCAGGCGGTCGCCGCGAAAGCCACCATCACGTACAAGATTCTCTATAACGACGCCGTCGCGATGACGGGCGGCCAGCCGGTGGACGGCAGCATCTCGGTGCCGCAGATCGCGCGTCAGGTGGAAGCCGAAGGGGTGTCGCGCTTCGTCGTGGTCAGCGACGAGCCGGAAAAGTACGACGGCCATCACGACCTCTTTCCGAAGGGCACCACGTTTCACCATCGCAGTGAAATGGATGCCGTGCAGCGCCAATTGCGCGACACCGACGGCGTGACCGTGCTGATCTACGACCAAACCTGCGCGGCGGAAAAACGCCGGCGCCGGAAAAAAGGCGAATTCCCCGATCCGGACAAGCGTCTTTTCATCAACGAAGAGGTTTGCGAAGGCTGCGGCGATTGCGGCGTGCAGTCGAATTGCCTCTCGGTGGAACCGGTCGAAACCGCATTGGGCCGCAAGCGCCGCATCGATCAATCGTCGTGCAACAAAGACTACTCGTGCGTGAACGGCTTCTGCCCGAGCTTCGTCACGGTGGAAGGCGGCAAGCTGAAGAAAGCCGCGGGCGCCGCGTTCGATCCGGCCGCACTTGCCGCGCGCGTCGATGCGCTGCCGATTCCCGCCACGCATCTCGACGCCGCGCCGTACGACATTCTGGTGACGGGCGTTGGCGGTACGGGCGTCGTGACGGTCGGCGCGTTGATCAGCATGGCGGCACATCTGGAAGGCAAGAGCGCGTCGGTGCTCGACTTCATGGGCTTCGCGCAAAAGGGCGGCTCGGTGCTGTCGTTCGTGCGTTTTGCCGCGCGCGACGAGTGGCTCAACCAGGTGCGTATCGACACGCAACAGGCCGACGTGCTGCTCGCCTGCGATATGGTGGTCGGCGCAAGCGCCGACGCGCTGCAAACGGTGCGTCATGGCCGCACGCGCATTGTCGTGAACACGCACGCGATTCCGAACGCGACGTTCGTGACGAATCCGGACGCGACACTGCACGCCGACGCGCTGCTCGACAAGATGCGTCACGCGGCCGGCGCGGAGCGCATGTCGACGTGCGACGCGCAGGCGCTCGCCACGCGCTTTCTCGGCGACACCATCGGTGCGAACATTCTGATGCTCGGTTATGCCTGGCAACTCGGTCTGGTGCCGGTATCGTTCGGCGCGATGATGCGCGCGATCGAGTTGAACAACGTCGCGGTGCCGATGAACCAGTTGGCGTTTTCGATCGGCCGCCTCGCCGCCGAAGATCCGGCCGCGCTCGAATCGCTGTGGCAAGCACGGCATCAGGCGAAGCAGACTGTGCGCGTCGATACGCTCGACGAACTGATCGCGCACCGCGAAGGGCGTCTCCAGATTTACGGCGGCGCGAGCTACGTGAAGCGCTATCGCGCGCTGGTCGATGCGGCACGCCGCGCGGAAACCGCCGCGGATGCGAACAGCGAGCGCGTGACGCGCGCGGTGGCGACCACGTTCTATCGCCTGCTCGCGGTGAAGGACGAATACGAAGTGGCGCGCCTGCATACCGACGCCGCATTCCGTGAAGCACTGGAAGCGCAATTCGAAGGCGTGGCCGGCAAGGACTTCGGCATCAAGTTCAATCTCGCGCCGCCGACGCTCACGCGCCCGGAACCCGGCAAGAATCCGGCCAAGAAAACCTTCGGTCAATGGATGTGGCCGGTGCTCGGCACGCTGGCGAAATTCCGCGGTCTGCGCGGCACGCCGCTCGATCCGTTCGGCCGCACGCTGGAGCGCAAGATGGAGCGCGAACTCGCCGGCGATTACGAAACCACGTTGCAGCGTGCGCTCGCGAAGCTCGACGCCGACAACCTCGAAGAAGTGGCGAAGCTGGCGGACCTGCACGCCCGCGTGCGCGGCTATGGTCATGTGAAGCTCGCGAATCTGGCGGGTGTGAAGCGTGGCGAGCGCGATCTCGCCGCACGCTTGCAGATCGAAGCGGCGACGGGTGAGTCGGTGCGCAAATCGCTGGAAGAGGTGAAAGGCGCGGGACAGTTGCGCGGGATTCCGCTGGTCGTCGCGAAGTAGTGTTATCGCAAGACTAGCCGCGCGGTTAGTCGCACGCGGACATGCGTGCATACATGCCGCTTCGGGATCGCTCCCGAAGCGGCATTTTCTTTGCCCGATGATTTATCCGCGCGATGCGTCGGGACGCTCACGCCTGCGCGTCCAGCAGCGCTCTGACCCTCGCGACCTTGTCGGCGTCTACCGGCGCGAGACCGTTATCGTCCACCCGAACGCCCGAACCGAAATGCACCGCTTCGACTTGCGTGCTGCTCACAAAACCAGTGATCGCCTCGACCGTCAAACCGGCGCCGGCCAGCACCGTCAAATGCGAACCGGAGGCTTGCCGCACCAGTTCACGGATCGTGGCTTTCGCGTGCAGTGCCGACGGTCGCCCACCCGAGGTCAACACGTTCGTCACGGCGTCGAAACCGAGCAGCACGTCGAGCGATTCGCGCAGATCACGCGCTTCGTCGAACGCGCGATGGAAGGTGACGGCCAGTCCGTCAGCCGCATCGATCGCGCGGGCGAGACCTTCGCGGTCGATTCCGCCTTCAGCGTCCAGCATGCCGATCACGACACCGTTCGCGCCCGCTGCCTTGACCGCCCGCACGTCCCGCAACATCACCGCGTAGTCGTCGGCGTCGTACACGAACGAGCGGCTATGCGGCCGCACGATCACGTTCACGGGAATTTCAACCGCCGCCACTGCCGCCTCGATCAGGCCGAGGCTTGGCGTAAGGCCGCCCTCGCCCGTCGCGGTGACGAGTTCGAGACGGTTGGCGCCCGCTTGCGCGGCGAGGCGCACGTCGGCAACGGTCGTGGCAATGACTTCCAGAAGAACGGACATAAGCACGGCTGAAGATCGTTGAAACCGACATGATCCCCCAAAAATACGCCGGACCGCCCCAGGTATTTTTGTCACCCCGAAGGGACTGTCGCAGAGCGACAGTCAGGCGGCACACTCAATAACGCTCTTCGTCCACCCAGTCGATATCGCCGCACAGCACGCAGGTCTGCTCGCCGACCCGCGTCGCCACCGAAAGCGTGACGCACGGCAAAGCCTCGTTGATGGACAGATAAGGGCGCGTCACATGGACACGCTCCGGCGCATTGATCGCATCGCGAAAATATGGGCGACGCAGCCAGTTCGCTCCTTGCGCGTCGGCCAACGGCAGAAAGCGCGTTTCATGCGCCGCACGATCGGCGCGCAACACGACGTTGCGGCCCGCCTGCTTGCCCTTCGCATCGAGCAGGAAGCAGCGTGCGGCATGGTCGAGGGCGAGAAAATTCCAGCACACCTCTTCGAGCGGTTCGCCGGCCGCGAGGCGTTCCGCCGCCCGCTCGAAAGCCCGCAAGTACGGCGCGAGCCGGCTGGCATTGCGGCGCTCGCGTGCTTCGGTCTGGTCGCGGTAACGCTCGGTCAGTTCGCTGATGCAGGTGGTCGCGTGCAACGCGTCGGCCGCCCCCGGATTCGGGCGGCCGAAGAAAAAGCCTTGCACGAAGTCCGCGTTGCAGGCGAGCGCCATCTGCGCTTCATGCTCCGTTTCCACGCCTTCGATCAGCACGAGCTTGCCTGCTTCGTGCAGCAGCGCGACGAGGCCGGGCAGAATCGTCGCCATGTCTGCGCGGTGCGCCGCGTGCGACAGCATGATGCGGTCGAGTTTCACGATATCGGGATTCAATTGCCAGATCCGCTCGACGTTCGAGTGTCCCGCGCCGAAGTCGTCGAGCGCGATCAGGAAGCCGCGCTCGCGAAACTGGCGCACAGCGTCGGCGAGACGCTCCAGATCTTCCGCGCGATGCTCCAGCACCTCGAGCACGATGCGCCGCGGCGACAGGTCGAGCCGCTTCAGCGTGGCCAGCAACGCGGCCGCCAGATACGGATCGGTGAGCGCCGCCGGGTGCACGTTCAGGAACAACCATTCGCGCTCGGCACCGAGCACCTTGAAATTCTCCAGATGCAAAGTCTGCGCGAGCCTGTCCACCTGTAGCACTTCGCCGAGGCGCGCGGCCTCGCCGAATACGTCGAGCGGCGACACGGGCCGATCGAGCGCGTCATGCGCGCGCAGCAAGCCCTCGTAGCCGACCGCCCGCATATGCGAGAGGCTGAAAATCGGCTGGAACACGCTACTGAGCGTGAGCTCGCCATGCTTCACCGTAAAACGTTCGAGCCCCGACGTCATCTCGACATCGAAGCCATGCGGCGCGCCGGCCGTCCTTTCCTGTTGCGCAATCGTCATGCAGTCCTCTCACGCGAGAGCCGGGCCGGTCCGAACGCGGAGGCGAACAACCTCGGCGCCGTCTCTCAAATGTGCGTCATCGATATACCTTAAGCAAGCTCCATGCGCACGCTGACACACATTCCAATGAAATTTAGACGAAAGACTGCGCCCGCGGACGGGAGCATGCGCCGCCTGTGGGCGTGACACGCACCGTTAAGGTGCGCCGGTCCGTTCGAGGCAGTCATGCGCCACGGATCGGCGCCACATGCCGGGCCGGCGATGGCGCGACGCGTCGTCGGGCTAAACTTCTGCCTTACACTTCGTCAGCGCCGCGCGGGCGCATCGTCGAAGCTCACTGAAGCCCGCCGAAGCAAAGTCGTTATATCGCCAGAAATAGAACCGATGGATATTGTCTTTACCGTACTGATTCTTTTGCTCGCCGTCGCCGCATCGGGCGTCGTCACCCGCATCCTGCCCATCGCGTTGCCGCTGCCGCTCGTGCAGATCGCGATCGGTGCGCTGCTCGCATGGCCGAAGCTCGGGCTGCATGTCACCTTCGATCCGGAAATTTTCATGGTGCTGTTCATTCCGCCTTTGCTGTTCGCGGACGGGTGGCGTATTCCCAAGCGCGAGTTCTTCATGGCGCGCCGCTCGATCCTGATGCTCGCGCTCGGGCTGGTTTTCGTGACGGTGCTGGTGGTCGGCTACTTCGTGCATGCGCTGGTGCCGTCGATCTCGCTGCCGGTGGCGTTCGCGCTGGCCGCGGTGCTGTCGCCGACCGATGCGGTGGCGCTGTCCGGCATAGTCGGCAAGGGCAAGATTCCCGGGCGGCTCATGCACATACTGGAAGGCGAGGCGTTGATGAACGACGCGTCGGGACTGGTCGCGCTGAAGTTCGCCATTGCCGCGGCGCTGACCGGCGTGTTTTCGTTGCGCGACGCGTCGATCAGTTTCGTGATCATCGCCGTGGGCGGCCTCGCGACAGGCGCGGCAGTGAGCTGGCTGTTCAGCTTCGTGTCGGCGCGCTTCCTGAATCTCACTGAAGACGGCGATCCGGCGCCCGGTGTCGTGATGACGCTGCTGATTCCGTTCGCCGCCTATCTGATCGCCGAGCGCTTCGAGTTGTCGGGCATTCTGGCCGCGGTCGCCGCCGGCATGACGATGAACTACGCGACCCTCGCGAACGCCGGGCCGGTGTCGTCGCGCGTGCGCGCCAACAGCACGTGGACGATGATCGAGTTCGTCTTCAACGGCATGGTGTTCATTCTGCTGGGGCTGCAGTTTCCGCACATTCTCGGCCGCGCGTTGCTCGACGCGCACGAGACGAGCAACGCGCAGGTCGGGCTGCTGATCGGTTATATCGCGGCAGTGGCTGCTGCCCTCTATGCGATGCGCTTCGTGTGGGTGTGGCTGCTGCGCTGGTTCGCGAGCCGCGGCGCCACCAAGCGGGGCATGGCGAATGCGGTGCCGGGCTTGCGCACGGTCGCGGTGACGACGGTGGCCGGCGTTCGCGGAGCCGTGACGCTCGCGGGCGTGCTCTCGTTGCCGGAGGTGTTGCCGGACGGCGTCCCGTTGCCGGGCCGCGATCTGGCGATCTTCATTGCGTCCGGTGTGATTCTGCTCTCGCTGCTGGTGGCGGTGGTGGCGTTGCCGTTGTTGCTGAGCGGCTGGCGGCGCGTCAAGGATCCGCATGCCGCCGAGGAGTTGCTCGCGCGTACGATGGCCGCGCAAGCCGCGATTCGCGCCGTCGACGAGGTGCACGACACCGAGTGCGCGGATCTGGGCGAGTCCGCCTCGGCGTACGCGGCCGATGTCACCGCGCGCGTGATGGATCTCTATCGGCGCCGCCTTGCCACGCTCGACGAAGAGCAGGAACCCCGCGAACTGGCACGCCGCGCCGACGCGCTGGAGTTCAGGATGAAGCTCGCGGCCATGCGAGCCGAGCGCAAGACGCTGCTGGCGCTGCGCAGCAGCCAGGCGATCAACGACGAGACGTTGAACAAGCTCATGCGCGAAGTGGATCTGTCGGAGACTGCGCTGACGGCGCGAAGGAAATGACGCGCTGGCGGGTTGCAGTCCCGGCGGCCGGTGCTCGCTTCGAATGAGACATCACGAAGAAGAAGCCCATGCCGCCGGCGAACCCGCCGATACCGCTTGATACCGGAGAGAAAAAATCAGGCCACCGGACCTTGCACCGGCTTCCTTCTCAGAAGCGCATAGAGAATGATCGCGCCGAACGTCGCGGTGCCGATGCCGCCCAGACCGAAGCCGCCGAGCTTCAGCGAAAAATCACCGGCGCCGAGCACGAGCGTGACCGCGGCCACGATCAGATTCCGGTTATCGGAGAAGTCCACCTTGTTGACGACCCAGATCCGCGCGCCGGTCACGGCGATCAGCCCGAACACGACGATCGACACGCCGCCCAGCACCGGTCCCGGAATGGTCTGAATCACCGCGCCGAACTTCGGCGAAAAGCCCAGCACCAGCGCGATCAGTGCGGCGATCACGAAAACCAGCGTCGAATAAATCTTGGTGACGGCCATCACGCCGATGTTCTCGGCATACGTCGTAACACCGGTGCCGCCGGCGAAGCCGGAAACGATCGTCGCGAATCCGTCGCCGAGAAATGCGCGGCCGACGTAGCGGTCCAGGTTCTGGCCCGTCATCGCGCTCACCGCCTTGATGTGACCGAGGTTTTCCGCCACCAGAATCACCGCGATCGGCGCGAGCAGGGTCATGGCCTGCATGTTGAAAACCGGTGCCGTGAAGTGCGGCATACCGAACCAGGCCGCGTTCGCGACGATCGCGAAATCGATCGGCTTACCCATGCCGAGACCGTTCGTGACGATCGCGTAGATCACATATGCCATCAGCAGGCCGACCAGAATCAGCAGACGCTGCAGCATGCCGCGCGCGAACACCGCCACTGCGCCAACGCACAGCACGGTGACGAGCGCCATCCACGAATCGAAGTTGCTGCCGCTCACGCCATGCACGGCAATAGGCGCCAGATTCAAACCGATCACGCAGACAATCGCGCCTGTCACGACCGGCGGCATCAGCGTTTCGATCCATTGCGTGCCGACCGCCGACACGATCAGGCCGATGAGCGCATACACCACGCCGCACGCGATGATCCCGCCCAGCGCCACCGGAATGTTGAGGTTCGGACCGTGGCCGCCGTATCCCGTCACCGCGATCACGAGACCGATGAACGCGAAGCTCGAACCGAGATAGCTCGGCACGCGCCCGCCCACCAGCACGAAGAACAGCAGTGTGCCGATGCCCGACATGAAGATGCACAGGTTCGGATCGAAGCCCATCAGCAACGGCGCGAGCACCGTCGAGCCGAACATCGCGACGACGTGTTGCACGCCCATCGCGAACATCTGCGGCCACGCGAGCCGCTCGTCGGTGCCGACGATGCGGCCCTCGGCAGCCGCGGGCTGCGCGCGCCAGCGGGGAAAATAGGAATCGGCCATGGCGGGGGTTCTCCTGTGTTCGGCGTTATTTATGGTGGTGGACCGCGCCGGAACAGGCGCCGCCCATGAATTACGCGCGAGTGTACGGAGTGCCATTGGGCCTGGCAAGTTCGGGGAAATGCGCGGCGTGGGTGCGCGGCGACAGTCGGTCAGCGTCGTGATGCGATCGCGCAGCGCCTCGCTCGACGCAATCGCGCGGCGCACCAGTTCATGGTTGTCGATGCCGGCTGGAATCGGTTCGAGACCGATCTGCTGATGCACGGATGCTTTCCCATACCGCCGACTTGCGCAGCACGTCGGCGAACATCTCCTGCCCCTTGCCCGTCCCGATCGTCGCGCGATACGGGTCGTAGGCGTCGTGCATTTCCTTGAGCGAGCCGACAATGTTGTCCTTCAAATTTGACGGCCGGCGTCGTCGGCGGCGTAGCCGAGATTCGCGACGGCCGGATCGGAATCGATCTTGTGGCGATTCGCCTCTTCCATCCAGTAGAGGCCGTTCATGTGCTTATTGCAGATGGCGTCGGTAATGTCGTGCATCGACGACAGCATACCCAGCGCAGTCACGCCGCAAAAACCGATCACGACAAAAAACGCGAGCTGCAGTTTCCTGAACACAGGCATACGGTCGAACCACTTCATTTCACCATCCTTCACGAGTCGCTCCGGGACGCACGTGCCGCCGCGCCATCGCGAAACATTTCGCGATCTTGCCGCTGCGCAGCGACGCTCCCACCCCATTCACGGCGGCCTTCACAGGGACTTGATGCGCGAAATGTTCGGAAAAACCGGGACAGGATGTTGTAAGTCACGCGTAGTGCGTGAAGCCGGATCGCAGAAGAGCGATGGGACCGCAAGTCGCGCACCAATTTTTTGGGAATCGTCTGATATGTCGAGCGGGGGCAAGAGCCTAAACTTGGCTTGCTGCGTTGATCCCCATGAGCAAGCGCATGCGATGTTGTAACTCTCCGACTTTTCCGCTCACGCTCCCCCTGCGTGAGCGGTTTTTTTTCGTCCGCACGATCCGTTGTTCATGCAAACGCGGATACCTGCATGCGCGCGGACATGACTTCCGCTCAATGCGTCAGATCGGGTTGTTCGCTTTAGTGCCCGGCCCGGCTGCGGCCCAGCGTCGCACGCATCACACGGGTTGCGCGGGTCGTCGCGCTGAAGCACAGCACGCAATTGCGGCCGGCATCTTTGGCTTCGTAGAGGGCCTCGTCGGCGGCATCCACGAGCGCGCGGCTCGTGGCGAATGCCTGGCCTCGCGTGGTTGCAACTCCGATGCTCACGGTCAGTACGCGATGCGAACTCGCCACGTGGCGAAGCTGCAGAGCCTCAACCGCGGCGCAAATCTTCCCGGCGATGCGGGTTGCGCCGGCTTCGTCGGTATCCGGCAGCAGCACGGCAAACTCTTCGCCGCCATAGCGCGCCGCCGTGTCGCCGGGGCGCCGCACGCTCTGCGAAATGCAGCGCGCCACGCCGATCAGCGCTTCGTCGCCCGCCGAGTGACCGTACAGGTCGTTGAAACCCTTGAAACTGTCCACGTCGATCAGCAGTATGGATAGCGGCCACGCGTTGCGCCGCGCGCGGCGCCACTCTTCTTCCGCCTGCTCCTCGTAAGTCCGGCGGTTGAAGAGTCCGGTCAGCCCGTCGGTGCGCGCCAGCACGCGCAATTCTTCTTCAGCCGCGCGGCGATGCCGCAGTTGCTGCGAGAACAGGACGGCCAGCGCGATGATCGTCGCGTCGAGCGCGGCGATCAGCGAGCCGATGATCCATGCACGATGCCGCCATTGCGCGTAGATGTCACGCGTGGACAGCGCGACGTCGAGAATCAGCGGATACATGTCGATATGGCGGAACGCATACCAGCGCTCGACGCCGTCGATCGCCGCCGTGCCGAAGAAGTCGCCGCTCGGCTGCTGGGTGAAGCGCGAGTAATTGACGGTGCCGGTCAGATTGATACCGATAATTTTCGGATCGTACGGACGCCGCATCAGCATCGTGCCGTCGCTCAGCATCAGCGCCATCGAGCCGCCGGCGCCGAGATGCATGCCGGCGAACAGCCTGCGGAAATAGGTAAGACGCATGGTGCCGACCACCACGCCGCCGAAACGGCCGTCCGGCCGCGTGATCCGCCGGCTCAGCGCGATGCTGACGTCTTTGCCGGCCACCTTCGGCATGAACGGGTGGCTGATGAACAGGCCGACGTTGGGCGAGTCCCGTTGAACCTTGAAGTAATCGCGGTCGGCGAGATTCACCTGGCGCGGCGGGGTGGCCTGTGAGTCGAACCTGATGTTGCCGGCCTCGTCGGTCACGAGGATCGAACCCATGTCTTTCGCGCTTGCCGAGCCGTCGAACAGCACCATCTGGCGCATAGCCGGCTTCAGGTCGAGCACGCCCGGCTGCTTCAGCCCGTCGAGCACCGCACGCAGCGAAAGGTCGTAGATTTCCAGATTACGTGAAACGTCGCGTTCGACCAGCAGCGACACGTTGAATACGGAGTCCTGGGCACGCCGCAATGCGTCGTCGCGCATCTGCGCCAGCACCCACACGGCGATCGCGAGAATCGCGCTGGCTAGCACGATACTGATCGCAATCACGATGTTCGGTCGGCGCGTCACCATGGATTTTCGTTCGGGCATGCGCGGACCAACGCGCGTGAACAGGAGGGCCGCATCCAGGTCGGCGCGTACCGTGAACCTGTAGCCTACCAGACGCTGTGATGCACAGAATTATCGACGAGGCGCAGCCTTGCCCAGCGGGCAAACTTTTATGGCTTCGCCCGCTTTCAGCCTGCGTGCAGACCGAGGACGGGTCTGGATGCAGAGCGGCTCAATGCGCGAATATCGGCGGTCTCCAGCACCGCTTTGTCGGCGCCCTGGCGCGCGACTGCCAGCATCGCGAGACCGATGTCTTCCGTGCTCAGAATCTGGTTCGGCAGGAGCGCACGCAGCGTCGGCAGGAAGGGTTTCGCCAGCGTGTAGAACAGCCGGTACGAACGGGTCTTCGAGCGCGCGCCGTTCAGCGGTTCGATCACGCCCGGACGGAACAGATAGACGCCCTTGAACGGCAACCGCCGCAATGCATTTTCGGTGCGGCCCTTGACGCGTGCCCACATGCTGCGACCATGCTCCGTGCCGTCGGTGCCCGAGCCGGACACATAGACGAAGGTCATCTGCGGATTGAGGCGGGCGAGCGTCTGCGCCACGGCCATCGTCAGGTCGTAGGTCAGGCGCGAATACTCCGCCTCCTGCATGCCCGCCGACGATACACCCAGGCAGAAGAAGCACGCATCGAAACCATTCAGCGATGGTTCGATCGCGCGAATGTCGGTCAGGTCCTGCTGAATCACTTCGATGAGCCGTGGGTCGAGCTGCCCGCTGCGAGTGCGGCCGACGGTCTGGACCGCCTCGACATCGGGCGCGCGCAGGCATTCGCGCAATACGCCCTGTCCGACCATGCCGGTCGCGCCGAATATAAGAACCTTCATGATGTAGCATGCTCCACGATCGCGCCCGGCCAGCGCGCGTTAGTCAGTGCTTCGGATACCGCCCACAAACGGGCAGCGACCGCCTTGTCCTGCGCATGGGGGGCGATCTGCGCGTCGCCCGGCGGGCCTTTCAACTCGAAGAAACCGCTCGGACCGTAATAGCCGGCAGGCCTGGCCTCGGGCGCGGTTGCGGCAAACAGCGTGGGCAACGCGCCGTCCGCAGCCGACTGGCTCGCCAGTGGTTCGAACGTCACGCGGTTGAGCATTTGCAGGACCGTGTCGGCACCCGGGCCATTGGCGATCAGGTCGGTCCGCGCATAACCGGGATGCGCGGCGTTGCTCAGCAGACCCCAGCCGTTTGCGTCGCTGCGGCGTTGCAGTTCGAGCGCGAACATCAGCATGGCCAACTTCGATTGTGCGTAGGCGGGCCACGGCTTGTAGCTGCGCTGCCACTGCAGGTCGTCGAAATGAATCGCCGCGCGGGTCTTGTGCGCGAGGCTGCTCAGATTGACCACGCGCGGCTCGCGCCCCGCGCGCAAGAGTGGCAGCAGCCGTTCGGTCAGCGCGAAATGCCCGAGATAGTTGGTGCCGAATTGCAGTTCGAAACCGTCCGCGGTGGTTTGCCGCGTGGGCGGCATCATCACGCCGGCATTGTTGATCAGCAGATCGAGTGCCGCGTGCCCCTCGGCGAATTGCTCGGCGAAACCGCGCACCGAAGCGAGGCTCGCCAGATCGAGATGCGCGTAGCTAATCTGCGCGGCGGGATATCGCCCGCGAATCGCCGCGAGCGCGGCTTGCGCTTTCTGCTCGTTGCGCCCGGTAAGCACGACGTTTGCACCCGCGCCGGCCAGCGCGAGCGCCGTCTCGAAACCCAGCCCGCCGGTCGCGCCGGTGATCACCGCGAGGCGGCCGGTCTGCCGCGGAATGTCCGCCGTGGTCCAATTCGCCATATCGTTGCTCCTTAGATTGCATTGGATAAGGTGGCGCTGGCCCGGCTGCCCGACAGCGCGCTCAAGCTTTCGCCGAGGCGGCCGGAAATGGCGGCAGCGCCGCCGGCGCGGAGAAATCCGTCGACATGCTGACGGCCTGCCACGCTTGCGCGTCGGCCGCGCGCGCCTTGTCGCCTTCGCCACAGTAGTGCAATGCGTCACTGCCGAGCAAAAGATGCGCCGGCAAGGAATCGTGATACGCGAGCTTGAGCACCACTTGCGCGACCCTTGCCGGATCGCTGGCTTCGTGGCCGATGTACTGCGAGAGCATATCCGCCACGGCGCCGACCGAGGGCACATAATCCGCCAGCAATTCCGGCGTGGCGCCGGCCGCCCGATCGCCCCAGCCAGTTTTCATGCCGCCCGGTTCGAGCGCAGTGACATGAACGCCGAAGGGCGCAAGCTCCTGGCGGAGCACCTCGGTGAAGCCGCCCACTGCCCACTTCGCCGCCTGGTACGCGCTCAAGCCCGCTATTCCGACGCGTCCGCCCACCGACGAAATCTGAATGATGTGCCCGGCCCGCTGCTGGCGCAGCACCGGCAGCGCCGCGCGCGTCACGTTGACGACGCCATGGAAGTTGGTGTCGATCTGCGAGCGGAAGTCGTCCTCGGAAGTTTGCTCGAACGGTACCAGGTGGCCAAAGCCCGCATTGTTGACCACCACGTCCAGCCGGCCGAACGCGTCAAGCGCCGCTTGCACGGCTTGCCGCGCCGCCTGCGGATCGGTGACGTCGAGCGCGACCGGGCGAACCCGTTCGCCATGACGCGCCGAGAGATCCGCCAGCTGACGCGGATCGCGCGCCGTCGCGATGACCTGCTCGCCCGCCTGCAACGCTGCCTCGACAATTTCCCGCCCGAGACCGCGGGCGCTGCCGGTAACCAACCAGACCTTAGCCATCGTTTACTCCTTCAGTTTAGTTGAGCAAGTAATCACTCATTAACGTGACAAAAAAATTCAATGGCGCGCGATCGCATTCCAGAACGCATCGAAACCAGCCTGGCGGTAGCGCTCGGCGTTAGCCGGTTCCCGAGCGATGAAGTCCATGGTCGTTTCCGCCAGTGCGCCCATGATCGCCGACAGAAACGCCGGCGGGTGATCCCGCAACGCTCCGCTCGCGACGCTCGCCTGAATCATCTCGTTGATGTCGGCGAACGACTGCATGCCTGTCGAGCGCGTATGGTCGGTCAACCGCTCCGACACGGCGAGTTGAGCCATTGCGCGGCGCTTGTGCGGTTGCGCGACGCCCCAGTCGACAAAGCGGTTCCACACATGCTGCGCGCGCTCGCGCACGCTGGCGTGCTTCGGATAGGCCGTCATCATTACCTCGCGCAGTTCGCGCTTGATGTCGAGATACAAGACATTCAGCAAGTCGTCTTTGTTGTCGAAGTATGTGAACAGCGTTCCCTCCGCCACACCCGCCACCTTGGCGATGCGCGAGGTGGGCGCGCCCAGCCCCTGCTCGGCGATGACCTGCGCTGCGGCAGCGAGAATGGCATTACGTTTGTCTTCGCTCTTGGGGCGGGCCATGCGGGTTCAGTTCGACGACGAATCATAAATGAGTGATTGCTCAATCATATACGCTGACAATGCTTTGGTTCAAGCGTTTTTGTGCGCTTTCGCGTCGCGATATGACAGCCCAAGAAATATGAAATGAAAACGTAATCGGATGTTTTCTCCATATGACCAAATATATTCATTCAGCACAAAATTACGCATTCTCCGGTCATCTTTCGCAAACTTTATAGAGACATACCCGAGCCACCCTCAGTATTTGGGAGGCTCGATCCGATATTCCGTAAATGGGATACCTATTTGTGTCCACGTTCGACGTTGGACCCAGATTGAGTAGATCGCGCAGGCCCGCCGCAATGCACGGCGGCCACCTAGACGCTCCCATACCCGGACCTGAGAGTCCATTGCGAACGCATTCACGTTTCGTTATTGGAGAAAAAATCGTGACATCGAAGCACCTCACCATCAAAGCCAAACTCATTGCCGGCTTCGGCATTCTGTCTCTTATCGTCGTTGCGGTTTCCATGCTTGCGCTAAAGGCACTCAGCGACTCAACCGATGGATTTTCCAGCTTCGTGCATGGCATCAACGCACGCGCGGACATGGTCATGCAAGTACGAACCGCTGTCGATCGGCGGGCCATCGCCGCGCGTAACCTCGTGCTCGTCAGCAAACCTCAGGATCTCGAAATAGAGAAAGCCGATGTGCTGCGCGCGCATGAAGATGTGCAAGCCGATCTGAAGAAGCTCAACGACATGATTGCGACCTCAACCGACGCGACGGAGAAAGGGCGCCGCCTCGTCGCCGAAATCAATCGGGTGGAGGCTTTGTACGGGCCGGTCGCCACCGACATCGTCAATCTCGCGCTGACCGGCAAGCACGACGAGGCGATCGTCAAGATGGACGATCAATGCCGGCCATTACTCGCCGCGCTGATTCGCGCGACCAACGCATATGCCGACTACGCGCGTAACCGCCAGGAACAGTTGATCAACGAATACGCGGCACATTACGAGAACCAGCGCAATCTGCTGATCGCAATCAGCCTGATTGCGGTGGCACTCGCAATCGGCGCTTGCGCGCTGATCACGCGCGCGGTCACCAGACCGCTGCGCCAGGCAATCGACGTAGCCCGCACAGTGTCCGAAGGCGACCTGCGCACGCGCATCAGCGTGAATGGCAGCGACGAAACCAGCCGGCTACTGAGCGCGCTGCGCGAGATGAACGAACGGCTGACCACGATCGTCGCACGCGTGCGCGACAGCAGCACGAGCATTGCCGGCGCGGCACGCCAGATCGCCGCGGGCAACATGGATCTGAGCCAGCGCACCGAACAGCAGGCAGCGTCGTTGCAGGAAACGGCGTCGAGTATGGAAGAACTCACTTCCACAGTGAGGCAGAACGCCGACAATGCGCAGCAAGGCAGCATGCTCGCCACGAATGCTTCGTCGGTCGCGCGGAAAGGCAGCGAGGTGGTCGGCCAGGTCGTGAATACGATGCACGATATCAGCGAGAGCTCGACGAAGATCGCGGACATCACGGGCATTATCGAAGGCATTGCATTCCAGACGAACATTCTCGCGCTCAACGCGGCGGTCGAAGCCGCACGCGCAGGCGAACAGGGCCGCGGATTCGCGGTGGTCGCGAGCGAAGTCAGAAGCCTGGCGCAGCGCTCGTCGAGCGCGGCCAAGGAGATCAAGGATCTGATTGCCACCTCCGTGGACAAGATTCGCGACGGCTCGACGCTCGCCGGCGAGGCAGGCAAGACGATGGCCGAAGTCACCCAGGCGGTGGCGCGGGTGACGGACATCATGTCGGAGATCGCGGCGGCGTCGAGTGAACAAAGCCGCGGCATCGAGCAGGTCAATCTTGCGATCACGCAGATGGACAACGTCACGCAACAGAATGCCGCTTTGGTAGAAGAAGCGGCGGCGGCTTCGCGGTCGATGGAAGATCAGGGCGAGCAGTTGAATGAAGCCGTGGCATTCTTTCAGATTCTGAATGGCGATGCGGCGGGGGCGTGTGCTTCTGTTGCTCCTTTGCAGAAGGAGAGGCCGCGACGCGAACCGGCTGTTGTTGCGCCGGTGCGGCGCGTCATGCGTGCAACCTCCGCGACTGTTGCGACGCCGGCTGCCACGCTGGCGACGGCGGCTGTAGCGGCGGTAGCGGCCGGTGCGGACGACGGCTGGGATCGGTTTTGAGCGTTCTTCTCTGATCGAGCGCCGAGCGTATGGACGGGCCCGTCCGCATTCTGGTGGGCGACGCGGTTGATAAAATAATCTTCCGCGCGCCCGCGTGAATCAATCACCAATCAGGATAGCAAACTGGTTCGTGCCCGCCTGCCAGTCGATTCAGTCGCGGCGCCGCGTTTCAAGAGGCGCTCCATCTGCTCTATGCGCGCAGCGCGCGACGATCTAATGCGAATTCAGCGTTGCTCCGATGGATGCTCTCTGCTGCACCGCGGGCGCCTTACGCGGAATGCAGAGAATCGCGAGGCACGAGATCAAGGCAGCGCCAGCGAAGATCATGAACGCCCAGGTTACGCCGACATTCATACCCGTGATCACACCGCCGACCAATGGCCCGGTCATCGCGCCAAACCGCCCGAACCCAACGGCCCAGCCTGTCGCCGTGGTGCGTGCGTGCAGCGGGTACAAAGTCGGAATGAAGCCGAGATAGATCAACCCCGCTGACACTGTGCCGAATCCCGCGAGCGAAACCAGTACGTAGTTGACCAGCAACGAGCTTTTTATCGACAGTCCGGCGATCGCGAGCGCACCGATGAAAAACCATAGGCCGATCGTCTTTTGCGCACCGAAGCGATCGGAGATTCGGCCGAGCAGCACGCCGCCGATTGCCGATGCAAGGCTGAATACCACGAGAAACAGCAGGCTCGATCCGAGGTCGTAACCGGATTTGCGCATGATCTGCGGCAACCACACGCCAAGTCCGTAAATCACGAGGATCGCCATGAATTCGGTGATCCACACAAGCATCGTCGTAACGAACGTTTCGCGATTGAAGAGCGCTTCGACCACATCACGCAGCGCGAGCGAATGATCGACACCGTTCCGTTTTCCAACCACCGCTTCGAGCGAAATGCCGAGCCGCTTCGCAAGCTTGCCAGCCTGATCGAGCCGGTTGGTCGCCACGAGATAATCGAGCGATTCCGGCAACAGCCACATCATGAACGGCACGAATACGATCGGCAGAAAGCCGACCGCGACGATCGCGCGCCAGCCGTGTGCGGCCATAAACGCCATGCCCACGAGAGCTGACACCAGCGCGCCGAGCGAATAGCCCGAATACATCAGCGCGAAATTCAGGTTCTTCGACTTCGCCGCCGAATATTCGACCGTTAGCGTCGCCGCCGCCGAAATCACGCCGCCAAGACCCAGACCTCCGATCAGCCGCACGAACGAAAACATCGCCGGAGTGCTCGCGTTGGCGGCAGCAAGCATCGACAGCGAAAACAGTGCGACACATGCGATCAGCACGCGTTTGCGCCCGACCAGATCGCTCAGCACGCCGAACGCGTATGCGCCGATCAGCGTTCCGAGCAACGCCGCACTGCCCATCGTGCCGATTTCGAGCGGCGACAGATGCCAGACCGGATCTTTCAGCAGCGCCGGAATGATGGTGCCCATCACGCCAAGGTCGTAGCCTTCCGAGAGGATCGCGAGCCAGCACAGCAGCAGCACGATCCCCGTGGTGCGCGCCGGAATATGTAATTCATGATTCGCCAGTGTTTTCACAATGCACCTTCTTGAGAACCGGATCGCGCCGAGTGTGGCGCCGATCCGGCGTGGGGACGAATGGAAACGGTGCTGCCGGATGGCGACGCACCGCTCAGAACTCATGCACCAGCGCAAGCCGCGTAAGCAACTGGCTGCTGCTGCGCGAAGGCGTAAAACTCGCGCCGATCACCGGATCGACGCCGCCGGACGCGCGCAGATAGTCAGCGGTCAGATACATCCAGGTTCGCTTGGAGATCGTGAAGTCGACTGCGGCCGCGTATTCGTTCCACGCGTTCGCTTCGAGCTTGCTGTGCTGATAGCTCGCGCCGATCGTCCAGAACGGCGTGAGCCTGTACAGCGCGCCGATCTCGTACACGAGCAGTGAAGGCGAATGTCCCGCCGTCGCGCCAATGCCCTTCAGCACCGTATCGGTGAAATTGCCGATCACCGTGGCGGGACCAAACTTGTACTGCGCACCCACACCGAATGTGCCGATCGACTGCAGATCGAAGGTGCTGCCGGTGTAAGGATCGGTGGTGGCGTCGCCGGCATACGTGACGGTCGTCTGCCCCATCAGCGTTTTCACGCCGAGCAGTTCATACGGATCGATTGTCGGTTTGGCCTGGTACGTGTACGTGACCGCTGCGGAGAACGGGCTGTTCGCGTACCTCGCGCCGACGCTCCAGCCGCTGCCGTCGTGGAAGTTGCCGGCCGCGTTGCTGAACGAATACATGCCGCCGAACTGGAAACCGCGGATGTCGTTGCTCTCATAGCGCACTGAATTGTTGAAGCGGCCGAACACCTCGCGATCGAGCGCGCCCTGGTGCACACCGTAACCGGAAAGCCACCAGCCGTCAGTACCGTACGGCGACATGTAGTCGCGTGAAAAATCGTACTGGCGGCCCATCGTCAACTTACCGTAGCGGCTGTCGAGACCCACCCACGCCTGACGGCCGAACTCGCTGCCGTACAGCGCGCCGTTATTCACCGAGAAGCCCGATTCCAGAGCGAAGATCGCCGCGAGGCCGCCGCCGAGATCCTCACGCCCCTTCAAACCCCAGCGATCGGCTAGCAACGAACTGTCGTCCATCTTCACGAGATGACTGCCGCCCGCGTTCGACACGTACGTGATGCCCTCGTCGATCACGCCGTACAGCGTCACGGACGACTGCGCATGAGCGAGCGCGGGAATCGCCAGCGAGACCATCGTCGCAAGCGTCGTCTTGATGATGCGTTTCATACGTCATTCCCCAGAAAGTTATCGTTGAGCGTTCGTTCGCCTGTCTGAAGAGCGCAGACCGCCAGTGCCATCCAGACCTCTCGTCATTTCTTATAAAACCGAATGTCATTCTTGTTTCGAAGATTTTACATGTCAAGAAATAAAAATTGACCTGTGTTTTCGCACGACAACATCGAGGTTTGTACAGCATGGGTTCGCCTCTTTATGTGGCTTTTTTTATGCGAGTTTATTGGAATGAAATCACGAACCGCACAATGTCGGAGCGCGCATGAACGCAACGATGCGCGCGACATCCGGGTGGATGTCACACGCACCAAAAACGAACTTCAGTATTTAATAGACGTATTAGGCGATGCCCAACGCGCGCAGCACCTTCTGCGGCGTGACGGGCTGTGATGTGACGCTGGCGCCGAGCGGCGCGAGCGCGTCGTTGATGGCATTCATGACGGCGCCCGGCGCGCCGGCCGTGCCCGCTTCGCCTGTGCCCTTCGCGCCGAGTTGCGAGGTCGTGGTGGGTGTTTCGACATGCGCAAGGAAGATGTCGGGCATCTCCGCCGCCATCGGTACGAGATAGTCGGCGAAACTGCCGTTGGTAAGCAGTCCCGCTTCGTCGTACAGACACTCTTCGAACATCGCGCCGCCGATCCCCTGCACGATGCCGCCGCGCATCTGCTCGTCGACGAGCATCGGATTGATCACGCGGCCACAGTCGGCCACCGCCCAGTGCCTGAGCAGCTTCACCATGCCGGTTTCGATATCGACTTCGACATACGAAGCCTGCACGCCGTTGGTGAACAGGAACGGCTGGCCGTTCTGCGTGTACTGACGCGTCACCGTCAGTTCGGGCAGCGTGTTGAGCGGCAACGTGTCAGGACGAAAATACGCAATTGTCGCAAGATCGGCGAGCGTTTTGAGCACTTCGCGCGTATGCACGTCGATCACGGCGCCATCGTCCACTTCCAGTTCGTCGATCTCGCGCGCCAGAACAGACGCCGCAAACGCACGGATATTCGCGCGCAACGCGAGCCCCGCCTGCAACACCGCTTCACCGCCGATGCCGGCGCCGCGCGATGCCCACGTGCCCGCGCCATAAGGTGTCACCGCGGTATCGCCGGTGACGATCCGCACACAGTCGATCGGCACGCCGACCGCATCCGCAACGATCTGCGAGAGAATCGTTTCGGTGCCTTGCCCCTGTTCGCCGACGCCCGCCATGCAGGTTACGCCGCCGCCCGATTCGAGCCGGACGGTCGCACCGTCCTGGCCGGAAATGCGTGCACCTCCCATGCCGTAGAACGCCGCGCCCGGATTCGTCATCTCGATCAGCATCGCGATGCCGATTCCGCGAAAAACGCCCTTCTCGCGCAGCGCCGCCTGTTCCGCGCGCAACGCGCCGTAATCCATCAGCGCCTCCAGCCGGTCGAGACATTGCTGATGCGACAGGCCCTCCATGCGGATGCCCGCGGCGCCGACCACCGGATACGCGACGTCGGCGAATACGTTGCGCCTGCGCATCTCGAAGGTATCGATGCCGAGGCGCCGCGCCGCTTCGTCGACGAGACCTTCGGTCACCGCGCACGCGATCGGCAGACCGACGCCGCGATACTGGCTGGTCGGCACCTTGTTCTGGAACACCACGCGCAGCCGCGCGCGATATGCCTCGTGCCGGTATGGGCCGCCGATTACGCTGATGACCTGATTGCCTTCTGTCACGCTGGTGCGCGGATACACCGAATACGGCCCGATGCCGGCAAGGTCGTCGATATCGAAGGCGAGAATGCGGCCTTGCGCGTCCACCGCGATGCGTCCATGCACCACGTGTTCGCGCGCATGAATGTCGCTGACGAACGATTCGAGCCGGTCGGCAACGTACTTCACCGGACGGCGCAGCAGAATGGACAGCGCGACCGTCGCGAAGTCGTCGGGATAGGTGTGCAGCTTGATGCCGAACGCGCCGCCAACATCCTTGCAGATTACCCGCACGCGATTCTCGTCAATGCCGAAATGATGCGCGTACAGATCCTGCAGATTGTGCGGCGCCTGATGCGACTGATGCACCGTCAGCCGCTGATCGGCGGGATCGAAATCGGCGAGAATCGCGCGCGTTTCCAGCGGCATGCCGGTGTGGCGATTGAAGCGAAACGTCTGCTCGACGGTCACGGCCGCGCGCGCGAATGCGTCGTCCACCGCGCCGTTGTCGATCGTGCGCTCGAAACACAGGTTGTCGCCGAGCGAGGGGTGGATCACCGGCGTTTGCGGATCGAGCGCGGTTTCCGCGTTCGTCACCGCGGGCAGTTCGTGCCACTCGACGGAAATGGCCTCGAGCGCGTCCTCCGCTTCGCGGCGGCTTTCGGCAACCACCGCGAGTACCGGTTCGCCTTGCCAGTGCACGGTGCCTCGCGCGAGCGGATATTGCGGCGCCGACTTCATGCCGACCAGTGTTTTCAGCGTCGCGACCCACGGTTTGCAGATCGCCGCAACTTCCTCGCCGCCGACGATCGCGATCACGCCGGGCATGCGCCGGGCGGCTTCCGTATCAATCACGCCGACGCGTGCGTGCGCCATCGGACTGCGCAGATAGACGACATGCGCAATACGCGGCAGCACGACATCGTCGAGATAGGTGCCGCGGCCCTGCAACAGGCGGCGCGCCGTCGGGCGCTTGACCGTCGTGCCGATATAGCGCGCGCGCGTGCCTTCGACCTGCGTCGAACCGGGTTGGAGCGAACCGTCGTCATGCCGATCCATCGATCGTCTCCTCGTGCGGCAAGATCTCATCGCTCCCCGCGACGACGGGCGCCGCGTGACCGCATGATCCTTCGGCCCTGCGTTGCCGGCGTGCTTCGAGTACCGAACAGATCGCGTCGATGATGGCGTGATAGCCAGTGCAACGGCAGTAATTGCCAGACATGTATTCGCGCACATCGGCGCGCGTAGCGTCCGGCTTCTCTTCGATCAGCGCCGCCGCCGTGAACAGCATTCCCGATGTGCAGAAGCCGCATTGCAGGGCGTTGTGCGCATGAAACGCGTGTTGCAGTTCGAGCAGATCGCCACGGTCGCTCGCCGCATCGATCGTCTCGACGGTGCCTCCATCTGCCTGCACGGCAAGAACGAGGCAACCGCGCACGATGTCGCCGTCGAGCCGCACGGTGCACGAGCCGCATACGCCATGTTCACAACCGGCCCGCACCGTGCGCATGTCGAGGTTTTCGCGCAGAAAATCGACCAGATGCACGCGCGGCTGCACCGATTTTTTATGCTCGACGCCGTTCACTTCGATCGTGACCCAGCAGGCCGCGTGGGCTTCATGCGACTCGTTCATTCTGGACTCCTGGCTGCGCCGGTTGTGCTAGCGCCGTTAACGCGCGCTTGAGCAGCACGCGTGCGAGATGGCGCTTCGTTTCCGCGCTGTTGTACAGATCGGCGATCGGTTCGAGCTCGCGGTCGAGCGCTGCCGAGGCCGCATCGAGTGCGGCGCGCAGATTAGAGGGAGTGTCGACGCGCACGCCGTCGAGCGCCGCCGCCGTGTCGCGCGCGAGCACTGGCACCGTGCTCGCCCCCATGAATGCGAAGCGCGGCCGCACCAGCATATTGCCGTCGATCTCCGCATACGCGGCCACGCCGACGATCGCGTAGTCGCCGTGACGCCGCACCAGTTCGTCGAAGTAGACACGCGTGCTCGCCAGCGTGAGCGGGAACTCGCATGCCGTGAGGATTTCTGCGGATTGCAGCGCGGTCGTATAAAGATCGACAAAAAAATCGGCCGCATCCACGCGACGCTCGCCGCGCGCGCTCCGCAACACGAAACGCGCGCCGAGCGCAAGCGCACACGCCGGCCATTCGGCGGCAGGATCGGCGTACGCGAGCGAACCGCCGATCGTGCCGCGATTGCGGATCGCACGATGCGCCACGTGCGGCGCGGCGAGCGCAAGCAAGGGCAGATGCCGCGCGATCAACGCCGAATCCTCGATCTCGCTGTGCCGGGTCAGCGCACCGATGCGCACATGATCACGCTGCAGCGAAATGCCGCGCAGACCGCGCACATCGCGCAGATCGACGAGGATGTGCGGCTCGGAAAGGCGCATGTTGAGTGTTGCGAGCAGCGTCTGTCCTCCCGCGATCAGACGCGCGTCGTCCCGGTGTTCGGCGAGCAGCGCGAAAGTTTCGTCGAGCGTCGCGGGCCGCGCGTAGCGAAAGGCTGGGGCTTTCATGGCGACGGCGTCAACGCGCGAGATACTGGACGAGCAGCGTCGTGCCGACGCCAAGACAGAACCAGAACGCTCGCGACGCTTCGCCGCCGAGTGCCGCGGTCCACGGACGCGGCGCGGGCGCAGAAGCGGGTTCCGCATAGCGCCTGCGATTCGCGGCGAACGTGCCTGCCGGCGTACTCGCCGGTGTGCGGGTCAGCGTGTCTGGCGGCGCCGGATGCAAAGGCGCCATGCCGTTGGCCGACTCCACGCCCGGCGCTGCGCCTTCGCTTGCGCTCGAGGTCAAGGCCGCGTCGAGCGCGGTGAAAAACTCGTCCGCGACTTTCCGTGCGGACGCGTCGATCAACCGGCCGCCAATCTGTCCGAGCTTGCCGCCCACCGAAGCGGATACGGTGTAGCGCAACCGCGTCTGCGCGCCCTCGTCAGTCAGCGCGACTTCCGAGTGCCCTTTCGCAAAGCCGGCCGCGCCACCCGTACCTTCAAAGCTGAGCTTGCAGCCCGACGGCTCGACGATGTCCGACATCAAAATGCGTCCGCTAAAACGCGCGCGCACCGGTCCGATTTTCAGCAACACACGCGCGTCGCGCTCAGTCGGCGACAATGCGTTGACTTCCTCGCAACCCGGAATGCATCGCGACAGGATGTCCGGATCGTTGATCGCCGCCCACACCTGCGGGCGCGGCGCGTTGATGAGTTGCTCGCCTACCAGTTCCATATTCCGCTCCTGCGCCGTTTCCGGGCCTGCTGCTGTGCGGCTCACGGCGCGCGCCGCGCCCGCATGGTGGTGTGTTCCTGCCGATCGTGATTTTCGCCGGCCAAAAAACGCTTCATCTGCCGTGCATCGAACCGGCATCGGCGTATCAATGCGCGAATACGATGCTTTGCAGTTCGCGCGCGTCGGCGGTCTGCGTCAGCGCGGCCATTAGCAGGATACGCAGCTTCAGCGGCGTCAGATCACTGCCCGCCAGAAAGCCATCGCGCTGCAGAAAGGCCTGCTCCGGCACCATGCCGCGCAGCGCGCGCGTCGACTGGACGATCAGGACGCCCGCTTCCCGCGCCCGTTGCAGCGCGTGCGCCTCCTGCTCGGCGGGGCGTCCCGGCGGCAAGCCCGCACTGACGATCGCGCGTGCGCCCGCTGCCACGAAAGCGTCGATCGCCGCACCGTCCGCGCCCGCATACGACATTGCGATGTCGACGCGCGGCAGCATCCAGCCGTGCTGCTCGGCATAGGCAAGCACCCTACCGAGCCGGCCGTTGCGCAGCACGGGTTTGCGCCGCCAGCTCACGCTTGCGTCCGCTTCGACGCGTGCGAGCGGACCGAAGCCCGGTGCTTCGAAAGCGGCGAGTTCGAAACTCGCGACCTTGGTCGCGTCGCGCGCCGCGAACACCAGACCGTCCATCGCAACCAGCGCGCCGAGCCCGCGTGCGCCTTCCGACGACGCCACCGCGAGCGCCGCCCGCAGATTCGCCGCCGCGTCGCTGCCGGTGGTGTTGAAAGGCCGCTGTGCGCCCGTAATAACGACCGGCACATCGGTGGCGAGCGTCAGGTCGAGAAACCAGGCCGTCTCTTCCAGCGTCGCCGTGCCGTGAGTCACGACCACGCCGCGAATCTGCGGATCGCCGGCAAGCGTGGTTTCGATCAGCCGCGCGAGTTCGACCCAGTCGCGCGGTCCGATCGACGTGCTGCCAAGACGGCGGAAACTCGCCGCTTCACACGCGAGATGCGGCGCTAAATCGCCCATTCTGGCGAGCAGATCCTCGACCGGCAGCACGATGCCGCTTTCCGAATACTCGATCCAGTCGAACGGTCCACGCGCGTGCATCGCAAACGTACCGCCCGTGCCGATCACCGCGATTTTCGGGCGCGCGCAATCCGCCGGGCCGCTCATGCGCCGCTCCCGACACGCACGAACACCTTGCCCGTCTCGACGCGCACGTCGTGCGCCGCTGCGTCGCGCGTGAGCGGCGCGCACATCGCGCGTCCGTTGCGCACGTCAAAGAGCCCCGCGTGCAGCGGACATTCGATCTCGTGTCCTTCGAGTTCGCCGTCGGACAGCAGCGCGTTGCCGTGCGTGCACATATCGTCGATCGCATGCACCGCGCCATCCACGAGAAAAAGGCCGATCCGCCGTCCGTCTATCGTCACGCCATGACACGCGCGTTCGGCGAACAGCGCCTCGAGCGCACCGACTTCATGCCACGGGGGCATGTCGTCCGCCGCCTGCATCACCGCGCTCATAGCGACGCCCTCCATACCATCGACATCGGCTCGTGCGCCTGCATCGCGCCGGTCAGATCCTGAACGCGCGTGATGCCACGCCGCACGCAGAAGCCGTTCAACTCGTCGATGATCGCGGGCATCACGCCGGGATTCACGAAATTCTCCGTGCCGACCTGGACCGCGGTACAGCCGGCCAGCAGATATTCGATGGCATCCGACGCGCTGGCGATCCCGCCGCAGCCGATCACTGGAATCTTCACGGCCTGTGCGCACTGGTAAGCCATGCGCAAAAGCACAGGCTTCGTCGCGCGCCCGGTGATACCACCCATCAGATTCGCGACTTTCGGGCGGAACGTTTCCGTGTCGATCGCCATTGCCAGCATCGCATTACCCATGACGATGGCTTCGGCGCCTGCCTCTTCGGCCGCCTTTGCGACCTCGACGACATTGCCCGCATTCGGCGTCATCTTTGCCCATACCGGTAGCCCGCTGCGCTCGCGCATCGCGCGCACCACATCGTGCGTCGCCTGCGCGTCCATGCCGAACGCCTTGCCGTCGGCCTTCAGATTCGGGCACGACACGTTCGCTTCGATTGCCGCGATTTCCGGCACGGCGAGTTTTGCTGCGAGCGCGCCGAAGTCGTCGACGCTATCGGCAGAAATGCTGGCGATGAGCGGCGGCAGATACCGGCTGTAAAACGGCACGGTTTCCCGCAAATAGTAGTCGCTGCCCCGGCTCGGAATGCCGATCGAAAAAAGCGTTGCGTCGCGAAACTCGGCGACGCGCGGCGGCGGATTGCCTTCTCGCACGTCGTCCGTGATCGTCTTGGTGACGATCGCGCCGAGGCGATTCAGGTCGAACACGCGCGCAAAGCCGTCGGCGAAAGTACCCGAACCCGGCATCACGGGATTGGCGAGCGTCACGCTGCCAATCGTCACGCTGAGATCTACCATGACACGGTCTCCTTCAATCCAAACACGGGTCCATCCCAACAGACGCGGCGATAGGTCAGTTCGTCCGACGTGTCGGTTTTACGGAACGGTCGCACGCACGCATAGCACGCGCCGAGCGCGCAACCCATGTGCTGTTCGAGCGCGATCTGGCCGGCTATGCCGTGCGTGTTGGCGAAACGCTGCAGCAGCATCAGCAACCGGTTCGAGCCGCAGGTCGTAACGAAATCGAACGGCGTCTCCGCATGGATGCGTTCGAGCAGCATGTCGACGTGAGTCACATTGCTGGTGTTCTCCGCGTCTGTCACGGCGATCACGTCCGCGCCCGCGTCGCGCAGATAATCCGCCGACATCACCAGCGACGGATCGCGCGCGCTCAGCACCGCCGTCACTTTTGCGCCGCGCGTAACCGCGAAGCGCGCGAGCGGCGCGAGCGTCGCAAGTCCAACGCCGCGCGCGAGCAGGAGCACGTGGCGTGCGCCGTCCGGCACATCGAAGCCGCGGCCGACCGGGCCCACCGCGTCGAGCGTATCGCCGGGTTCGAGCATCGCGAGTCCGCGCGTGCCCGCGCCCTGCACCTTGTATAGAAACTCCACACATGCGTGGTCGCGATCGACACGGTACACACTCATCGGACGCCGCAGGAATGGCATCGCGCCATGCGCGGCCGGACAATGCAGATGAAAAAACTGCCCCGGCCGCGCAGCGAGCGCGGTGGGCGATGCCTCGACGATCAGATGCCGGTACTCGGCGTTCACCCAGCGATTGCTGACTACGCGGCACGCATTCTGCGCGACTGGAAACGCGAGCTCACGCTCCGCTGCGCATGCGGGCAAGCAGCCGGCCTCGTCATCGCGGCATTGCGCAGGATCGCTCAACGCGAGCGACGATTCGACTTCTTTCATTCGGACTCCAGGAGATGAGTGCGGCCACGAATCGCATCGAGGCCAGCGAAGTCGGCGGCGAACGGCAGCGGCTGCACGCCCGTCTCGACCATGTGCAACTGTTCGAAGCACATATGACTGATGCGCCACGCGCCGTCACTACCGCGCGCGTACTGTTCGGCGGTGATCGCCGCGAGCAGCACGCCACGGCCGCTGTCGTCGCGCAGCGCGATCTGCCACAGGCGCCATGTCGCTTCGGCGCGATCCGCATCGATCACGTCGATTCGCTCGCCCGTGTAGTAATGCAAGGCAAACCGCCACGGCGAGCGGCGGAACCACTGCTCGATCGCCGCGCGGCCGACCAGGTCCGAACCGAAACCGTCGCCGCCTTGCCACACGGCGTCCTCGGTGAAGCATTCGGCCTGTTGCCGCGCAACGTCATGCATCACCGGGTCGGGCTGGAGCGCATAGCAGCGCGTGTATTTCTGGTCGGCCAGCGCGGCATACTGTGCTTTCAGCCGGCGGATCGCGTCGATCGCTTCGAGCCGCGCGACGCGTTGTTCCAGCAACGCGTTCATCGCGCCACCTCCTTGAGCGGGACGGCGGCATCGGCGAGACGCGCGCGATCGACCGGCGTTTTCGCTTCGATCAGCGCTTCGAGCGCGCGCCGGTTGCGGCCGCAATCGATCAGCACCGCGCCGCTCACGTAATCGCCGTCGAGCGCGACGAGCGTCGCCGGTCCCGCGCCGATATCGCCGCGCGTAACGAATCTGTGGTTCGCTTCGGGACGGCCGATCACCTGAATGTTGAAACCGAACTGATCGGTCCACATCCACGGCGTTTCGTTGAACGGCTCGACACGGCCGCAGATGAATCCGGCGACCGCGCGCGCCTGGTTTTCGGCATTGCGCCACGTCTCCTGACGCAGCATCCGTCCGAAACGGCCATTGTATGCAACCGCGATGTCGCCGGCCGCATAGCACCACGGCGCGACCGGACTGCGGCAGCACGCATCGACCACGATGCCGTCGACACTCGCGATCGACGTGCCTTCGAGAAAATCCACCGAACACTCGATGCCCGCCGCAACCAGCACGAGATCGCAGGTATGCGCGCCGCTCACGCCATCTACGTGCACGGCAAAACGGCGCGCGGCGGTGCGCTCGATGTGCGTTACGGCGACCCCCGTTTCGATCGTCACACCGTGCGCGCGATGCACGCCGGCGAGCCAGTCGCTCACGGGCGGCGGCAGGATGCGCGCCATCGGCCGCGCGGCCGTTTCGAGCACCGTCGCGTGCTTGCCGAGTTTCGCGGCGGCCGCTGCCACCTCCATGCCGATCACGCCGGCGCCGATGATCACGATGTCGCGCGCCCCGGCGAGCGCCTCGCGCAGCGCGAGGCAATCATCAATTGTGCGCAGACTGTGCACGCCCGGCTGATCGATACCGTCGATGCGCGGCATGCGCGCTTTACCGCCCGTCGCCACCACCAGTGTGTCAAAGTCCACACGCGTCGAATTGGCGTCGTCGAGTTCGATGGCACGATGCTCACCGAGCGGATCGGCGAATACCCGGCGCGCACGGGCACGATAACGGCGCGTCGGCGTCGCGCACGCCGACGTTTGCGTGTTGTCCTCCCAGAACCCGGCGGGCGCGAGCGTCAGATCAGCGGGCGTCTTTTCGCCGAGCAGCAATTCTTTCGACAGCGCGGGCCGTTCGTACGGCGCATGCGCTTCGTCGCCGATCAACGCAATCTCGCCGCGATGGCCGAGCGCACGCAGATGCTGTGCGACGCGCCCGCCCGCATGTCCCGCACCCACGATCGCAATGCGCGCGTCGCGCGGCGCGCCGAGTGAGGCGTCGCTCATTGCGCGTCCTCCCGCACTTTCGCGACGACCACGCGATACAGCGTCGCGCGCGGCGTGCGGGCGACATAGCGGCGCGCCATGCCGGCCGGTATCACGATCACCTGACCCGCTTCGAGCGTGTAGCGTTCGTCGTCGGCTTCGACGTCGAGCCGGCCTGCCAGCACCGCGCCGATCTCCTCGCCGGGACCGGGTGCTTCAAACGCGAGTGCCGCTGCGTCGCGCAGTTCGTGCACGCTCACGTCGAGCGTGCGCCCCGTCATCCCATTCAGACGTTCGGCCGCGGGCAGACGCTGGAACCCGGCGCTCACGACTTCGCTCCATCGCCGTCGCGACCGGCGAGCGGGTAATACGCCTGGGTGCCTGACTTGCCGTATTCCCGGCGCGGCGGACTCACGACGTTCAACCGCATGCTGACGCCTTCGCTGCCGAAACGGTTCCTGCCGTAGTGGCTCAAGCCGGCCGGAATCACGACCGCATCACCCGCGTCCATGCGCACGTCGGCGCCCGGCTGCGCCGGATCGTCGGTGTAGATCGTGCAGCTGCCGAGCAGTTGCAGCGAGGCCTCCTCGCCGTGGCTATGCGCCTTGGCCGGCAATTCGCTGCCCGCCTTCTCGACGAATTTGACGACTGCGACACTCATCGACTCGCCTGCCAGCGACTTCATATAGAGGCCGTCTTGCACGACTTCGGTGAGCGCGTCGTCGATGGTGAAAACCTGGCATCGGGGCATCGTCGTTCTCCTTGTCATCACAGCGGCGGGCGCATCACGAAGGTTTCGCTCGCGACGAAGCGGCGTGGATCGTATCCGTCGATCACCGCCTGTTGCCCATAGAATTCGAGCGCCGGCGCGATTTCGGCAAGCGACAGCAGCATCTGCATCAGCACTGCGCAGTCGGGCGGAAGCGCGTCGAGCGCGAAACCGTTCAGATATGCAACGATGTCGTCGACGCGCGGCAGGATCGCGTCGCCGAACGCCTTGATCTCGTCCATCGACGCAGCATGGCGCTGCATGTTGCGCTTCGTCTCCGTGTCGAGCGCCCACACCGGCGCGAACGGCGCGAGATCGGCGAATACGTCCGGCAGCGTGGGCAAGCTCGTCGGCGCCGCGTCGGCGCGCGAGCTGCGCGAAATGGGCATGGCGATGACCTGGGTCTGCATGATTCGCTTCCTGGATGAAATCAGTTGGCCGCGGCGACGATCCGCTCGACGACGTGATAGTTGTGGCGCACCAGCAGTTCGTTGTCCTGCAGCACCATGTGCGATTTGGCGCCGGTCTCGGCGGCGCGCTGCGTGCGCTCGAGCGTACTCAGGTCTTCGAGCAGCACGTCGCGCAGCGCGACCTTCATGTATTCGAGGAAGAAGCGGCCGCCCGCGCCATTCATTTCCGGGTAATAGACTCGCGCCTCGAAAAACGTCCTGTTATGCGAGATCGGGCGAAAGTTGTAGGCCTGGCAATAGTTCGGCCGCAACGATAAATAGAAGTCCGGAAAAACTACGTTGATGTCGAACAGCCAGTTCGGGCTTCCGGTCCAGTTGACGCCTGCCGGCAAGGCGTCGAGGGGAAACGCGTGCTTCGTGTTGCCCATGCCGTTGCGCAGCGCCGCGGCCGCAATGGGCCGCGTGGTCGCGGTCAACGCGGCTTTCGCCGCGTCGCCGCCCGAAGTCAGCGCCTTCGGATTGCCATACACCGACTTCTGGTTTCCCGCGAGCGACAGACGCCGATGAAACTCGCCGCACAGCGCGTCGAGCGGCGGCATGCTGCCGCCGTCGCTCTTGTCGATCGCGTCAGCAATCGAATGGCCATGCACGTACGCCACGTGATACGCCTCCTGGAACGCATCGAGCGCGAGCTTCCAGTTGCAGTTGACGACCGTGCTCCATTCGAAGCCGACTGTCAGTTTGTCGAATGGATAGCCTTCGATACTGCCGAACATCGGCTTCATGAAACCAGCCAGCGACAGCGCCGGGTTGGGGTCCATATTGACGAAGATGAAGCCTTGCCAGACGTCGCAAGCCACGCGGGTGAGACCGTGCTGCGACTTGTCGAGATCGAAGAAGCACTGCTCCTCGGGCACCCCTGTGAGATTGCCGTCGAGATCGTAGGCCCAGCCGTGAAACTTGCAGAAAAACTTGCGCGCGCTGCCACAGCTTTCATACGCGATCTCGTTCAATCGATGCGAGCACACGTTGTGCATCGCTCGGATCTCGCCTTGCCTGTTACGCACGACGATTATCGAGGTATCGCAGGCGGCGAGTTCCTTCACGAAGTAATCGCCCGGTTTCGGAATTTCCTCAACACGCCCCACGTGGATCCACGTTTTCTTGAAGATCGCCTCTTTTTCGCGTGCGAAATATTCAGGGGATACGTAGGGCTCGACTGGAATCGGACCGGTGCCCATCTCGGGATAGCGGGCGGTCAGGCCCTCGCCGGGGTTCATGCCTTCCATCTTCATTCTCTCCGTTGCGGGGCCTGATGCAGGCCTCGTTCAGCGACGCGCAGCATCCGCGCTCATCGTTTAAATACTGAATGTCATTCTTTTTTAAAAAAATAGCTGTGTCAACAGATTTTGATTGCCGATGAAAACGGAATGGCCCCTGCCTTAGGTACGGCGGGCGTTTCAGCCAAAGATGACGAGAATGTTGGGAAATTACGCGGAAACGTGCGCCACGGCGCGCCGCGGAAGGTTCAAATCCGCTCTGTCTGGCGTTGTCGTTGGCGGGACGGTCGCGCCACGGTATGATGACGTACCTTTCAATAGCAAATACCGTTAGCTAAAACACCGTGCCTCAAGTCAAAAAACCCGAGATGCGCAACGCGATCGTAGCCGGCGCGTTCGATCTGTTCTGCCGCAAGGGCTACACGACGACGACCATGACCGAGATTGCCCGTTCTTCTGGAACGACGGTCGCTAATCTCTACGTCTATTTCGATTCAAAGCTGCTGATCCTTTACGAGATCTACGAGCCCTGGCTCATGCGCGAACTCGAAAAGCTCAAACACGCGGTGAAGATGGCGCGAACCCCACGCACGAAGTTGCGCCGAATCTTCACTGGAATCTGGAATGACATCCCGGCCGCGGACCATTCGTTCGCAAACTCGCTGATCGAAGCGCTCGCGAGCGCGCCCGAGAAAATGGGGAAACCGAATTCACTTCTTGCCCGGGTGGAAGCAGTCATTTCTGCATTGATCCGTGAGACGTTGCCGGAGGAAAGGCAAACTATCGTGCGTGACGATCTCCTCGCCCACGTTGTCTGGATGGCGTTCGACGGCTTTGTTATCAACCATCGGATTGGTGACCTGAGAGATATGGACGCCATTGCGGAATTGATGGTGAAGTTGCTCTTCGGCGAATAGGTAACGCCAACACATCGTTAGCTACAGCATGTGTTGGCGTTGACAGTTGAGCTAGCGTTATTCACGGTAGCGTTAGTCAGTTCTGCAACCCTGTCAGCCGTTCTGGAAAGAATCGCGATACTCGGGCGCGGCGTCTGCACGCGTGTTCAGTTCGAACATCACACCACCCGGTGCCCGACAGAAAAAGCGTGAACCGCGGCCATTGTTGAAAACTTCCGTCTCCATTTCTACGCCATCCGCCTTGAAGCGTTCATATAATTCCCGCACGGCTTTCAGGCTCGGGAGTTCGAACCCAGCATGGAACGCCCGGGGCCAAGCCGGAACATCGTTACTGGCATGGTCGATCACCACGTCGAAACCGGGGCGCTTAAGTATGTAGGACTTCTCCCAGACGCCCGACACGGTGAAGCCGAGGTATTGTTCAAAGAACTGCGCGGTAGCAGCCGTGTCTGCCGAGGGAAAGCTCAGGTGGTTGAGCTTCATGTTGCTGATCAGATCATTCATCGTCGGTCTCTCTTCAAATAACTGTGGGCACCTCTGCCCGACGACGTCAGAATATAAGTAAAAGCTCGCATTCAACAACTCGCATTGCGATCGCCTGATCGTGCGCCGCGAGTTCCCCGTGTGGTGTGCGAGACGGGCCGGGAGGCACGATCGTGCCGCGCCGATTGCTCACATTCCGCCCGCTCGCGCCGAATGCTTGCCGCGCCTCGCGACCCTCGACAGATAGCCGAAAGCGGCCGCGCGCACGCGATGTTCCAGGCTTTCAAGGTCGCGCTCCCCGCGCTCGCCTGCTGCGTCCGTCAGGCCCTGGACGATCGCGAGCAGATCGGCTGCGGCCACTTCAGGATGCTCGAATCGCGGTGCCACACGCCTGACGATCGCCACGACCAACGCGTCGAACTCCACTTTCTCGACCTCGCCACGCAATGCAGGGCTGCTCTCCTGCACGTCGAGTAGCTTCGCCAGCATAGGTCGTTGTAGCTGCTGGCGCACCGATGCGCCAATCAGATACTCGAGCGCGGCTTTACCGCTCCGTTGAGTCAGCGCGGCTGCTGCATCGTCGTAGAACCGCCTGGTTTCTCGCTGGATAAGCGCGACCGTCAGCGCATCCTTGCCAGGAAAGTATTGGTATAGCGAGCCGATGCTGACGCCCGCGCGCCGGGCTATCGCGTTCGTATTGAACCCTTCGAGCCCCTCGGCTTCCAGAACCTGAGCAGCCGCCTCGATGATCGATTCCACTGTTTCCTCGGCGCGCGCCTGGCTCGGCGTCTTGCGCAGGCGAGTGATGCTCGGGCGTGAAGAGTGAGTCATGTGTGCTCCGTCGTTGCGGATTGCCGCATGGGTGGAAGTGTGCGCCGTTCTTATCAGGCCACGGCTTTTCAGCATACAGGCGGGAGGTGCAACTCGCATGTCCAGGCTGGCCGATCAGGTGCATTGGCGATAGCGCGTCTTGACGCGTACCAAACCACATTTGTTAAACAGCATCGGGATATAGCGATCCAATGATGCCTGCCGCTCGCGCCAATCCCCGCATTGAGAATTATGCAGCGTGCATATCCGCCCCGGTGCACACAGTCAACGACGCTCGGGCGCGCATGGTTCATTTTGGAAGGAGTGACAGGCGGTCGCCCTGGTAGAGGATCTGGTCACAGGCTCTGCCTGTACGAGTTCCGATCCGACCAGCCACACCCACCTCTATGAGCGGCGAGCCGACATGGCGAAGCAATCGCCGATCGCTCGACAGTGCGTGCTTTGCAAAAATATCGAGACAACAGATAAGTAGTCCCGACGCATCGCGGCAACCACGGAATAGCGAAAGACCTGACCGCAGTTTTGGTGGACTCGATGGGCGGTATCGAGCGCGCGCCGAGTTTCGACCCGGTGCAGTACCGCCAATACTTCAGGGGCTTTAATCTCCGCGATTGCCCGGCCACCCAGCCAAGGGAACACGTCCTTCTGAGGCGGGCAATGATCTTGTCGGCGCGGGTCTTTGCCCATCCCGGCGCATGCCTCGCAAACCACTCACGGGCAACGGCTTCGAAGCTGTTTGCGGCGCGCTCCACCGTTGCTGCTTTCTGCACCTTGCGCTCAATGCCCGGATCGACGCCATTGGCCAACAGCCTAGGAGCCTCATCGCGACATGCACGCGCTTCTTTCATGTTCACATCTGGATAGACGCCCAGCGCCAGCCGCTTTTCCTTGCCTGCAAATCGGTATTAGAACCGCCAGTACTTTCCGCCTGCCGGAGAGACTCCAAGTACATGCCCGAGCCGTCAGTAAGACGGTAGGCCTTTTCGCGCGGGCGCGCGCTGCGAACCTCGACATCAGTGAGGGGCATTCAAAACTTCGTGGGGGCATCAGCCTATGGGGCATCTAACGTGCCCCCGAATGTGCCCCCTCATGCCCCGAGACGTCAATGAATGTAGCCAGACTTCGCCGGACGTAAAAAACCCCGCGAGCCTTTCGGCTGCGGGATTTTCGGACAATCTCGGACGACTTCGGATGTGATCGTGGTGGAGAGGAGGAGGATCGAACTCCCGACCTTCGCATTGCGAACGCGACGCTCTCCCAGCTGAGCTACCCCCCCAACATCCAAGCAATTCTAGCACAGGCATTTTCCATTTTGCCAAGCCCCAAAAGGCAGCAAAAAGCGGCACCAAACCTCACCTCGACGCCCCACCCGCAAGCACCCAATCCACCACCGTGCGGATATCCGCATCGCTCATCGTCTGATGCGCCGGCATTGGAATCATGCCCCACACGCCGGAGCCGCCCTCTTTCACCTTGCGCGCCAACTTCGCCTGCGCTTGCGCGTCACCCTTGTACTTCGCGGCGATCTGCTGGAACGACGGACCGACCAGCTTGCGGTCCACCGCATGACATCCCATGCACGCGTTCGCGTTGGCGACCAGTTGCCCGCGCGGCGTATCCGCAGCTCGCGCAGCCGATACGCCCAAACCCGTCAGCACACCACCCATCAGCACGCTCACCGCAACAGCAACTTCGCGCATCATGGCGTCGTCGCCTTCGGATTACCCGGATGTACCGAATTCGAATTGCTGACCGGCGCCGGCGCCTGCTGCTCCAGCGGCCGCGAACTCACCGACGAATCAGGAATAGCGCCGACAGTCGCCGCGCTCGCGTCCGGTTGCGATGCCGCTATGGGCGCCGTCCCCGCCGCAGCGGCGGCTGCCACGGCTTCCTGCGGCTGGATGTACTGGAACACCTTCACCACCTGCACCACGCCCGGCACGCGGCTCGCGACATCCGCGCCGCGATTGCCTTCGTCCATCGTTACGAGGCCCATCAGATACACCGAGCCCCGCTCGGCCACGACCTTGAAGTTGTTCGCCGAAATGTTCTTCTCGGCGATCAATGCGGTCTTCACACGCGTCTCGAGGTAAGTGTCATTCGTGCGCGACGAAAACGAGCTCGCCGGCATGATCGCCAGTTCGTTGACGATCGTGCTGACGTTGTTCAAACCACGCACGATGGTCTCCGCGCGCTGCTTCGACACATCCCCCGCTACTTCGCCCGTCAGCAGTACGCGGCGATTGAACACCGTCACGTTCACGTGCGCGTTGTCGGGCAGGTTCTGGCTGATCTGCGAAAGCGCCTTCACCTGCAACTCACGATCTTCGGTCTGCGCGCCGAGCGTGCGCCGGTCGGTCGCCACCAGCGCGCCGCCGCCCGCCGCGCCGGCAACGGCGAGAAAGCAGCCCTGCAATGTTGCGGACAGCCCCGCCGCGAACCCAACCACCAGCACGGTTCTCACCAGTGTCTTCTTGACGCGGAATACGCTCATCAACTAGCTCTCCTTCGGAATCGGTCTCAGTCTTCGCCCAGCAACATGGCATCGATGCCGTCGCACAGACAATGGATAGTCAGCAAATGCACTTCCTGGATACGCGCGGTGCGATCCGACGGCACGCACACGTGAATATCGGTATCGCTCAATACGTCCTGCATGCGTCCGCCGCCCTTGCCGGTCAGCGCGACCGCGATCATTTCGCGCTCGTGCGCGGCCTCGATCGCGGCGAGCACGTTGGCGGAATTGCCGGACGTGGTGATCGCCAGCAGCACGTCACCCGGCTGGCCGAGTGCCCAGACCTGCTTCGAAAAAATCTGTTCGAACGAATAGTCGTTGGCGATGGCGGTCAATACCGACGTGTCGGTGCTCAGCGCAATCGCCGGCAAGCCCGGCCGCTCGCGCTCGAAGCGGCCGATCAGTTCGGCCGCGAAGTGTTGCGCGTCGGCCGCCGATCCGCCGTTGCCGCACGCAAGAATGCGATTGCCGTTGGCCAGCGCGGCGAACATCGTGTCGATCGCAGCGGCGATCGGCATCGACAGGGTTTCGAGTGCTTCGAGTTTGACTGCCGCGCTGTCGCGGAAGTGTTGTTGAATGCGTTCGACTGACATCGAGTCTCTATCTTCTACCGCGAGTGGACCGCAATGCGCGGCCGTGTTGTGAAGTCGTATTGCGAACTCGTGCCGCTCCGTTGAAGCTGACCGGCAACGCAGTGCATGTGCGCAAAACCATCACGAATTGCGCCGCTTCCTGCGTTGTCGACGTTATCCCGTGGCCTGCACGCGAGCGCAAGTTTATCGCACTCACGCGCGTTCTCCGCGCATGGCGTCAGACTTCGTCGGCACGAAACGCATCGCGCAACCACACGAGCCGCCCGGCTTCGAACGCGATCACGTCGAACCGGCAAGCGGGCTGATCGCGCGACTGCGAGCTACGGGTCGCCAGATAATGCTGCGCGGCACGCACGATGCGCTGTTTCTTCCGCCAACCGATACTCGCCGCCGCGCCGCCGTACCGGCGCTGCGCGCGCGCCCGCACTTCGACGAACACCAGCGCGCCGTCACGCTCGCGCATCACGAGATCGATCTCGCCGCCGCGGCACGCCACATTGCGCGCGACGAACCGCAAACGCTGCCGCTGCAAAAATTCCTGCGCGCGCGCCTCGAAGGCCGCGCCGACGAGTTTGGACCCAACGGGCGCCGAAAAGTTGTGCGGCGTGCCGAATGCGCCGATCGACGCTACCGCGCGCACCGTCTGCCGGTCGCCAAGGTCGCCTGGGTCGCCCGGCACCGCGTGGCACAATGGCGGCCTCGTTCCGTCTGTTTGCGTCTTCTGCCTCATGACACCTCTCTCCGAACTCGCGCAAGGGCAGCAATATCCGACCGCCGCGCTATATGTGGTGGCCACGCCGATCGGCAACATTGCCGACGTCACGCTGCGCGCGCTGCATGTGCTCGGACTGGTGGACCGCATCGCAGCTGAAGACACCCGCAACACGGGCCAACTGCTCGCGCGCTACGGCATCTCGAAGCCGCTCGTCGCGGTGCATCAGCACAACGAGCGGGCTGCGGCGCTACGCCTGATCGAGCATCTGCAAGCGGGCGAGCGTGTGGCCTACGTCTCCGATGCGGGCACACCCGGCATCTCGGACCCCGGCGCGAAGCTCGTCGACGCGGTCCGTGAAGCCGGCTTTCCCGTCATTCCGTTGCCCGGCGCAAGCGCCCTCGCGACCGCGTTGAGTGCGGCCGGCGACTGGGTCGCGACGTTCTCGTTCCTCGGCTTCCTGCCGCCGAGAGCAAAGGCGCGCGCCGCGACGCTGCAGTCGCTCGCGAACCACCCTCACGCAATGGTGTTCTACGAAGCGCCGCACCGGATCGTCGAAACGGTGCAGGCGCTGGCGGACGCATTCGGCGGCGAGCGCAAGCTGCTCGTCGCACGGGAATTGACGAAGTTACACGAAGCGCTGCATCGCGGCACCCTGGCCGAAGGGCCAGCATGGCTCGCTGCCGATCCGAACCGGCAGCGCGGCGAATTCGTGCTGGTAGTGGAAGGCGCGCAACCGGAAACCGCCGGCGAACACGATCACGACGCGCTACTGGGGATTCTGCTGGAAGAGTTGACGGTGAGCAGCGCGGCCAAAGTAGCGGCGGCTATCACCGGAGCGTCGCGCAACGCGCTGTACGCACGCGCGCTGGCGCTGAAGAAAGACGAAGAATAAAGCTGACAGGCAAACAACAAGGGCCGCGCGATGCGGCCCTGCGTTTTCTGCGGACACGATGCGAGCGCCCACCATCCTCCACGGCACCGCGAAGCGCACACGTGAAGCGCGCCCGCCGCCGCTACATCACTTCTCGGCGCTCGAATCCGAGTTCGATGCCAGCATTTCGTCACGAGCAGCACGTGCTTCCTGCTGCGTCAGACCTTCGATCTGGACCCGCGCCGTACCGGCGTGACGCATGTCGAGCACGGCGGCGGCGGCCATCGACAGATCGATCACCCGGCCGCGCGCATACGGGCCGCGGTCGTTGATGCGCACGACTACCGAGCGCGACGTGGCCGGATTCGTCACGCGCACATAGGAGCCGAGCGGCAACGTACGATGTGCCGCAGTCAGCGCGTGCATGTCGTAGCGTTCGCCGTTGGCGGTACGGCGGCCATGAAAGCCGCGGCCGTACCACGAAGCGCGCCCCGTCTGATGAAAGTCCGAAACGCCGGAACCCTCATCCGTGAGAGGCTTTGCATCGGCCAACGCAGAGCCTTGGGTGGTCACGTCGGAGGCCGGCGCGCTACCGAAAGCTTGCGGTCCGAAGGAGCCCGCCTGCGTATTTTTTGTGCTCTGCGGCACGCCGCTGTCCGACGTGTTGCCGGCGCCCGGAGGCGTTGCGCAACCCGCCAGCACAAAAAAGGCAAAAAGAGTCCCCAGACCACGGGATAACCGAGTTTTCATAAGACGTGCAATCACATTGTCGAGCCGCATCACGCGAAAGTTGAGCGTGTTGCCTGCGACTCCGGCGGCAATGGACGACAACGCGCCACGCAGATGAGCGCAGTACGTCAAAGCCCGGATGCGGCTCACTTAGCCGCTACCGCACGGTTAATTTTCACGTCTGGCGCAACCTGTCCCCGGCAGCCTGACCAGACCCCACATGCCGCCATCGAACGTGGCAAACACGTTCTTGCGCGCGAAACTCAGCGTGCAGGAACGGCGGCGTAGGCCCCACCCAGCGTCACGGCATTTAATCCGTAGCAGGCGCGTGGCGCCTGGCTGGGCAAGACGTGTGCATCGAATGCATCGATACCTGATGGCTGTCCATAAGTGCGACAGCCCATACTTGAGTGGCGATCCGCGTGCCCATTTTTGATGGGGACGCATCGCCTTGTGGCAGCACAGTTCCCTGTGCATGGAGAGCATTATACCTAAAACAGAATTTCGGGATGACAACCGACTGAAAACCTTGATGAATTTTCACTCCTGCTGCAAAAATGGGCAGAGGAAAGCCCGCTGCGACGGGGCTTCAGCAGCTCGGCGGGGATGGACGAGAGGCCGGTACAATCAACGTTTTTCCAGCGGCGCGCTCATCCATGAAAGTCACCTTGATCCCCGTCACGCCGTTCCAGCAGAACAGCTCGCTGCTCGTTTGCGAGGCAACCGGGCGCGCGGCCGTCGTCGACCCGGGCGGCGATCTCGACATCATCCAGGGCGAAATCTCGAGGCAGAACGTGAGCGTCGAAAAAGTTTTCCTGACGCACGGGCACATCGACCACTGCGCCGGCGCGAAGACGCTGGCCTCGCACTATGGCGTGCCGATCGAAGGTCCGCATCCCGACGAACGCTTCTGGCTCGACAAGCTGCCCGATCAAAGCACGCGCTTCGGCTTTCCCGCTGCCGAAGCGTTCGAACCGGACCGTTGGTTGCAGAACGGCGAAGCCGTGCACTTCGGCGACGAAATCCTCGAGGTCTATCACTGTCCGGGCCACACGCCGGGCCATGTGGTGTTCTTCAGCCGCGCGCATCGGCTAGCGCTGGTGGGCGACGTGCTGTTCGCCGGCTCGATTGGGCGCACGGATTTTCCGCGCGGCAATCATGCGGATCTGGTGCGCTCGATCCGCGAAAAACTTTGGCCGCTCGGCGACGACGTCACTTTCGTCCCGGGGCACGGCCCAACTTCCACGTTCGGCGCCGAACGCCGCACCAATCCGTATGTCGCCGATGGAGTCGAGGCATGAGCAGCGAAATCTACGTGAGCACCGATGTCGAAGCGGACGGCCCGATTCCCGGTCCGCATTCCATGCTCAGTTTCGCCTCCGCGGCCTACACCGAAGACAAGCGGTTGATCGCAACCTTCTCGGCGAATCTCGAACTGCTCGAGGGAGCGAGGCCGCATCCCGTGCAGGAAGCGTGGTGGAAGACCCAGCCCGAAGCATGGGAAGCCTGCCGCAAGGATTTGCAGACGCCCGTGACCGCGTTGACGGCGTACGTCGACTGGGTCGAAGCGTTGCCGGGCAAGCCGGTGTTCGTGGCGATGCCGGCGGGCTTCGACTTCACATACATGTTCTGGTACATGATGCGGTTTGTCGGCCGCTGTCCGTTTTCGTGGTCGGCGCTCGACATCAAGACGCTGGCCTTCGCCATGACCGGGCTGCCGTACCGCAAGAACATCAAGCCGCGCTTTCCGAAACACTGGTTCGACGAGCATCCGCATACGCATGTCGCGCTGGATGACGCGATCGAACAGGGCGCGCTTTTCTGCAATATGTTGAAGGATCTACGCGCCAGTCAGGCGATCACACTCGCGGCCGGTAAAGATGGGGACGGCACAGGACAAAACCCCGCTGAGGAACCGGCAAATTAGGTAATCTCCCTCGTCGAGGCCGTTTTACATTGCGTTTCGTTTTCGCCCCCTCTACCATGCGTTGATACGGCGACGCAAACGGAGGCGCAGTTGACACTCGATACGTTCTCTCAAAAAATCCTGCGCCTGCTGCAGCTCGACGCACGCCGCTCGGTGCAAGAGATTTCCGACCAGGTCGGCCTGTCGAGTACCCCATGCTGGCGGCGCATCAAGGACATGGAGCAATCGGGGGTGATCCAGCGCTATACGGCGCTGCTGGATCGGGAAAAGCTCGGGCTGCACGTATGCGCCCTCGCGCATATTCACCTGACGCGACACACCGAAGGCGGCGTGGAACAGTTCGAGCGGGAAATCGCCACCTGCCCGGAAGTCACCGAGTGCTACAGCACGACCGGGGAGTCCGACTACATCCTGAAGATCGTCGCGCCGGACATCAAGGCCTACGACACCTTCCTGCACGAACGCATCTTCAAGATTCCTGCCGTCGCGCAGGTTCGTACTAGCGTCGTGCTGCGCGAAATCAAATTCGATACGCAGTTGCCGTTGTGACGCGCTGATCGCTGACGTTTGTCGTTTGTCGCGCGCCGTGCAGCAGCATGCGCGCGCGACGCTGCCGTCAGGTGGCGCTGTGAGGTTCCGTAGCCTTCGTGTAGTCAACAGCCATGCTGGTCTTTGGCTCGATTGCCGAAGCGGTTTCGGCTGACGACGTGCCCAATTCCTGCAACACGTCCAGTCTGCGAGCCCTCAGACGCGCCCTGAGCGCGGCCAGGTCAATTCGCCCAAGCCGTTGCACGTCCCTTTCCGATACCCGCGACGACATATCCGGCAGCACCACCTCGACATCCAACCCCGTGCTCAGGTAGTGGATGTTGACCGCCGCCAACTTCATGCCGTGAGGCGCCAATGCGGCGTTCACCTCCGCGGTCACTCGCTCGCGAGTCGGCAAATCGACGGGCGGGTGCGCAACCGCGTCGTTCTCGGGATCGACATGAATCAACGCATCGAGCACGCGGCTATCCGTCAGCACGCGCAGACGCGCAGACTCGGCGATGTAGTGTCCCTCCGATACGGAAATCAGCGGATCGACCAGAATGTGCGCGTCGAGGAGCGCGAAATCGCCCATCTTGCGTGTACGCACTTCATGCACGTCGCGCACGCCGGGCGTGGAGAGCAGCAACGCGCGCATATTCGCGGTGGTGGCGTCGTCGAGCGCGCGGTCGGAAAGGTCTTGCAGCGCGTCCCAACCAAACATCCATCCCATGCGCGCCACCATGAAGCCGACGATGGCCGCGGCAATCGGATCGAGCAGGCGCACGCCGGCGAGGCTGCCGACAATACCGATTGCGACCACCAGCGACGACGCCGCGTCCGAGCGCGCATGCCAGGCATTGGCGATTAACATGGCCGAACGCGCACGTTGCGCTTCGCGCAGCATGTAGCGGAACAGACTCTCTTTGGAAATCAGAACCAGCACCGCAACCGCGAGCGCACTCATATGCACGGCCGGAATGTTTTGCAGATCGGCGAGGCGCGTTCCGGCCCGCCACAACATACCGACGCCCACCGAGATCAGAAGCGCACCCAGAAATAACGACGCCACGGTTTCATAGCGACTATGCCCGTAATTGTGATCCGCGTCGGGCTTCGCCCCGCTGTGTCGATTGGCGATCAGCACGACAAAATCGGAAATGAGATCAGCGAGGGAATGGACGCCGTCGGCGACCAATGCCTGGGAGTGGGCAAACACGCCGATAACGATTTGCAGCGTCATCAACACGGCATTGAGCGCGATACTGACAAAAGTCGTTTTACGCGCAATGCGATGTTTTTCGGCGGACTGGGCAGCGGCGGCAGGCATGTTAGAAGCGGACTGAAAAGTTCAATGCGTGCATTCTACCCGGCGCATCCCGGCACGCGCCCGGGGCACATCAAAAATTCCTTTTTAAATCAGCTGCTTATCTAAACGAAAAGCATTCGCGTTCCACTTTCGTGGAGTATGCGCGACAAAATCGTGGCGTTTTGCCGCGGCAATAAAAAACCGCGCCCTCAACGGTACGCGGTTCTCTGTTGCAATGACAGACGCGATAAGAAAAGTGCATCTGATTGAAGCTATTCGTATTAACTGATGGGCAGAAGCATTACCCTCTGCTCAACGCATTTACTTCTGGATCAGAAACTTCTCGCGATCCAGACCTGCGATCCAGCGCGGCGGCTTACCGCGGCCAGACCATGTGCTGCCGCTATCCGGGTCGCGGTACTTCGGTGCGACACCTGCGCGCGGACGAGCGGCTTTAGCGCCCTTGGCGGCACGGCCGCCGCCGAGTTCGGTCAGTGAAATGCCGTAGTCGGCCATTTTCTGCTTGATCTCATTCAACACTTCCGCGTATTCGCGCGACTTTGCTTCTTCGATCTGCTTTTCGAGCTTCTCGCGCTGTGCGAGTAGTTCCTTGTAGGAAGACATAGGTTCCCTTGTGGTTTGGATAAATGACTGCCAGTCTGAAGCCAGCTTGCCCTTTGAAGGTGATCATGCCTCGGAATTTGATAGCGAGATTAACACAAAATAGAAAAACTACAAAAGCGCAGATGTTAAATTAATCTGAATTCGTTTCAAAAAATTTCCGGCCGCCTCCGTATCGCGCGGCTCCCTTTCAAATAGCTGATTTCAGATTTTGCTGAAAAACACAGTCGGCATCAATAATTACGAGATTATCTCTCAAAATATGAAAATTGAAGGTGCCATTTGCCGTCAACATCTCATGCCATGAAAGCTTGTACACGAACGGCCATAACATATCGCTACGGCCGTTTGTCGCGTAATTACGCATGAGTGTTTTCCCCAAAACAGCGCTAAAAGCGCTAATTAGCGTAGCGCTGCATGCAATCTTCGAGCGCCGCGCGCAGGTTCCCGGTATTGAGTTTCGCGTCGTCGAAGACAAAACGCCTTCGCATTCCGTTCACTTTCAGATCCGCGCCATATCGGTCGACTCCGAGTAGCTGAATTCCTTCGGCATGGCCGGTGAATTGGGCGATTAGCGCGTTCTCTTCATCGAAATCGAGTGGCGGCAATGGATCGAGTTCTGCGCCACCCAGCCATCCCATTGCTCCGAAACCGCCGATATAGCGCAGCCGTTCGAGCCGCATTGCCCAGAACGTGAAGTCGCCGAGTACCAGATAGCGCTCCGCGTCCGGGTGGTAGCGCAGATAGCGTTGCACGACCTCGGGCGTCGAGTCGACCGGTTCGAAGGTGCCGAGCAGCGTGACGCGCTGGCCGCTCAGCACGTCGCCGTCGGGGGCGTCGACTGCCAGAAAACCGGCGCGCGGGTCGGCGTGCAGGTTATGGGTATGCTCGGCCAGTCGGCTCACCAGGATCGTCGGACGATGTTGCGGATCCGGTGCGAACGGCAGCACGGACGGATAAGGAAAGCCTTCCGGCTGCCGCGCGTGAGTGGCGAGCGTGCCGACGGCGGCGGTGTGCAACAGATGCAGCGGGGCGTGAGCGGGAATGTTCAAGTGTGTGTTCCTTGGCAGATCAGCGGCGAATCACAGAAAAGCGGCAAGCGCACTGCCCGAGGCAGATGCGCCCGAGTCCGGACCGGTCAAGCTGAGCTGAGCCGAACAACCGCAAATATGCGAATTCCGCCTTCCAGCATAAAACAGCATGCTTCGTTAGAATCGGAATTTCGCTTTCAACGCGCTTTCTCCCGCGTCCCCTCCGAGATCTCCGTGTCAGACCGCTCTTCCGAATACGCCGCCCTCCCCGCCGCTCACCGCGACCTGTCCGACACTGCGCGGCAGCGCGCCCGTATCGCCACGATGGCGGTGTTCTTCATCGCCGGCATGATGTACGCGTCGTGGGGGGTGCATGTGCCGACGGTGCGCGACCGTTTCCACCTGAACGCGGCGATGCTCTCCTTTGCGCTGCTGGCCGTAGCCGGTGGCTCGATCGGCGCGATGGCGGCCAATGCTTCATGGATCGCGCGGGTCGGCACGCGCCGCGCCTGCCTGACCGGCGGCCTCGTGATGGCGGTATGCGCGGCGCTGATCCTGGTCGTGCCGACGTACTGGCTGCTGCTGGTCGTGCTGGCCACCTTCGGCGCGGGCATGGCCACGCTGGATGTCGCGATGAACGCCGAGGCCAGCGCCGTCGAAAAAGCGCTCGGCAAGCCGATCATGTCGTCGTTGCACGGCATGTTCAGCGTCGGCGGGATGGCGGGCGCGGCGGTTGGCGGCGCGCTGCTGTCGCGCGGCATGGCACCGGCGGTCCACCTCGCGCTGGCCGCAGCGGTCAGCGCGCTCGTTCTGCTGGCCGCCTGTCCTTCCGTGCTGCCGCACGTGCCGCACGCCGATCATCCCGACTCCGCCACGCCGCGCGCCAACCGCTGGCGCTCGCCGGCGTTGTGGGCGCTCGGTGCGATGGCGCTGGTCGCGCTGATCGCGGAAGGCGCGATGTACGACTGGGCCACTGTCTATATGCGTGACGTCGTGCTGGCCTCGCCCGCGCTGGCGAGCGCCGCCTACGCGGCGTTCTCGGGCGGCATGGCGGCCGCGCGCTTCGCCGGCGACGCGGTGCGCGCCCGCTTCGGCGCTCCGCAACTGGTGATGGCAAGCGCCACGCTCGCCTGCGTCGGGATGGTCGGCGCGCTGTTGCTGCCGAATCCGGTCGCGGCGCTGATCGGTTTCACGATGATGGGCCTCGGTCTGGCGAACATGATGCCGGTGCTGTTCGCGGCGGCGGCGAGCGTCAAAGGGATTCACGCGGCGGAAGGACTGGCGCACGTTGCCGGCCTGGCGTACTTCGGGCTGCTGCTCGGGCCGGTGATCATTGGCGCGGTGGCGCAGGTGAGCAGTTTGCCGATCGGGTTGTCAGTGGTCGCCATCTGTTCCGCGTTGATCGCGCTCGCGGGCCCGAAGGTGCTGCGGCGTTTGAAGATCTGACGCGCAAGCGCGCCGCTGCTGCGTCGAAGCACGCGAGGTCCGTGCGAAGCGTCCGCGCCTGACGTTACGTTACGTGCGGGCCGCGCACTGTTGTGTTCCGCGACACGTCGGTTCAAACGAGTTTCGCCAGCTTTCGCGCTCGCGTTGACAACACTATGATTTATATACGCTTATTCCATGCAACCGGCGTACGGATAAAAATGGCATAGGCCTTGCAGTTAGCTCCCCAAGCAAGTGATTTCCAAAACTACGGGGGAGCGGACCATGAATCGCAAATTCAAGCTGACGGCGATCGCCATGTGCGTCACGTCGATGATCATCCTGACAGGCTGCGGGAGCACGCTGACCAGGCCGGGCACGGGAAGCGGTGCGGGTGCAGGTTCCGGAGGCGGTTCGGGCGGCGGCACGCCGACGCCCACTCCAACACCGACGCCGACGCCCACTCCGACACCGACACCGACACCGACGCCCACTCCGACGCCAACACCCACTCCGACGCCGACACCCACCAGCGCCAACCCCATCGGCGTCGTCGTGCAAAACACTGGCAACGTGGTCACCGCCACCGGCCAAACCGTGTCCGCCGTCGGCAGCCAGATCGGACTCACGCCGATTCCGGGCGCGAATCCCGCGACCACCACGGCGCTCGGCAACGTGGTGTCGAATCTCGGCAACGGCGTGACCGCCGTCGGCACAGGCGTGGCGAACGGGCTCGGCCAGCTTGGCAATTCCACCGATCCACTCGGCACGACGCTCGGCAGCAGTGGCAACCTGGTCTACGACGCGGGCCAGGCCGTCAACAGCGCCGGTCAACTGGTGACGAGCCTCGGCAGCGGGCCCACCGCACCGCTGAGCCCATTGACCACGCCGCTCGGCAGCACGGTCTCGACGGTCGGCAACGCGGTCAGCGGCCTGGGCACCCAACTCGGTTCGCAGTTGACGAACGGCCCGATCCAGCAAGTCACGCAGACGGTCGCCACCGCGATCACGCCGATCACGAGCACGCTCGCGCAGACGACCCAAACCGTCGGCGACACGACGGGTCTCGGCGCACCGCTGAACGGTCTGCTTTCGACGATTGGTCACGGTCTCGACAGCGCCGGCGGCAAGCTCAGCGGCGCGACCGGTAATCCGATCGGCCAGAACCTCGGCAACGTCGTCACCAAGCTCGGCGACACGGTTACGTCCGCAGGCGGTCTGTTGACGGCGGGCGCCACGAGCAGCGGCAATCCGCTCGGCGGCATCACAGGCATTCTGAATCCGGGCAGCGGTGCAGGCACGGGCTCACCGCTTGCACCGTTGACCAGCATCCTCACCGCGCTGCCCGGTACCTTGAGCGGTGGCCTGGCGGGCGGAAGCGGTGCCGGCGGCCCGCTCGCACCGTTGACCAATGTCGTCAGCAGCTTGACCGGCGGCCTCGGCGGCCTTGGGGGCACGGGCTCGGGTAGTCCGCTTGCTCCGCTTAGCGGCGTCGTGAGTTCGGTCACTGGTGCCTTGAGCGGCGCGACGAACAGCAGCGGCAATCCGCTTGCGCCCGTGACCTCGGCCGTGTCGTCGCTGACGGGCGCGCTGGGCTCGGCCACAGGATCGGGTAGCGGCAGCAGCAATCCGCTTGCGCCGATCACCGGTCTGCTGACCACTGTCACCGGCGCCTTGAGCGGTGCGGCGACTTCAACAGGCGGCACGACCGGCGGCGGCCTGCTCGGCGGTCTCGGTGCTCTGGCAACAAAGAAGTGACGAACAAAGACAACGACAGCAAATAACGGCGCGAACAAACAAGCGTCGAAGGGGGCGGCGAGCCGGGCAACCGGCTCGTTGATTTTTTATCCGCGCTTTTCTCCGCGTTTCTTTCGTTTCTCTCCGCGCTTTTCTCCGCTTTGCGCCGATTCTGGCCGATTCGCGACGCTTCTCACACCAGCATCGCATCCGACCGCGACGCTTCAAAACAGCGCTCCATTCACCCGCGCGTCACAGTCCGTGATACGTATCGTAGCGACACGAGAAATCGTTACCGCGGAGAAAATTGGTAAACGTCATCGTCACCGATGCGTCGAGCCCTTCCACGTAATGCCACCAGCCGATCGGCAGAAACAGCAATTCGCCTGGCGCGAGCGTGCATTCGATCAATTGCGCTTGCCGCATCGACGGGAAACTGTCGTAGTCGATCGCACCGCCATCCACTCGCGAATAGCAATGCAGATGGTTCGCCATATGCGGCGTGTCGCACAGCGGCACAAGCTTGATCTGTTTGCGGCCGATCACCTGTGCCATGAAATTGTTGGTCAGGTCATGATGAAACGGCGTCTTTGTTCCAGCCGGTCCCATCCAGAAGAAACCAGTGTCGGGCGATACGGCATCCAGATATTCGTCGATTGGCGGCACATCGGACCATAACGCCGCGAGCGCCGCGCGATTGCGCGAGGTGTTATTGGCGGTCATATAAAAATCGTTTGTCGGGCCGCGCTGCTCGACGAGATCGACATAATCGGCAAAGCGCATCATGCGCCGGAGCTTGGGCTGATTGATTTCGTAATTCGCATCCGACTCGCGTCCGAACTGTACTTCCACTTCGCAATCGCCGCATTGTTCACGAAGATAGTCCCAATTCCATCGCGAACGCGCAGGCCAGAAGTCGAATGCGCCGGTGATAATGACCGGCCGGTTCTGAAAGTAGTACTGCTCAAAGAACACGTCGCGCGATAAACGTTCGCGCCGTTCGATCACACCGCTCGCCGCGCGCATGCGATTCAGTTCGCCATACACCGACAAAATCCACTCGCGCTTACGCAAACGATTGCGCAAGCGCGCTGCACCGTGAAAATAAGGACTCGCGAGCACCGCTTCGATTTCCCGTTTGACATCGGCCGCATCGAAACCGTGGCCCACCAGCGCGCGATGCAGTGCGGATGGCGGTGCGTCGAGCAGCAGATTCTCGGCAATCCAGCGGCGCCACGCGTCGTCGAACGAACGGGTCACAGTGGTCACGGCATTCTCTCCGAACATACGGATCGGCAAAAAGATCGGCAAAAGAAAAGGCACGCGAACCTCGCGGCGCGCGTGCCTTCTTAACCATGCGACCGAAGACAGACCAACGCTGCCCCAAGTCACGCGATTTTTACATCTTCACTACGTCGAGCAGCGTCTTCTTGCCTGCCTTGTAGTTGTACAGCGAGATCACGCCGTGCTGAAGGTCGCCCTTCGAGTCGAACGTGGTTTCACCGATCACACCCTTGTAGTCGGTGCTCGGCATTGCTGCCAGGATCTTGGCCGGATCGGTCGAGTTAGCACGCTTCATAGCGTCGACGATGATGTACACAGCGTCATACGTGAACGGAGCGTAGATCTGGATCGGCTGACCGAAACGCTTCTGGTACTTGGCGAGGAACGCCGGGCCGCCAGCCATCTTTTCGAGCGCCATACCGGCTTCCGAGCAGACGATGTTGTCGGTTGCGTCGCCGGCCAGGTCCGACAGCTTGTCGGTACATACGCCGTCGCCTGCCAGCACCTTCGCGCGCAGGCCGAGCTGCTTGGCTTGCTTGGCGAACGGGCCGCCGGTGGCGTCCATGCCGCCGTACATGATCGCGTCCGGGTTTTCGCCCTTGATCTTCGTCA
>Ga0255336_100346_pt1 | contig 82794 bp, 78 predicted proteins | sample MeOH1_35cm_T3_17_FD_189102 | JGI IMG/M metagenome (GOLD analysis project Ga0255336, IMG submission 189102) | Sandy soil microbial communities from University of British Columbia, Vancouver, Canada - MeOH1_35cm_T3_179 | ecosystem: Engineered > Artificial ecosystem > Sand microcosm > Unclassified ... | reverse complement strand
GGCCCACAAAAATCTGTGCTGGGCCGCAGGTTCTGAGCTGGGCCACAAAGTCTGCTCTGGGCCACAAAGTCTGCGCTGGGCCACAAAGTCTGCGCTGGGCCACAAAGTCTGTGCTGGGCCACAAAGTCTGCGCTGGGCCACAAAGTCTGTGCTGGGCCACAAAGTCTGTGCTAGGCAGCCCCACCACAAGGCACCATAAAAGACCACCTCGTCACGTCGCCAATTCCGACACTGAATACACTCCAAAACCCAACGTTGCACCGCTCAGACTGGTTCAACGTTCTGTCGCCTTCGAGACTTGTTCCCCTGACGAAAAGTTCCTGCTCAGGCGGGGAGACGGCAACTCTCCCCGCCGTCTGCAATTAGCGACAATGGTGACCGTTTAGCTGACACTCTACTTAGCTTTGACTTCTGCGCCAAACAAGCCTTACCATTTGCTTCCAGCGTGTGCCATTCTGAGTTCGACCCTCGTACAGAAGAATCCCAGCCCGAAGACGTTCCTTGGGGAGATTTCATGACAGAGAAGTTTTTTTCCTTGGACGAATCGTTGTTTCCTGGGGTCTGCCGTTCTTCAGACGAGGCAGCACCTCCTGACTACAGCGAGCTTTCACCACCCAGTCCGGTGACTGGTAAAGATTGTGGCGACTCAGCTCGGAGTCATAAACAGGAGCATAGCTCTCCATCGCCAACGTTCTCCAGAGCAAAACCCGATGTATTGTTGTGTTGCCACGACTGCCCAGATATGCCTCGCTTCTCCCGGAAACGGGATTATAAGTAAGTCCATCATGACCTCACGTTGAGTGGTCTGACCAGTGCACAGCCAACACAGGAAACGCCACGATCGGCCACATCGGTGTCCAAAGCCAGGCTGCGCTTACAGCGCTGCGTATCCAAGAGAATTGAAGCGCCACCTTGCATCAGCAAAGCATTTGAATTTCGCAGACAAAGAACGCTACCCCTGTCCTTTCGTCGACTGCCCTCAGGGTCGAGGCGGCACAAAGCTGGGCTACTCAAGGCAGGATTCGTTGACGCGACATCTCAGAATGGCACACGCTGGAAGCAAATGGTAAGGCTTGTTGGAGTAGGAGTCAAAGCTAGATAGAGGGGGGATGTTGTGTGACATCCCTTTACCAGCAAGTTTAATATGTTTCGATATTCTCGTTGGCTGCTCTCTTGCTCTTGGATTGGTTGAAACTGAAGAGTTACAATGCAGAGGCGTCATTGTGGTAGGCCTCCCTGTGGCCCACCATATGTCGTTATTTAGAATAAATATTTGAGAGTCGAACCAAACACGAGCCTTCAGGGTTGTATTCTCCGAAGCAGATACAGCCGGCCGTTCCTGACATTTCTTCAACACACTCACCATATCAAAAGCACCGCCTGACAAGAAAAAGCGAAGAGGAGCTGTAAAGAATCAAGGATGTCAAGTCATATCAGTGGTTTTCGGCGGTATAGAATTCGTCTAAATCAAAGAGAAGACAGACTACTTACTTGAGCAAAGGAGAAGCCCTGCGGAAAGGGAGGGTGAAAGTTTGAGTGAGCGGCAACACCGGCTTGCGAAACAGCTCGAACAGGTAGAGGCTTTGTTGAGCACCGCCCATGAATCCGAGGGAGGCAAGGCTCAGGAATCATCTAGTGCCAAGAAAGATGATCAGAACGGTCTGGATGAACAGAACCTGTCCAGTCTGTTGGGTGTTGGGGCCTGGTCAGAAAATTCTTGAATAGAAGCTTTCGCCAGACATGTAAATCGAAGCTGAAGGCAATTTCTTACATGTTGCAATTCATGAGCTGGACACTCATCGACTTCTGATTGGCGGGCATGTATTTAATCGAAAACTGGTGACACCCCGCTTGTCAAGAACACAGAGTCAGGGACAATTCCGCGATAGTGAACAAAATCCGCATGGTCAATTTTTGGTGCATAAAGACATGGCTAATATGGTGTTAGCAACAGAACAACAACATCACGGTTCTTACCTTCTTTGTGCTAGCGCGTCCAGTTATCAGCATATGACTTAAGTCGAATGGGCTGGGCGGTGTTCACGGGCTGGGCGGTATTCACAGGCTGGGTGGGTTTCACGGGCTGGGTGGGTTTCACGGGCTGTGTTCTACAGTCCTTATGTTCAATAAGCAACCTTCACCATCGATATCTATATCTAGGCTACAATTTCACTCGCGTCTATGCTCATCAGCCATCTAAACAAGACGGTGCACAGATTCACCTGCCTACCTACTCCGACCAAAAGTTTGTCGCTCGGCCGGTTTATTCTGGAGAATCTCCTCAATCTCTTCCATGGTCTTGTCGTCCAGTTTCTTCAATATCTCTAAAGCCTTGAGATTGTCCTTGATCTGCTCGACCTTGGTGGCACCGAGAATGACGGTGCTCACATTCTCATTCTTGGCCGCCCACGCCAACGCGAGCTGCGATGTGTTTCCACCCAGCCGCTCGGCGACCTGGGTCAGCTTTTTGACCTTTTCAATCTTAGCCTTGCCCTCGGGTTTTTGCAGCGCCTCGATGGTGTCGTTGAAAAAGTCCTTGTGGTTGTCGAGCCGAGACCCTTTCGGGATGCCGTTGTTGTACTTGCCCGTCAAAAGGCCGGACGCCAGCGGCGACCAGATTGTCGTCCCGTACTCGTACTCTTTGAACAGAGGGGCGTACTCCACCTCGAAGCGCTCACGATGAAAGGCATTATACTGTGGTTGTTCCGCGATGGGAGCAATCAGGTTGTATTTCTCCGCGATGTGGGTGGCCTCGGTGATTTGCGTTGCTGACCATTCAGAAGTGCCCCAATAGTAAGCGAGGTTGAGGTTGCGAATAACTTGGGTAAAGCCCTCGACAATCTCTTTCATCGGAGTGGCATAGTCGGGCCGGTGGGCGAAGACGACGTCCACATAAGGCTGCTGGAGACGTGTCAAAGAGCTCTTCAGGCCCTCAACAACGTGTTTTCTCGAGAGGCCTCTGGTGTTGGGCTCTTTTCTGCCGGTGCCGAAGAATATCTTGGTGGAAAGAACGTATTCGTCCCGTGGCCAGTCAAGCTCTTTCAATGCATTCCCCATTTCGATTTCGGACTGGCCATTGGCGTACGTCTAGGCAAGTAAGCTCTGTCTTTCTCAGGTATATTGTTGGACTTACTTCAGCAGTATCGAAGAAATTGATGCCATGATCCCAGGCAGTCTGCAAACACCTGTTCAAAAGAAGAGTCAATTTTCACAGACAGACAAACGGTTCGCGGATCATTGACGCACTCTTTGACAATGTTTCCTTTTTGTGTTCCACCGTATGTTAACCATCCACCTTCGTGCGGTCAGTCTTTGTGTCTGTTCGATCAGGAACCATGCATTATTACCCAATGAGAAGACAGACACTTTGAGGCCGGTCGGCCCAAGGTGGCGAAAGATCTAGTGAAAGTCAGCGACGTCAGGCCCAGCAATGACGGTCCAATTCTGGGTGGTGACCATGTTTTTCGGGTCAAATGCCGATCTGACAGCCATTGTGACGGACAAGAGATTGGCTGAACAGGTCAGTCAGTGAACAGGATGGAGAAAAAGAAAAGTGAGCGGGCCGATACGCGTCGAGATTTATCTGTAATATACCGTCGTTGATAGGCACCAGTGGGGTACGACCAAACCACTAACTCACTCGCCATCCGCTTGGGGAAAATGGTCTTGGTCCGGCAGTTTATTGCCGAGTCCAATCACAGAGCGTCAATATGACCCTGTTAGATTGGCTTTGCTTCATCGGGTTGCCGGAATTTTTCAAGGTTTGCAATCACGCAAAATAATTGTACCTGTTCGCCATGTAACAGCAGCGTCGTTAATCGCCTGCAGATCTCGTCCCCGACACGCACGGGCGCAATGCTGGTACACAAGGTAATATACCTCCGTGGCCTACCTACGCGTTCATGTTTTCAAGCACGCCTTTGCCTTCGATGGCAATTTCCTTGCTGTCCAGGTGAATGAGCAACATCCGCACAGGCTGGGTGTGGCTGGGATTCCTCCACAGATGCATCGTACCCCTCTGCACAAAAATGTCTCCGCGCGGCAGTCTGCGCCTGACTTCGCCCTCCAGAACAACGCCGTAGTCCAGCGAGACGGTTCGATGCGTAGGTGATACAGCCCCTGGTGCCATGTCAACCACACGAAGGACGGACCCGCCTCTGAGAGTGATGGATGGATGACTGGCTAAGTACTGGGAATAGCTGTCCAGGTCGGCGTCAGAGTTAAAGTCTGCCAGGGTGGACTGAGTGGCAAAGGCAAGTCCAAACGCCGACAGTGGGAAGTTGGTCCACGACGAGTCCAGGGCAGTTTTTGGAGATGGCATTGCGGCCGAAGGTTGTGCAGGGCCGGGTGTCTGGTCGAGAGAATTTGGGAAGCCCCTTGACGTGAGTGGCTGGCTGTGCCATGTCTTGATATGCCAATCCAGCCAACTAAATCGATCTTAGTACTTAGAAGTCGAGACTGCTACAACTGTGCATATGGCCACAGTGCTATATACCACTGCCATAACATAAGACAGCGAGGCCTGGAAGTGGAACTCTGTAATGACGCGGGCATTCTCCGATAAGCTTGTTTGTGCCACAGGAATAGCTCAGTCGAATTGATCGCAAATGCGGCACTAGTATCTACACTTGAGATCTGCGTGACACGGCTTCTCTCCAATAGTAGACGTGGCTGAGATCTAGTATCTATCCATCTCCTTCTGACCCCTACTCATAGACGTGAATATGGCAATACCTTGATTCGATCACGCTGTGAATGCTGATTTTACTGGTGGGGCAGTTAGCAGCAGCAGCACCACCACCACCACAATTATTCTCCACATCAGCACGGTACGTGCGTAACCCCACGCCATGCTGATGTAGAGACGCATGGAGGTCGAAACTGTGAGAGGGCGCGAGGTGGTACCGAGATACAATTTCTCTGCCGGTTCTATGTTCTATAGCAGAGAAGCTGTACCTGTGGCTTAAGCCTCGACCTTTAAAACACCATACTGTGGAGCTTCACCCACGACACCGACCTCTTTGACATACCCCTCCCAGTGCGCTAGCAGCTCCTTCAGCTTCTCCGGCTCTCGAGTCCCGAGATCGTCGGTCTCGCCCGGATCAGCGTCCAGATCATATAATTGCCAGACTCCGGGCCCATAAGGCTCTGGAATCAGCACGGCCTTCCACTTCCCCTTCCGCAACGCTTGACGGTCGAACAGCTCCCACCCGGTGACCGTGTTCTCGTCATGGATGTACTTTTCACTGGCAGGGTTGGAAAGATAGTTGACCCAGGATCGCCCCCGGATCGGGACCACGGGGCGAGACTTGTATGTGGCGCCAGGATGTCGGGTTCCGGCCAGCTCTAGCAGGGTCGGGGTGATGTCCATCACGGTGGCGAATGAGTGGTCGATTCCGCCAGGTCGGGAAGACGTCAGTGGTGGATACCGCAATATCAATGGGACACGGATGCCTCCTTCTGATGAGAATGCCTTGTACAGCCGAGACGGCGCCGTCGCTGCCGAGGCCCAGCGCGGCCCGTACCAGACGTAGCTGTTTCCATTCCCGATGTTGTCCAAGCTGTTGTCATAATACTTATCGATGTGGTCGAATATGTTCCCCGCAATGACCGGGTACGCTTCCATTAACAAGCCTTCGGCGCCATTGTCCGACATGAACAGAATCACGGTGTCATCGAATTCGCCGGTGGAACGAAGGTACGACAGGACACGCCCAATGTGAGTATCCATGTTCTGAACCATGGCCGCGTACACTTCCATCGTCCTCGAGGAAAATTTCCGCTCAGAGTCGGTCAAGGTATTCCATTCACGGGACAGCGGTCGGTCCACATGCGGGGCCACGACATCGTGTGGCTTTGCATGTTGAGGCACGAGACCGAGTTCCTTGAGTCGAGCAAGACGTTGCTGGCGAAGAACATCCGGACCTTGGTCATAAACACCACGATAGTCCAGCCGATCTTTTTCTGGAGCCTGCAACGGCCAATGCGGAGCGGAGTAGGGAAGATAAGCAAAGAACGGCTGTTGGCGTTGCTCTTCTGTCCGCTCGTCCAGGAACCGGAGCAGTTTGGTCGTAAAGGCATCAGAAGAATAAAAGTCAGGGCCAAGCTTGGAAGGATCGATCTTCTCATCACCTTCTGCGTAGAAGACCCGGGTGCTTGCCAGTATTCTCGGCAATTCGTCGTCTCCCAGGAGTTGAGGTTCCCATCCGTAATGATTCGCGGCACCCTGCAAGGAATTCAGTCGCCAGCGCGGTCAACGCGAAAGGACATCATACTGGAAGCAAGGTATATGATCGGTCAAATCCTCGCCGTGACGGATAACGATCGGGGGTCAATCCCAGATGCCACTTGCCTGACATCAGAGTAAAGTAACCGGCATCTTTGAGCAGCTCAGGTAAGGCAGCCACTTTGTCATTCAGATACCCTTCATACCCCGGTTTGCCTCTTTGGAATTCCCTGATAGATTCTCCCATCGCTCCAACACCGGCAATATCTGGTTCGAACGTCAGCCCATCCTTCTGGACATATCTTCTCTCGCATTGGTACTTGCGGTTGTCGGTTCCGCTCAGTAGCATCGACCTCGTTGGTGAGCATGCAGCGGCAGAATGAAAATCGGTCAACCTGACGCCATCTTGCGCAAGACTGTCAAGGTTTGGTGTCTTGATTTCTCCCCCAAAAGCACCAATGTCTGAAAACCCGAGGTCGTCGGCGACGATGATCAGAAAGTTCGGCCTCTTCGCCATCGTGGACCAAACGGGAGATTTGAGGGGACAGGGAGGTTGTGGAATAAATACGACTGGATCAGATATCAACCGTTCACGAGAAGAGAGCCTGCCAGGGCCGAGGCGGTCAAGGGTCAAATACTAGGATGATAAGAAGCATTGGAGACCAACGCCCTCAGTTTCCAGACTCAATATGCCATGCTTGGCAAAATGGCGTGCCTGTGGAGCATGGATATGAAGAGGTTGTTGTGCCTGGAAAAAGAAAAACAGAATAGACCGCCGAAAAAGAGCAAAAAGGGGAGAGTGACCCATCCATATAGGCTTCAGAGTTGTCCAACAACGCATCGGCGTGATGATCCCAGATGTAGAGTGGTCGATGTACACGCGTACGTCGCGCCATCTCATGCAGAGATCGGATAAGTCTTTTTAGGACTTCGTCCCCAGTGCTCTCTCCAGCCAAGCAAGCGAAAGGATGCGGAATTAAGCACTTGGCTACCTTGCGAGTGATCAGACAACAGGGGCCTGTGCGGAGTTTCCACCCTCTCCACTGATGCCGGATCTCCTACAACAGGAATAGCGTACTGCAGAGCCCCTCGGTCTCATGAACTCACCCATGTCTCTGACAAACCTTCATAGCACACCTCTCAAAGACTGCCATCAGTGCCATCAAGGGTAATACCGGGTGTCCTGGTTCCACTTCCCTTGGCGATGCAGTCTGCGATTCAGGAGCCAATATTGCACATTGGCAAACGCGGTGAAGAAAAGGGCCACCGATATGATGGCAGCAATCGCGGTCCACCCAGTCCGATACAATGGCCCATCAGACTGCTGGAAGAGCTGGCTCCCGATGATGCCTGAGCAGTTGGCGGACATGATGAAGACGGCCAGGGTGATGGATCTTTCTCCCGAAGTACGGGCGTTGAGCGCCATCCACGAACCATTGACGGGATCTGGAATGCACCGGTCAAGACATGTTTGGTGACTCGAAACCCGATACTCACGCCAGATGCTGGATACCGCTATTGCCAATGTGAGGATGGCAAATCTTTTATGCTGGTCACTGTCGTGGATCAGAAGCCTGCAGGACAACTGGCCTCCCGGTTAGCGCGCTGATCAACAGACAACCCAGGGCCCTACCGCAAAGATCCACCACAGGAGCATTCCAAAGAAGACCATTGGCCCTCGTCGACCCCATTTGTCCCTTCCCAGGTGAGTCAGGTTTGTGTGGAAGATCGGTGGGCTGGATCCCTACGCTATCATTCCCCACGACACATTCAGGACCAGCTGTACCCATTGACCGATGGACACCAGTGCGTTTGATCTCAGTCGTTCGTAGCCATAGGACTTGACCAGGGTGGGTGCATAGGACCACATTGTCGATGACGGGGCAAGGCCTGAGATTGTGAACAGCACATGAGGATACAGTCTCCAGTTGAGCAACTTGATCCGTCTGTCAGCGCCATTACCCCAGGGACGGAAGTACTGACGGTCCGTTTTATTTCCTGCCAGGTGATGTTTTTACGAGCATGATGCTTTGTCGGATCGTCCAGCAACACCCTTCGAACCAAGATCTGACTCTCTCGCTCGTTGAAATAACGGATCCGAGACAGGGAGACCGGATTCGCTGGATTTTGGGGAATGAGAGTCGCGAAGATGATGCCAACAAGGACGGTGAAGATCCCTTCGATCTATACATCGTTAGACGCTGGCAGGTGCGATAAACAGGGACGGGGGGTGTGCAACGATACTCACGATAAACAGCCACTGCCAGCCTCCGAGGCCACAGACCCCTCTCATGTGCAGGCTATTGGATTAGTCCCGTCGCCGGATGGAAGACTCGATGTCACCGCACTCACATGCCATACGCGACCAGTCCGCTTACAGCCTGAGCAAGCATGTTGCCAATGAAGAACCAGGAGAATCTTTTGCTCGTCTCATCTCTTTTGTACCATCTCGTGATCGTGTAGAGCCCGGCAGGAATAAAGCCAGATTCGCACAGACTGCCAGAGTCAGAACACAAGGATCGCTCAGAAGAGGCGCCTCGTACCCGAGAAGTAATCTTGTGACCATATATGCTCCCACGCCCTTCTGGAACGCCTGAAAGGTTGCAACAAAGCCCCTTGGTCTAAGCTTAGATTGAGTGAGTCAACAGGGAGAGGTCACTTTACCACGCGATGATCTGGCCGCTGATCCACAGTGAAGGGCCGATGCGGTACAGGACATAGTTGCTCGGTATCTGGATAGAGAAGGTCAGAACGGCCTCCCAGGTGCGTGAAATGGCGAACCTCCAACAGGACTATTCCCGCCGAGAGAAGCTGCTGCCCGGCATTGAACTGTTTTTGGGTAATGCCAACATCTTGAAAGAAGAAATCTGTCAAGGCATTCCCGCTGGTAATGACCACCGAAAGCGTGAGCAGCGGTTCGATGACGCCATGACGGAAAGCTGGCCTACATATTTCCGCGATCGAGTTGCAGAGCGAAGAACGCAAGCATCAACAACGACATCACGATGGCATCAACCCTGACGAGCATGAGCTTTTTCAGATGAATGTCCGAGTGACCTCACCGTCGCACCAATCTCTTTTCTTCCTCCTCGGTCCAATCCTGGACGATGGTGAGAGAGTTGTCATCAACAGGAGAACGGCTCCCCTTCTCTTCGGCCGCCGCTACGCCGGCATCCTCCTCTGCGGAAGTAAACCATTGCCGCTTGAATGGATATGGCGCCATGTTGTCCGAAGCAAAGCTGGCAGGTCATCTTTCTGCCTACTACCGTATTTATCTGGCTTTCCATCGATCATGCCATCTCGGGATTCTTCCGTTGCCCACCACTGGCAGACCTCGCCGTGGTCCAGACCGTTGGCCTGATCTAGCTTCCTCAGTCGTGGTTTGGTCACGGATACATGCGTGAGGGCCCATCTCACTCTGTGGTATCCCTGTTCGTTGTGGTTAGCCTGTCATCCATTGAGGCAGGTCTGATGCAATCCGTAACTGACGTTGCGCCATCGTCTGATTTTCGCCAATGAGACGCGACATCACACTCCAGCCGTTGATACCATTACCCCGCCTATTGCAAGGTACATTGCTCCTGTCTGTCCACCCCACTGATTCTGTTGGAACTTGGCCAGTAAGCCGACCATAACCCAGATTGCTGGGTCCTGACAGAGGGGCAGGAATGCCCAGTTGGAGCGCACAATCTTATCGCTGACCAGTGATGAACGATCTCGCCATGTGGTTGGAAACTGACGTTCCGTCCACGTGGGACTCGGGTGATTTCCTGGTGAATGACTTTCTTCTCTGTGCAGACCTAAGATGGATGAGGCACCCAAGGGTGGATCGATCAGAGACCAGAAATCAGACGTCCGTCTTGAAATAATTTTACGTCCATTCTCGGCAGAAGCGCATTGAATCTCTATTGTTCCCTTCCTCATCTTCAACTTGTTGGAGCGGCGAAATCACAATGGCGAACCTCGAAGCACGTAAACATATTTCTCCCGATTCAGGGTTTCCAGTCACTCTTCACCCCCTGTTCAACCCAAAGATTAAAGACCATGTCCCTCCGGAACCAATACGAGAGGAGTTCCATCCGTTGAAAGATAGGGCATCTTTTGCCGATCCCGAGAAGAAGGCACTCTTCGCCGTGGCTAAACGGACAGACCTGACCGAGTCCATCGGAACGCTCCTTGAGAACGTTCAGCTTTCTCAATTGAACGGGAAGCAACTGGACGAGCTGGCACTCCTGGCCACGGAAAGAGGCGTTGTCTTTTTCCGGGACCAAGACCTCACGACGGAGCAGCAAGAAAAGCTGTTCGAGCATTATGGTAGACACCCTGGCCCCACGGGCCCGCCGGAAGGGCTGACTTTACCTAGGTACCCTCGACAGACATCCTGCTCAAAAGGTAAGATCGATCGACCTAAAATGGATATGGCGTCTGGCTAACGCACGTCTTGTCTGTAGGATCAAAGGGTAACCCATCACAATCTGATCCAACCACATTTTCTGACCAATTCAGCACGTGACCATCAGAGGAAGTAGGGAAGACCATCGCGAGATTCTTTCCTATACCCCATGGGTAAGGGAGCGATTCCTCTCCAAGGAGGTCAATACTCACAACGACAGCCATCGGGTGATTTCCATGCGGACACTTCGTTCGAAATCAATCGTATGTTCCAAAGAGCGGTCGGTCAGGACGGGGCCAGTGTTATCTAACCCTCCTCCAGCACCGTCGTACTCCCTCCTGAGGATGGAAGAACACCCAGATGTGGGAGGTGACACAGCATGGGTAAAGAACTGTTGCCTGATCCTGGGAAGTGTACTGACTCGGCAGGTCTCTCAATACGGCCTGTACGACGCCCTCTCCCCGGCACTGCAGAAGTTCGTCGAGGGGCTGCACGCTGTGCACACGTCCAGGCTGCAATGTAAGGTGTGACTTGGGTCTCGGCGGCCATACTCACGCAGAATAGACGATACAATCCTCGACCTTTGGGGCACTGGTCCAAATCGACCACCCATCGATACTCACCATCCTGCAGTCAGGACGCACCCTGTTTCTGGCCTGAAGGCACTGAACGTCAACCCCGGCTTTGTCACTGGCTTCGCCGAGCTGAAGAAAAAGGAGTCCGGTACGACAATATTCCTTCCTTTGCATATCCCGACGCTCGGGAATCTGATCAGGCATATGATAGACAAACTTCTCGACCTCTTTGAATATCACATCCATTCGGCCGACGACCACTACGTCCGCTGGAAGTGGGCAGTGGGCAGTGTGGCCATCTGGGACAACCGGTGCGTTCATACACTTTGCTCGTCACTCCTTCGGCGCCAATCTCATAACTGACCGATCGATAGTTGCACTCTCCACCGTGTCATTCCTGGTACATATGAGGGAAATAGGAGGGGCATCAGGACAACCGTCTTTGGAGAGAAACGTAAGTATTTCGCCTTTTTTCTGCGTGTATCGCATCCCCTGTGGGCACTGACTCGATACCTCCCTCGATATAGCATACTTTGATCCGGCGAGTGAAAGCCGCAAGCAGCGGCTGCAGCGAGAGAAGGCAGCCAAGGCGAAGGAGGCAGATGTAAACGGACATATTGTTCCGAAGACAAACGGTGCCGACGTCCCAGCTTAATGACCGAACAAAGATGACACGCCTAGTATCCCTATGATGGCCAAATCCGTATAGGTACCTCGTGGTGAGCTTAACAATAAAAAACCTGTTGCAGTGACAAAGGCTCCTTTGCGCACAATAAGAGCAGACCTGGACTCCATTACCATAAATCTGTGCATACTCGCGCGGTTCACCGCTGCCTTGTGAAGACAGACACTGAGTCTCTGAACAACCCTTCTCGAGCCTGAAATCATTTTGATATATGCACCATTTCAAATATCGCCCTTCGGTCCGACTCAAAAAGTCCTCTAAAGAACCCCCCCGTTTCCCCTTCCGTCCTCTCCAGGGTCGGTGTAGGTGATCTTGCTCAACACATGGCTCCAGCTATCCAGGCGGTAATTGCTCGGAGTAACTGGCCTGACAGCTGGCTCCTGGCAATGGCTGGACGAGTGGTCTCTTTGGGTGGAGGATTGTTTTGCAAGGCTGCTGGTGAGTGAAGGAGCGTTGACGGCCAAGAGAACCTCCTGCACCAGGTTTGTTTTCTCCGCCTTACCTCTCAAGGTCTAGAAATCCTTGGAGTCGAGAACTCCTTCAAGGCTAGCTTATACCACTCGCAGCCTCGTCCACCTGACGTCATATCACGCCACAATCCGGCTTGATCTGGAACGTTGTTTTCAGCGTCCCGGCCGTATTTAGATGAGGCGGAAAGGTGAGGGAATAGCCAAAGGCGATTCAAGATCTACCTTCAACATGCCCATCACACGCAGCGCCGCTAAACAAGGTCGGATCGATGACCCCCCCTCTACCAAGACGTCCCCGGAGGCCAAAGGGAAAAGCGCCGCTAAAGGGCAAAAGGGTTCTGAGAAGCAGGATGGAAAAGCGAAACACAGCCCTGGAGCAGATGAAAAGCCGATAAAGCGCACAAGCAGAGCAGCTCACGTACGCAGCGGCCCTCCAAAAAAGAGGCAAAAGCAAGCCGTGGTAACGAGTCCACGGGAGCAGCATGTTGCTTCCAACGACGAGGCCGCTCTGGAGAAGCCAATCATGATCAACCGATCGCCGGTGCTGCAGCTCTGGGGAGCGTGCGTTGCCGACTTCCTGTACCCAAACCTTCCGTGGACAGCGTGTCTTAGCATCGGCAGTGCGATATCTTCCCTCTGCGCCGTTTCCAAAGGCCGCGCCATCGGCTTGATCGAGCCGAGGGAAGAAGACGAAGAGAGAGCAGCGGAGCGAAAGGAACGCCGGAAGAAGGCTGAAGAGGGTGCCGAACGTATCCACGTTATGGGCTTTCCTCTGCCTCTGAAGGGCGAGTCCGTGCTTGTGTCTGGTACGCCGCATCGCCTGAATGAGGACAACTTGAAAGCCAAGTTCGGAGGCGAAGAACAGTATGGCCGTGTCAAAATGGCGATGACCGAGGCGTTAAAAAGCTGGGACGACGACAAGGACGATCTCAACAAGAAGGCCTTCCACATGTATGAAACTTTCCGTCCTCATGTCGCGTATGGCAAGCAGGGTTGGGGGAAGAAGGGCGAGCTTAATTTGCCCCAAGTCTCTAGTGCCATACAACGCTGACTTGTTGAAATACGATGGTAACATGCATTGCTCTCTTCCTGGCCGAGCAGAACCAGCGCTCTCTATCCGCCTGACCTGCATCTTCGACCTGGCCTATTCGGCCCTGGTTGGCTGCGCCATTCATCTGGTTGTTCCGTTAACTTGGACTGCAGTTACCGAAGCTTCTTTTAGACGGACGAGGCCGTTTAAGATTTTCCCAGAAAACGTCCTTAACAGGTCTTGGTCGACAACGAGAAATCGGACAGGACAAGGAAGTTCATGTATGAGCCAAGGCCCCATTTCACACGACCACCGTTTATAGTGTTGCAAGTCCAGCATGGAACGACCCGTTACACGCACGTACATTCAAGCATAGACTGCGACGATGGCGATCAAACCAGTCCATCTATCCATCCTTCCGTTCGTTCCTCCCCTGCCGCCGTAACAATCCGAACCAGAGCACCAGCCGAGCTTGGATACACCACCACAAGGCCTCCTCAGACTTGTCAGGCGCGCAGTAACATGAAGGTGACGTGTAATGCCGCTCCGGTTGAATTATCCCAGCAGCCGAGGGAACTGCTCCTTCAAATGCTCGACCACGGCGTCCGGACCTTTCTCCACCTGCAGACCTTGCGGGATCACATGCGTCTTGATATCTGGCACGATGGACCGGGCGATTTCTAGGATGCGAGCACTCTCCTCGGGTGTCCACATCGAGGCGCAGCACTAGATAGGTCAATGTCAACCACCATAGTGCGCTTCAACCGATTGGCGTCCCTGCCAGGCCCGTTTGACCGAACATGGATTCGAGTGCTGTAGGAAAGGAGGAATCAAATGAATCGTGGTCCACTCACCAGCACGTTTGGACGTAACTCTCGCACCGTCGGCTCAACCTTATCAATAGCTTTACAAGAAAAATGACGACAAGTCAGTCTCCACTTCCATCAACAAAGCGCTCGAAGGTCAGATCCAATGCCAATGGGGAAATGCAGCGTCAGTGCTAGGACTCACTGTCGCAGTTAGCAATATGCTCAATCGTGTACTGGTCCTTCAGATCCTCCACCACTCGCCCGATGAGGCGCTTCGCGCGTTCTGGCGCCGTGTTGACGGTCACGAGCCTGAATGGACCTTTGGGAGAAGCCATGTCGGTCACTGAATTCAACAGCAGCCGATTTAGTGATTATAACGGGAGATAAAGTTGATTTTAACTGTCAAGACCAGCGGCTAAATGGAAAATCACTGTTGCTCCCAGGTTTATAGTACTTGGGCCATTTCGTGGGTCACCACAAAAGCCGCCACCACTGTGCAGCATCCGGTGGGGCTGGGCAAGCAAAAATGGATTGCCGGAGAATCGTTGACCCGAGACAGTATGCTACTATCAAGGGAGGCAATCGTCACGGCATCCGGGTCGGCAGCTGGTTCAAAAGCGACTGAGACGGTGGTGCGTTTGGTCCATCCTAGAGAGAAGCTGCAACCCCAGCTGGATCTGGTTCAACTCAAGAGATCAAAGCGCATTGATTCTGTATCACCAATCTGCAGCAAGGTCTAAATGCTAGGATAACTGGCATTGTCCCGGTCCATGTTATACCTCGTTCTCAAACGCGTTGATGAGCGTTCCTATGTGTGGCATTATCTCGACCGCAAACTCGTCTCCGGCCTTGATAGTCACTTTCGGTTTCCGCACGATGCCGACGCCTGCGGGCGTCCCGGTGATGATCAATGTCCCAGGTGGCAGTGTCGTGCTTTGTGACAAGAAGCTGACGAGCTTGGGGATGCTGAAGATCAGGTCACTAGCACAGATGGATCAGCAAGCGGCATTGGACATTCAGGTACGGCCAGAATAGCGGATTCAACTCTGGTGGAGGAAACATACTCTGTGCCGCAATCTTGCAACACCGTCCCGTTTTTCAGACCTCGTACTCTCAGTTTAGAAGGATCTGAGATGACGGATGTAGACACCAGCACAGGACCTACGTCGTGTCAGTGAGGTGCCACCACCATCAGGCAAGCCGTAGAGTCGAGCCGTTCAGACCACCCACCAATAGGACATGCTCCGTCAAACCCTTTCGAGAAGTTCCACTGGCTTTGAGCAAATTGGCTTGTCCGACTCGAGATGTCGTTGCACGCCGTGTACCCGAGGACGTAGTCCATGGCCGCCGCTTCAGGTACGTTCTTGGCCGTCTTGCCAATGACCACCGCCAGCTCTGATTCGTAGTCGCCGCAATCGTCGACCTGGCTGAGCTTGGGGAGGATCGTCGGTGCAGGCCACGGGTCTCCGAGAGCAGTGCTGGGTTTCCTAATACAGCTGTCTAGGGAAAGGCATCAGATTGACCACGGAGCGACTTACATAAATACCGTGGGGACCGTGGGGAGCGACATGTTGACCTCAGCTGCGTGTTGCTTATACTGCGCAATGACAGTCAGCGGGTGAATCGTGGATGCCTGGTCTTGGAGGTGCTCACGTTCAGACCAATGCACCGTATCGTGCCAACCTCATTGCTGGAGAGGGGAGACAAGATGCGGTCAATGAGGGCACTGCTGCCTGTTTCTTGGCCGGGGGACAGCACTGAAGATCCTGAGAAGATCTTGACCGGTACATCTTGCCCTTTGCGAACAGCGACGCCGACATCAACCTCGTCGTCTTCTGGCTGGCCAATGAGCACTTTACTGGGGTCGGACCTTGGGATGAAGCGGACAAGGCCTAGAAAAGTGGTCGGTCAGTGAGGACGCATATTCCATGGCTTCATAACCACGCACGTTTGAAAGGAGTAGACGACATCCTTCTGAGCATGTCTTTTCTGGGCCAGAATTCTTGTTATCTCACAGTTATATTTTTATTGACAGCACAACCAAAACCCACAGCAAGTAGAGATCGGAATAATGATGTGCCGAGCACATCAGCTTCTCCTTCGAGCCGGCACATTAGCCGATTTTCCACCCGACCTCGACGGCCAAAGAAGACTGCCCCACAGAATCATTATATGCGTGGGGAACTTCTCGTGGGGACCACGTTGTTGATACATCAGGCCGCGGTCATGGCAGAAATCGACTTTCTCAAACACTCGGAATGAGGAGTGTGACGTGCCGCCGTTATAAATGCTCCTGGATTCTGCGCGATCTCTCTCTGACCTGGATGCAGTCTCAAAGTCAGTGGCTGATATTGGAAAACTGACAAGATTAACGGTGGATTTTGGGGATTTTGGGAACCGAAATCACCGCTGAATACGACAGAAGTCATAGGCATAAGCGGCCAATTGTCCTTGATCTCCAGTGCTGTATCCTCCACTTCGTCCGAGGCTTTACCAACCTGTCAAGATGGCGACAGTCAACGGGCAGGCTCCACCCGAGAGCGAGTTTCGCAAATTCTTACCTGACCTCAGCATCAAGCGCTTCACTTCTATGAAAGACCAGGACGCCCATGAATATGTGAGCGATTTCAAAGAGAACAAAGTTCCCCCATGGCTTCATGCTCTGTATCTGCATTGGCAGGAGCTGTTGAAAGAGCCATTCAAGGGCGTGACGAATGACGGTAAGTGGTCATCCCATGTACTGCTCACGGTCTCCAATCAGTGCCAACACACCTCTCAGGGACCGTCCGACACGGACTTTTCCCGCTCCAAGACGAAGGCGTTCCCATCGACGCCATCGTCGCGGCGACGACCACGCTCATCTCGCTACTGGACGACACCTCGCGGGCGAAATTGTCGTACCACATCGACTCTCCCGAATGGCGGACGTGGTCTAACCCGGAATTCCTCCTCAGCAACAAAGGCATCAGACTCGACGAGGTGTCCCCTCAGATCCGTGACCGCGTCCTCGATGTGCTCCGAGTGAGTCTTTCGCCCGAAGGCTACCAAAAGGCGATCGCGGCCATGCGCATCAACGGGTTCTTGGGCCAACTCGTCAACACGCCGGCCGTCATGAATGAGTTTTCTTACAACTTTGTCCTCTTCGGTGACCCGTCCACGACCCGGCCGTGGGGTTATTCCTTCTACGGCCACCACCTCTGCCTCAACGTCTTCTTCTGCAAGACCCAGATGGTGGTGTCGCCCTGGTTCACCGGCGCCGAGCCGAATCTCATCGACGACGGGCCGTACAAAGGCACCCGCATCTTGCAAGTCGAAGAGAAACTCGGGCTTGAGCTCATGCAAAGCCTCCCGCCGGACCAGCAGGCCCAGGCCCAGATCTACAAGCAGATGAAAGATCCGGCGATGCCGCACGGCCGCTGGAACCACGACGACCAGCGGCACGTCTGCGGTGCATACCGGGACAACCGCGTCGTGCCCTACGAAGGCGTCCTCGTCTCCTCCATGTCGGCGTCGCAGCAGTCACTCGTCCTCGACATCCTGAACGAATATCTGCTCTACCTGCCCGCTCCTGTACGCAAGATCCACCTGGACCATGCCCACTCCTGGTTCCACGAGACTTACTTTTGCTGGATTGGCGACTTTGCGGACTCGGTTCATGACCCGTTCTACTACCGCATCCAGAGCCCGGTCATTCTGGTCGAGTTCGACCACCACTCCGGCGTCTTCTTGACGAACGAACAGCCGGCAAAGTTTCACATCCACACGCTCTTGAGGACACCTAATGCGGGCGACTACGGCATGGCATTGAGGCCCTTGATCCCTGGCATCGAACAGGCCTTTGTATGGGAGGGAAAGTGACCACACAGCTGGCGGATTGTGCTGGCCAGAGGAAGGCGCGGGAATGAGACTGCAGAGTTGGCACACCATGGTTTTGCTAGCCAGCACGGAAAAGAATGTGACCCCTGAGCTCATAAATAGAAAATCAGCGTGGACTCGTTCCAGAGTGTTTCTTTTCACGATATAATCGCCACCTGCGAACCAATGTCGAACGTTCACTCCATAATACTCCGCTCTTCCGGCACCGGCCACACCACTCTGTCTTGCACAATTCACCCTACACATGGCAAGTGGCAGACTTCTCATCACCGACGGTTTCTTGACACACAAGGTGCCGACGTAATTGCCGTATGTGGGGACGACGTGGAGACATGGAATTCCAGGTCACGTTTGACATGGGTCTCTTATGGCTGTGAGCGTTTCTGGAATTCGGCACATGACAATGAAGTGCGTGGAGTTCGAGACCGCTGAATTTGCGAGGCTGATGCTTGCAGATCGGACTGTGATTTAGCGGCCACTGGGAATCTGAGGAGGCAGCTGTGGAAGCTTGGAGAAAGGAACCGCACACCTGGGAGCCATATTCTCGGTTGAACAAAGTCTAGACGAGACTCGAAAACATGCGAATGGGAGCTGTCCGTCTGCAATCCAGGAATGATTGCAAAGGTCTCGAAATTTGTCTTACCTCTCGAGATGCGATTTACCACCAAGGCAATTGTTTGCCTGACTCTCCTGAAGTGGATACGACCAGCCTACGAAAGCCAAGGGTGGGCCTCAAAGCGATCAGCTCGCACGGGCAGGATCTGCGTTGGCCGGGAGGATGAACGATGAGACTCAGATTGTATGACCTGGCTGAATGCTTCAATGGGTAGGAGAAGGGGTTGGGTTTTCACCTGAATCATCTGCACGCTGATCTTCTCCCGAGGATGGAGCAGATTCGCCTTGGTACTGTGTCGGCTGAGCGACAAATGGTCTGTGGACCGGAGTCAATGTATTAAAGGGTGTGACGGCATCAAACCTGTGATAAGAAAACTGGTAGCGAAAAGAACAATCTAAATATATGACAATGGCAACAATCCGCTGTAGAATGATCGCAAGACCAACTTCTACTCCGTCCTTTTCCGAGCTCTTGGCAATAGACTCCATGAGATCATCATGATCGAAAAGGAGAACAGGACAATCGGATGGAGGACAACAGTGCCCAAGCTTTGCGCCATCAGTCCCGTGATGAAAGGGACGACCGCACCTCCCGAAGAGCCCATTGATGTGATGAAAGAGAGGCTGTTGATTTGGATGTTCCGCGGCAAGAGCTTGGAGAAAATGGCCGTGGCACAAGGATAGACTGGGCCCAGAAACAGGCCGACTATCGACTCTGCCACGGCATCGCCAATAATATTGGGAACGAGCCAGACCAGAAGTTGAAAGGCGGCGGCACCGATGACCAAGACGCCAACGGCCATCTTTTCGCCGTGTTTGTGAGCAAAATGAGTGAGCACGAATCGTCCCACGGTAATGCCAGCCCAGAAACCCGAGGTGACGTTACCCACTCGGGATGGATCTCCCTTTCGGTAGCTGATCAGGTACAAAATGACCCAACCGGAAATAGCGACCTCCCCGCCTTGGTAGAAGCTGGGAAAGCGTTAGCAGCGAGCACACCAACTCCGAGCAGGGAGGACAAACAAGATGAAGAGCGCTCCCAGCAACGTAGTTTTATTTTTCAGGGCTCTTCGAAGCAACTGTAGCTTTGTTGGTTCGCCCAGGACAGACGCCTGGCGGGATGCGGTCTGATGAAGAGCGGTGAGCAGCTGAACCGCGGCATCTTTTTCGAAATCCTTGTAGGACCAGCCCATAAATCCGATCGATATTAAAGCCAGGGGCAGCGGAATAAAATAGTAAAACGACCAGCGCACACCGTTCGATACCATGGCGGTGGCCATGATGGGCGACACGGTGCCACCAACCTGTCCGAGTCAATGAGCCGGGAGGGTGCAAGGATGTCAGATGAACTCACGCCGTAAAGTCCGTGCATGAAACCGAGGACGACGGTGCCGTTGAGGAGATTGACGATGAAGGCGTTCGTCATGGCCAGGAACAGCGCCATCCCGCATCCGAGAAAGTAGAAGCTCAGAACGACGACGGGGAACGGGGGGCCGCACACCAGCGCGACGTAGCCCAGGCTTATCAAGGTGGTCGCAATGATATAAGTGCGAGAGCGACCCCAACGTCCGTCAAGGTAGGCACTCAACGGTGCCATCGAAATGAAACCCACAGCGTTTGTGACGAAAATCAGTGAAACAATGGCGTATCCAATGTGGTATTCGGCCTCCATGTAGGGAATGAGGGCTCCAGTGGCGGCGTCATTCAAGCCCATCAAGAAGAACATGATCCCGGCAGCAGCCAGTCTCCATCGGTTCATCCTTGGATTGCTTGCCGATTGCACGATGGCGTCCACCGCCTGGTCTCTCCTGGGCGTTGGAGGTTGGCTCTCTTCGAGTGCTTTTGGAGTCGGCGGGACAGATGTATTGACTGTCGACACCTCGATCGCTGGTCTGTGAGGGCCATTGAGTCCGGCGCCCCACCGGAGTTCGTTCAGCTCGTATTCAGTCGGTGTTCCTGTCGTGATGACATCGCGGGGCACCACTTTAGCCAGACCTGTAACGGACGGCGGAGAAGCACTCTCATGTTGTATCAGAGCACCCAAGGTGTGGGCTGTCATGTTTGCTGGACTTTCTGTTTAGGAGACCCACCGGCTGTCCGACCAACCGACAGGCTGGTTGGCCACGGAAGAAGGGACAAGAGAAGGAAAAAGGAAAGAGAGAAAGGGGAGATATAACAGCAAGAGGGGGTAAGTATTGAAAATATCAGACCGAGACCTTATCATGTCACATCATCATGGCCGGCCATTTGCCGAGCTGCGGTCGGTGGTAGCAGAATCTGACAGTGCAGCTTCAGTAAGCGGTGAGGAGTCATCCACATAACAAGCTCCCATTTTTGTGGGCCTTTGAAGCAGTTGAGAGAGTGGAAACTATCTCGTGGCCCTTGAATGTCCCCCATTTGAGGCCAATGTCCATCCATCTGCCAAGAACACGTGACGCGGTTGACAATTCAAGGCGGGCCGACTACCCTCCTCAACCATTTGGCCGCCTCGCATGCGCTTTTGGAAAACCCAATTTTGGCTGAATTCTGTCGCACCGTGTTCCTCGCGCAGCAATGGCCCCGCCCCGTCGGAAGCTGCAGGCGACGGTCGAGGAGACGATAACACCACCTGACTCGTTGCAAGATGGTCAAATGATCGCGCGCGTCGTCAGCGCAGAAGGCAAAAATCTGTACACTGTCGAATTGCCTTTGTCCAGCAAGACCCTGCTCGTCGAGCTGGAAGCCAGATTCAGGTCGACCATCTGGCTCAAGCGAGGCGGCTATGTTCTCGTCGACACCACCACGCTCGCAGACCGAGACAACAAGATTGACGGTGAGATTGTGAACGTGGTGCGCGATGAGAAGAGGTGGAGCAAGCAACCATATTGGCCCAAGGAGTTTGTCAAGAAAGCGGCGCCGGTCGAGAGTGACGAAGAAGAATCCGTTGTCGGCATGATGCCGCCCTCGGACAGCGAGGGAGAACAATAAGTGTTTCACTTCTCAGGAGCCTTCTCACCTTGGATGGCCTTCCTTCTCCTGTATCGCAGATGCTGCGGGGCTGATGTGGTCGACGGGCGGGGAGGGAGCGGTCAGGGAGCCGAGGACCTGAATGGCCAGGATCAACACCACAATTGCTGAGCTCCAGTGGCTGCTGGGGTACACCAGCCAACAATACTCTTGAACGGCCCAGTTCACCAGCACCCAGAGAGGGCCGGCGCCCGTCCTCCACAAGAGGTATGGCGTCGCCCAGCCGAGATAGGCATAAAACTGATAGTGCAGGCTTCTGGCACAGAGCAAGCCGATCACCACACTGCTCAACATGGTGTCCATGACGAACGTCGGTGTCACCTTTTTTGACATGCTGCTTTCGACGTCCTCGGGCATGGTTCGGGTATTCATCCTCACGAATTCCCAGATACTGGTGCTGGTCGGCCGGATCCATTTGGTTTGGAGAAAGACGAGGAGGAGTGACACATGGATGACCAGGAGGCTGATGGCAAAGCCGCGCGAGGAGAACGTCTCTTCTCCGACAAATCTCCAATTGACCGTCCACTTGAATAGAAACTGTCTGCCGAAGTCGAAGGCGCAGCCGAAGTATTCAAAGCCCACTTCTCGGTCCAAGAAGGGCATGGCCATGGCGATCTGGGACATGAATACAATACAGCCTGCGTACCAAGCATTGGCCGTGCCTGCGCCTTGGACCACCACCATGGCAACCGCCGGAGCAGATAGGAGCAATGTCATTTTTGTCCCCAACCCCAGACCCCAGATCCACGCGCCCGCTTCGAAATTCCGTCTCTGGAGCAGGTAGATGCTCGCCCACAGGAAGAACGCGGCCCACGCGTCGTTGAATAGCCTGAGCAAAAATATAGAATGCAACCTCTTGCTCAACGCGAGCGGGACCAGCAGCCACGGTGGCGCCCCGACTCTCCGATAGCACGCCAGCACCATGGCCAGCGTTGCGAGGTAGAGGCCGGCGAAGATGACCTGGCCACGCAGGATATTGGTGCCGTGGTCCGTCAGATAGTAGAGAATCGTGTAAATGTACACGTGCAGGGCTGGGTATACAAGCGGGCCTGTGGGGCCCGTGATTTTGCTATAGTGAGTCTCGCCGTCGAGGAACGTGCGGATTTGTACCATGTACGTTGAGAAGTCGATTTCTGTGTCTGGAGTTTGGCATTAGTCAACAACACTGTGAAGTAGAGGGAAAGAGTGGCCGGCGGTGACGAACTGACAAGGCACTTTCCAGATGATGAGCGCGCAGAGCAGAGTTTCGCCCAGGAGCAGCAGGCGAGAAACCAGTTTGGAGCAGACAGGATTGGCGACGAGATCGGACAGGGAACTTGGCACGGCCATTGTGACTGGTACAGGCTGCGCGGGGACGTGGAGGTGTAGTTTACTAATTCACAATGCCAGCCAGCAAGCAAGCACGGAGACCAGTCAACGAAGTTTAGCAGGAGAGATAGTTATAAAAAGAGGGGGTAGCAGTGTGGCCACCTCGACGGCAACCAGATAAATTCAATCCTACTGCAGTGGAGAGGGCCGAGATCAGACTAACTTGGCTAAGACCGGGGATCTTTACCCCAGAGCCGCTTGCAGCCAGGCTTGCAGACCATTTCGGACAATGCTGAGCCAGTCTCACACCCTCGTTCGATGGGGAAATTTTTGCTCCACCGCGCTACAGCTGACTGCCCCTCAATCAGAGGTAATTTGTCTAGAGGGACGGTCCACACACTGCTCTATGCTGCGCCTTTTCAGGGATGAACTCTGCGTTCCCATAGACGAGGCTACGCCGGCCAAAAGTACCGCATCAGACCGGGTGCTGCGTGACCTGCCGCAGATCGACACGGCGGTACCCATTCTGGATGCCGCCCAAGCGTCCATCTCATGGTGAGATTGCTATGGTCAGGACTGTCAAAAGGGTGAGCCATGTTGTCGACGTACGTGGACAGAATAGATTAGGCTCGCAGGAATCTAAGTGGTCTTGCGGACTTCTCTTAGCCATACTGCAGGTCTGTTCATAAGAGCGAGGGAGTAAGTTGGCTTCAAGATGTTGAGCAGTCAGTCAAATTATCCATGGTATTGCGCACAGCCAAAAGGACGATGTGACCAAGCAGCACCTGGTCGGGGTGGACGAAGAACTCGTCAGCCGACGTCCAAATTAATAAATAGAATAGCCGTTAATTGTTGAGAGCACTTTGAAGTCGTGTCGTGAAGACGTCCCCGAAGACTGCGGTGGGTTTAATTTCGGATCAGTTCGAAGCTCCCCCGCTCTCTTTGAGGCATGACCAATGATTGTACGGTATCCTTGTGTCAGAGGTTGCTTTTGGTGTCGCTTTCTTTTGAAGTATTCGAGGATGAGGATTCCCGCCCGCTCCTTGTCATCTCCCCACGTGCGTATCTCTGTTTTGTCAAACATTGCCATCAGACCAGCGACAAAGGAAGGGATCGATCAGGCAAATGGCCCTCACAGCGTCTTGCCATGACTTCCACAAGCTTAGGTGTTGACGCTACCAATCTTGGATGCGCGGTGCCGTGTATCGCACAGTGCCGTCCCGGAGATGGCCATTTGTGCCAATGAGACCTCCAGTAATTTCACGAATGACTTCGTTATAATTCGTGCTGTTGCGAATATTGCACTTGCGACTTCCCGACTCACAATGAGCAATCAGTGCCGAGGTGGTCTTGAACTTCTTCAAGCAGGACGGACAAGTCACCGGGCCGGTGATATGTGCGCCGGTGAGAAGATGATCTCTGAACTCGTCCACCGTCTTCAACTGCCGGCCGCACCTGAGCCCCGGGCAGATGTACCTGTCACACCTCGTGTCGAAGAACTGTTGGATGTCGAGCTCGGAAGAAAGCGAGATTCGCGGCGCAGTCTGGACATGGGCGTACGCCGCGCTTGGATCTTGTGTGCTGGGCTTGACGGCCGGTGGTGGGATGATTTGGGCGTCACGGGTGTCTTGACCACCGTCCGTTGCGGCGGTCAGATGGGTCGAGTCGTCGGGATGATGACGGTCGGGAACTGATTCAGTCGGCTTCGACGCGGGCTGTTTTGGGTGTGGAAATAAGTGTTGGGCGTGTGACGTGGAATCAGTCCACGCTCCGTCCGAGACTTGGAGTCGTCGCAACCGTTGCCCGGCCTCATCGAGATCAAGCAGATCGCTGTGGGCTTCCTGCTTGTTTGTCCGTGGCCGATTCGTGGCCGGGAGTGGCGGAAATCTCTCAATGGAAGTGATTGTCTTGCCCAGGGCCGACGATGGGGGGGTGCGCAATGGGCCACCGGCCTGGAGTTGAAGTGGAGGTGAAACAGGCGAAAGAGGGGAAAGAGGCGGACTAGAGGAAGGGATTCCTGGCCCATCTCTCGATCCACGAGAGCTCTGATCGAGAAGTGTGACACCACCGTCTGTATCGACATTCGTATCAGCGTGAGAAGGGAGTGCTGAACGACCGTAAGGATCCAACGCCTCGGCCCACGCGTCTTTCTCAATTTGCTTTTCAGCACGCCGACGTTGAAAATGTTCCGGTTTGATGACTTGGCATTCGTGGTTTTCAATGTGGAACATTAATGACGAAGCTTTCTGGAACGAAATGTGGCAACCGGCGCAAGATAGCTGCTGCTTTGCTGGGTGGTTCTGCGAGCACTCAGCGTCACCCGATCAATGAACTCGGCTGCCATATCAGTCAATACTCACAATCTCGACATGTCGATCTCTTCCTCCCGCACTTTGGAACTGTGACGAACTGTTAGCGGATTCCCATCGTCAGGTCGTGGTGCTACCTCAGAGCCACAGATTGGACAACAAACTGTTCAGGGTTAGTCAGGCGTGGTATGTGTTGGTGGAACTGACTGTGTTTTGGACTCTGAATCTGATGGATGAGGTAGTCGAGGTCGTCTTGACAGTCAACCTTGCACTTTGCGCAGTAGTCGTGTTCGGGTGCTTTGATCTTGTGTTTGATCATGGCCTCCTCGGAGCTGAAGCGCTTGAAGCAGCTTTCATACGTGCATTTGACACTCATTGTGAAGAACGAGTCCAGTCTTTGGCTCTGTCGAGATCGAATCCAAGAGTGTGAGAGATAGGGCCAGTCAAGGAGTTAGGAAACGCCAGTCAGGAATCAGAGAAAGAGGCATGCAGAGGCCCAGCTGGCAGATCAGAGGTGCCGCGGAAATGTTGAGGAAGAGGAAAGTTCTTTAGATGCTCTATTGTAAGATTCGAGGTGTTTGACTGGGAGGATGCAAGCGGACAGATCCCGAAGCCGACTTGGCACAGCGCCGCCCCTGAGGCTGTTGCTCCTTTCTTCACTGCAGGCGACTACTGTGATCTACGCTATTCATCTGAGGCTAGAGTTTGTGGCCAAGTCTTGAATGAAGCTTGTACGATGCGACATTGATCGTCGACTTATGGGCAATAGTCTGGGCATGAAGTCATAAATTCGCAGAGACAAGAATCACTCTCTCCACCCAAAAAGCGCCAGGTGGTTGACTTTCTGGCTGCTGATTTCCTGACTTTGGCCCTCGATTCAATTCAGTTGACCAGCTCGGCCTATGTATAGATCTCCTCAGTCAGTGCGTTCAAAGAGAGCCCTTCTTTCGCAATGTCCTCATCTGTCAATCGCGTTAGAGACCACTCACACCGACGGGTTGTCCACTCACTCTGCAAAAAGCACAACGGCATTTCGACCAAAGTTCCCTTCACACGACTCAGTAGCTCCTTCAGCTCTTGCGCTCCGCCGGGGAAGTCGTCCCGGACCACATGGCCATACTCCACGCGTGGGGGCGTCTTTTGGCTGTCTTTGCCTTCCGCTCCGGCATCTGCATGGCGGAAATAGTATTCGTAAAACTCCTTGTACTCATTCCACGTTTGGACGTAATCATCCGGAACGGCTCGGAAAGCCTTTCGGTAGACCTCGGTGTTTGTCCTCGCTCGCGTATTCCACAGACTTTGAAAGGTGTCGGACAGAGGGTCGACAACAACGTTGTCCTCGGGAGAGCCCCAATCGTAGGCATTGGGCACCCCAACAGGTTCAAAGTTGGCATCCGGTCGTTGCAGATCTTGTGGCCTCACCAGACCGAGATGCTTTCTGAACAACTGTCTCCGGAGCGATGCCGCGAAACGGCTCGCTTGCCACGGTTGTCCCGCCATGTGAGACGGTAGGGGAGTGGGGTCATTGATCAGGATGGCAATCTCGCTGTCATGATAGCCCAGCTGGCTCCGGTCGTTGAGGTTTGCGGATCCACAAATGACGACGCGATCATCCGCAATGAGAGTCTAGATGAAGAGAAAAAAGGGTTAATGTCGCTCCGTCAGGCGCAAAAGATGAACAAGAGCATACATACCTTGGAATGAATATAGAGCTCCTCACTCACGAATGCATCCAACTCGGCTTCGGCCGGACCACCCCAGGGGACCGACCGGATATCCTGGCCGCCCAGCATATAGCATTCGGCAACCGAGTCCCACCGGCCATTCATGGAGCTCGACGCGTGTTGTGCGGCAGCTTGGTACTGCTGGTATTGACTGGCTTGACCGGGATAAGAGACACCGGTATTCTCACCGTATCCGCCATAGCCGGCCCCCAACGCGTCGTCGTGCTGCTTGCGAGCATCTTCATATCTAATGCCACTCTCTTGCTCGGCTTGCCTCATCGGGCGGCCGGTGTTGATTCGGTCATAGTTTCTCAAATTGTAGAATCGAATGTAATCCATCGGATTATAGCCGGCGCTGGCGATCTTTTCCATGATCGAATGGCCGCCACGATTGATGCTGAAGTACTGGAACTCCATGATCGCCCGTGTGCCAAGCGATGAGTCGTCTCTCAGATCGCCGGCGAATGCGGGAACCGCGGGAATGACGACGATCACCTTGTACCTTTCTCCGTTTCGAGCGGCACGGAGGATCCGGTCGACCAGAGCCTTGCCGATGAGGTTTTTGACCGGCTTTTGTTGATCGCCCGTGGCCGTGATGAAGAACTGGTTTTCGATGTAGACAAAATGTTGGCTATTTTGGATGACGTCGATATATGCATTTTGAATCGACTGCTCCGTCGGCGTCCCGTTGCTCCATTTTGAACAGCTTCGGAGGATCTGGCACGTCATGACTCCGCGAGGCTGATTGTACGGCCGGCCGGACGAGTCGGTCCCTCCGAAATACTTGCCTCCCAGCTGGTGGACTCGACTTTCCACGCCAGTTGTCACCAGATTGCCGATAGAGCTTAACTCCTGGCCGAAGAGCTTGCCTTGCTGACGATATTGGTCTACTCTCCCGCGCAGGCCACGCTCATCTCCCAGGCCACGGTCGTAGCTCTCACCGGCATAGTCGTCGAACCCGCGGGTTTGCTCGGTGGGCGGAGGCTGATATGTCTGAGAATGGTAGGCCGGAGAGCCTGCGGGTTGAGCGGGAAGTTCGGACGAGCCGTCATAGGGAGTGTAAGTAGTGTGCTGGCTTTGGTAGTCAGAATATGTCGACGGCGGAGCTTGGGTCAGGCTGTGCGTTGATGAGTGTTGATATTCCCCATATGGTTGGGTTGGAGGCTGCGCAGACGGCGGCGGAGGTCCTGGTGGTGGTGGAGGAAAGTTTTGTGGGACGGACGGACTCGCCACCGGGGGGACACCATAAGCGCCTTGATAGTTGGTCGGCTGGCTTGGTTGGCTCGACGGTGTGCTCAAGGTATTTGGCGTATGTGGTCTGCTGGTGCTCTGCCACGCCGGGGGAGTATAAGGCTGACTTCCGGGAGGGGGTGGAAAATTCTGGCCCGTTGGTGGGGGTTGCAGATGATATTGTGGTTCTGGTCGTTGGGCGACACCGGCCTGTGGGCCCGGGGGATGGCCATAGATGTCCGGGAGGCGAGAATACCGAACGTCCTTGCGAACGTCATACTTTTCGTCGTAAATGAAATTCCACCGGTCGATGAAGTGATGGCGTAAGTCGTCGACGCAAGGGCCCTGCAGGCTGACAGCAATATCTGACCTAGATTGAATCAGTGCCGGTGTAAGCGATGTATCCACAACTCTGCTCACCATCCCATCCGGGAGCTTTTGGTCCGATCAAGCTTATTCTGAAAGGGATTGGCGACGTCACTGAAGTCCATGACCCTGGTGGCAGTGTTAATTCAGCGGTTCAAGTTCGAAACGAAGGGAAGCCGCAAGGCGAGGTGCCATGAAGCATTCCTCTTCCAACTCACCTGGCGTTGTTGTAGTCCTGATCACGCAAATGGTTAGCAGGTGGGTTCTGGGGCACGAGCGGTATCACACCAGAGCCTTACCTGGCCCGGAAAGACGATCAGGTCAAGGTTCGAAGGGTGAGCGTCGGAAATGGCGTGCTGATTGGTGTCCCATCGACCAAAGCAGAGGTCCAGGCCGCCCATGAAAGCAATTCGACCGTCGATCAAACAAAGCTTCTCATGGTGCGCCCAGTATAAGATCACATCATCGCTCAAGCCATAGATTCCCTTGAGAGCGTCGGCGCCAAGCTTGGAAACACCCGCAGCATCGAGGGTCAACCCCTCAAAGCTTGAAATGAGGGATGACTGCGTCGTTTGGGCATCGGGAAGATGATCGGGGTGGCGGAAAACAGATATGTTCGGCGACAGCTTCTCGAGCTCATGCTTGGTGTGGGCGGACGACAGTGCTAAGAGAAGATCATCAATCAGGGGATATTCTTTCTCAGGCCCATGACATGGCCGCCACACCGAGACCCATCCAGTAGGAAAGGACGCGGTGAGAGAGGGGAATGGCACCAGAGAGTCAACAGTAGCTGATGGGAGAAGAAAAGTACGTACTCAAGGCCTGTGTCACCTCCTTGTAGACGATAATATTGACTTTGACGCCCCGCTGAGCGGCTCTCTGCAACACCCGATCCAGTCTCCAGTGCTCATCCCTCGACGGTGGTCGGCGAAGATAGAGCTCTGGCGACAACCACCAGTCCAGGATCCAGATCGATTCTCTGGCCGCTTCAAGCGCTTGGCTGACCGCCCAGAAGTAGCCACAGCCATCCACATACCACTTGACGTCGTTGCCCTGTTTCTCCGACGCGAAGCTATCGAAGCGGTTTTGGGCTGGCTGTTGATAGCTGGACCCAGCACCGGAAGTCGAATACGGGCCCGGGGATTGGGAAGGCCGTGGTGGTTGATAGGGGGTGCCGAGCAGACCAGCAACATCGGAGCCGATGCTCTGGATCGTTCCATGCAAAGTACCAAAAACCTTGGTGGCCAGGTCAGGTTTCTGTTGCTGCGACTGTTGACCCAGCGGTCCTCCAGGATATGCAGGCTGGTTCGCCGGCGGAGAGGTAGGATTAGGACCTGGCTGCTGACCATAGTATGGCTGTTGACCGCTTCCTGACGACGTATAGCCGAAGCTTGGAGATGCGGCTTGATGTTGGTCATACCGTGACTTCAGTTTGCGAAAGGTGTCGGTAATAATGCCTCTGTCGCTTCCACCTTGGGCAGGGCCGCCCCGGCTGCTGGAGTAGTCGTCGCCGTAGGCCAGCGGGTCATCCTCGGGCTGCTGATATGCCATGACGACGGAGGTGAATTCTGTTCAGACTGGTCGGTCAATGGCTGGCAGAGGTTGACGATGAAGACGATCCTAGCTCTGTGTGCGTCACGTAAAGATGACGACGACAGACTAGAAAGGTGTTTCAGCTCACTCAGCATCCCCTCGGTCTAGCTGCATGACCAGGCCAATGGCAGTTCACGACCGCCAAGACGTCGCAGATGGCGCGGCACTGAGAGGGGTGCCATTCTCGGAGGATGGACCTGAATCCAATTCACCTTTCCAGCGGTAGTATTGGTGACGGGCATACCATTGCACCAACACTGGCATACCATACGAGCCTGGTATGGGACTGTATACGTTAGATATGCTCCCACAGCCAGAGCGCAGGAGGAATCTCTTACTCCTTCGGCTGGTCCGGTCTGATCGCCGCGGCGCCCCATGCTCATAGCCCTCGTGCGGGGCGGAGTTCCTCGTTGTCATCGCTCCACTCGCGACTGAAATCCAAATCATAGAGACGGATCCCCACAGATTGCCGTCGCTGCTGTGTTGCTCTTTCACAAGACCTCTTTTCAGCGCGCTGTCTCGAAAAGCGACAACGGTCTTTTCAGTCCCATTCCGGCCTCACTCCTCCCGCTGCTCCTCCTCCGCAATGTCCATCGCAACCCTTGACGTGGGGCTTCCATGACCTTGACCAGCTTCAAAATCACTGCTAAGAAGAGCAGGTATCGCAACATCCTAACCTCCGGACCGCCTCTCAAACCCTGTTCGACGCGAAGGCGCAGAAACAAGTGACGTTCGAGGCCATCGCGAAGGAATTGGGCCGAGATGAGGTCGCTGTAGCGGCACTGTTCTACGGACAGGCTACGGCGTCTCCAGAAGACATCGAGAAACTCGCAACCTATTTTGGTCTTGACCATGCGACCCTGGCACAGCAATTGAGTGGTTTCCCAGACCGTGGCAAGAGCGTGGAGATGCCCCCCAAGGAGCCGCTGGTCTATCGCCTGTATGAGATTGTGCAGAATTATGGCTATGCGTACAAGGCTGTGTTGAACGAGAAATTCGGCGATGGCATCATGAGTGCCATCTCCTTCTCTACCCACGTCGAGAAAGAGGTCGACAAAGACGGCACCACCTGGGTATGATGATCGCCTGGGCTTACTCTGACAGAAGCTAATCAACTGCAGGTCAATATCAAGTTGCGCGGTAAATGGTGAGCATTCTGCGTCCGTCCGGAACAAGTCCTCACTGCTATCAGGTTGCCGTATACCCGATTCTGAATTTACACATAGTTCCAATGAGAATTGCAGACACCGACCTTCTGCCATGATCTCTCTTGTTCTTTCCGCCGCCGTCCGACCAAGGACATGGGCCTGGCCATCTCAGTGGCAATGGATTCTCTGCCGGATAGGCACTGATGTTCCAGGTGGAGGGAAAAGCAGCCTCAAGACGGTATTGTGGTGTCAGAGCTACAAGATGGTTTGGTGCGTGGTTGCATCTTGACCTATTGTAATGCTCATGTTTACCGGAGATTGCGTGCATCAGTCTTCAATCCTTTGTCGCTTGCTTCTAGGATCTCAGCTGGCGCCAGTGTGATCTGAAGGGGAACAACAATAACTTTTCCTTCCTCTTTCCTTCCGTCGCCGTCATCTCGCCATTCATCTCCTCATTTGTCTTTTCATACTTCTTATCCGTCTCGTCATTCCCCTGGTTCTCCTCATCCTTTTGGTCGTCCTTGATCCAAAAAAGGAAGCTGGTCTGCTACACCGTTGCGGGCTAGACCGCACGTGTAGCCTCCATATCGTTTGTTGGCACGGATATACCAATAGAAATACCGATGGTCGACCAGGTCGAGGTTCACTTCCCATCTATGTGGTACAGGGTTGTGAGCGAAGCAAGCCGTCACGAAGTCGCAATACCTAAAAAGTCAGTAAGGTCCTGAGCGTCAAATAAGTGGGACATACCACTTCCATCTCAACGGCTTTCCCTCTGTCTTGTCGTGGATTTGCTGCGCAAAAACTGCAGCATGATTATAGATATCCTTCAACTTGATCACATTCAAATCAATCTTCCCATCCACCATGCAATTGTCCAAGAGCAATGGGATGCAGCCAGTGGTGTCTTCGACCTTTTCTTTTTCGCCCTCTCCCATCCCGCTACGCTTCCACCACTCGTCCATTTCAGTCTACCCGAGTTAGAAGCCTTATTGTGAATTCCGAGAGAGCTTACCCTAGTCAGCCCACCATAGACGCGCAGGACACGGTTCGAGTTCTGTTTGGTAGACTCTTCAAGGTAGTCTGTACGATTTGCGGAGGAGCTGAAGACTGTTTTGTGGCCCAAAATGACACGATCTAGCCAGTCGCTTGGCTGCTGGCGCTTCGCTTCTTGTCTAGAGATGTCAGAAGTCTTCAAAGCGTTCATCTGGTCAACAACAAATGTGGCATTTCGCGGGGTGTCGAAGAATGTTTCGATCTCGCTTTCAGTGTTCAGTTTCACGATCTCCCTCTGAGTGGTGATATCATCTGCCCAGGCGAACAGCAATGCTGCTCGAAGGTACCTGACAGGATTCTCAAGTAACGTCCGGCAATCCGGGATGTAGATGACCCGTTCATCTTGAGCAGCCGAATAGCAGACAAGGGCGGCTAGTAGGTGAGACTTTCCATAGCCCTGGGTCCCATAGAGCCAAACTGTGGTTTGAACACAACTCTTCCGTACGTCATTCAGCTCCTTGACAAGTTCTCTGAACTTTATTCTTCCCATGTTGCCAGTTTCCTTGAGCTGTATTGTCCACTTTGAATCGATATGGCACGTTCAATTCGACAAACGGAAATGGAAGTGTGTATATAGCAGTGGGGTCAGAAAGTTTGTCGACGGCTCCGGGCGCGGACGGCTCCGGCGAGAGGATTGGCGGGATCGAGAGAATTGGAATGTTGGCCGGAAGAAGCGTCAATGTCCTTGATTATCTTCTTGATGCGGTTCCTTTGCTCGAGAGCGCTGGCGGCCACTGCCAACAAATATTCTTCTAGACGATTCCTTTTTGGCGAAATGGGCAACTCAGGTGCGTCTATTTCATCCCCTGTAATATTTTGAGCCGGTTATCGGTACATTGGAGTAAAGATATTTACCCTTCCTCTTTCTGCTAACTATCTGGTTCCGTGGCTTGCCTTGACACTGTTAGCTGGTGTCTGAGTTCGTCCATGGAATGAGCTTGCCCTCCTTAACTGCATTCACAAGTCCTCTGAGTCCTAGACTGGCGGCAGGAGACAGACCATAAACTTCGTTGAGGACTTTGTAATCGGACCCAACAAGCCTATACCGGTAAAGCCACATTTGGTAAAGGCGTCCATATCATCACCTTTGAGAATGCTGGGGGTGATTTGCTGGATCCACTGAAGGAGCTATCCCAAGTCCACATCTCCTGCATCGTGGGAATTACAGGTAGGTCCTGAGTACTTGGCTCAGTCCGCTTGGGTTCGGAGTCGAGCGAGGAGGCCATCGCGAGGAGGTAGATGAATTGACGACGGGAAGAAAAGATGATGTGACGACCCCGAGCCCGAGGGTTCTGAAGTGATCGTAAACGTCTGAATGAACTGGCGCGGGACAAGCAGGAGGGCAAGTGCGAGGTTGGAGGCAAGAGTCTGAGACCTGGTTGGGTAGTATTGGAAGGAGGTGCAGAATGAGAAGATGGGTGTTCAAGGCAGCTGTATTCAGGAAGGCTAGGCGGTGATAGAATAGAATCTGTCTGACCGGCACCTACCAGCTCCACCGCCTTTAGGCAGCCAAGTGATCATGTTGAACTGCTTCGAATTTCTTGATATTACTGCCAATCAATCTCTCTTTTGGCATCAAGGTCAGTTGGCCACAGTTTCGGATGCGACAGGTTGGGCCGGCGCAGGTGTCAGTGGACCTGAGGATGGAATGGCTACGTGAGATGGATGTCTGAAAGATCGAGTGCCGCGACTGAGCAGCAGATATTTATGTGCCTGATGTGACATGAGTGCGTGGCAGGATCATTCACAGAAATGAACCATTGCGGAGCTCGACTGGTGAAGATACAGCCGTAGAGAGCGCTTGATTCACAATTCCTCCAGGATTCCTAAATCGAGGTGTTTTGCTGGGCTAGCCAGCATTACCCGGGTCTCGCATTCATTATGGGTTCCATCGTCCCGCCCCCCTCGGTTCGACTGGCGATACTGCACTACGGCACTCCATCTGAAGAGGTGAGGGCCCGGTATGAGGCTTGGCTCTATGTTGAAGGCGACCCTGCTTCCATCAGCAGCGAAATGGCCATGGAAACTGGCGATCACCAAATGGCAAATCGACTATGACGACGCTTCTTATGAAAGGGTCATTGCGAAACAGCATATCCTGACGTACTATTCGAACAGACCACTCCCAAATTCTCCTCTCAGGTCCATCTTCAGTAGGTACTTCTCGATGACCTCATCCTTCCTTGTTTCTAATTCGTCCACGTCCCAGTTGGCAGACATATACCGCCCGCTCAAAAATTGCGCCTGTGGCGAAGCTAAGTATACGGCAGCGCCGGCAGCGAGTTCAACTTGAAGTCCCAAGACCAACTACGTTAGCCTGATTGTTGAATTTGGTATGGAAAGCGATATCGGAGACGGCAGCAAGATTAACGTACCTGTGTCCTCACAAAAATGGAGGGTTTCTGGATGACTGTCTGCCATCTCGGTAGGTATCATACCAGGATGATAGTTCATTGAGGAGACTTTGGGATATGCCAAAGGAATAGCTTCCGACAATCGACCCAAAGCCAGTTTGCTAATTGGGTAACTTGTACCTACCGGCCTTATCGTGAGCATGCCCCAGGTATTAACGCTGACGATAGTTGCTTCTCGATCCACACCGACCAGCCTGAGAAATGCTCTGCTCATAAGGTAGCTTCCTTTGACGTTGACTTCCTAGATTCAGTGAAGTAATCGGTTAACCACATGTTCCCTCCTCTATGAGAAAGCCAGGATGAAGGTATCTTACAAAATCTGCCCACCATTCCTTCGGCTTGCTCTCTCCAATTGTCTCCGCGGTCGACCAGAGACCGGCACCATTGACGAGGACATCAGGGATCCTGAACTTCGACTTGACAGTCTCTTCTAGATGGTTCACGTTATCTTCAGAAGTCGTATCCGTTGGGACCACCAAGACATCAACATGGGGGTTGGTCTTGAGCAACTCTTGTTTGGTTGCCTCGAGCTTTTCGGCACTGCGACTCGCCATGACAATTCGGGCCGCATCTGCTTTCGCAAATGCAAGGGCAATGGCCTATCCGAAGGTCATATTAATATACAGAGAGATAGCTTTAACGGGGATCAACTTACCTTGCCTATGCCTTGGCTAGCACCGGTGACAATAACAGTCTTTCCTTTCTGCGACAGCTTGGGCGATGTCGGGTTTATCGAAGGGTATTGGTCGCGGTGTACCGTTTTGGTAAATTGATGTGTCTTGACAAAGTAGTCCGCAGGCAATGGTTGAGTAGAAATCGCGGCCATTGTGTATGAATTTGGTTGGATGTATGGTATATTTGAGGTGGAGATATGGTGATTTAATGTTTTTGCAAATGTGGTTGTTTCTGGAGCTGAGATGCCTTCCTTATATCACTTTTCGTCGTCAATTTCAATCCATTGAGCCACCTCCATTCTCGCCGCGCGGGATTATGAAGTCCAAAGCATTGAGCGCCTTATTATCATGTAACACGCGTCATATCCCGGTCCTAACTGAGATTTTGTAAGACCTATGGTTTGGCGATACCTAAAAGGGTATTTGGTCTCAAAATTCAGCCTGATACGGTTAGTCGATTTTGCGGCACCAAAAGGGCAAACGGTTCAGAAATTCGGCTGGACTTGGATAAATAGGCGAAGGTGACTTGGTGGCTGATTGGCCGAGTGACGCACTACGATATAATGGGCTAGCACAGGCTGGACGTAAGAAGCTTATTCTCCGTAGTCTGCAGCTGTATATATCACGCTAATTTGCACCTTACCGGTTGTTCCTCTTTCTGCAACGACAGTTATCCATTTCAGATCCTTTCAACCATACATTCACTTTACATCTGCCGTGCATCAGTTGCAACTGTGACAAATGACGACGTCATCTCCGAAATTCTTAGTCTTTGATAGTAAGACAGGGCCGAAGAGCGAAGGTGGGGGGTTGATCTTTTGCTCATCGAAAGACGCCAATGTCCAGTGGCCGAAGTCGGTTCGAAGAGGAAGACCGAGAAAAGGTGGGTTGTGTCCGTTCGGCCATTTCGATTACTAGCAGAAGCATGGTACCCCACATCTTTTGACCATGTTGACCCGGGCACCGCCAATGACCGCTATCCTCGTCAACGAGGTTGCTTCTCGTGGTAAGTCGCGTACACGGTGACGGCTGAGCTCTGTGTCTGGATCCCTTGGAAGTTCTGTATGGAGAAACAATCTTCATGGCACGGTGGTCAATTCCGCTGTTTGGCGCTCAGAAGAGGGTCTAGATTCAGTGCCATTGTGGCTGAACTCGGCCAGTTAATGCGTGTATGACGGTCGCCAGTGGCTGCGATGGTCTCTCACCCGCGGAAGCTATTTCGATTGATGTCTCTCCCAGTCAAAGTAACCTAATTGGGTTTGGCATACAGATTCAAAAGGACATGGGCGCTCGTTGAAGGACCCGTTAGAAGAGGTCGAAAGACCTTCAAAGGAGCGCTATGGGTTTGTCGACTGTTCGGATGGGCGACGGCCACATGACCCGAATACTCGAAAGTTCGTCCGGACTCACGTCATGCACAATTATCGACGGCAGCAACAGAGAGCTGCGCACCCAAGGCCTGGACTCCAAGACATGGAAATTGAGAGTCAAGATAATGATGCAGAAACAATTGTTGAACTTGAACGTCCTCTTATTCTATCACCTGAAGGCTGGAGTCAGGACCCATTTGATAGTTTTCCGATAAAGATGCAACCGGACATGCACAACCTTCTTTACGTCTGTAAGTCCACTGCTCCCCATTTATCGGATCATTAGCTACAAATATCATATGACATCCCTGTACAGGAATTTTCTGATGCCATTGTAATAGACGTTTCTGCTGTGGCAGATCACTTGTACCCAATCGAGGCATATTGGGGATTGAATCCAACAAAAAGCTCTGGGTGCCTCTGGCTTTGACCGACCCCGCCCTACTGAGTTCGATTCTGTTCTGTAGCCATCAGTTTGGGGCAAGAATGAATGGCCAGAAGGAGCGTCCCTCCGCAATCAATCACTTGCAGCAAACGATCCGGATCCTCAATGAACGGCTTCAGGACCCTTTGCAGGAAATGAGTGATTCAACAATCGCTGCCGTGGCTGGTCTCGCCCTAACAGAAGTAGGTGCTCCCACAGTGTGATTCGAAACACACTGACGTATTTTCGGCAGCAATCAAGCGGTAACCAGGCAAACTGGCGCGTTCATATGAGGGGAACAAAGCGGATGGTGGAGATGCGAGGAGGCTTGTCGGCCTTTGAGTGTAATCCAATCTTGCATGATAAGCTTTGCCGGTAAGTGATATTGCACCGTTGCTGATCTGTCATCGTTCCTAAAGCAGTATTAGAGCGGATATCTGTGGCTCCGTCTATGGCCTTTCGAAACCCTACCTGCAGATGGAGAGCAGAAGGGTACAGCCCAGTGTCCTTCGAGGCGGCGGTGAAACAGAGAGAACTCTTGCTCCCGGGTTTCAGGCTGTCCACGATGATTATGGGTTTGACTCTGATCTTTTCGACATTCTCTCCAAGGTGCATACCGTAACACAAGACATAAACACCATCAACCCGCCAAAGTCGGAGGTCATTCCTTTGAGACTGCGCGAGAGAATATGGTCAGTTCAATACTCCCTTCTCTCCAGAGAGAATTACGACATCAGCGGATCAGGATACCAGCTTCTCAAGGCATGTCGTCTAGGCGTCTTGCTCTACGTCGGTATCATCCAGAACGATTTTTGGGTCTCATCGGTAAGTAAGCAATTACTATGGCAGCTGAAGTCTTGTCTCCAAAGGGAGAGCTTCGCCACTGATTCTACGCGCGCCCTGCGTCTGTGGCTCATATTTCTCGCGGGCTCTCTTGTCCTCGACCCCACCGAAAAATTATGGTTTGTCTGTTCTATTGTTCAAGCGGTCTCGCAGCTTTTACTATCGAATTGGTACGACGCTAAATTGCTTCTGGAGACTTTTGCTTGGGTCGGAAAAGTACAAGACAAGTCCGGCCGAGATCTATGGGATGAAGCTATGAGGATGCAAAGTATCTTACGAGAGTAATATAGCCTTATTGCCCTCATTCGGATTCCGCTTGCAGGCCTCCATAGACTGAATCTTCACACGAGCTCCTTCCATCTCATTCTTGACAGGATGGCATGGTCACGTAATTGTCGACCTGTTCACCAGAGTGGAAGCATGGGGATGAGTGAGATTGATGCTAACCACTACAACCACAGCCGCAGCCGCAGGCAGTGTGGTTTATCAACACCAAAAGGTACAGATAATCGATCAACCAGAAATCTTCATTCCATTCACTGTATCTTCTCCTTCCCATACACCTCTCTCATGTACCACCCGACCGCCCTCTCCAACCCCTCCTCCGTGCTAACTCGCGCCCGATACCCTAACCTCTCCTCGATCTTGTCAATACAAAACGTGCGATCAATTGTAGTAAGCCTGACCACCCTCGTCGTCAGTAGCGGCTCTTTCCTCCCCAACGTGAATCCCCAAATAAGCCACTCTGCCAAAAAAGCAAAAATCATCACCAGCCACAACGGAATAACCCTCACATCCTCTTTCCGAACCGGATACCCCGCCATTCTCGCAGCAATACGAGTGATCTCCCAAAACGGGTACCGTTCCTTGTTCCTTAAGAAAAAGGCCTCGCCTTCCACACGCTCGGTTTCAGGTAGAGCAGAGGGAGCGGAAGATGCCTTGACTAGAGTCTGTGCCGCTAGAAAATGCGCATATGCCACGTTCCCAACATACGTAACATCCATCAAATTCTTGCCCTCGCCCAACTGATTCCTGGCTTTTCCCGTATAGGCATTTCGGCACAGATTCGCGGTGACTAGTAAATCTCCCTCGCCGTGGATGGTCGTCGGGCGAATGGCGACGGTCAACATGCCGCCGACGCGATTCGCGTCTAGTACGAGTTTCTCGGCCAGAGCTTTGGTGTGTGCGTAGTGCTCTGGTTGTTGTGGGGAGAACAGGACGGGAAGGGATTCCGTGACATCGCGCAGAGGACTGTAGTTGTCATGTGCTAGATGTATACACAAAGGCCGCGGTGCCAGCTTGCTGCGCACATGCGACGAGATTGCGCGTCCCAATCACGTTGACTGTGTATAAGAGATGGCGGTCGCGTTGGAGTGGGTGCGGCGAAACGGTGTGGAATACGGTTTTGGGCTTGACTTTTGCAAAGACGGCTTCGACCTGGGGTTTCTGCGTGATGTCGGCACTGTGGTAGGAGACTGAAGGGTGTCGGTTGGTGTCGGTGCGCAAGTCGAGGACCGAGATCGAGGCGGACGAGTCGTGCTGGAGGAGCTCGCGGACGGTGTTGTGACCTAGGAAGCCGCAGCCGCCGACTACGAGGATTGCACCTAGGTGCGATGCCATTGTTGGGTTTTGGAAGAGGAATGTGGAGGATTGATCAATCATCTGGAACGAAATGGAAGGGAAACTAACGACGTACGTGAGAAGTAGGGGTGAGGCTGGATGTGACCTCAATACATCTCTGCTCACCAAACGCGGTTTCCAAAGTCTCCGCACCGCCTTGCAAGTGGTTGTTGCAGACGCCGATTAGCTAGCCCAATGTTACGGGTGCCATAGGCAGCAATATTCGGGGCTTGCAGTTGTTGACGATTGCTGTAGTAAGATGCGGGATCTAACGGAAATGCAAGACCAAAGTACCATCAGCCCAAATAAATTCGCCCATGCCAACGCCTAGTCAAAGATATCACTCGCAGCTCTTTCCTGCAGAGCATCCCGGAGGCGAGATGCGAAATCTCCGCTGGCATATTTGGCTCCATCTTTTTCGCCAGCAGCACCCGCCCAGTCGACGATACTTTGAACGGCCCTTTTGACATCATCTGCAAAACCTCTGCTCCCACAGAGATACACCCGCCCCCCCGCTTTCCACGTCTTGACGATGAGTTCGCGATCCTGTATCATTCGACCCGACACGTGCCGACATCCGCCAGACTTCTCACTCTCGCTGCTGAACGCATAGCGGACGTCGACCACCCCCATTTTGGCCCAGCGGTCCATCTCATCGGCATACAACCGGTCGCGGGACTGACATCTCCCCGAAAGTGTGGCAGTTCAGGTGGCTGTGGAAATCCTCCAGTTTGCCTCGACTCGCTCAGCCGCTGTCCTGGCACGATCCCAACATGCTCAGCCGTTGGTCTGGGGCAATGTAGGAATGCTTGATTGGACCGTCATATCCCAACAGGTTCCGTATGTTCCGTGGCGTATCGTGAAACTCCTCTGCCACAATGCTGTGGGATTACCCTCGTCCTTTCATGTTGTCATAATCTCAGACTCGGATATCGTTCCAGGGTGAGTGCCGAAGAGCCAGAGTCACTTCGCCCGGTCGAATATGGTCAAATCAACTCCCCACTGTCTTGCCATACTTGATGATTCTCTTGACAAGCTCATACTCCCTTACCTCACGACGCCTTCTCCTTTTCCACGCGTTTCCTCTTAGTCCACGACGCCTGCCCCATCCCTCTCACCGCACTCCTGGAGGGTAAATGCAAGAATATAATATCCTAAGCATTTCATATGAGACTCGGACGTCGTGTCGAACAGGCCAAATTCGTTCATTTTGAGAAACGGGCTAGAGCCCGACTCGTTGGATTGCCCCGACTCGTTCGATTGTCCCACCTCGGCTTTCAAATTTCCTGACACATAAGCGACGTAGTCCTTGTCAAATGTCGCAAACGTCAAGTAAATTTGATGCCTATCCTGGGACACGAGGAGGCGCCTAACTGGAAGGTTAGCATCTGAGGGTTTTTGAATGAAATATGGGCACTAACGTGAAGTTTGCAGAGGTTTGCGTGGACGAGTTATCCGGATCGCTGCTAATCCACGCAGCCATCTGGGCAGATTCTTGCATCCGGATATCCACCTTTCGGTGGAGCCGGACGCATGGTTTCACCTCCAGGATGGCCAGCACTCGGCCATCAGACGGGCGACGAAGAAGCCCGTCAACTCGGGCTTCATATCCCTTGTCCTTTTTATCTGCCAGCTTAAATGCCATCCTCTCAATATCCCAGTCGGCATTTTCGACATGGCGCATTGTGACCGCTTCTAAAAAGTAAACCAATGCCCTGTTCACAATTTGTTCGTCCTTGGTAGGAGGGTATTCGCCCCTCCTGTCTTTTGTGATCGGAGAGACAGACTCTGGTATGTCCGTCCTGGTCGTACCAAAGGGCGAACCATCGTCGAAAAAAAAGAGGGATTTGAGCTGGGCCAAGGGCGTCTTGTGAGAATCTCGTTCATTTGTTTGGCTTCGGGGTCTCCCACTTGGGGTACTGTTTAGCTCTCGTACCCGGTTGAGGAACCCTCGAGTCCTTATCGGAGATCGCATCCAAACCTTTGGTGTCATACCTGAATTCTCAGGGCCCTTATCTGCCTTCAACTGATAGTTTCGGACCAACCAAAACGCACCGTTGGCAGCAAACAGAGTGTGGAGATTGTTCTCAGGCACCTGAAAAGAATTCAGATAGACCCTCCAGTCCATCCAAGACGCAAGAAGTTGTCTGGCTCTTGTGTAGTATTCGTCCCTGAGCCAAATGCGTCGCGTTGTGTCTTCCGCGAGGATATCTGCCTTGCGTTCGATCCATATAGCCCTTAAGTGTAAAAATTGGTTATAAGTAACATTTGACCCCGACTGAAACTCGTCAAAGTCGAAAAGAAACCTTCCGACTTTCTCGGACATGGCACGCCGATTCCACTGGGCAGGGTTTCTCGGCAGGGTTTCTTTCTCGGAGGTGTTATCCTTCTGGAACGGGTCATCTGAGCGATTGTGGCCCGTTGTAGGCACTGTTGGGCCTGGTGCTGGTGCAGGCACTGCTGGACCTGGCGCTTGGGTAATGGCATCGCCGGCAGAGGCAGCCGGGGCCGCGGCAGGAGTAACGGTTCCTTCTGGTTCACTCATCTTTGTCGTTCGAGTCTGGCCGATCGTTACAACAATGTTCACGAGAATCCTCAAGACGAATGTGATCGTCAGAGCTGATGGAGAAGATGAAAGGGTTAATTCTATCCAACATGCTGTCTACAGTGTTATAAGTGTGCCGGATGCCAAGCGTTCACAGAGTGAAGACACTTCCTGTGTTCAACACAGACACCTTCGAGTTTGTAGCAGGGCCAGCAAGGCCAAAGGAGTTCTGAGTATTATTATTGCTGTTGTTTTCAACTTTAAGCCTATTGACAGAGATATGATGTAGGCTTCTAGCTGATAATCGATACTCCAGCACTGTCCCTCGATTCAGTCAATACCCTATACATATTTCCACCGCTTCTATGTCCTGGATGCTGATGCAGGCAGCCAAGGTGTCAAAGGTGAAACCTTAGCTGTGTTATGCAGCTAGAACCCCTGCCCTCTACGTGTACTTAAGGGGCCCTCCTCCTCCATAGACTGAATCTTCACGAGAGTTCCTTCCATCTCCTCTTCTCATTCTTGACCGGTGCTCTACCAATCAAATTCACGCCAAGTAGCAAATGCGTTGCCCAAACAATTTACGCCAAGCAATAAACATTCACTTTCGTCTGACCGCAGAATTTATCATACCAATCTCTTCCATCCGCAACAATGGAGAACCATTCACGCTGGCTGAGCCATCCAATCGACCGTGCCATCTCCTCACTTGCCAAAGTTGGTGGTAAGCGCGAATCCGCGACCATGGACAAAGACTCTCCCTTCAACCACGTCCTCAAAGTGTATCAGGAGACGCACCGTCTACGTGGATCCTATCTTAGCGCCAAATTTCTCGAGAGTCTTAATATCCGAGTGTTTGAGATGGATCTCGAAACTGGGAAGCCAGGAGACCCCGGACTGCAGTTCGGCACACCGTATCCAAGCCAGGAAGTCGACAAGCTCTTTGCGGAAGTATCGGACGACTTTCGAGGATTAGATCAGGGGAACGTGTTCTGCACAGGGTGTGGAATTGCAACTACCCTTCAGAACAGTTTTCATGAGATGGGGCTATTTGATTTGGGGGCTGACCCAAAGCCCATCGGTGCATACTACGCTCGAGAGTGAGTGTAGTGTCCTCCAAGTCTGACCAAATTATCCATGCTGACACACTTGTCTTCAAACAGAAAGAGCAGAAGTTCGACAGTTGAGGATCGACTCGGCTTCACCAGCTGTTCGCCCGATAAAGAACCTCACTTTCATACCAGCTTGATTTTCGAAGCATACGACGAGCGCATTCCACATCGAGGATGTATTCTGCTTGATGGAGCCGTTTCGGACGAGCAGGTGTTGCGGCGGAGTGAAGTGTACTGTGCTACTCTTTTGATCGGTGATAAGCTACGCTGGGCCAAAAAGCCTCATGACCGCCATTTTCCTGTAGGTATCTATTTTGATGGTCGATCTAATGCTAACTATGCTCGACAGGTCTTCATTTACTCCGTCTCTGGATCCCAAGGTCGTGTGATTCAAGCACATTACGAGCATCCACATTTTATCATCCGGAAAACGAAATACTTTCGGTTCGAGGAACGGTCGGCTAGTGGGTACAAAATGATGGTGCGATGGATGTTGAATAATCCAACGGGCGATATCGAGACGCCTCGCAAATCGGCCAAGGACCACACTCTCAATCTTGTCAAGGCGCTCAAGACTCGGGTCACTGGTGGTCAATGGTCATGGAAGTCGGCCAATCAGAAAGTTATGCGGGCGTCCACCTTGCATATGGTGCTTTGAATGGGAGGGGGTTATTGTTCATATTTTTACGATTGCCATGATGATAGCAGGTTGTCGAGAGCTATTGCAGACTCCGAGCAAAGCGAACAAGGGTGATTTTGACGAAAGCAACTTCTGTGAGAAGGACGTGAGGCGGCCGTCTGCCTGTCTGTAGCTAGACGAGAATCAGAAAATCGAGAGACAGTTCGCAATAGAAAACCTCTGCGAAATGTGTCGTGAGTTCCCCTTTGGCTGCCCCTTACTGCTGTCATTCCTTGATACGTCTGTAGCGCGGAAGGATCGAACGAGCAGAGGCCTTCGGCCACTCTCCTAGCTTTGCAGTGGTCCGGGTCACATAGTTGAAGGCATTCTTGACTTTGTGGCCGCTCTTCTCTCTCTTCTGCTCAAAGACTGTCACGTCGAGGTTCAGATCATCTGCTGGGAACTCCACGTCGCAAAAAGTCGTGAATGAATAGTATGGACAATTTACGGATCGGTCCGAGTCCTCCTGGTACAGACGTTCACTGTCTTCACACAAGTCCGTAGCAGGACGTTGAGCAGAGGTGTCTTGGTCCCAGGTAGAATCCTGATTATCTGGTTGATTTGATGCTCTTGTGGCAAAATGTTCTTCTTCGACGATGGTGCTGCTCGTGGCTTCAGGTACCGCACTCTTCTTGTTCAAGTCAATGAGTCCCCACTGCACAGGAAAAAGCCATGCATCCTTGTCCTCTTTCGGCTGATGGCATGCAGCGCTGATGACACGTGAATTTGTTGCTCCCCACGGAAGCGTCAATGGACTCAGTCGCCGTCCGCATACGATGAGAATGGTGAGCAAAACGACACCAACTCCCACCGCTGTTCAAGATATATAGGTCAGCCCAAGTTTCAATGAAGCTTTCGACGGAACGATGGAAACTCACACGTGATGATCGCCCAGACACTGAATCCATTGAAGGTGAGAAAGGATCTTGACAGGAGCTTCTCAGGCGGAGCTTTGTCTATCTGCTCGAGCGCTACCACGAATACGCTCTGTGACAGAGAGTAATGGAGGAAAGAAGAGGTCGTAATCAGAGGCACGCCATATCTGAATGGCATCGAGACGAAGTAGGACGAACGTTGCCAACCAACCGGCTGTGTGACTCTCAGGGGCTTGCACTCGGTATACCTCATCCACTCTCGATTTGCAAGCATTGACGATGCAATCGCATTGTACTGGATGTAAAGAACAGACACCAGGAATTGCCACACGTTGGAAAAGATGACGAACCGGTAGAAGTTCGAAGGCGTATTGCTGACACCAAGAGTAGCCCAATTGGAGAGTGTAAGGCTCGAAGCTTGCCCAAATCCCATCGTCATGAACGATGCGGCTGATCCAGTTTCCGATCGCAATTGTGATAGGGCCGAGTGGAGGCAGAAGATGCCCACCCCAATGGTGGTAAGACTACTGTCATACGAGTCAGCTGAAATCGAGACGCCTGGATGCGTATGGTATCGCGTGTACTGACGGTACCAATAACCATGTCCACCTCTTGAAAGTCGCCGCTCGGTGATATCGTTGTTTGTGTCGTGTCTGGCTGTTTTCGCCGGCAAAATGGACAGTCGCGGCTTGCTTGGAACGCAATGGTTGAGTCGACTGATCATTGTTCTTCAAGAAGGTGGCCAGCGCATCTCCAAGAGTCGACAATGGTTGATTCTCTGGGCGAGCATAGATATAGGCTGTCATAAATAAGACCCCACATTTGATGAGGTTCACTACACAGACAGCTACGACATTGTCAGTGTAGGAGCGCATAATTGACCTCGAACTCACTGATGAGGATTGGTAGAGCATATCCGAGTGCACATCCTTTGGAGTTGTCCCAATCACGTGAAAGGCAGTAGTCTACCTCGTGCCCAAACACGTTCCAGTCGACCAAACTTGCAGGCTTGGATTTAAAAGACCCAAGGTAGCGATGATCAAATGTATTGGTCGAGCCCCACAGCCACGTATTTCCGGCGTTGTGGACACCCTCATGATAACATATCAACTTCAATGGCTCTTGGTCTTGTTCCGACGTGTTGAGATGGTCTTTTGTCGAACCAGGATAACGTCGGATCTGTTACCGAAATCGTCGGCATACTTGAGCAAGCACTCGCCTTTAGAGATGTTAGTAAAGCTTGGCTCTAGAAGCGTTGAGCCCGAACGGAATCGATCACAGTCGTCTCCACATAGCTTCCAATATATATCTGAGTCGAGGCCGGAAAAAGGGCCCACGGGCCATCGTCCGAAATCATTGGTGTCGGCATTTCGGCCGTACATTTCCAAGGACTGACGTTGACTGGCTATTTTGGATGACTCGTTGAGGTTCACCGGGTAGCCGTCGAGGAACGACGGACTGACCACGAGATATGTGTATGAGTTCAATTGTCGCGTGGCGAATATGCAGGAATTATAGCTATGATAGTAAACGACGTGGCCTGGCACGACTTGTCAGATGCGAGTACTTACAGGAAATGGAGTGGCAGCGAAGTGCCGGTAAGTAGAAGCCACAGGATTGCGCGTTTCCAGCTGATGTGTCTGAGATTGGTAAAGCTGGGAACACCGATGTCGAGAAACAACTTGTTTGAATGCGCAACGTCGAGTTCCTTTCGAGTTGGCGCCACTAGTAGTTGCATGCCTAGATTCGAGGCACTAAGCAGGAGTGTAGCCAAAAGGTTAATCGCGACGTGTAAGTAAGAATTGACCCTTGAGACTTGGTCGCAATTCCCTCGAAAGATTACATCGTCGCGAAACTTGAGCGGCAGAACGACAGTAGCGACAAAATTGAACAGCAGGACCAAAAACGCCACAATTGTTGCGGCAGTCAAAACCACACTTCGCCGAGACCTCCAAACTCTGAAAGTCTTCGCGCGCTTATGGTCAGGATCGACATCGGGTATGAAAGAAGTGATGTGCGCTTTCGACGCAAACTTGGGGACATTGTGGGCAGCGAATAGGGATTGTGCCTTGTCCGGTTGCTTTGAAGAAACTCTGTGTGCTTCCGATGGTGCAAGGAAACCGGTGAGGGTTTGTCTAGCTTCTAGCGTGCTGGTCGTAGAGGTTGAGGTACCTGAAATTGACGCCAATGGTATGCCCTCGAGAGGGTTTGTAAGGTCGACGTCCTCAGTCGAGCATGATGTTCTATCGGTCATGCTGGACATGTTCGGTAGCGAAAACTGGAAAGCAACTTAACGAGGCAAACATCTAGGAGGGTGAGGATAGTGATCAGGCTGAGGGAGCTGAAAGTGAAATGCACAAAAGGTCGCGCTATCCCAAATCGAGGACTCGGGACCTTCGCCGGACGGTTTACTCTGCAGCCTGTGTTGCACTTGCTTCCACAACCTCTTCCAGGCGATCACGCCTGCCATCCTCCGTGCTCATTGGCGTTTCTGCGGACGGAGTTAGTTGACCTGTGGACTAGGTGACCAGTTGACCCAGGGATTGGGTGGTGACAAGGCTGGATTGGATGACCAAGATATAACGCCAAGACAACGCCAAGACAGAGCGGAAATATGAGGATATCTGAAAGATCGAGTGCTACCACTAAGCAGCAGATATATTTACACCTGATGTGACATAAGGCCTTGGAAATGTCTTTCACTGAAACGAATTGCCGCGGAGCTCAATTGGTGAAGAGACAGGCGTCTAGCGCTGTGATTGGCTGCGGCATTCAAGATTTGGCAACGACAAATCTCACAGCCAATCAGAGCGCCTGATTCACAATTCCTCCAGGTTCCTAGTCGAGGTGTTTTGCTGGTGTTTTGCTGGGCCAGCCCGCAGTATCCGGGTTTGACCGATGCTAACAGATTTACTGTCGGGCCAAAACAGTCTCGCCGACCCCCTATCGCATGTCAGTCAAATGTGCCGGCAAGGTAGAATTGCCCTTACCGCCGATCCTCCCAGCCGCATTTGCAGGCCGCTTTCCATGTCAATCGTTGGGCATTGCAGGTCGGATGCCAGCCAAGTCGGGTTGTCTCCTGCCTGCAGAGGTCACGGGGCATACTAGCTTCCTCGAATGATGATGTCGGTCACGACAGCTGGCCGTGAAAGTGCGACCAACTTTCATGAGATGGCTGAGACCTGTGGTCCAGGACACGGCTTTGTCTCCAGGCCTCAGACCAATGGAGCGTATGCGCCATGCGGGAAGCTTATGCTTAGAGAGGCAGTGTCCTGGCTTGCCACGCTTTTCTTGGTGGGTCTGTAGGCCTCGTAATTCAGGCTCATTGGTGCCTATGAGAGAATATGAAAATCCTGGGAGGAAATACTGCCTGGGAACCACGAAATAGCTCCTGGGGGTGAGTGCCACCAGCTTCGAACCGGTTCCCAGGAGCCATTTTGCTCCTAGGGCCCGAGTTCCAACTCCTAAGGCCTGAGTTCCGACTCCTCGGAGCGGTGCCTCAAAATGTGAGATTGTGGCTAACTATGATAACCAGGGGTAGATAGGCCATCAAGGACGAACGGGTTGTAATGTCGTTGACCAGGAAATCCCCCCAGTTTAGGCGGCCTGCTTGCTCTGGCATGGTCGCCTGGTTGGGCAGCTCGCCGCTTTTGATGTCGCTATAGGACTCTCCCATTGGCTCCATGTACAATGCTTCAAAGCCCTTGGAAGATCTGCCTCAAAGATCGTATAATCTGTCCTATCACGCAGAAGAGACGAAGCAATTCAGCTGGCTTTCAAGGGTCACCACTATACAAAATGACTGGGAGATTACAGAGATCGCCCCGCTCTTAAATCTGAGGAGGATATTGAAAGCGGCGATTTCTCGGCGACACTTCCACCCATGGGTTGAAGACATGGCACTGTACTCAGGTTCCCGTCTGGCTCGGTCGCTGAGTAAAACAAGTTACTCCAACAGGTGAGTGCATACTTATTAAGCTAGTCGTGTAACTGTCTATTATAACCTCGAATGTACGCACCTAATGATTGTTAATATGCCTCGGGATGAGAGGCTGATGCAGTTTTGGAAGATGTGGCACGATCGATGTCCGCTCATGTGCCACAGTTCCACTACCAGAAATCTCATAGCGGCGTTTCTGTGGTATTGACGAGTTGAAAGACATGACCCAAAGATTAAGAGGCCTTCTCCCGCTGAGATTGAGCATATGGGACATATGCTGCAGCTATGACCTCCCTGACCACGATACCGAAAGTCGGGCAAAACTGAGCCATCAAATCAGGGCGATATTCCAATGCCGGGCGACGCTGGTCGACCGAAGCAGCATCCGCACGCTCCGATGGTGATCAAAGTTACCGCTCAAAATACGTTGCATGCGTTGTTTGGTGAACGCGGTCTGCGCAGTGGATGGGTGGTCAGTGGAAGACAACTTCCTTGATGCATGCAGCTTCATCCGAACTCAGCTCTAGCATCACGCCTCGAAAGAAGCAAGGAACCTCTCAGCATACAGGTCAATGTCTTGGCGGTACAGACACACGGCTTGTATCGATGAAATGGCGGTGGCGCTGGGATTGATTGCGAGACTTTGTGATCCCTCATCGCGTGGGATCCCCAGCCTCTGTTGTGCAGCTGACGCGGGTACCAGATAATCGAGCTCGGCGACGTACATTGGCGACGACGTTCTCCTGTCCAGCCTGGACGGAACCGAAACCACGGACGGAGATTGTCCCAGGTGCGGTGTGCTTGCATGGTGGGCACAGCGGTGGGGCTGGCCAGCCCCCGTAGCGCAACGGGTTGTGGGATCCGGGTGGAGGGGCGGTCTCCAAGGTTCAGGGTGAGATGGTTAAACCGCCCATGGACGGGCTGTCCAGAATCGCGCTAGATTGTTTCCAATGGCTTCGACCGGTATGGGCAAAATAAGAAAGTTGTGCGGTGTGCGGTGTGCGGTGCAGCATTGTGCTGGCCTGTTCGACTCCTCGCCGCCTTTTCCCTAGGCGAATCCCGAAGATAAGGAGGCCAGGACACCTTTCTGTGCATCGCGGGGTTCCGGAGTGAGGAGTGGGATGAGCCTGCCACTGGAAAGTTGCCTGGTCGATGTGGAGGGGCCGATAATAAAATCATCATAAACGACATCACCCCGGACCATCGCCTCGACTCGGAACCATGTCGGTCCCAAATGATGAGCAGGATGAGGGTCATCGGCGGTCAAGTCTGCCGTCGCCTGTCAAGAAGGAACTCGATACCCCTCAAGGCCCGCCACGCGTGAGACCCACCACTTGGCTCCATGCCATCCATCACTATGGCTCGGATCATGGTTGCGTCGCCGGTCTCGCGGAAGTAGGCATGACGACTAGCACACGCCGGGGATCCAGGGCAGGGCGGTCTAGCGAGGTCCACGCCAATCCCAGGTCCACAGCTCCGAGAGATCAGGAGCTGCAGGAACAGGGTCAAGATTGCGGACGATCTGTCTGTCAGTCTGTCAGCAACTTTTGAGAATTCCTCTCGCCCTGGTTCCCGCGGAAAGCTACGTTTGGCGTCATGTGCCCAAGGCCTTTGCAATCTTCGGCCTGGCCATGTCCATTGGCCGGCCGCAACCCAATGAGAGAGGCCATGGGCGGCGGGAAGGGGATGAGTGGCCGCATTGTTTGTTGTTCGGCCTCGTGCGTCACGACCGGCTTTCTTCGTGGGTACGGACCGACGCTGGCTTCGGTGGCTGGGTCATCTCGCCCGGCCCAGCAAGAAAAGGGCGGCCAGTTACAACAGTAGTAGTCGTGGTCGTGGTCGTGGTCGTGCCGCGGTCGCCGTCTCTTCACCTCTGGCCTCGCCGGTCCATACAGAATATTGGTGGCCAAGCCCACACATGCCCCTCTGCAACGACACCAGTTTATTAGGGGGGCGTAGAAATCGGAGGTGGATTCTAAACTGCCCGTCTGCCCTCGGCATCGACACACGCAACAAAATTCGGAAGGTTCGGCTGGTGGTGTAGAGGTGGCACTCGAGAAGTGCGCTAGGCCCTCCTCACTGAATACCGTAATTTTCAGGGGCTGCGTGGGAGGATGGCCTGTATCTGAGCGCTTTCTGGCTTCTGCCCCTCCTTACCTTTTTTTTCCATTGCGACACACACCTCTTTGCGGTGCTCCATCCCAGCGTTCCGGTGTGCCCATCTCAGGGTTGTGTAAAGCGTGGTCGACGACGACATCGGTGTCCTCCCTGACGACGGCGGTTTGCAGCAGCAGCCTCAAGCGATTCACAAGCCTGCGTCCAGCCACGTGATCGACTCGCCGACACCAAGGATTTGGACTTAGCTCTATCGACACAACAGAACTGCCACCCCTTGTGTCCTGTTTTCCTGCGGCATGAACACGGCACCTCCGACCTCCTTGCACCATCTCATTCCTGAGCAAAAGGCTTGCGCCTGGTAGGAGGGCTTCTCCCCTCTTTTTGCGATCCCCGAGCCTGCGCTCTCGCGCCCATGGCTCAGCCCGACATGGTGACCGGTCCGCAGACGGCCATCTCGAGTGCGACGCCGAAGAAGGCCGCGTCGGCGCCGGAGAAGAAGTACAAATGCCAGTACTGTAACCGTGCCTTCAGCCGGAGCGAGCATCGGAGTCGACACGAACGATCGCGTAAGTGATTTTTTTTGGGTTGTTGCGACGTGGGGCTGGTTGCCAGACCCCGCCATCCACTCCCATCACCACCACCATCATCCTCATCCTCCCCCTGAGAAACACGGCGGGCCCGGCTGACTCGGGTCCTCACAGACACCAAAGAGCGGCCGTTCAAGTGCCAAAAATGTCGCAGCACCTTCGTTCGCCGGGACCTCCTCCTGCGCCACGATCGCACCGTGCATGCCAAAGACGGTGGCACTCCACTTCAGGCTGAGGGCCGGAAGAGAAGCGGGACAAAGACGTCGCCCTCAACGGCCGCCGCCCCGTCCAAGCCATCGATCAACATCGATCCCGGCACGTTGGAGCAGATAGAGGCAAGCAGCGATGGTATGCTCGACCTTGAAACTGCCGCCATGTTGATGACAGACTTCCAACACAAGGCGGCTGCAGCAGCGAACGGCCATCTCCAGAATGGTGAAGGATCCATCCCAGGCTATTCCCCAGACCGCAGCTCGCTCCTCGAATCGTCCGAGTATCTCTCCGGCGCGGCCAGCCTGCCACACATGCCCTGGGATACCTTCATGTCGCAAGCCCCTTCAGAGCCCAAAGCACACTCGATGACATCGAGCATGTCTTCTCAAGATAACCTGTCACAGCCGCCGTACGTACACATGGGATCGATACAACCGCATCAATCACAGCTGCCGCCCATCATGGAGCGTCACGGTTCCATGACCACGTCGCTGCCGCCGGCCTTTCCGTCTCTGGCGGACACGTTTCCGGTGTCGGGCAGTGCCACCCCGAATGCGTTGTCCCCGTTTCCCTCGATGACCGGACCGGTGTCGCCGGTGAACTATCGAAAGTCTCCCGGCCCCAGCCAACCCCTGTCTCTGCCCAAAGCGCCACAGTTGACGACGGATGAGGAGAGGGCCATGATTGCTGACCAGTTAGGCGACGAGATCACTCTGCCGGCGCTCCCGTCGGTCAATCTCTATCTGTCGACATATTTCAATCTCTTCCATCACCATTTACCCTTTTTGCATCCCGTCACCTTCCAGCCCGTCAGCACGGAACCGGCTCTCCTCCTCGCGGTGTTGTCGATCGGGGCGCTCTACAACTTTGATCAAGAACAGGCTTATCTGCTCCATCATGGGTCGAAGAAGCTTGTCAACCAATTCCTCCAGAATAAGGATAATTTCGACTCGCGGAAATGCCCGCTCTGGACCATGCAAAGCACCCTGCTGAATATGCTGTTTGAAAGCTGGAGTGGTGGCGCTCAGGGTCTGGAGTGGGCGTGCTCTATCAAGAGCCTGCTGGCCAACGTACGCTGTCTTTCCTCCTCCCCGCCTTCCGAGAGACCCGCTAACGGTCAGGCCTAGATGGTTGCTGGTAATAAATATGAGCTGAAGTTGCGCACCGAGGCGCGTGGGCCCACGCCGCCCACACACGATGAGTGGGTGGGTGAAGAGGGCTGTCGCCGAACTTACTACGCCGTCTACATCTTTTTTGGAATGCTGACCATGACGTACAACCACACGCCGGCCATCAGCTTCAACGAGTTTGACTCCTTACCCCTGCCGTCGTCGGAATCGTTGTGGAACAGCGAGCCGACGGACGAGGATTCGTGGCACGACATTTTCGCCGCGTCTCCCACCATCACGGTGCGCGAAGCTCACGACAGCTTGTTTCAGGGCGATCCGGCTCGATACAGTGCCTATGCGACGCGGGTCATGATCAACGCCCTCTTCCTGGAAGTGTGGAATCTCCGACGCAGCTTCGAATCGCTGCAGGACGTCGTCCTGGAATGGAAAATTCGCATTGCCCTGGAGACCTGGCAGCGGTCCCTGGACCTGTGCGAACCCGAGACCATCGTCGTCCCGCTGAGCACGCCACACAAAGGTCACCCGCTGATTTTCAACTCGATGGCCGTCTATCGAAACACCCGAGCGTTCTTGGAAGTCGACCTGAAGGCCGTCCAGGAAGCCTTGCGATATCACAATTCCTACGAGATTGCCGCGGCCATGACCCTGTCTCGAGATAGTGTCAAGCGGTCCAAGGAAATGATCAAAGTGGTCGAACAGTGCTACGAATGCATGGAGATTGTGGCCATGCAGGGCATCAATTGGGTCACCAAAACGTCGGCGACCAATTGGAGCGTCGACCATCCTCTCTGTGGCCTGGACCTCATTACCATCCTGAGTCTATGGCTCTACCGTATCGAGCATGATGACCAAGAGGCCACTGAAGAAGAACTGGCCATGTACATGAAAGTGCGCGGGTTATTCGATGACGACGCGGTCGACTCGAATGGATCCCGGCTGAGCTCTACCGTCGCCCGAGTATGGGGCACCATGTTGGATGGCGTCGTGGTCTGGGGGTAAGTGCTGCCACTCCTGCTGCCACTCCTGCTCCCACTCCTGCTACTCCCCGTCGAAAATGCTGACAACCTCGCCAGGATCTGCAAAACCATGGGTGAATCATTCAAACTCCATGCACAAGCGCTGGTGGGTTATGTCGATGAGATCGGCGTGGATCCAGTTACAGGCATGCCCACAGTTTCCGACCAGGGATTGATCGGAATGGAGGCGACGTACTAAATTTGAGTTGTGTTCAGACTCCACTCTATTCGTGCTTGACATTTGGCTTTTGGCTTTCCTTTGGCTCGGCATCTCGGGGTGGGGGAAGAAGAACCTGACGTTCGATGCCGCTCGGCAGAGGAGAGAGCCATTCGTGTGGAGGCATCATCTTGCACAGATCCATTCATTCCCCACAAGGGACCTCCATTTCTCCATGGAGAAGCTCAGTTTACGGCGGGTGGAAGGTGCTGTGCTCTGCTTTCTCTGAGGCCGTGCCTCGCCCTCTCCATACGACACCTTATCGCTAATCTTCGACTTGATACCTTGTGCGCTTACAAGATGTTGGACTTCACGATCTGCTGCTTGGATAAAGTACGAGCATGGCCAGGAGGGATCTGGCAACGATTTTCATGGTTGAACGGCCTGTGGTCACCTGTATAATAGAACAGCATATGCACAGCCGATCTAGCAAGGATTGAACTAATGAGTTATATCCCATTTATCCTTTTCCCGTTGGAGCCGACCTCCTGTCAGCCTGAGGAGATGGTTGTGAAATCATGGTCTGGCAGACCAGGCGGAGAGAAGAGATGTTCTAGCACAGGCGCGGCATCCCTGCTTGGTCCTTGTCAGACATTTGAGCCAGGACAGCATTGCGCTTCTCTGCCATCTCCCCGCTGACCGTTTTGCCACCAGAGAGCAGTGACTTGTCAAGACCTTCATGCGACATGAACGTCCCATGCCTTACCGCCTTCCACAGCAAGTACAGGTAGCTCAAATTCCCCTAATTGACTCCGTGCTGGATTGTCCGCCAAAATATAAATCGCACTATATGGTGTAGGTCAGTGCCGCGGCTTTGATGTTCCTTACAAGAATACTCTGATCACAACGTTCGTGAGGATAATATTGCATAAACAAAGACGAAGGTGAACATGAGAGAAGGGCCGCAGGGTGGAATTGATGGAGGTTCTAGGGGTCGGCTGCACGGAGGCCAATGGCGTGGACAATGAAGGGCACATTTCGAAGGATTGTAATGTAAACTCTTGAGGCAAAACAACCTAGGTAGTAATGGATATGATAACTTGCATTCTGCGCCAAAGGTTGAGAATTACGCAAGCCGCCAAGCAATGTATCATTAGACAGTGCTCCTGGTTAGCGTCACCATCGGGGCATACTTGGCATCAATTAGATAGCCATGCTTGTAAGGTCCAAGGATCCAACTTCTAGGTCTTTAATTCCAAGGTCAACTGCTAGTTTCACAACCCAGCGCCAACTGTCGCGGTCCTCAGCATATATAGAACTTGATCGTGCAACGCTCGTCGCATCCGGCTGCTTCAATACCTACCTCGACCGCGTCGAGCGACGTTTCATGTGCAAGGCACAGCCCGGCGCATGCATTAGAAGACGTGTCTCGTTGTCAGAGTGTGCAAAGGGCAGATTCGGGTATGGCACCTTCGCCCACCATACGTCGTCTCTTGCGTGAGACTGCAGAATTGTCATCGGCCTCGTCCAATCCAAACCCGGCGTTCCACGCGGCACCTGTCTCGGATGCGGATCTCCATGAATGGCATTTCACCTTAGTAGGACCGCCGCCCCCTTCGCCGTACGCCGGTGGCCTCTATCATGGACGCATCACCTTACCCGCGAGTTATCCTCTGAAGCCGCCGAACTTCCGTTTCCTGACACCTTCTGGCCGCTTCGAGGTGAACAGAGAGATCTGCCTGAGTATATCGGGATTTCACGAGGAGACATGGATGCCTGCCTGGGGTGTGAGGACCGCTCTGACCGCTCTGAGGAGTTTCATGGCCGAGCAAGGCACGGCAGGACAAGTCGGAGGGTTAGAGGCCAGCGCAGAAGTGAGAAAAAGGTTGGCCAGGGAAAGCAGGGGCTGGAAATGTGAGGCATGCAAGAAAACGAATGAGTTGATTATGCGTGAATGGTGGGATACCTGTCGGAGCGCCGGAGTGAAGGTGTACGAGGATATGGGACTGGAAGGCCTCCCTGAAGGGATGATGCTCGAGGCGAGAGCTCCGAGTTCCCAGACGCTGCAAGACGATGAGAAGAAAAAGGCGCAGCAGGATGAACCCATATTGGAGCAGCCGCCGACTTCTGAGCGGCCCTCTTCGTCTGCGCCATCGGGTCTGCCACGACATAATGCGGACGATCCGAACATATGGAGCGCTTCTAAGGTGCTCTCCCCACCTTCACCACCCATTCCTCGGGTCTCCAGTCCCTCTGCGGAGGCGGTCCAGGCTTCTGCAGAAGCGGTACTCACTTCGCTGGACGAACTGCATACTCTCCCCAACGGCCAGGCCGCACGGGTGACACAGCCAATGATGGCATCGGTGCACACTCCTCATCTCGGTGGTACGGCACTGCAGCAACGGCGGCGGCGGCAAGAGTCTATTCCAACCATTACGATCGACCGCGCCATCACGGGCGTCTTTCTGGCGCTATGTTTTATGGTGTTGAAGAAGATCTTTTACCCCGCCGGCTCCCCGGGTACGATAGATGATTTCTACCTGCAGCGCGAGTGAGTGGGCAATCTTGACCGGTATGAAACGCTAGGGGCGGCGAAGAACCAGAAGGCATTGATATTCCACGGCGATTCATCCATTTGAGAGTTGGATTTTAACCGTTGACGGTAACATGTTCCCAGGCCGATCATAACTCCTCTGTTGATCAGACGAATGGAGTTGGCAAGCGAGCAAATCTCGCAGTCCAGCAGCACGAGAAGGGGGCCACCATCCTATGGGATCTTATTCCATGATAGACTAGTTTTATAATTCACCTCCGATCCTCTCTGAGGTGCTGGTCAGGAAGGATGAGCTGGATTACGATCGAGATCATGAAGGGATGAATATGAAATGCAATTTTGAATTTTCTCTCGACCGACACTTGACTCACCATGAAAAACCATGCACCAACTATCGATAGCCTCTAGCCCAACACATCCCTCCCCCCACAGCAGAGTGCATACTCCATACTACGTCCACCTCAGCTCAAGTCTCCAGGAAGGCGCTCCCCCGACTTCCGGTTCGTCCGTGCCGTACCGTGGACAAGATAGGACAGGTTAGTCAAGAAGAGTGCGAAACGGAAAGTGAAAGGAACAGAATATTCTTATCACTCTAGTACTGCTGGCTGACTCGTCAGTGTATGTTGGGCCGGTTTAATCATACATGAAATCAGTCCCAACTCCTCCATGTCCGACTTTGGTTACGATCCTCCCAAGCCTGATCCGTGTCCTCATCGCTGCTGACCTCAAAAGAATCCACCTCGGCACCATCCTCAGCGGCGTCAAAATCTCTCCTCTGTCGGGCCCGTCCAAAACGGGCGGGAGGATGCCCGTGGCCGCGGAGGGTCTGCATCGACATGGCGTATCGACTGTCCTCGTCGGCATGGACATTGTGGTCGTACAGTCCACTCCCGGGGCCGCCCACCCCGCGGATTCTCACGCCGTCACTCGGCGGCTGCTGGGCAATGCGCTCTGCCTTGCGTCTTGCCGCTTCCTCGGACGCCAGGACCCATTCCGGTGAGACTTCCCACCGCCAGCCGTCTCCGGTCGTGTTGCAGACGGGAAGAAACCATAAGAACGGCTTGGGCCCGAAGACGTGGGAGAGATTTCTTCGCCAGCCCAGGTCGAATGCGTTCGGCAGTTTCTCCGACTCTTTATCGTCCAGATACTCCTCATACCGGTCCCTTTCTCTCTGCTCTTCGACGGATGCATAGGTTCTTCGCAATGCCCGCTGTGCTGGAGTATCGGTGTCGTCAGGCGGATGTCGTGGAAGTGGCGCCGCTTCTCCCGTGCGCACGCTCGGCACAGGAGATGCGTGCTCCTCACCTTCTTCAAACCGCGACGCCCCCGGCACCGCGTTGGCATGAAACTCAAGAATCTGCTCCCCCGCTCGCTGCAGAGTGGCCGCCACCCCTTCGGCAGTGGTGGCATGATGATGTTGCTGACCTTGTCGGTTTCGCTCGACTCTGCTGCGCACTCCGCTGAGGTATCTGGTTTTTTCCAACCGTTCAATCGTCGTCTGACCACGGGCGCAGAGGTACAGGTGCCAGGACGTAAATCCCGTCAATACCAGTCCAATGATGCCGGCAATGACCGACAGGAGGATCACGTTCACCGGGGCAAATTCCTCCAGGTATTGACTTTCTTCAAACAGGTTCTTCCACATCCACCACGTGGCGCTGCCAAAGCATATCCAGCAGAAGAGGGAGGTGTAGATGAGAAAGAGGACGAACGGCTTGTAGTTGTGAAAGCCGAGACAGGTCGCCAGCCAAGGGCAGTGGTGGTCCATCTTCAGCACACAGCGCTTACACGTTGAGCAGTGGTGGGTCCGATCGGGTTTCGGAGTGTGGCACTTTTTACAGAATCTTGCCGCGCCAGTCGACGAGACCGTAATGGTTGGTATATCACGGTCATCGACGGTAGGCTCGGTCGTTGGCAGAACCGAGTAACTGCCTTGCGTCTTTGACCGTGGGCCCTTCAACGGCGAACCCGGATCCGTGAAGACGGCCACGGTGTAGCATGAATTGAGGAGGATGTAGAGGCCGGCGCCCACGACCGATGTCGCTGTCAGCAGCACCGGGGCTGGTGTCGAGCCGGTCCTTCCCTGGCCGATCGATACTTCAACCCAGACCGCCCACGTCGTCACACTGTACACGAAAGCAAGGGGGAAGTATGTGGCGATGGCGCAGCACGCGCGCTCGCATTTTCTTGCACACGACTTTATCCGCCGTTTCGACGGAGTAGGTGGGGGTGAGGACGACGGTGACAAAAACGCGGTGGCCGCCGTGGTCGACATGTTGAGAAGAACTCGGGAGGTCGGGTCCAGTGGTGTCGAGACAATGTCATCTCGGAGACTGGGTCATGGTGAACCGATGAAGCGGGACAATTCTCGACATACCGGACCTTAAGTGTGAATGTTGGAAGTCGGTCACAACGGGAGTCTCAATAATCAGGCGCCATGAATCGAAGGAGTTCAGCAGGCGTTTCAGAGACACGCATTTCGACGTCAGCGAGGATGTGCTAAAAGCGGCAAGTCCTGGTTGTTATCGGAGATCGCAGGCGCCGATCCGGAGGACGCCAGCAGTCGAAAAAATCTTGGAGGGTTGTGATCATGGATGAGCTATGGCTTTAAAGCGAGCAGTTGCTCATGAGAACCGTGCCCTCTCTCTGCGTCCTTCCTCTCCCCCTCGAGTCGAACAGAGATCCTCTACGCTAACTGCCAGCATTCGTCTTCTCTTGGTTCTGCTGCTCTACAGGCTCTCTGACCATGACATCCATGCGGAGGTCCTCTTTGGCTCGTCTCAAGTAGATGTTCTTCTTGAGCTCAAATCCCAGCTTTCCATAAATGATGACGTTGATGTCGTGAGAGCTCTCGAGATAACAGGCTCGTCCTTCTGCGTCAGCCTGTTCCCGTCAGTGGCATCCATGAGCGAAGTGGCCGGTAGACCCACCATGTTCGTGACATGTTCAATCAGCTTCCGGGCATGGCCTTTGCCCCGGGCCTCAGGCTTGGTGCCAATGTAGTTGAGGTACCAAGACTCGTTGTCTCGCGGTCCGAGGATCTCCTCCTTGGTATGGTGCAGCAAGGGCAAGAACTCGTCAAAAAAGCGCTCCTTGCCTTCCCGGGACAGCTTGAAGTTCAAGCGCCACATACCACTGCGAACGATGGTCAGCCAGTCATCGATGTTCTTGCCCGGCGGCAACCACAGAGCTACACAGTCGTAGTTGTCGCCGATGGTCAAGGCCAGCCCCTGCAGGCAGTGTGCATAGGTGACATATTCGATGGCTTGCTGATGCAATTCAAACCGCTCCTGCTCCGACAGATGCATGCGGTCGGGGGTGTCTATCGGATAGCGCACCACGGAATCATGGCGAAAGGCTTCCGCAAGGCACGACGCGGCCGCCTTGTATTCATGTGGCGCGATCAGTCGGATCTCGGGACTGCCACGACAGCTGCCACTCTTCTCTCCGGTCGAGCTTCGTTTTTCGTGCACGAGAGTGGCATCCAATACTGGCACGGCAGCGCTTGAAAGAGCCATGGTTTGGTCAGCAGGCTACACTCTGCCCTGCCTCTGTTGGGGTTTTAGCCGTGGGGCCAACAATGTCTGACTGACCTACATGAAGATGTCTGTCTGAGATCAACCTCGATCAATTGGTCTCGTCAGATCTCCAGTGTGAACTGAAGAAAGCTGGGCTCTCGAGACGGTGACGACTCGAGATGGGAATCGCAAACAAGTACGAGATGCGCGTAAGTCAACCGACATCAGCGGGATAAAGCTGGCTATCGGCAGGAGGAAGCGAAATAGTTGGCTCAGTCGTACCGGGACGCTGGTCACACAAGCTCTTCCAATGCCGTACACTGGGTCTGCTCAGGATGAATGCCGCGGCGGAGACGAGATGCGACGCAAGTAGCAGCTCAGTCTGGCCGGGAGCACTCTGGATACTGTTGCACACTGCCTTCTGGGAGCAACCCTGTGGAGAAAGAATGTCAAGCAAGGCGGAGAAAGAGGCTTTATCAACACGGGCGAGGGCCGCTTGGGCCACGGCGGTATTGAATACCAAGGACAACAAATCGAAGCGTTGAAGCAATCGGATTGAGAGGGGAAACTAATATTCCCCACGCTATGATGTCGGTGTGCAGTATCATGGTTGGCCGATGCAAAACTTCGCTTGAACTTGCCTTGAACGGCTAGAACATTAATATCCAATCTGGCTTCGAGTTCCTGTGTCAGATGGCATATCTCCTCCGATAGCTTGTTGGATTTTCTCGATATCACCCAGGCACGTCCGGCAACGCTGATGTCCTTCACACCGGCCAAGTGGATCAACCCGCGCCCTGGATGGTGGCAGTCTCAAGAAGTAGACTCTGACGATGCTCATGGCGGCACAAGAGTGGAACAATTCTATTGGCTGCTGTCGTCTTCATTTCACTTTTGCAGGGCCAGGTGCAAATTCTGGTGCAGAGATCCATTTGCTCAGCGAACGGTCTGCATTACCTATTTGAGAATTTTCACCGCTCCTCCCGCCGTGGTGGTCGTATTTGCAGAAAAGACAGCCCAGGCCATGTTCGCATGCTCGCATTATCCTTGTCAAACTCTTGTCGTTGTTCACCCGCAACACATCGACTATTCTGGAGGTCAGAAATAGTCTCGGACGCCGTTCTCCATCCTTGAGCATATACCTTGGGCCAAATAATAGCACGCGACGATTCCTCTGACTTCTGATGTCTTTGAATTCGACGACGATGGATTGCTGTCAAATGGAGAATACCGCTGACAGCCTCAGTATGATCTGCTTGTCGTGCACTCAAATCTGACCGTTGTGTCATCAATCATCTTTGTGTTCCAGAAGGGCCCAGGTGTAGTCGTCGATGGTCTCATAAATTATTCCGACCGACACCAGTTCCATAGCAGCTTCGTGCACTTGGTCAAAGGTTGCTCCCATTTGCGACATCAGCATGTTCGCATGAAGACCATCTTTAATGGGCGAGTCTTGCATAGCCTTTTCGAGACGCCTTGCCAATGGAGAAACCCTGGCCAGGTGGCTGCCGGCCCCCCCGGAATAGTTTTGCTGACCCCCGTTGATTCCATTCGTAGCATTGTCTTTCTGCCCATTTGCTGGCACGTTCGGCGGCGGGCCTCGCGTAAACAACAGATGGACAGCGGTCGCTTCGAGAAGATGGTAGTTGATCTCGTTGTAGTCAGTGATCGGTCGGATGACATGTGCGCCGACGTGGCGTTTGTTATTAAAGGCTTTCAGTCGTCCCCAGACACGGCAGTAGCCGTCTTCGACCAGACGCGACTTATTGCCGTCGACGTCCATGTCGTCTTGATTGGCATCGCTGTCAATCCACTGTTTGACCTCGACAAGTCCCGTGCCGTCATCGATCTTGTAAGTCACATTCGTCGGCTGTGTGCTAATGCTCCGTATCTGTCCGACAAAGGTGATCTAACCGAGGTGTCAGCCGGGTCCAATCTTGATGAACACCCGCCGTCATACGAACCTGGCTGATGGCCTCTTGGTCTACTCGAAAATCTGCATCCGGATGGGGCTGTTGGGCGTCGAGGATTTGCTTGATCGTGACAGGTCTGACCGTGTCTTTGGCATAGCCTCCCTATTATGGTCGGTCAGTCGAACACAGAACTGTTGCCGGGTCGAAACGGCGTACTCTGCCCGCCGCGGGACTGCTTTGCGGCTCACCGGCCACAAATCCCCCCCCATCAGCGGCGCCTTGCGCTCCGTACGCGGTGCTATATTGATTGCCGTATCCGTAGTCTGCAAATGTCAGCGACGCTGAGTAAGACGACAACTTTGCCTACCCATCTTGTCCCGAAGGTGGAACGGACGAGTCTACACAAGATGTGAGTGGCGTGTAATGTCCATCTGGGGAACGCGTCGACGCGACTTTTGGTGATGGGTGCGGGGTGCACGCCAAGAAAGCGGTGGGCGCAGGCAAATGAAGATCTCTGTCCGAAATTTTGGCACGCTCACCCACGATCACAGCCGACATAGACTCGCCCCTGCAGAGTGCAAGGCTAGTTTCCACAGAGATGGGACACATGTGGTAGTATTCCAACGACTGAGGCTAGGTCTCAACGGCAGATCTACTGGACCCATGGCGCCACGCGGACTTTCCCCCGCTCGTTCGGAAACCGAATTCGACATTGGGTCTTCGTTATTGGCAGACCATGGTGATGCCTCGGACAGATTCCTCGAAAACAAGAGGGGGGATGCACGGAATCATCGTGGTCAAGTCCCCCCCGGCGGCGACGACGACTTGGATTTTATGGCAGAAGAATCCGGCCTCGACGACGAAGCGATCATTGCCGAGCAGTTGGCGGCCTCGAATCGAAAAGCTGCCCACCTCAAGGGTCGCACGGTGAAAAAGGGCGGCGGGTTTCAGGCCATGGGCCTCAATGCCAATCTCTTAAAGGCCGTCACACGCAAGGGATTTTCGGTGCCGACACCAATTCAGCGCAAAGCCATCCCGCTGGTGTTGAAAGATCACGATGTTGTGGGCATGGCCCGGACTGGGTCCGGTAAAACGGCTGCTTTCGTCATTCCGATGATTGAGAAGCTCAAAGTACACAGTACCAAAGTGGGAGGGAGGGCGTTGATCCTCTCGCCCTCGCGAGAGTTGGCGTTGCAAACGTTACACGTGGTCAAGGAGCTTGGCCGGGGCACCGATTTGAGATGCATCCTTCTGGTGGGTGGGGACAGCCTCGAGGAGCAATTTTCCTCGATGGCGAGCAATCCGGACATCATCATTGCCACGCCTGGCCGTTTTCTGCACTTGAAAGTGGAGATGAATTTGGACCTGTCCAGCATCAAGTACGTCGTCTTTGATGAGGCCGATCGACTGTTCGAGATGGGCTTCGCCGCCCAATTAACCGAGATTCTTCATGCGCTGCCCCCCTCTCGGCAGACGCTGCTATTTTCCGCCACGCTTCCAAAATCCCTGGTTGAGTTTGCTCGGGCGGGCCTGCAGGACCCCGTCCTCGTCCGGCTGGATGCAGACAACAAGATCTCGCCCGATCTTCAAAGCGCCTTCTTTTCCGTCAAGTCGTCAGAAAAGGAAGGCGCTCTTCTCTCCATCATTCAAGACGTGATTCGCGTACCGACAAGCTCTCAGCTGATATCCTCATCGGGCCCAACACCAAGCAAGAAAAGAAAGCGACCGGACGTGGAAGAACCGACGAAGACGGCCCCGAATCCATATTCCACCATTGTCTTCGTGGCCACGAAGCATCATGTCGAATACATCGGCCACCTCCTCGGACTGGCCGGGTACGCGGTGTCGTACGTCTACGGTTCCCTCGACCAGGCGGCCCGGAAGATGCAGGTGCAGGCCTTTCGATCGGGCCAGACGAACATTCTCGTGGTGACAGACGTGGCGGCCAGAGGAATCGATATTCCGGTGCTGGCCAATGTGATCAACTATGACTTCCCATCTCAGGCCAAAATCTACGTGCACCGGGTGGGGCGTACGGCGCGAGCAGGGCAAAAAGGCTGGAGCTACAGCATCCTCCGTGATACCGACGCACCGTATCTGCTGGACTTGCAACTGTTTCTCGGTCGCAAATTGACCGTCGGCCGCGTCACGGCCACGGTCGGGGTCAATTTCGCCCAAGAAGTCGTGGTGGGCGGCCTTCGTCGTGACAGCCTGCAGACCAGCTGCGAGTGGGTCACAAAAACATTGGAAAGCGACGCAGACGCCGCCGGCCTCCGCTCGGTGACTCTCAAGGGCGAGAAACTCTACCAGCGGACCCGGAACTCTGCGTCCGCCGAGAGTGCCAAACGGGCAAAGAGTCTCGTTGCTTCGCATGCATGGACCGAGCTGCATCCTTTGTTCGGTGACCAGTCTGACGACCTCGAGGTCGAGCGGGAGAAAATGCTCGCTCGCGTCGGTGGTTTCCGTCCGCAGGAGTCAATATTTGAGATTGGGGCTCGTCGCGGCGGTCGCCGGGCTAACGAAGACGCTGTGGATGCAATGCGAAAGATCCGCTCGGGGTTTGAGTCGAGAAGACAAAAGGCCTTATCAAGCAAACCACCACACGCGGCTGGTCTTGACGCAGGTCAGGAGCCACCATCGACGCTTCTACACGCCGAAGATGATCAGGCCGATGTGGAAGCCGAGGGGGATGATGCGGCCATGTCGACCGAGACCTCAGACTCGGAACTCGATATTTCCTTTTCAGGATCCAGCCACTCCAAGCACGCCCTCCGCGAACAGGAGGATGCCGCCGAGGCTTTTCGAGACCGAGAGCATTTCATGTCGTATACCCCGGCCCACCACAGCCTGTCGGAGGACAAGGCCTACGGCGTCCATTCCGGTTCCAATTCGAATTTTGCAGAAGCCGCACGCGGCGCCACCATGGATCTGGGGATGGACGAAGCCGCCAAAGGGTTTGGCGAAGCCAGAGGGGTGATGAGATGGGACAAGAGGCACAAGAAATACGTCGCGCGGCAGAATGACGACGACGGATCCAAAGGCCGCCGGCTGGTTCGCGGCGAGTCAGGCGTCAAGATTGCGGCCAGTTTTCGCAGTGGCCGATACGACGCCTGGCGGAAGGCCAACAGAATCGGCCGTGTGTCCCAGGTGGGAGAAACTGAGAACCAAAGCGTGCCGGCCACCTCGGGGGAAAGGCGGTTTCAGCACAAGGGCATGAAAGCACCCAAGCAGGCCGACAAGTACCGGGAGGACTATGAAAAGAAGAAGAAACAGGTTGCGACCGCGAAAGAGCGAGAACGGGCCAACGAGGGGAAGAGGGAGATTCGATCTGTATCCGACATGGTGAAACAGCGACGGCTCAAAGCTAAGCGGCGCGAGAAGAATGCTCGACCCAGCAAAAAGCTACGCAGATAGACGCAGACTGTCCTCGCCATTCTGCTGGTTGTGCGGTCATCGTCGTCGTGACGATCAGCACCCAAAGACGTTGGGCCCAGCAAAGCTGCGCAGAGAGACGTCATCTGGTCGAGGCAAAGCAGATGTCCCCATTAGGAAGTTGCCGCTCCCCAACCGACCAAGGCTTGCACAATGTACTGGCCCCACCGCAATATCAGTGGATTCCTAGTCCAAGGTATCGCCAGGACACGATCGCCGCAATCGATCAAGTTTGATCTCATGACTCCGGCTCATCGTTGACGCAGACCGATCCGCCATCAAGAGTGGCCGCGAAACCTTTAATGACGACAAGGGTGGCTGGGTAACGCCAATTAAAGAGAACCCGCTCGGATATAGCGGGTGGCGGGTGTATGAAGGACCCTATGGAAACCTGGGAAATCGGCAAATTTTCTTTCGCTGACGGGGGCATCGGGTCCCCTCGTAATCACCGGCCTGCCAGATCCAGCTCGCAGCGAGCGAGGATTGATTCCTCACCGGCCTGTCTCTTTCTCTCCCGTCAGTGTGCTCAGCTGCCCATCTCAGGTGCCCTGCCACTCCGAGCTTGCACCTTGCGGCCACAATCCCGCTAGGATACCCGCCCGTTGCCGAGTGCACAACTCTCTTCTTTTCAGACTAATCATTAACATTGCTGTTTCTTCATCCCTCTCTTCCCACCGCCCTTGCCGTCTCAAATTCCCGTCCGTCCTCTGGCTATCCCCACGCGACCTCTTCTGGCATAGTCAAACGAGTCGGCCGCCAGGCCATTAAACGTAGGCAAATAAGATTACCTCTCTGCCATTCGCTGAGTCTTGACCTTCTAACCCCATATAGGAGTCGTCCTCGCCCATCCCAACAGCTGGAACTGACAGCTTGGGCCACCGCTCCTCTTTATCTGTTATGGCAGACGACCTTCGCGCTCTCGAACCCTTTCCTCTCTTCATCGACTCAGCGCCCCCCGAGTCGGCCAACTACTTCTCCTCCAAGATGGGCTCTCTTCATCTCCTCACCCACACCAGCCCATCGCAGCTTCACAAACCAGGGATCTCGATGCCGACCAAGCTGACCAACTATCTGCGGTTACGGTACTACCAATACGAAGTCACCTTTGGCCTGTACGTCATGACCTCGGCGGAGAAGTTGGTGCTCAACACGATCGTGCTGGCCATCTTTGGCGCCCTTCTCTACGCGCTCTATTGGGGTCTGGAGCCGTTCGTGGCCCACAGTCTGTGTCGCCTCATATACTACATCACGGGCTCCTACCCCATTGCCGAAGAGCGATGTGCGCCCTGACGACGACCACTCCGGCCCGGGTCGATCACGGCGGGCCGGCGGGATGAATTCGGTCATTGATGGACAATCGACATGTCAAACGCGGCCTTCCAAGAGCGTGGATAAACGTATATCAACACTCGCTGGGGCATATTTGAACCATCAGAGAACGAGACCGGGATTGAGGCACCGCGTTCGTCGTTGGGAGCGATCGCATGTCGAGGTTCGACATCAACTCTGCCACCGTCTGTAAGAGGGGAGACCATTTCACTTCCTCGCTGTTGACGGTGGCATCGTCTCGAGGATTCCAATTGTCGACCTCCATTCAATCGCTCTCTGCATTCGCTCACTTTGGCGACTATTTCGACCCTCGGACCGGCGCCGGCGGCATTGGGCTGACGATTTTACGAACGACACGAATATAGTGACTGGTATTGGGATAGCAAAGGGCGTACTTAAGCAGCCAGATCTGTCTGAACAGGCCTTTACCCTTGCCAGCTCCTCGCATTCACTTTCACATCTCCAATTTAGATCATTTCAATAGGGTGGGAATGCCTGGCTATAGGTGGACGGTTGCGGCCCGGCGCGGCTTGCTAGTTTGGCCAAATCTTCAGCATGGCCTCAGCAAAAATAGTTAATCTGTAGTTAAATATAACAGAAGTGCGAGACCTAGAGTCTCACGCTGTGTACAGCCAGCCGCATTCTGGCTGAGCCTGGCGGGAGGCAGCGTTATTTTGAGAGTGACCGCATCAACCCAATGCAGGTACCAGAGCCACTGGTTCCCTGACCCGGGCCTAGGTCCCGACCCAAGCTTGTTTCACCTTCGTGAGACAGGCCCTAAGCAGGCCGCGTTGGCCATTGGCGTCTCCCTGCGCCTCCTCGCTCTGCTCCTACACTGGGCTGGCTGCTCCGTTCATACGGCGTCGCCAGCAGGGGAAGAACGGGGGGACACACTGATGTTGACGACGAGAACGACGACTCTTCTTGCTACAATACCATTTCACTCGCTAGCAGTCCTACGAGCCGAGATCACCACCTCACGCCTCCGTGCCATGGCCTCATTCACCATCTGACAGTCTCTTCCCTGGTGCTCTCGACTGCTCTGAACTCAGAGTGGTCCCTGGCTTCCAGTCCGCTCTTTCAGCGCAGTTGTGCCTCCACGTCAACATCATGGCTGCCAACGACTACTACCGCGACTCCTACAGGGAGGAACAATATTCACAGTCCTTCAGACCTCCCTATCCGGCGGCCAACGGCTCATCGTCTCATATGCCGACGTCGTACGATCATCTATACAGCTCCGAAGCCATCAATCCATCCTATTCGGCCGATGAATTGTCGAGCCCGAGTCCCAGTCTCCGTCCATACCATCCCGGCCGCCAGCCAAGGCCTCACCTAGCATCACAGTATCGAGACTCGATACCGCTCAAAGATGGGGCCGCCATCCAGACTACAACAGGTGATTGGCAAAATCAGGCCACGCAATATCCCCCATCGCCAGATTCTCAAACCGAACCACATTTACTCCCTCGTCCAGCGGCAAAGAAGAAAAAGGGATTCTTCTCGGGCAAGATTCCATGGGTCGTCTACACGGTAACGGTGGTCCAGATCGCCGTCTTCGTGGCCGAGATCATCAAAAACTGTAAGTAGGCCAAATGTGTGGTGAATGAGCAAGCTAAAGTGTCGACCAGCAATAATCACCGGCTCTCCCATAATGATACATCCACAATTTAATCCGATGATCGGCCCCTCGACATATGTCCTCATCAACATGGGGGCACGCTTTGTCCCGTGTATGCGCGTCACTCCCGGTGTGCAGGATTCGACGGTGCCGGTGAACTGGCCGTGTCCAAATACCACCACTTCAGATCCCAACGCGGACAGCAACCATTGCGACCTGAAGGGACTTTGTGGATTCTCTGGATTTAACGACGACCATCCCAACCAGTGGTTCCGCTTCATCATCCCCATGTTCCTACACGCTGGAATCATCCACATCGGCTTTAATTTGCTCCTGCAACTCACCATGGGCCGGGAGATGGAACAGGCCATCGGCAGTCTACGATTCGGCTTGGTCTATTTCAGCTCTGGTATCTTCGGTTTCGTGCTGGGCGGTAATTTTGCCGCGACGGCCATAGCCTCGACGGGCGCGTCGGGCTGCTTGTTTGGCATCCTGGCTCTGGTCCTGCTGGATTTGATTTATGGTTGGAACGAACGGCGGAATCCGGTCCGGGACTTGATGTGGATTATCGCCGACATCGTCGTCTCTTTCGTTCTCGGCCTGTTACCCGGCCTGGACAACTTTTCCCACATCGGCGGCTTTCTCATGGGTCTCGTGGGTGGGATCTGTCTCTTACACTCGCCGAACGTCCTCCGGCAACGCATCGGCGACCCGGGAGCCACGTCATATCGAAATGTCGGGTCGGAACCCGACATCCTCAATCCCAAGTCTACCGCTGCCGGTCCCACCACGGCCCAACCGGCCGACGTCGCAGCATTTGCCAAGCAGCCCGTCGGCTTCTTCAAGGGGCGGAAGCCTCTGTGGTGGGCGTGGTGGCTGCTCCGGGCGGGGGCCTTGATTGGCATTCTGGTCGGTTTTATCTTGCTGTTGAATAACTTCTACAACGGCCGCCACACTTGCTCGTGGTGCAAATATCTCAGTTGCTTGCCCATCAACAACTGGTGTAGCATTGGGAATTTGCAGCTGACCAACACCACGACCAGCAATAGCAGGAGGGATTTGCTCAGATCTGGCTCTGTTCTGGTCACGGATCTGTGGCAGATGGCAGACATGCATTGAACGAAGCGTTGAAATACGACGCGACGGCTTTCATGATGACGTGGTCATTCAAGTTGAGCATTTTGTGATCTGGTTGCATGGCGTTTGGCGCCCTGGAAACGGGCGGACACAGACAGACAGATATGGGCCATACTACTTCGCCATGAGACGAGAGATTGAAGGTACCACAAGCACAGCACAGCACCGGGCGGCGTTTGATTTTGTAACCCGCTTTTGGTTGCAGAAAGCAATGTGTCTACTTGGATATTGTAAGGTACACTAAATTGTCTGCGGACACGGCTGATACAGCGATCTGAATGAACTAATCAACTCGTGATACTATCATTAGGTAACTAGTTAAGCCTGGTCTTCAGTGTTTCCCGCATTTCATGAGCTTCTTCTCTCGTCCCTCCACCCTTTCCCGGGCTCCTGCAGAGAACACGCTTCATTGTCAGTGGGATTAATGTATCTGGTGGTGGCGATCGAAAAGATATAACATCGAAGGACTGCTGTGAGCTGAGTTCGGCTCGGACTCAACTTAGAGTGCAAGATGTCTTTATGTTTGTGACGTGATGGTCAGGTACGGCATGGCATAGATAGTATACTCCTCCCTTAAAGACTCACCCAGGACAATAAGTCAAGTCGTCAGCTGCCAATGGCTAGCTACGAGGCGGCCACGTCTTGATCTTGGACGACAAAGTGCGCTTCAGTGGGATTCATGTCGTTGACCTTGACCAGGTCCTGTGGACACGCGCTCATGACGACGATGCAGTCCATCAGGGCTCGGAAGGTCACAGATTGACCTTTCTGGCTGACCGGCCGGTCGAATACGATGTCAGCGCCTGCGGTTCCGGTGCTGGACGCCGACGGTGATGGCTGCCGCGGCACGACGGGGATATTCATGAACAGGTTCAACGGATCCGGCGTGCCCAACCCTTCAGGCATCACTTTGCTCACATCCCGGGCCAGAGCTTGGCGGAGGTTGTCCGCACAATTGTTGTGGTACTGGTCTTCGGGGACGCCGAGTTGGTGATAGCGGTGGACGTCACAGGCCGCGATCAAGGTGTCGTGAACGCCGGGCGTGGTGTCGGCGACGAGCTGGAGGATCGACTCACGTTTGTTGGTGGTCAAGATATCACCGACGAGCGGAGAGAGATGAAGCGTGGAGGCGCGGGTGTGGGACATGGAGAGGTGGTGGATGAGAGTGCTAATCGAGAAGGCCCAGAAGTCGATGACTTGGGTGCCATGGGTGTTGATCACTTTGATCGTTTGGGACTTCTTGAGAGGTACGGCGACGCCTGACCTGGCCGGGATGGTGTTGATGGTATCCAGGGGGTACGGGGAGGTCATGTTGAGGAATGAAGAAAGCTCCACGAAGATCTCCGAGGCGTTGAAAGCGTAAGTCCGAATGGTTTGATCTTACAACGTGTACTTTGGCACGTTCAAATCACACCAGCAGGACGCCTACCTCAGCTTGTTCTCGACGTAGGGGAACTGCGAACCTTTATGCTAGGTGAGAAGCGTTCATCTCCGACGGAGAGTTTGTGATCTTGGATTCGTGTGTCATCTTGGTTACAGTTGGGCTGGTGGCAAGCAGCCATGCTCACCTGTAGAAAACCACTCATCGAATCCTTCCTTTGCCAGCAAATGCAAGTCTCAACATGTCAGCATTGCAGGTCCTAGCAGGATTGAGGAAGCTAGCCCGCGATATCCACGCCAAGAGTCGCGTCACGAGTTCTAGCTGGCATCATTTGGACCTCCAAATCAACATTGATTTCAGGTCCAACCAGGCTCTACCCAGGCATCCTTCCCCACACAACTTCCCTTCATTCCTTAATTCGTCAGGGCGCCTTGGGAATTATTTATCCTCACCGCCTCGCTACCTTCGTCATAGAAGCGTCAATGGTACTGAACCTCAGCAATGACTGCACCGCTGCCTCCGACGCCGAGGTCGAGCAGGCCTCTTCTCCGGCATCCGAGCTGGATCGACGATGACATCCCGGTCATTGACAGGACAGAAAGCTTTTCCAACGTGGTCGCAAAACTCTCGACGTACATCATCAAGGCCATCGACGCTGCATACACGTATGAGCAGCTCCGAACGACGGTCGTCGGTCAGAATCTAAAGCCGTTGATCTCCAGCTTGAGTGATGAATGCCATCACCCAGCCGTGGTCGCGGCCCTGTTAGCCGCCAGGTACCGCTTTTCTTCCGGTGACGAAGACGACGGCGGTCTCAGTGAGAGTCGGGCGTTGGCTTGTGAACTCGTGGCCTGGCAGTTTCTGACCTTCCTCTCGGAGAAAGAGCTCATAGACTACCTTCTCTACGAACTGCCCAAGGGAGAAGGCCATGGTGGTGTCTCTGCAGAAGGCCCGAGCGGTCACGATCGAGCGAGCACTCGGCAAGATGAGGTCGCTGTCGAGTCCACTGCTCTTTTGGGATCTCGTCCGACCGACTATGATGTCCTACGGCCGCCAAAGAGGGACACGTTCAGTGCGACTGAACAGGCCGAAATCGAGGTCGAAAATGCATCCTCCCCGGACTCAGAGGAAGAGTTCTCCGAGTCTATGGCTGGCATGAACGCTCTTGAAATCGCCGCCATCGGAAACTCCAAGAAGTTTCTGAGTCAGAAACCCGTCCAGAAGATCGTGACCGATATCTGGAATGGCGACGTCATCTTCTGGGAATCCTTGTCGGTGCATGCGGTCAAGAAAGCACGCTCCTACAATAAGAGAGTGGCTGACCCCTTTACCCGTCTCCGAGTGCCCAAGTACCAAAAAGCCTTCCAAATCGCCTTCTTCATCCTGTTCCTCGTCTTGTACTATGCTGTCCTTGTGGAGCGCAATCCAGATCACCTCACACCGACGGAAATTCTACTGTACATCTGGATCGCCGCGTTTGCTTATGACGAGTTTGGCGAATTCATGGATGCCGGTGTGATGTTCTACAGTACCGATTTTTGGTCTCTTTGGGATATTGCCATCATCTGTACCGGCGCTGCATTTCTGGTGGCACGTGAGTCGAGTGCCGTGTCGTGGCGCCCAATAGCCAGAGGAGACTGACTTGGACCAAGGTATCATTGGTTTGATCAAGCACAGCGACTACATCACTGATGTCGCTTTCGATATCTTGTCCATGGTTGCTCTTTTTCTTGTGCCACGGTAGGCTATGCCAGCCCTCACTTGACATGGTGAGCGCGATGCTAAGTGCAGATCAGGATATTTTCAGTCACGAGTCTGAATTCCTACTTTGGAAGCCTGGTATGTCAATGTGACAAAAGGCATGGACGATGCTGACGCGAAGGCCAGATCCCAGTGCTGAAGGAAATGGTGTGCATGGGTCACTTGCAGAAACCGGTCTCTTGGTGCTCACAATCCACAGACCGTCACGTTCTGCAAATTCTTGCCGGTCATCATCGTGCTGTATCTGGGTATGATCAAGTCAGAAGATAGCGTCACCCTCAGCTAACATGGGCACTTGCTTAGGGTTCTTGACGACCTTCACAATGCTAGCCAGAGATCGCATGACTTTGAATGAAATGTCTTGGCTCCTCATAAAAGTCTTTTTTGGGTCCGTGTCTGTCGGTCCTTTCCTTTCACTAGCTGACGACGACCAGGTCGAGTTATTTAGGCTTTGATATGGCAGTCAAGGTACATCAGCATTATTGGCCATTATAATCCACCCGGTGATTCTGCTGGCCGGCATGAGTATAGCTGACGTTGTTTTGTCGCAGATATCTCCTCTCTTTGGATACACTTTGATGTATGCCCCACATCCCCCCCAAGCCTTCCCTGAAGCTATTTGTGAACTACGCAGAAGCACGGCCTCACCTGCAGACCGCTAGTCCAGCTGGGCTTTGCTCTGACGACTCGGCACTGTCCACCGCCCCCAATACGAGAGTTGAGTTCCTGCCGGCCACTAACGGTTGTTGCTGATACAGGCTGATCTTCGTTTGCCTAACCAACATCTTGTTACTCACCTCTCTCATCTCGCTGGTGTCCAATTCGTTGACAGAGGTAGGCTCCTACCGAGGGGATGGTCGCATAAGCGCGGGCACCTAAATTAGGCGCCGAGCTATTATAGTGCAGTTTCTGATTGGTGGGTAGGTCATGGCTCACGCACGCGAGGAATACCTCTTCCAGTATTCGATCTATGTTCTGGAAAGCAGCACTTCCCGACGGCTGACGTACTTCATGCCACCATTTAACCTGGTCCCGCTCCTGTTTTTGCGGCCTCTTCGGCTGGTTTTGCCCTCCGAGGACGTCCGCCGAATCAGGATCCTGGTCCTCAAGGTCACCCATCTGCCATTTGTCGCCTTGATCTGGGCCTATGAAAGATCTCGACGACTAGTCTCGCGTCAAAGGAGTCCGGCAACGACACCACATCTATTAAGTCAACCTTTTAGCGCAAGCCGATCGAGCCTTGAGCGAGACCGGAACATTGTCAAGTCCCTGCCACCTCGAGCGGCGCTTACTGAAACGCCTCGACTGGCCAGCACCGAACTAAGAGACTCCACCGCATCCAAGTCTGCCTCGGGGGGCGGCGTTGATAATACTGACCTGATGGCCTTGGTGCAAAAGCTAAGTGCGCAAGTAGATGATTTGACTGCCATGATTGCTAGCCAGGAGAAAGACTGAGACGCGCGCCTCGGCACTGCTGCATCCAAATCATTCGGTCAACAACACGCTTCACCTTATTTGTCGATAGCTGGTGCTGCGGAGCAGGCTATGCACATCGATTCCGTGTCACATGCTCACCTGAGCGTTCCATGCGGTAGGGGCCTGTCATTTTAGTTAACGTCAAAGAAGCTGCAGCATCCTTATCCCACGTTCAACTACGATCCCACGAACTAGTGCTGCTACGTGTGCCTCCGCGGCCCGTCCGCCTATCGGTCAAAGAGCTTGGGCAAGGGTTGGCCATCTACTATTGGCAAGAGCACTGCCAACGCATCTCTTCCTTGAACGCTCTCGGTACTCTGCGGTTAGGTCGATTACATCGCCGCCAAAATGGCCCAACGCCGGCTAATGGAATGTGATGAGCCGAAGGACCGGCCTTCTTTACCACCAGTGCGCCCGACGTCTTCCAACCCAGGGCAGAGTCTCGACCTCAGCCTCCTTTGTGTGTGTATGTTGCCAAAAACAGTCTGCCATTTTCAAAGTAAATATCTTGTCCCGCTTTACATCTCGCTGCTACTCCCAGCTGCTGTCTTCCACACACTGAGAGAGAGATACCTCAACACGACTTCAACGGGGACGATTCGCAGAAGGACGGTTGAATTTTAGGATGTCCTTTTTGGTATAATCTGGAAAGCCTCTCTCCGCCGTACCGGAAGCCATCGTCTGCAAGTTCTCTCTTCCGAAATCTGCTTGACACATCTTCTGCTCATGAACACTGTATGGTGGTCTTTGCCGGACCCAGCTCCAGATACCTCCAGATATCTGCATGGTTCCACAGACCCTTCAACCGAGACCCATGAATCGAATTCAATGATGGCGACCATCCGCATGGCGAATTCGCAACCTTACAGCAATGCACAGTGGCTTTGGCCACCCGACATCTCTGCCGGCTGGATCTATTCCCCGCAGGTGCTCCTCATGCCAGCCTCCACCAGCACTATCTTTCACAACACAGCAGAGACAACCTTGACTGACGGGTGGGAAGACCTCACGTGGCGGCGTCAGGACCAGGAAGATGGTCAGAAAGAGCCTCGAATGGCTGTTGTGCCAAAGGTCGAGCAGATTGAGAAAAACGAAGAGCCATTGGGTTGGACCGCACAATATCCCGTGCAAGACCTCAGAGCAGAGGGGCAGACTTGTCCGAACTTGCCATATACCGCGGGCCCTTCCCACGATATTCCTTCTTCGCCTTTCGGGCCGCCTTCGTACCCTCTACCCAATACTTTGCATATCGGGATGCCTACAACTTCACAGGATCTGACAGGAACGGAAAAGATGGATCATAAGATTGAAGAAATCAATGGCGTTCCCCTGTCCTTCACGACGAAATCTACCTGTCTCATCTCAGACACTTCAAAGGGCCATAGGGTGGCAGAAGGGGAGCAGGCAATAAGAGCAAAACGGGATCGACCAAAAAGCGATCCAGTGACTCAATCTACGGTGGGAAAAGTTTCGAAGAAGACCAAACGCGCCAAAGGTCGGCCCAAGCATTGCAGGAGACGTGAGATTGTTGCTTGCCCAAAGGAAGGCTGTTCGAAAACCTACGGTCGACGGGCCGATGTCGCCAGACATATTCGAAGTGTATGCCTCCTCGAGCACGTTGAGAGAGATTGCTGACCATGGTACGTAGTTTCACGACAAAGAACAGTTCAAATGCGACAACTGTCACAAAACTTTCAATCGCATGGATCTCAAGGGCCGGCAAGCATGACCTTTGTATGCTGAACTTGTGCCTGGCTGACATGATTCTAGCCATCAGAGCGGCTCCTGTCAAGGGAAACCAGTTCCCGCTGAAAATCTGCTCTCATGCCTCGCAAATTCCTATCATCGCCACCAGCAAGAAGGATACTGCGCGGATGCAGCACCTGAAGTTCCGTTGGTGCATTGTTGGAGCATGGATCACCCCACAGAAGTCCATCCGAGGGACCATATGTGATGAGGGCGTCTCTGAAAAGAAGCCGGTCCCACTTGTTCACATCGCAGCAACTCTGTCAGCGCCTGGTTTCATTTGCAACTCCGATCTGGCGATGACAAGTGTTAGGAAATCAATTGACGCAAGCGAAGGATACCTTCACCCTCCAACCATCTCTCCTTCATCGCGCCACGAGTGACTGACCAGGCGTCTGTCAAGACGTATCTCAAGCTGTCGACACTGCGTTTGACTCCCAGTGCCAGCCGTGGCAAGGCCAGATGCTGGCAAGGCGTACCTGAGCGGTGTACGAGCCGGACATGAAAACTCGGCGTCTTCAAATCAACAGACCTTTCCGCCCTCGACTCCTGAGCCTCACTTTCAATCCTTTGCCCTGTCGTCGTCGTCGTCATCATCATCATCATCGATCTCGGTCGTCTTGACGACCACTATACATTCTGAGCCGGGCCGTTCGGAGCAATACCGTGACGGTTGCTCCTCGGCCCGAACAGAGGACGCACAGTATTCTACTCTGCCTTTCGTGTTGACAAGATCGGTCTCTCTCCCACAGCTCTCGTTGACAGTGTCAAGATCGTCCAGTTCCCATTCGTCGACTGTCTGTGCGGCCTTTGTTGTTGGCTCCCGGCTCCACCGCCTGATATTGTCGAGCATGAGCGCGTGCGCCACGAGTCGATGTAAATCTGGTGTCTGGCGAGCTTCTTCATGTCCAAGTTTCCGCCGCGATAGGCAAAAGAGTCTGTACGCCGTGAGGGCGGAGTTTCTCTCTGACGGCGAAGCTTTAGCATCGACGGTTGTGCTGTCTTTCGCCGAGGTCGAGGTCTGAGGAAATGATGACATGGAGAACTTGCCCATTGACGACAGTTCTCGAATATCGACCACCTGGAGGAAATAAAAACCTGACGGCTGACTGTCAAGAGAACATAATCAGGTCGAAGCAAGCATCAGCCGGCCGAATTACACTTTCGGGCTAATACAGAGAGATGATCCACGATGATCTCATTCACATAGGCGCCACACGGTCCGGAGAGCCGTTGAAAACTCGTGACCACATAACGGACCCTGCCCTGAGTGGCGAAGGAAACAGAGCGGAGCCTGGGAATTGTTCGGAATATGACAGAGGATGCTGTTCGGACGCGATATATCCATGACAAAGAGCCTCTTGAAGCCTTCCGGCGTAGCCGTTCGAGCCGGGCGGACGCGTGGAGCGTTACAGAGGACCTTGTGGCGACAAAGAACGACATTACCGGATAGAGAGTGAGATGAGAGCATCTCTTAACCGTACTTGGATTTATCTTATGACCATTGGTCCTGTTCAAACTGCCATGGTGATCCATCGACCCGATCAGCAGGCATAAGCAAGCCAAGGCTGGCGTGGCCTGCCCCTCTTTTTGTGCTTAGCCAGAAAAAATATCCAAACGGAACGGGGACTCCAAGAACAAGGCTCCTATGCAGACACGCTACAGTATGGATAAATTAATACTTTCAATAACCATGAGCTGGCTCCGCGGCACCGACCACTCAAAGTCGTGTGGATTGAGTTTTCCACGCAGCCTACCCCAAGCACTACTCTCTTTGCACAGCAGACTCGCAGCTAGAGCAAGAGGTTGGTTATCACAGTATGACGGACCTATCGAAGCTGTGCTATTGACAATAACTCTCTTGTCATGTGGTAAGATAGACACCTGACTCCTTACTCGCCTCGCTGACCAACCACTTGGCCGTTCAACCTGATTAGCACTCTCTTCCCAACACGGACAACGTTACAAAGGCAAGTCTAATGCAGTAGAGTATATCATACAGCATCGCATAGCGTAGTACGGTCTCGTACAGTACAGTATTCGAAAGAGAGGTGGGACAAATGAAAGACAGCAGTGGGGGGGCAAGTGTTGAAAAGAAACCAGAAGTTGGGAAAAATGAAATGTCAACCATCACCAATGAATAATTAATGATTCGTCGCGCTCAAGAACTTTTTCCAACTGCTCTGGCGAGAAGACCAACACCATCGCCATCACACATCCCTCGATGGTAAACCACTTAAGCCGTCCTTTCGTTGCAGTTAGGCCGGTGCGTTACTTCACACCCCTTTGAGACTTGTCCAATCTGCGCAAAGCTGGCTCTGGTGATGGTCCTTCGTCCAGATTACCCCCTCCTATCCACGGCAGCCTCAACTTCCTCAGAGGGGAGTCACTTGAAGTGGCCAACATTCTTTTCCGGACCAACACTGCGATGTCGATATACGGCAGGAGTGCCATCCGGTGCGACTGCGTAGATTGTGCACGCAATTCATTGTCCTTATCATTCTTCCCGTCACATCCTCACTGATGTGAAAATGCTAAAGGTTGGGGATGCCAAAGTGTTCCAGTCTCCATTTCACACGCACGTCCTGTGATCTTGCTGCCGCCCATCAGACAAAATCGGCCGTGTAGGAAAAGCCTCTGAATTCCTCCTGGTGCGCGGGAGATAGCACTGTGGATCCATATTAGCTGCTGCGGTCTCATGAACCCGGTCTGTGGGGCCACTTACCACTCTGCACGGGGGTCAAGACGGGGGTCACGCTCGTAAATTCCTGGTCAAAATTACTCGTGTCCTTTTCGTTCTTCACCGTCGGTTTGAATGGCGTGGGAAGTCTCTTGTGATAGACATCATCCCAGTTCACGCCCTTGAAGAAGGCATGGCCCATGATTTCCTGCGCATCGCCCTGTCCACTTCCGAGCCGCATCTCAGGCTCTCTGGTCAGCAGTTTCTGCAGGATGGACACACTGTCTCGAGGCATGTGAATGGGATATAGCGGCTCGTCGGCGAGAATGGCGTCATAAATTTCGTCCTCGTCTTCCCCTCGGAAGGGAGACTGCTGCAGCAACATCTGATAGATGAGGACACCAAACGCCCACCAGTCGACCGCACGGCCGTACTTCTTGTCCAGGAGAATCTCCGGTGCCATGAACTCGGGCGTTCCGCAAAAGGTCGACGTGGTCGAACCGTGCCACATCTCCTCCTTGCACAGGCCGTAGTCGGCAATCTTGATATGTCCATCAAGCGTGAGCAGGATGTTGTCGAGCTTGAGATCTCGGTAAATGACACCGTTCTCGTGGAAGTACTTCAAAGCCAAGCAGACTTCGGCCGCATAGAATTGTGCGCGCTTCAAACCAAACTGACCGCGCTGAATATGCAGCATCAGATCACCACCGGAGATGTATTCCATCACAAAATACACTCGTGTCTCGGTCTGGAAGCAAGCGTGCAAGTTCAGCAGGAAAGGATGTCTTTCCTTGTTCGCAATCAGGAAGACACGTTTCTCCGACTTGGTCGACTCGACTTCGTCATTCTCAATGATGAACTCCTTCTTCAAGACTTTGATGGCGTAGAGCTTCTTCGAGCTCTTCGCTTCCGCCAGCATCACTTTACCAAAGTTGCCTTTCCCCAGCACGGCCAAGAAATTGAAGTGGTCCAGCCCAATTCTGGGCCCAGAACCACGGCCAGAAGGAGGAGCATGATCTTGTCGGGCGACTTGCTGTGGTGGAGCCCCTTGTTTGACCGCTTGCGGGGTATACCCTGGCTGCTGTGGTGGCCGTGGCTGCTGTGCAAGAGCTAACGGTTGTTGCTGCTGTTGTCGATCAAACGGCTGATAGGCACGAGGATCATATGATGCGTGTGGTGGGGTTTGCGTCTCGGGTGCTGGTGGTCGCGCACTGGCATAGCGATCAGCGGACGCTTTCTGTGGACCGTAGTCCGAAGGAGTCCGATCATAAGCTTGTGAAGACGGCCGCGCTGCGCTCGCCGCGGCCGCGGCTTGGACAGCGGCCGGCGAAAATGCCTTGTGTTGCACCGGCCTTTGGTCGGGCGGTGACTGAGGTCGCGGTCGTTCGTTGTACATATTCTGAGCGGCGCTCATCGCGGCCGCCGATGGCTTCGGTGGTTCCCCATATCCTTCGTACGATTGCTTGCCGGTTTGCGACGCCAGACCGCCGGAATCAGAGCCGAAGATTTGCGTGGGAGACTGGGGGCCAGGCCGACCGGACGTCGGTCTCAAGGTCCGGCCACTCATGCCGGAGCCGACCGAGGCAGACTTGTTGTGATGCTTCGTCCTCTGGATGGTCTCGAGAATCTCATTCGCGACAATCATCGACATGCCACAAAAATCGGGGACCAGGTGTTGACATTGAGTGTGGCAGGTCAGGCCACATTCGGAGCACTTCTTTGCGTTTCGCCGACCCAGTGGCAGCAGATAACCGCAATGGCAACACCAGTTTGCTCCAATGTTGGAAAAGTTGTCGAAACGGTGGGGGATGCGGTGGTTGATCTTCTCCTCGTCCGGATCGGTCTCATAATTGGCCTTGCTAATACACTTGGTGACCACCTTCGGGTAACACTTGGTGTGACAAGTGTACTTGCAATCCGCACACTGCATCCCGGCCGAATATTTCAGAAAATCTCCACAGAGAGCGCAACGCATGACGTTGTAAAACTGCTGTTTGACGAACTTGTGGCCCTGCTTCTCGTGCACTTCCTCTTTCTTTTGACGGACGGCACCTTGACGGTTTAGGCCGATGTCGAAAGGCCGCCGGGCTCCGGTCTGCTTCTGGAAGCTCATGGTCAGATGGATTCGTCCCGCCGGCTCCAAAGAGAACCACGAGTCTATCATGACCGGCTGCCCGGCGGGGGGAGGATGTCCGCCCACGGCACCTGCGCCAGTCGCATCCGCAGGAGGCATGTGCGGTGGCTGTGCGGGAGGCGCGAAGTCTGAACCCGGCTTGCCTGGGCTTCCTCCATTGGCCATTTTGTCCGCAGACACCCAACCATGCTGCTGGAACTCGGTCTCAATTTTCTTCCTCCGCATCTCTTCGGCGATGTCAGAGATGCGAATCCACAAGAAGCCAATCGGGATCGGACGATCACCGGACTTGTCATAGACCGTCAACTCGATTTCGTTCGCTTTGTCAATGTCTACGTTAAAGGTCTCTTCGGTCCATTTGTCGGTCCGGGTCGCTCGAGTCTTTGCACGGATGTTATCCTCGACCTTCATGATGACAAAAGTTTCAGGGCCTCTCGAAAATCGTGAGGATGCGGCATGGTCGACGTCCTTGATGGCGTGAATACGCATTTCTAGATGTCCCGTCAGCGGTTTTCGCATGTTGGGCGCATTGAGGCTGTCATCTGGCCACCGAGTCAGCGTCGATCATTCCTCTCATTTCCCGCCATGTCCCAACTCACCGTCAGCGGCGTCAGCGGATTCGATATCGACATGCAAGTCCATGTATCTTTTGAGCGCTTGCTTCAAGAGCTGGATCTTCTGAGTACTTTCTATGCGGCGGCCTTCCGCGTCTGATCGACTCTTTCGGTCGCCCTCATCTTGATACAAGCGCACCATTTTTTCAATGCCGGCCTTGTACTGTTTTTCCACCGAAAGCTTGAACTCCAGCTGTGACAACATGAGCTGAATTTTGGGACCCAGATATGGCGTGTCATATTTGATCAAGTCTACGGCAAGACCCCAGTGGTTAGCCGGAACACGTTCACATGAAAAGGCCGAGAGCCAGCATACCTAGTTTGGAGAAATTCGGTCGGGCTTTGGGGATTGGGGCACTGTACGGCCGAGGGTCGCCATAGGGGGGTCGCGGCGGCATCATCCCCGTCCCGCCCTGACTGTAGCCACCAGGACCAGGATCTCCATAATCTCCTCTGTCTCCAGGTGCAGCGAAATAGCCTCGTGAGTCTTTGGGCGGTGGCGTGGGCCCCCCGCTGGGAACATATGGGTGTCCAGCTCGAGCGGAAGGGGTCTGATAGCCCCGACCTCCATGCGCAGGCGGAGGGGGGGCACCATCCTCACCTCTGCCCATCTTTCGCAGTTGTAGTTCTTGTAATTTGTCTTCGAGGTAGCTGATGTTTCTCCTCCCATCACGAATGTTGCTGTCGACTCGAGCCTGTACGGCGGCATTGTTGGTCGACTGTCGCATGTGGGTGGCCGCGTTGATAAGAGCTTTCTCCCGCTCGATCTTGCGGTACACCTCCGCAATGGCCTGGTCAGTGTCCGACATAGCGGCGTCTTGGGAAAAAGAAATAGGATCTGTTGAATGCTGGAAGGCCTCCGAGCCGTCAAAAGCAGATGGTGGCCGAGGTCATGGACAGGGGGGCTGTCGACACGGATAGTTGGCCGCGATAGTGGGTTAGCATTTGTCGACGTCGGCAGTCCCAGAACTCGTGGACGAGACTTTCACGCTCAAGTCGCAGTCGTCAAGATGGGCGTGAGGGTTCGTTTGGTGGTTTGCAGGGCCGAGCAAACCTCAGGGTGTGGCATTCCCTGGACAATGCTGCTCCTACAGTCGGCTCCAGATGTACAGCCCGCGGTCACGCCACACTGTTGTCACGACCACAGTCTGACGCCGGATGGTGTCCAGGGCTGAAATGTCCAGAATACGGGAGTGGTGATGTCGCCGGTAAGAAGTCTTGATAGAGGACACGAGTCGAGGCGAAGTGGCACAGAAAATAAGCATCAGCCGAGTCGGATGCACGATTGGGCATTCAAGGTGGTAGAAGTGGTGGGCAAGTGGGTGGCGGGTGCGGGCGAGCCGGGTTGGGTTGGTTCGTAGC
>Ga0255336_100345_pt1 | contig 82884 bp, 81 predicted proteins | sample MeOH1_35cm_T3_17_FD_189102 | JGI IMG/M metagenome (GOLD analysis project Ga0255336, IMG submission 189102) | Sandy soil microbial communities from University of British Columbia, Vancouver, Canada - MeOH1_35cm_T3_179 | ecosystem: Engineered > Artificial ecosystem > Sand microcosm > Unclassified ... | reverse complement strand
GGAATGGCCGCGCAAAAATAACGCAATCCCCCGGAGTAATCCACAGCAATCTGCGGGACAGGCTTGTGCTCTGCCCACGAGAATGATTGCGTACGTTACAATAGAAAAGTTCGCGCGAGCGAATCCTCCCTTTAAAGCGGAGAGATGGCCGAGTGGCTGAAGGCGCACGCTTGGAAAGCGTGTTTAGGGGAAACTCTAACGTGGGTTCGAATCCCACTCTCTCCGCCATATTACAAAACAAGTTCTTTAAATTCTTCGTAATAGATTGATAATAGACGGATTATAGGTTTTACTACAGTCTATAGAATTACCAGAATCTACCCAATTCCGTCCTGTCGGCCTCAAAAACATTACAAAATCGATCCTGCCTTACAACGGGTTTTCCAAAGACGAAAGCCGTTGCTACATTGCAAATCTCATTTGCCGCAGCCCCACGCTGAAGCGCGAATTGCCGAGAAAGACGAATACCCGCAATGAAAAAAACTGGAACATCCCCCAGGTACGCGTCACTTTTGGGAATGGGCTCGTTTGATTTCACGTTCAAGTGTGACTAATGTGTCCAAAACCGACGCGAATTCCGGCGGCTCTCGATAGAACATGTTGCGCATCATTCGGCAGTCCCCGCTCCAGTGCTGGAATCCGGCTCTGGGGGAGGGCTTAACCGGAATGAGCCTGGCTGGGCCAAGAAGTCGCAAGGAGAGAATGCCCTACCACTTCCAGTGCCACGAATACCATTGATGGCTTTGTGTTTCATTGGTTGCACATTACACCCGTCACATCTGCAAGAAAAAATGGCACTAATTCCTTGCATATGCAATCCCTGAGTACAGGATCTCAAGCGCCGGATTTTGCAATATAAGCTGCTCATTAGGTGGCGTTCGATGCACCCCTCAACCGACCTTCTGTGCCTCGCCAAATCCAAAAAGTTATAGCCCACTTCCAAAAAGTTATTGGACGCGAAGCACGGGATTCGCCTATTTTCACTGGACATCACGGCCCGCAAAGGCCGTTGGAGGTGCAAATGTTCGCTCCACTTACGCCCAGTCACCGGGGGCAGCGTGTCCTTAGTGGCAATCTGAGCCGGATTCGCTTCTGCTTTAGCCTACTCGCTGTTCTGCTTGTATTTCCCTTGGCCGCTCTGGCACAGAGCGGAGGTTCACCGTTCGACAACGGCTTCACCGCGCTGCAAACGCTCTTCACCGGAACGGTGGCGAAGGTGGCCAGCCTGATTGCCATCGTGGTGGGCGGCTATCAGTTCGCGCACGGCGAACCTGGCGCCAAGAAGTCCCTGGCGGGGGTCGCCGCCGGTACAGGAATCGCCGTGCTCGCGACGAACGTCCTGACCTGGCTGTGGGGTGCCTAGGGCGTGCAGACACACACCATCGTCCGGCGAAGGAACCGGGTCTACAAGAGCCTGCATAAGCCCCTCACGTATCTCGGAGTGGAGCGGACGCTCTTTTACTTCGTCTGCGTGGGAGCGGTAGGGGTGTTCAACCTCTTTGAGAGCCTTCTTGCCGGGATGATTGTCTTTGTGGGCGGATACGCCTTTGGGCGGTGGATCACCGCCACCGACGCGGAAATGCTGAAGATTGTGGCGCAGAGCGAACGATTCAAACTGCGCTATGACACGGGAAAACAAGAGAGACCAGCAGTCGAGGTGCGCTGATGTTTCGAGTGGATCGAGTCCTGAAACCGTGGAAGGAAGCCGCCGCGCTAAACGCGCACTTGAACCTCTATGGGTTCTGGCGTGGTGGAGCATTCTTGACCAAGAGTGGTGATATTGGCATGGTCATGCGCGTTCGGGGCGTGGACTACGAGAGTCTCGATCAGGCAGCGCAGGAGTATGCGGTGAAGCGGTTACAGGCGGCGCTCAAGAGCTTTGGCCCCGGATTCCACATCTATCAATATCTCTTCAAGACCAATCGACCGGAGATTCCGTTTGCAGACTATGACGATCCCGTAGTGCAGGCCGCCGTCGATCAGCGCAAAGAGTTCTTTGCCGCCAGACTCGACAGGATCTACCGGATCGAGATTTTCTATGCGGTGATTATCGAAGGAGCACGGTCGAAGTCCGGCATTATGCAGGCAGTAGCGCAGCTCTTTACCGACCCGAAAGGTGGCTACGAGGAGTTGCGCGCCCAGTTCTCGAACAGTAAGCAGAAGACACTGCTGCGTTCGCAGATCGAGATCGACTACGCCAAGCTCAACCAGCGCGTGCAGAGCTTCGTCCGCCAGCTCGCGGACGCGGTGGAGATCGAGGTGCTCGGAGCACCGGAGTGCTTCACCTTTCTGCGCCGGCTCGTGAATTACGATCAGTGGCGCATCGAGGGCCGCCCGAAGAGTTCGCAGTTTCTCGACTACCAGGTGGCGAACTCCGAGATCGAGGCGGAACGCGATCATCTTCGCGTCGGCAGCCACTTCGTCAAGGTACTCACCATGCGCGAGGCCATCGCGGAGACGCGTCCTCTGGTGCTCAAGGCTTTGCTGGACATTCCGGCCAACTTTATCGCAATCAGTGAGTGGGTTTTGCTCGAAAACGCACAGGCCCGCAAGGAGGTGATGAAGCGCAAGCGCCACTTCAACATCTCAAAGACCTCGTTTGTCTCTTCGATGCAGAGCGACCCGGCGACGGTGAATCCCCGCGATGTGCTGATCGACGAATCGAAACAGGCGGATATTGAGGATCTTGGCGACTGCCTCCGGGCGCTTGGCGATGGCCAGTCTCTCGGGAATTTTTCGCTCACCATCGTCCTCTACGCCGAGGAATTGCGCGCCATTGACCGGGTGCTCGCCGACTTCGCCCGCATCTTCACGGCAGCCGACGGCGCGCTGCAGCCGGAGACCTACAACCAGCTCAATGCGTACTTCGCCATCATTCCCGGCGGCTACCAGACGAATCTTCGCAAGCTGCTTTTGCTGAACACGAACTACGCGGACCTGTCCTTTCTGTTCACCGTGCATCCGGGAGAAACGTGGAACGAACATCTTAACTGCGAGTACCTCGCAGTGCTCGAAACCGACAACGCCACGCCGTATTACCTGAATCTGCACAATCGCGAGGTCGCGCACACACTGGTGCTAGGCGCAACCGGCTCGGGAAAGAGCTTCCTCTGCAATTTCCTTCTGCAGAATGCGCAGAAGTATCAGCCGCAAACCTACATCTTCGATATCGGCGGCAGCTTCCAGTCGCTCACTCGCATCTTCGGTGGATCGTACTTGAATGTCGGCCAGGAGTCGCGCGACTTCTCGATCAATCCATTCTCACTGGAGCCGACACGCGAAAATCTGCAATTTCTTTTCGCACTGTTCCGCGTGCTCATCGAAGGTGATCGCTACCGGCTCGATTTCAAAGAGGAGCGCCATCTCTACTCCGCTATCGAGCGCATGTACATGCTCGATAGCGAGCAGCGCACGGTGTCGAACTTCGCCGAGATTATCGGCAGCCTGAAAGAGCGCCTGCACCGCTGGACGCGGGCCGGACAATACGGCTTTCTCTTTGACAACGTGCAGGACACACTCAGCTTCAGCCCTTTTCAGACCTTCAACTTTCATGGATGGAATGACGCGCCTGAGGTACTGGAGCCCCTTCTCTTTTACGTCCTGCACCGAGCGAGCAATGAGATTGCCGATCCGAAGAAGCTCGCCACTTTCAAAGTCTTTCTGCTCGACGAAGCGTGGCTGTTCATCCGCAACGAGACGATCCGGAATTATGTCACGCAGGCGCAGAAGACCTGGCGCAAGCACAACGCCGCGATGGTGCTTGCCACACAGTCCATCAAGGAATTGGCCACCTCGGGGATGCTCACCATTGTTGCCGAAAGCTGTCCAACCAAGGTCTTTCTAGCCAACCCGGACATGGAGCCGGATGTGTACCGCGATGCCTTCGGGCTCAACGACACGGAGTTGGACCTGATCGCTGGTCTTATTCCTCCGGGACAGATGCTCATCCGGAAACAGAACGGATCGAAGAAGGTTCACCTTCATGTGGATTCGCTCTCCTACTGGATGGCTACCAACAACGCCAAGGACAACCTTCTCAAGCAGGAGTATCTCGAGCAGTACGGCATCGCGGACGGCCTACGGCGGCTCGCCGAAGACCATCCATTCAGATCCGGCAAAAAGCCACTTTCCATTGCTCGATCCACCACAACAGCCCCCACAGTGAAAGGAGCACGCGCTTCATGAAAACGCGTTTTGTTGAACTTTGCTTGGCACTCGGCCTTGCGCTGCCACTCTACGCCGACACCACCGCGCGGACGATTGTCTATCACGCGAAAGATATCGTGAACATACGCGCCAAGGTCAAATACACGACTCTGATCCAGTTGCCTGCCACCGAGAAGATCATCGAGGCGGCGACCGGTGACAAGGAGTTCTGGATTATCGATGTAGTGGGCAGTTTCTGCTTCGTGCATCCGGCCAAGAGCGGCATTCACTCGAATCTCAACCTGATTACCGACAAGGGCAACATTTATTCCTTCACCCTCGAAGACGTGGCCGACCGTGCGGGCGACCCGGACCTGAAGGTGATCGTACAGCCGGTAGACCAATCATCAATTGTTGCGTCCACGGGCCCGGTGCAGTATGTTCCGGCGGCGCAGGTCGCAGCGGTCGAAGGCCAGCTCCAGGCATTGCAGTCGCATGTCACACAGACCGTGGACCAGTACAAGGCGATCTATCCGACCGAGTTGAAGTTCGACTACTCGTTCAAGAGCAGCGGCGCGCCGTTCAATGTTGCCGCGATCTACCATGACGCAAGATTTACCTACATCAAGTCGAACGCAACCGAGAAGTTTGCGGTCTATGAGGTTCGCGACGGTGCGCCAAATCTCATCAATTACGAGCTGCGCGATGGAACCTACATTGTGGCCAAGGTTCTCGACAATGGCTACTTCGAGGTCGGGAAAAAGCGGATGGAGTTCACCCGGAAGGTGCAGCCATGACCGACCCATCCGTTTCGGGTCAGCACGCCTCCCCGTTGGAGCCGGAGGCAGGTCTCGCGAACAAGACTGCGGAGCCGAAGGGTGTAATTGGCCGCAATCTAAAGATGCAGGTTTATCTCGGTATTGCCGTGCTCTTCATCGTCGCCACGGCGCTGAGTTCCTTGCATCACAAGACACCGGCAAACCGGGTTGATCCGAATAAACCGCCAACGCCAATGTTGCAGGATGCCTCGGCAACCAACGTCGAGGAGATGAGGAGGGAGATTGCCAAACAGCAGCAGGAGGCCGCGCATCCGCCTACCTCCGCTGAACTGTCTTTGGCGAGCACAACTCCCGGCCACCCATCTTCCATTCCATACAACGGCTCCTGTGTACCGGGGCAGCCTTGTCCGCTGGGAGCACAGTACGTGCAATCGCAGCCTGGACAAATGACGCCCAGACAGCAGCAGGCGCTGGCATTTGAAACCCAGGAGAAGGAGCTTGCATACAAGGCGAGGTTTTCCTCGAATCTTGCTTACAGCCAAAGCCAGAATCTCCATGGGCCATCGAGTCTGCTTGCCGATAACGTCGCTCCGTCGAGCCCGGTACTGCCGGACGGAGCAAGTGCGGGAAGCGTGCAGCATTCACCAGCGTCGTCCTATTCGAATATGGTTTCCCCGCGCGCCGCTGCTCAAGAAGCGCAGACACCGGGTGACAAACGCGCTGCCGAAGTCAACATCAACTCGGCAGTGGGCCAGCCTTATGTCGTCTACGAGGGAACGATTCTTGAAACCGTCCTAATGAACCGCTTGGACGGCGATGCGGTTGGGCCAGTGAAGGTGATGGTTACTGCCCCCGTCTACTCGCATGATCACCAGCATGTATTGGTCCCCGAAGGAACGGTTGTGCTGGGCGAAGCCAGAAAGATCGGCACAGCCGGATTCGGTCAACAGCGGCGGATCGCTGTCGCCTTTCACCGGATGATTATGCCCGATGGGTATTCCGTTGACCTCGACCAGTTCCTGGGTTTGAACCAGATCGGCGAGACCGGGCTGAAAGACAAGGTCAACAACCACTATCTCCAGATCTTCGGCACATCGATTGCGCTGGGCATCATTGGTGCCGCTGCGGAGATGTCTAACAACGGGGGCTCGCTTACGGGCAACGGCGTGGATGCCTACAAATATGGGGTTGCGGCAAGCGTGTCACAGAATGACAGCACGATTCTTGACCGCTTCATCAGCATCCCGCCAACGATCACGATTCGCGAGGGCTACCGCGTAAAAGTTTACATCAGCCAGGACATGTTATTGCCTGCCGTTGAGAACCACACAATTCCATCAAACTTTTGAGGACTCTCCATGACGAATATTCCCACTTTCCGCAAAGAGTGTATTTCGATGGCAATCGTTGCGACCGCCATCTTTAGTTTCTGTCTAACCGGCTGCCACTCGCAGCCGCAGCAACAGGGTTATCAGCCGACCGATGAAGAAAAGCGCCAGATCGAGCAAGGGCTTAAGAAGAGCAATGAAGAGATGAAGACGCTGACCACGGGCTATGGGAAAGAGATGCAGCACGTCGCACCTAACTACCCAACCCAGCCAATCAGCCGACACAAGACGACAACACCAACTCAGCAGGTAGCTTCACCGCCGCAGCCTCCGTCCAAATCCACTCAGCCCTAGGAGAGACCATGAAGCCCATCTTCGCAACCATTATTCTGCTTGCTTCGCTCGTGACCACAGCCCACGCTCAGTTCGGCTCTGGCATCGTCTACGACCCGACCCAGGGCGCACACGCGATTCAGCAGATTCAGCAATTCGAGCAACAGATCCAAAAAGCCGAGCAGCAAATTCAAAAGGCGGAGCAAATCTACACTACCGCGTTACAAACGCGGAACACCGTCGTCGCCGCCTACAATCTGGCACATCAGCTCTCAATGGTACCGCAACAGCTTTACCAACACTATGTGACACCTTGGACGAATTGGAACACGGTGGTGGCGGTCAACAGCTACGGGAACACCCCTGCACTGCTCCAGGCAATTAACAGCGGGCTCAACTCCGTCGCCGGTCTTGAGGCAGTAAGTTTGGGACAAGCACCACGCTATCCGCTCTACGGAAACCTAAACATACAGAGCCAACAGCTCGTAGCGGCGCAGGGCGCAACCAGCGATCTCAGCGTGGGGATCATGCAGGCCAATCTCCAGACTCTGGGGACCATGCGCGCGAATTCGCAACAGCGCGCGGCGGATATCCAGAAGCTCGAATCACAGACCTATTCCAGCGATCCCGCCCAGCAAACCTATATGTCAACATTCCAGCGGATCAATCAGGCAACCCTGATGCAACTCCACGCCCAACAAGATGCCAACCAGATTGCCCAGGCCGTTGCTTTGCAGCAGATCGTTACGCAGAAGCAGCAACAGGACGCTTTGAACGCAGCATTCCAGGATGCCGCTACTTATCAGCAGCAATACAACTCAACCGTAGCTCCGCTGTTGTCAGGGTTTGGAACAACTCTAAGCCAGACGCACTGAGCTACTCAAGCGATACGTGGAGGCGACCGTCATGAACCTGCTCGCATGGATCAACCAAGGCATCGACAATCTCACGCAGACCTCCGGGCCAGGAATCGATGCGCTCGGCAATCACATCTTCATTGCTCTGCTGACGACGATGATGGTCTGGTTCGGCGTGCAGGAGGCGCTCGCCTCCGCACAAAGCGGAACGGGATTCAATTTCGCCAAATTCGTAAACTTCGTTGTCGTGGCTTCGTTCACCTACACGCTAATGGAGTTCTATGCCAATCCCATACCGGGCGTTGGCTATTCGTTCCAGCAGTTCATCACGGTCGGCGCGACGAGCGTGTCAAACATTATCGGCCAGGACGGTTCTGACCAATTGAACCAGTCCATTCAGGCGTTACAGGGGCAACTCGGCAGCGGCATTCTGAAGGCAGTGATGAATGTGTACTACGCCTTCGTGATGGTGATGGTGCAAACCATGCTCGGAATATTCTCGGCAACGATTGCCGCCGTCATTGCCTACGGCGCAATCGGGGCGGCGGTCGCGGGAATTCTTGGGCCGCTATTCATCCCATTTCTTTTGGTCGAAAAGCTTAGCTTCCTCTTTTGGGGATGGCTCCGCGCCTTCATTGGTTTCAGCTTCTATAAGGTTGTTGCAGCGGCCGTCCTGAGCGTTCTGGCGCATCTGTACACGCTTTACTATACGGACCTCGTTCCCTTGGACGCAGCCACACTCATCGACAAACTTCCACTTCTGATTCTGTTGATCCTCGTGAATGTATTCATTCTGTTCAAGATTCCCGAGATTACAAACTCGATCTTCTCCGGGCACACCGGCGGTGGCGGGAGCACGATGGGAATGATTGCGCTCGCACTCCGAGGGCTCTGATTCAAGTACAGGAGGAAAATTATGACGGGCACAACAAAGCAGCTTCAGACCACCCAGGAGCCGGTTTCGCGCGACTTAACGCGCGCCGCGGAACGATATCTCGAACAGTATGGCGACCCCATCGTGATGAACACTTATCTGAAGGTCACGATCCTCGTGCTAGCTGGCATCGCTCTGCTGTTAGGGGTGCTGGTCTATCGCAGCCAGATGGAGCTGGTAAATGTTCACCCCATGGTCATTCGTGTCAATGACGTGGGCCACGCGGAAGCAGTGGACTATCGCGACCTCAAATACCGACCCCAGGAAGCCGAGAACAAATACTATTTGTCGCGCTGGACGGAACTCTACTTCGGGCGCAATCGCTATGCAATTCAGCGCGACTTCACGAACTCACTGTATTTCATGAATGGGGATGTGCAACGGGCGGTGATCGAGCAGGAGCGGAAAAACAAAACGATTGATTCCTTCGTTCGCGATTCCACCCAGCCCTTCGTCGATATTGAAGTGAAGAATGTGATCCTAGACGACCTACGCCAGTCCCCGTATTCGGCACGAATTGAATTCGTGAAAGTGTTCACCAATCCGGCAGATCATACCGAGCTGAGGCGTCAGCGCTGGACGGCCAGCGTCACCTATGTTTTCCGCTCCGTTGTCCAGAACAACGAGATTCAGGTCAATCCGCTTGGACTCACGCTCGTAAAGTTCCGCGCTGACCAGGCGTTCGAGTAAACGAAGCCACTTCCATACGAGGCACCATTCATGTCCTTTGGCTATCTCACATCGCGGCGGCTAGGCCCTTCGTTTCTTTGTGGGGCGCGCAGCACAGCCCAGTCCAACCGGCAACGTCACGGCTGGTTGCTTCGATCTTCTTTGACACCTGTGTCAGGCGAGCGGCTTCGCGGCTTTACGCGCGAGGTTGGGACGCCCGGAATACCTTGTTCAATGCCGATCTTGAAGCACTCGTCTTCCGGTTTCTATCCCTTGTTCGTCCGGTCACACGCTTCGGGCCATTTCCTGCGCCCTGCGGCACATCGCCGCTCTGCTTTCCGGACTCCTCTCCCAAAACGAGTTTGGGCCCCTCTCCAGAAAGCACGGCTTGGCACTTGGGAGCAGGGCTCCTTGCTCGGGCTTCGCCAATGGATGACCCGGCCAATCCGGGAATTCAAAACAGGAGACTTCACCATGTATCAGAACCGCATTTCACTCATCGGATTTTTGGGCCACGACGCCACCACTCGCACCGCCAACAACGCCACCTTCTCGGTGCTTTCGCTTGCCACGAAAAGTTCGTACAAGGACAAGAAGACCGGCGAATTTAACGGCCACACCGAGTGGCATCGCTGCATAGTCTGGGGCCGCTTGGCCGAGTACGCGAAGACGCTTACCAAGGGCGCACACGTCGCCGTGGAAGGCGAACTCCGCAGCCGCGAAACCACGGACAAGAAAACGAACGCTAAGCAGCGCGTATGGGAAGTGCGCGTGGCTTCGATCCTGAAGCTCGACAGGGCCGAGAAGGCCAGCCCGGAAGAGGCCGAAGATGTTCCCGAGGAAGTGCTCGAATAGGGCGCTTTTCCTTTGCTCAAAAGGCCCGGCCAGCCACCGGGCCTCGAACTCTGTGAGGCACGCGTATGAGCTTTGAGTTGATTATCCCTTTTCTCCGGCCTATTGAGCCGCTGTTGCTGGACCCAAGCATCAGCGAAATCATGGGCAATCCCGACTCGTCCTGGTGGTACGAGCGGGGCGGCATCATGCACCGTGACGAGAGCATTCAATTCGATGCAGCGCGTCTGCGCACCGGCCTTGAAGTGGTCGCCAATAAACTTGGCAAGAAGCTAGACGAAGATAATCCACTGCTCAACGCACAGCTCCCGGATGGGAGCCGCTTGGCAGCGGTGATTCCACCGGTTGTTCGCCCAGCTCCCGCGATGGTCATCCGCAAGTTTACCAGCCGCCAATACACCGTCGAAGACCTGATTGCAGGTGGCACGCTAACCCGGCCTCTCGCGGACTTTCTTGAGGAGCAGATTGGCAATGGGCAAACGCTGCTTATCAGCGGCGGAACTGGTAGTGGTAAGACGACGCTATTACGAATCCTTGCCAACTCAATTCCCGATCATGAGCGCATCGTTGTCATCGAAGATACCTCCGAACTTGGTATTCAGAAGCCCAACATTCTCGCAACCGAATGCCAGACCGACACCTACAGGAATGCGGTGACTTTCGACGACCTATTGAAGGCGGCACTGCGCTGGCGGCCTGACCGCATCATTCTCGGCGAGGTGCGCGGAGTAGAGGCGCGGACCCTGCTCGATTCCTTCAACACCGGACACACCGGATCGCTGGCCACCATTCACGCGAACTCCGCTGTGAAAGCGCTGCGCCGCTTTGCCAATCTTGTTCTCCGCAGCCACTCCCAAGCGACCTTTGAGGATGTCGAAGCAGAGATCGGAGAGGCGGTCGATTTAGTCGTCCATGTGGAGCGGCAGCCGGGACGCCGAGTCATCCGCGAAGTCCTCAAGTTGAATGGCTACAACCGGGTGTCACAGAGCTTCCAGATGGAGATTGTTTACCAGGTGGCCAAGCACAATTCAGTGGAGATAAAACCATGCTAAAGAGCTCGCCCAAACACTTACTTCCGGAGGCCGAAGCGGCTTATGTCCTTTCGGCTCTAAAGGCCGGAATCGACGCCGGAAGGCTTACCCGTGAACTTTTTTCGCTTCATGCGTTAGAGTCCGGCGCATGGGATCGTGCACGCCGCATCGTGGACACGGCTTCGGTTCGCTCTTGGCTGTCGGACGAAGTTCCGCCCGCCGATGTAATCACGATTCTGGAAGTTCGACGCCGCTTCGAGTTTCCCCGCCAAGATTGCCACACATATTCCGTCTCGATTCTCCAGACCGCTCAGAAAGAGATTCGGTCGGAAAATGCAACTCCAATCCCTACCCAAAAGGAGTCCTAACATGCCGTTGCTTGAGATCCCGCAAGTTCGTCAGATTACAGCCACGATTCGGCTCGATGAATCGACTGCCAGCCAGATTGATCAGTACGCGGCCTTTCTCCACGCTTCCGCCGATGAAGTTGTGGATAAGGCGCTCGCTTACGTCTTTGCCAAGGACCGCGACTTCCAGGAGTTTCTGAAAACTCCCGGAGCCACTCGTGTTTCTCAGAGCCTTCGCATCCGCCGTGCGTCGCAGAACGGAACTGCATCGGAGCCGGTTTCGCCACCGGCACAGGCCGCCAAAGGGACGGTGGTCGCCAACGGTGCGCGCTTGCGCGGAGATGCCGCATGAGTATCGCTATTTCCACACGACAGAAGGCGGCACTGGAGCGGCTGATCAGAATCGCCCAGGGTGGTACGGGGCAGAGCCGGATGGCTGCGGAGTTCCTACTGAGCTGGTGGAATGCGGCCAACTGCGGCGGCTTCGATTTAACCACACTGTGGGGAGTGGACACGCAGATCGCCGCCGACATGGTGACGGTGTTCGGCTTGGTGGCGGGTTGCCATCGCTATCCGGACGATCTTGGCTACGGTGAGGAGTTCCGGTGCATCGTTCACGTATGGCGTCCGACGTTGAAACATGGCTAGTTGCGGGGTGGAAGTGCTATTCGGTGCTTCGCACCGGGTTTATTTCGACACTCCACCCCTTGTAGGGAGCTGTTTAGTTCCTTCGGAACCTAATGGGTTCCCTTCGGAAACAAAGAACTTACTGGGAGCAGGAACCCATTAGTTTCTCACTCCCGACGGAGAAATGAGGGTCTTCGATGCCATTAGATCATTCCGAGACACCCAGGAAAAGAGGTGCGGTACGCGGACGCGAAAGCCGCGACCAGTCACTCAATACTAAATTAACTCCGAAGGAACTCGCAGCAGTTGAGGCGGCGGCTGAAGCCGACGGGCGCGCGCTGGGAGAGTGGGTACGGGAGGTTGTTCTCATGGCTGCCCGCCCTTCGTCTGTTGCTCTCGAAGCAGAGCAACTCATGACCGAGATCGTCGGCTTGCAACTCTTTCTGACCAACGCGCTTTCACCTGTTGCGTGTGGCGGGCGAATGAGCGCGGAACAGTATCAGGAGTTGATGCGGAACGTGAAAACCAACAAGCATCGCGCCGCCCGTGAGGTCATCGCACTGTATGCGGCGGAGAAGCGGGAGGAGCGCTGTGGCTGAATCAAACTGGGGAAGAAAAGAGACGATTATCTGGCCGCCATGCAAGCCGATCTACACCATCGGCGCTGCCTTTCTCGCCTTGGTTGCGACGGGATTCTTCGTTTACGTTCGGTTCGCGTTTGCGCTCTCGCCACTGGAACAGTTCTATCTTCCGCTCAACATCAGGAGCTCCATTGCGCCAAGCATTCGCCCTTCCGGCAAGACCCAGTTGCTGCTAATGTCCGATGGAAAAGCGAAGTCTTGGTACGCGAGAGAAGAAGATGTTGCGGAAGGCTCAACGCCGCAAGCGAATGGCAAACCTCTGCCGCTTGCACTTTCTGATTCTGCTCGGCAGCGAGGCATGATCCATCTCTATCGCAGCGCCCCGAATATCTACCAGAATGCCGCGCTCGCAAGCTACCTAAAAAAGCAGGTCTACGGCGGCGCGAACATCTTTGATCTTTTCAGGTGGCCACTCATTTTCGGAGCGCTCGCGCTACTTGCACAGCTTCCGTTTTCAATCTCCAGAGACATCCGGCGATTGAAAGAAATGAAGTACGGACGACGCCTCAAAGGGCCGGTTCTGCTGACGCCAAAGCAGTTCAATAAAGCCATCCGAGGGACAGGCATTGGACTGAAAGTTGATCAATGCAGCGAGATGCTGCGTGTGCCGTTGCGGGCTGAGGATCAGCACTTTGAGATCATCGGCGATACCGGCAGCGGCAAGACAACCATCATCATGCAGATGCTACGTCAGATTCAGGCGCGCGGCCACTCCGCCATTCTTTATGACCCGGCCTGCGAGTTTGTCGAACGCTTCTACGATGAGAGCCGAGGGGACATTGTGCTTAATCCGCTCGACCGGCGCTGCCCCTATTGGGGGCCGTCGGAAGAGCTCGTCCGCCGCGCCGAGGCTCGCACCATCGCGGCCTCTCTCTTCCAGCCGACCAATGACAAAAAGGGAGAATTCTTCATCGAAAGCCCGCAGAAAATATTCGCGCATCTCTTGCTCGAACAGCCCACGCCGCAGCAGTTGGTGCATTGGATGTCGCACCCGGAGGAGATCGACCGCCGCGTCAAGGGGACGGAACTCGCCTCGCTGATCGATCCATCCGCGCCCCATCAGCGCTCCGGCGTACTCGGCTCGTTGAGCCTCGTCGCCGACAGCTTTCGTTTACTCCCAAAGAAAGAAGACGCGAAGGTTGAATGGACCGCCCGCGAGTGGTCGAAGGATCGCCAAGGGTGGATCTTCATTACCTCGCAGCCAGCCGAGCGCGAGGCGCTCCGCCCGTTGCACAGCCTCTGGATCGACATGCTCGTGCTCCGGCTGCTGAGCGCGCCGAAGCCTGAGCAACATCCAGTGTGGTTTGTGCTGGATGAGTTGGCCAGTCTTCAAAAGCTGCCGCAACTCCACACCGCGATCACCGAAAACCGCAAATCACGCAACCCTATCGTGCTCGGCTTCCAAGGCAAGGCACAACTAGAGGTGATCTATGGCCACCTCGCCGAGGTCATGCTCTCGCAACCTGCCACCAAGATTTTTCTGAAGACGACCGAGCCCAATGCCGCCGAGTGGGTCAGCCGCGCCATCGGCAAGGTGGAAATCGAACGCATGAAGGAGACGCACTATGACGGCACCCGAACTGGCAAAAACTTCGCGCTCGACCGGCAAACCGAGCCATTGGTTCTCGATTCGGAGATCAGCGGATTGGAGAACCTGCACGCCTACCTCAAGCATGGCAATCACGTCGCGCGTTTTTCGTTTCCGGTGCTAGAGGTTCCTCCGTCGAAACCGAGATTCATTGATCGGCTGATAGACGATTACATCGTGCGCGAACCAAGGAAACCGCCAGAAGAGGCACCAGTACGGGGCACAACAAGGCCCCCGCTGAATGATGTGAATGTTCCGATTGCGTCAGTGAGGCCCATGAAGGAAGAGCAGGAGCCAGGTCAGGCTCAATTCACCTTTGGTCCGGGGATCTGAACATGCTGACCATATCGAAGCCGCTTTCCGCAGGCCAAGCGCAGAACTACCACCATAAGGAATTCACCGCCAAGGAACAAAACTATTGGTCGCAGCGCGGGGTGATTGCAGGCGAGTGGCAAGGCCGTCTTGCCCCGCAGTTCGGCCTTGCCGGAGCTGTCTCCGCCGAGGACTTCGCCAAACTCGCCCAGGGCCAACACCCGGCGACAGGCGAACAACTTGTCCGCCAGCGCGCCTCCTATGAGTACCAGGACGCGGACGGCAAAACCATCAGGACGATGGAGCATCGCGCCGGGTGGGATGCGACCTTTTCCGCGCCGAAGTCGGTATCGCTCACCGCCCTTGTCGGCGGCGATGAGCAAGTTCGCGAGGCACACCGGGAGAGCGTCCGCACCGCCCTCGAGCAGCTTGAACGCTACACCCAAGCTCGCATCGGCGGGAACCATCCCCCGGAGACTACGGGTAAGTTCATCGCGGCGAAGTTCGAGCATGATACCGCCCGTCCGGTTGATGGCTACGTCGCGCCGCAGCTTCATACCCATGCGGTCATCTTCAACATGACGGAGCGGGAAAACGGCCAGCCCCGCGCCGTCCAGCCACAGAGCCTTTTCGCCTCGCAGCAGTTTGCCACGGCCATCTATCAATCGGAATTAACCTACCGGTTGCGCCAGCTTGGTTACGAGATCACGACAGGACGTAGCGGTGCTCCTGAAATCAAGGGCTATACCCAGGAATATCTCGACGCATCGAGCCCGCGCAGCCAGCAAATCCGCGAGTATCTGGAGCGCACGGGCCGCACCGGAAAAGAGGCCGCCGAGATCGCCGCGCACTCCACCCGCGACCGGAAGGAGATCCACTCTCCAGCCGAGGTGATGGCCGCGCACCGAAAACTTGCCGCCGACTTCGGCCATCAGGCCGAAGCCGTGGTTCGGGAAGCACGCGAGCGGTTCCAGTATCAGAAGCGGCCCGCCAACACGGTGGAAAAAGTCCGCGAATCGCTGACCTTTTCCCGCGACAAAAACTTTGAACGCGAAGCTGTGGTCGATGAACGGGCGTTAATCCGCGACGGGCTTCGCCGCGGAATGGGCGAAGTTACTTATGCCCAGGTGCGAGGTAATCTTGATGCCCGTCTCGCGGCAGGGGAATTTCAGATTGTCGAGCGGCAGAATGTGCCGGGCCGCCAGTTCACTACCGCAAGAACCCTTGAAGCCGAACAAGAAATCGTCCGCCGGATGCGCGAGGGACGGAACCAGATCGACCCGGTTCTTTCACGTTCGCAGGCCATCGGCGTGGCCGACCAGCATTCACAGCTTAACCGCGCACAGAAGAGCGTGGTGGAGGACGTTCTCAGCTCGCCGGACCGAGTTCAGGGAATTCAGGGCTTCGCCGGGGCGGGAAAAACCACCACCCTTGCCGTCATCCGCAGCGCCTCTGAGACACAAGGCTATCAGGTCGAGGGCTTCGCCCCGACCTCCCGCGCAGCGCACCAACTTGGTGAGGCTGGAGTCGAGGCCGGAACCTTGCAGGGCTTCCTTGCACGGACGGCGGACCCTGCCGTTTCCGGACAGAGACACTTTTACTTCATCGATGAATCGAGCCTTGCCAGTACCAACCAGGTGCGCGAATTTCTCGCCCGCCTCGGGCCTAATGACCGCGTGCTCCTGATTGGCGACATCCGCCAGCATCAAGGGGTCGAGGCAGGCCGCCCCTTTGAACAACTGCAGGAGGCTGGAATGCGAACCGCAAAGCTCGACGAGATCGTCCGGCAGAAAGACCCGGCGCTCAAATCCACGGTTGAACTGCTGGCCAACGGCCAGGTCTCTGCCGCGCTCGAAGCGCTGCAAAAACAGGGCCGAGTGAAGGAGATTCCCAACCGAATGGAGCGCATCGGCGCCATCGCCAAGAGCTATGTCGAATCGCCGCAGAGCACGCTCATTGTCTCTCCGGACAATGCGTCTCGCCGCGAACTCAACGCCGCTGTTCGACAGGAGTTGAAGGCCAATGGAACCTTATCGCCAGAAGACCACTCATTCCGCGTCCTGGTTCAGCGCCAGGACATGACCAGGGCCGAACGCTCATGGGCCAGCCACTACGAAGTCAACGATGTCGTTCGCTACGCACGCGGCAGCAAGGCCCTGGGAATTGAAGCTGGCAGTTACGGGTCGGTGGTCGCAATTGATCCGACCGCGAACCTGCTCACTGTCGAGAAGCAAAGTGGCGAACTCGCCTCGTATGATCCGCGCCGCCTCAGCGGCGTCAGCGTCTATAAGGAGGTGGACCGCGAGTTTTCCGCCGGCGACCGCATTCAGTTCACCGCCCCGGATAAGTCACTCTGCGTTGCCAATCGTGACCTTGCTGTCATTGAGACGATCCATCCCGATGGCCGCCTCTCTGCCCGCTCGGACAATAACCGGCAGATTGAGTTCAACCCCGGAGAGCATCGCCACTTCGACCACGGCTACGCCGTCACCAGCCACAGCTCCCAGGGCCTCACCGCCGAGCGCGTCCTCGTCCATGCCGATACCAGCGTCCACCCGGACCTGCTCAACTCCCGCTTTGGCTACGTCTCACTCTCCCGAGCCAGCCACGAGGCGACACTCTTTACGGACGACATGACGAAGCTTGGCCCGCAACTTGGAGCCGATGTCTCAAAAACCTCTGCCCTTGAAGTCAGCCCAACTCGATCCATTGCTCAGGGAATCGGGACGATGTGACATTGATGAGGCTCATCACCTGCGGTGGGTGCAGTCTATTTGGCATGGAGCCGGTATAGGGCATCCTCTTCATTTCGACCGAGTCGGCAGTGCAGACTCCGGAGGAGATCGTGCACTACTTAATGACCAAGACGGCGCAGGTTGCCGTGGTGCGCGTTATTGCGAAGCGGGTGGCGGGAACGGACGTGACGATGAACCGAATTCTTACTGGGGCCGACAGCTTCGGAAGGCGTTGGCAATTTATTGAGGTGTAAGAGAATGTGACAGCTGAGGCAAAAGGCGATACATTGAACTGGAAGAGCGCGGTTAGGGTCTTCCGCTGGAAGGTCGGCTAAAACCCCTCTCAGAGAGAAGCTACGCTTGCGGAAACCACGCTCGCCGAAATCCGAGTGCAACGTCCGAAAGGCTGCCCGCGACAGAAGTTCGAGCGCGTGACCGATGACTGTGGGTACGATTCCGGTTCATTGCGTGAACAATCCAAACTGTGGTCCTAAAAACTTCCTTGGATCGTGTACCCCACGAACTCATAGCTCGGTCGGTTCCGCCGATTGCTGGCCACCCGCGAAACCAGAACAAGCTGCACTGACGGTTTTGGAACAGGCAGAAGCTACAAACTGGATGACGGCATGATCCAGGATTGGCTGCTGTAAACATTCAAAACTTAGCTTATTGCGTTGTGCTGAGATTAGCTTAATCGGTCGCGGGCGCGGGTAGCTCTTCCTGTTATTCCAAAACGTTCCCCGTTCCACGTATTTTCTGAATCGCAGCGTAGCAGGATCACAGTCAAGACCAGCAGAGGCTGCGCGCATTTCCCACTCCCGACTCCTTCGGGTGGACGCCGCTGCGCGGCTCGGGCGGGTGCTTCGAGTAGCGCCGCTTTCGCGCCAAACAAAGATCGCCTTTGGCACTCAGCGCGCCCCCCACTCGCACCCTGCCACCCTCCGGAGTCCTCCGTTCTGTCCTTTCCCCCGCTCCGTCTGTTTTGTCCGCTGTCGCGGCTGTGAAGAACAAAACAGCCGGTTCCGGCAGAAAAGGACAAAAAACATGGAATTCAGCAGCAACAACCCCAGCAACAGCCTTCCTTCCCCCGTCGCTACGCTTCGCGCCGACGCGCAAAACAGCGCTTTGCGGGCTGTGCCCCACGCTTGAGACATCGCGCATTGTTTGAGGAGGCTGGCGTGCTTCGTCTCCGGGCGTGCCCGGACTATAGATTCACGAGTTCTGTGTTCGATACTGGCTGACTGGGCTGCACGCCCATGGCCTCGGCACAACCTACGCCGAAATGAACGTACACGTCCTTCTCCTCCTTGAGCGGCATCCAGTAGCCGATGATTCGCTTGCCATTCTGCGTTTCCTCAGTGCATACCGTACGCTCTTCATGAAGCGCGAGATTTGCCTTGCACTGCTTGCAGGTAGTCGTTCGCGCCTCGGGATTGAGCGAAAAACATTTGACACCAGTTGGAGTTCCCACACTGCGGGCAAGATCATTCACTGCCAGGATCGTGCGGTCCTTCTGAATCAGCATGACCGGCTCCGGAAATGGTCCCCACATCGTTTGAAATGCGTTAAGTATTTTCTGATCCAACATAATGGAAGCTCCCATGAGGTTGATTACCCTAAGTCTGAGACGTGTCATCGGTTAGTTTATTGCAAGAAATCGTCAGTAAAAGAAGCCGAGTTCCAAAAACATCTATTCACCCTTCCGCTCGTCTTGGTTGCCCGCAAAATTTTCGAAGGATTGCTTTCCGGTCTCGCGCCACCACTCGTCGTACTCTCGCCAGGCTTCACCGCGTGGCCGATGGCCGTGTCCGCCACCATGATGGCCAATGCCGCCGACAAGGATGCGCGCAAGTACCAGAAGCCACACACTCTGCCGGTAGGTAATCAAGTGGGCGGCTAAGACTGCGGGCATGACCGCATTCCATAGAAGCATCACGAAATACCCGAAGACGAGGGCGAGCAGGGACGCCATGACCACACCGAACGCTACATGTACCACGACCAGATACGTCCGTCCGTGCTTTGATTCAGCGCCATGTTCATGATTCCAAATCATACCTATACCTCGATCATCTATTTGCGGTAATCAGAAAGCAGACCTCGCAACGTTGCCGTTGCGCGACTCTTACGCGACAGCAACGTTCCAATCGGCTCGTCCCATTCCTGGGCGAGATCGCGGAAACTGCGTCCATCCACCTCTGTGGCGAGCCATACGGCTCTTTCTTTCGGGCCAAGCTGGTTGATTGCCCTGAAAAGACGATCCCGTAATTCGTGCTGTTGCAGTGTCTGTTCCGGTCCCAGCCTGTCATCAGGAATCTCGATCGGGGCTGACTCCCCGTCCTGGTCATCGATCCGGACCGTCGGAATTTGTCCCCGGCGATGGTCAACGATCCGGTTCGCCAGCGCGCGATAAAAATACGCAGTCAGGTTCTCAATCTCGCCAATTATGTCTGCGCGCCGAAGCAGATTGAAGGCTACCTCGGAGACGATATCCTCGGCTTCCGCTTCGTCGCGATCGAAAAGCTGCTGCTGCACGAAGCGCAGAAAGCGAAACTTCTCTCGCGCGAATATCTTAGTCAGCCGCGTCGGCTCGTGCTCCATACACAATGCACTCCAGTTTCGCCTATTTGAATGACGTGAGACGGTCCGCCTTTATTGCAAGAAACATGAACGATGGCTCGAAGCTTTCGCCTTTTTCGTGACGGGGCTTCACGGAAGAGGCAAACCAGCCTTGACGGAATCGCTCCCATCCGACGATACTGATCTCGCACGATTATATCGCGCGAGATATAATAGGAGAAAAATGAAGATTCTATATGAAGCCAGGGCTTCTGCCAGCGGAGGACGGAGCGGACGAGTCACGACCAGCAACGAGACACTGGACCTGCAACTTGCGATGCCGAAAGAACTCGGGGGCACGGGCGAAACGCTGCCGAATCCTGAGCAGTTGTTCGCAGCCGGATATGCCGCATGTTTTGACAGCGCGCTGGCATTCGCTGCCGCGCAGCAGAAAGTAAAGTTGAGCGGAACGCGGGTTGATGCCGTTGTGGGGATCGGTCCGCGAGAAGAAGGAGGCTTTGGGCTGGCAGTGCGACTGGAAGTGGCCATACCGGATCTGCCGCGGGAGCAGGCGCAAACGCTGTTGGAAGCAGCCGATGCGGTTTGCCCGTATTCAAACGCGATCCGTGGAAATGTGGATGTGAAACTCGTTCTGGTCTGATGGTTGAGAGAGGATGCACGCATGTCCGAATTTCGTCAATTTCGCGCACGCACGCTAGGCGGCGAGGAAGTATCGCTGGAGAAGTTCGCCGGCAAGCTGGTTCTGGTGGTGAATACTGCCAGCAAGTGTGGCTTCACGCCGCAGTATGCCGGCCTCGAAAGCTTGTACCGAAAGTACTCCGGGCAAGGCTTGGTCATTCTTGGTTTTCCGTGCAATCAGTTTGGCAATCAGGAACCGGGCGACGCCGCCTCGTCTGGCTCACCACGAAACTGCCTGGCATCTTCGGCCGCGCAGTGAAGTGGAACTTCACGAAATTCCTCATTGGGCCTGATGGAGCGCCACTGCGCCGATTCGCACCGTTGACGCGGCCGAAAAAGATCGAAGAGACAATCCGCCAGACCCTCGGAGCGTAAGATGACGAGCCATATTCGAAAGCCAGTAGCAGACCTTTTGCGTTTGGACCGGCAGCTATGTTTCCCATTGTACGCAGCGTCGCGCCTGATGACGCGCTTGTACCAGCCGCTGCTCGAGCCGCTCAGCTTAACGTACCCGCAATATGTAGTGCTGATGATTTTGTGGGAGGATGCCCCTTGTTCGGTCTCACACATTGGCGCGCGCGCACTGCTGAACTCGAATACTCTCACGCCGCTGCTTAAACGGCTCCAACAGCTCGGTTACGTGCGGCGAACACGCAGCAGCAAGGACGAGAGGGTCGTGAAGATTAGCCTGACGGAGGCTGGAACCGCACTAAAGAAACGATGCGCCTGCGTGCCACAGCATCTGTTGGACTGCGTGGATTATCCATCGGAGAAGGCTTTGGCGCTAAAGAAAGGGGTGGAGGAGCTGATCCATGCGCTACAAGCGGTACCAGAAGAAGACACGCTGCAATACCATCCGCGTTGAACAGCGAATGTCCATTGCAATACTTCGGGAGATAACGATTCCCGTAGTTGGGGGCGACGGAATTCTCGTATATCCAAGCTTATTTCAATACACCTAATACGATCCCTCTAGTGTGCGCCGCTGATCGTGCCTTTCTTTGTAACAGCTTTGCGAAGGAGAAAAACGATCGGTATACACGCAAAGCTGGCGGCGGCGAGGTACTGGAAGTCGTCGACGTAGGCTCGCAGGCGGGCCTGCTGGGAGAGAACTCTGTCAATAATCTGGTAGGCCTGCAGAGGGGAGCCGCCGTAACGCTGGGTGAGGGCGGTGGCACCACTCAGCATATGCTGGAAGGCAGTGTTGGCGGCATTGATGTGGCCAGACAGTTCCACCCGGTGGACCTGCTCATGACGGGTGACGATCGTGTTCACGATGGAGATTCCGATGGAGCCGCCAATGTTGCGCAAGAGGTTGAAGAGACCGGCGGCATTGCCGATCTCCTCGTTGGGTAAGCCTGCCATGCTGGTGGAGGCCAGGGGGACAAAGACCATGCTGGCTCCGGCGCCGCTGAGGATGACCGGCCAGAGGAAACTCCACCGCGAGATATCGAGGTTAACCTTGGCGAACCATAAACCGCAGAGCCCGAAGATTCCGAACCCTAAGACGAGTAGGTAACGGTTATCGATGCGGCTGCTGATCAGTCCAATGAGAGGCAGGGCCACAATGGAACCGAGGCCGCGCGGACTGACAGCCATGCCGGCGTCCAATGCGTTGTAACCGAGTAACTCCTGATAGAGCAATGGTAGCAAGGTAATGATGCCGTAAATGACTCCGCCGAAGATTCCTATGAGGATACAGCCGAGGGTGAAGTCGCGATTGCGGAAGACTCGCAGCTGCACCAGAGGACTCCGCCGGCGCAACTCCCAGACGAGGAAGCTGATAAAACAGACGACAAGGATGGTGACAGCCCAGCGAATCCAGGTGGCGCCGAACCAGTCGTCTTCCTGGCCTTTGTCGAGCACGATCTGCAGAGCACCCAGCCAGATGGCCAGTAGTCCGAAGCCGATGCTGTCGAAGCGTCCAGGCTTGGCGTCACGAATATAGATGGGATCATGCACATAGCGCATGATCATGAATATGGCGAGCATGCCGACGGGAATATTGATGTAGAAGGCCCAGCGCCAGGAATAGGTTTCGGTGAGCCAGCCGCCTACAGTGGGGCCGAGGACCGGGGCAACGACTACACCGAGTCCGAAGATGGCCATGGCTTGTCCACGCTTGTCCGGCGGAAAGCTTTCTAGCAGGATGGCCTGCGAAAGCGGCTGTAAGGCTCCTCCACCGGCACCCTGGACGGCGCGCGCAATGAGGATCATGGCCAGGCTGTCGGCGGCTCCGCAGGCGAACGACGAGATAGTGAAGATGACGATGCAGGTCAGCAGAAAGCGCTTGCGCCCGAAGCGCTGGGAGAACCAGGAACTGGTGGGAAGAATAATGGCGTTGGCGACCAGATAGCTGGTGAGCACCCAGGTGGCTTCATCATTGGTGGCCGAAACAGATCCGGCGATGTAGGGAAGAGCGACGGAGGCGATTGAAGTGTCGAGTACCTCCATGAAGGTAGCTAGCATCACGGCGATGGCTACCAGCCAGGGGTTGGAGACCGGAACAGGAACTTCTGGCGAAGGAGATACGGGAGAATCACTCATCTGCGGACACTCACCTCTGTTCTTCCACGAATGGCGCACCGTGATCGCGGGCTTGATGCAGCAGAGCTCGAATTGCGGGTATCAGTTGATTTAATACGTTATTCACTGGATTCAATTCCTTGCATCGGTCACGCATTGCCCAGGAGCGACTGAGTCTTGCTTTTACTTTCCGGCACGGTTAGCAAGATGGGAATTGCAGGGTAATTCTTGGCGGCGACGTTGGATATGATATGGCGCGTTTCTGCGCTTCAGTCAAAACGCGCCATCTGTATCCTGCTATCGGCTGCCTCATACCCCGTAGGTTCGGACTATTAATTTCTCCCCGTTTCCTCTGGGAGTGCCTCACTAACCGCTGAGATCCAGTCCCCGTTTCCTCAAATCGATCGTGCCGATTTTCAGCGATCGGCTTGCCTGCTTGCTATCGGTCCGCCCGCCCATGGCCAGGATGACAAACCGCTGGAAGGACTGTTTTATCCCCATTTCGGCAGACTACCGTTTTCGAACGTTGTAGATCACAACCATAATTTATTACTATACCGTCCAGATGGTATAGTACACAAATGAGCAAAAGAGATTCGATTCTGGATAGCGCTCAGGCCCTCGTTGTGCGAGAGGGATCAGGCGGCTTCACGTTGGACCGCATAGCAGGTGAGGCCAAGGTCAGCAAGGGTGGATTGCTTTATCACTTCCCTACAAAAGAAGAGTTGGTCTCTGCACTGGTTGCGCGATCAATCGAGTACTTTGAGAAAGACCTTGCGCTCTATAAGGAGTTTCAGGGAGATGCCCCAGGGGCAAATACGAAAGCATTTGTCGTTGCGGCGCTTGAGGGGGAGTGGTCTAAAAAGGTGGGATTAGTTTCCTCGCATGGGTTGGATCTGTTCGCGACAATGCTGGCTGTGATCTCCACTTCTCCACACCTGATGGCTCCTATGCGCCAAGCCTATGCAAGATGGCAAAACGACATTGAAAACGATGGTACAGATCCGACACTCGCCACCATTGTTCGCCTAGCGGCAGACGGTCTTTGGTTCACAGAGCTCCTTGGCTTGAGTACGTTCACACCCAAAAAGCGAGGGGAAATTGTTGAGGGATTGAAGAGTCTGGCGGTTGAACACTCGGCTCCCGTGAAGAGCCCGGCAAAAAAGTACAGCAGGATAAAGAGATCACGATGAAAGAGCTGTTTGAAACTCTTACGCAGTCGCCGGGGCACACCTATGGCTTAGAACAGGCTGTGGACTTGTGCGAAACACAACATCTACTTGAGGACATCGCCCAAAGCGCCGAGAAAGCGGCTGATGCACTGGAACGGGTTCAATTCCCAGAGGGATATTGGTGCGGCGATCTCACTGGAGACTCTTCGCTACTTTCGAACTACATCCTCCTCCAGTTGTGGCTGCATCCTCCGCAGGATAACGCTCCCTGGGCCTTGACTCAATCGCCTCGAATCTGTAGGTTAATTCACTCCATTTGGGCAGCTCAGCTTTCCGATGGCGGGTGGAACCTCTTTCAAGGCGGGCTGTCTGAGATCAACGTCTCCGTGCTTGCTTATACGGCTCTCAAGCTGGCGGGAGAAGATGCGGACGGTCCGCGCATGAAGAAGGCTCGTCAGCTCATTCTTCATCTGGGTGGGCTACAGGCATGCAACAGCTACACGAAGCTCAATCTCAGTTTTTTCGGACTCTTCCCTCGGCGCTTTGTACCGACGGTGCCTCCTGAAATCCTCATTATTCCTGGGAACGTGCTTTACGAGATGTCGTCGTGGACTCGAACGATCATTGTTCCGCTATCGATCATACAAGCGCAGTCGGTGCAGCGGCCTACTCCTCTGGGAGTGGCAATCGCCGAACTCTTTCACCCCCACACAAGAGTGTGCCTTCCGAAGAAGGATCGCATCTCCGAGATTTTTGTCCAGGCAGATCGCCTGCTCAAACAGTGGGAGCAGCGTGGAATGAAGAAGGTTCGCGCAAAGGCCGTACGAGCTGCGGAACATTGGATGCTCGAACACATGCAGCATTCCGAGGGACTGGGGGCGATCTATCCAGCCATGATGTACTCCATCATGGCCATGGATGCTTTGGGATATGAACGCGATCAACCCGACTTGGCGCTCGCGATTCGGCAATTTGAAGACCTCTTTGTGGATGCTGGCAACACAGTACACTTCCAGCCCTGCAAATCGCCCGTATGGGACACCGCGATCACGACCTTCGCCCTGGGTGAGATGGGGCTGGGGGAACCGGCGAAAATGACTCATGCGGCGGATTGGTTACTAAGGAGAGAAGTACGCCGGAAGGGCGATTGGTCGGAGAAACGTCCGGATCTTACTCCGAGCGGATGGGCTTTTGAGTTTGCGAACGAGTCCTATCCTGACATCGACGATACGGCGATGGTATTGCTGGCACTGCAACATGCAAAAGCCACAGATCCTGAGCAGCAGACGAGGAGCGAGCGTCGTGCCATCGATTGGTTGCTGGGTATGCAGTCCTCGGATGGGGGTTGGGCAGCATTTGATGTAGATAACGACTGGCAAATTCTGAACAAAATCCCATTTGCCGATCACAACGCAATGCTCGATCCCACATGCGCAGATATCACCGGGCGCGTGCTTGAGTGCCTCTGCCGAAGGGGAATGACTTGCGAGGACCCGGCAATTCGTAGCGGTGTGGAATATCTTCTCACCACTCAGGAGGAGAGCGGTAGTTGGTATGGTCGCTGGGGTGTGAACTATATCTACGGTACGTTCCTGGCGTTACGTGGATTACGCGCAGCGGGCGACCCTGCCTGCAATACCGCGATACACCGCGCGGCCGAGTGGCTTGTTTCTGTACAAAATGAAGATGGCGGGTGGGGAGAGAGTTGTCAGGGATACCAGACTGATGATTTCTGTGCTGCGGAAAGCACACCGTCGCAGACCGCATGGGCGCTGCTCGGACTTATCGCAGCTGGCCATGCTCACTCAGTGGCAGTAAGGGCGGGATTCGATTGGCTCCTCCAACATCAAAGACCCGACGGCACCTGGGATGAAAAACTCACGACCGGAACTGGATTTCCGAATGTCTTTTACCTAAGCTATTCGCTTTATCGAAACTACTTCCCACTTATGGCGATGGCAACCTTTCGCAAAACGGCAGAGGGGCTCACGTGTCATGTGCAGTGAGCGGCATCGGCTAAGTAAGTACCCAGTTGTGCCAATTGCAATCAAGAGGGAAGCATGTTCAACATAGTAACGATCGCCAGAGAGTACGGCAGTGGCGGAGCAGATATTGGGCGCAAGGTGTCGGAACTGCTGGGCTGGGAATGCGTGGATAAGCAGATCATTGAACAAGTCAAAACAATGGGAAATCTAGACCGTACGTGGGTCGCGGAGGCGGACGAGCAATCTCGCGCTTGGTGGGAAAGAGTGCTAGCTGGCTTTCGCCATGGCGGTTTGGAGCTTTACGTTGGAGGGATTGCGGACACCGGAGTGGATCGCGATGCACTGCAACAATTCACCGCACGTGTGATTGAAGAGGCTGGCAAGGCGGGCAATTGCGTCATCATTGGACGCAGTTCGCAGTGTGTGTTGCGCAATGAACCGCGTGTTTTGCATGTGCTGGTGTACGCACCGATGGCAGAGAAAATAGAACGGATGAAGCTTCGACACCCTCACGAGCATGACCTGCAAACGTTGCTGCACCGCATAGATTCCGAACGCACCCACTACACACGGGATTACTATGGCTGCGATTGGTCGGATCGTGGACTTTACCAGCTCTGTTTAAACAGCACGCTTGGTCTTGATGCCTGCGCGGAACTGATCGTGAACGCGATCCGGTTGTCCGAACTCACACCCACACCGGAGAAGTAGAAAGCGAGAGCAGTGGAATCTCGTGCATATTGATTGCCTCGATACCTTCGATCGAATTATGACAACTCAAGTGTTCGGGAACACTAAAGCGGGTCTGAGCGCGGCGGGTTGACTCACAAAACAAACTTGGAACTTGACGGACCAGTTGATGGTGACCTAACCTAATAATAGTTCGGACATCCGTCCTAACTAGAAATTGCGAATGGATTCTTGGCAAGAGCTCATCGCGAGAGGGAATATGAACGAGAACATTCTTCGGAAAGTACAAATTGTCTGCGCCTGGTGCGGCCCGGCCTTCGTGCTTCTATATGGATTGAGCTGGTGCGTACTGGGGCACAACTATCCCCCGCCGGATCCGCAATACAGTGCCGTGGATCTGGTAAACAATTACTACCTGAAATATCGCAGCGACATCATGCTGGGACAGGCACTGTCAACCTGCCTGGGTATGCTGTATCTGCCTTGGGCTTGCCAGCTTTCCGCAATGATGTGGGAGCGCGAAAAGAATCACATTCTCTCGTTGCTGCAACTCACAGGCGGATTGCTTACCGCGTGGGTCCTCGTCATCTGTCCGGCTCTTTGGGTGTGGTGTGCGGAGATGGCTGGAGTGGTGGACCCCGTCATGATCAAGAGTGTGCATTTCATGGCCTGGTACACCTACGACATGACGTATATGATCACCACGATCGAAACGATCGCCATCTGCATCTTTGCATTCCTTGACAAGCAGAAGCCGACGATTGTTCCGCGCTGGGCAGGAGTTCTCGCTCTGTTCTCGGGGCTATCCTTCCTGCCGATTACGTTCCTTCCTTACTTTAAGGCCGGTATTTTTGCACTCAATGGATATTGGTCCTTCCACGTTGCCTTCATCACCTATGCTCTGTTCACGGTAGTCATCGGCTATTGCATGGCGCAGAGTCTGAAGAAGACAAAGATACCGGTCTCGTCTGGAATGGCCGAGGTGGTCAGCTACCAGACCTCGTCGCGATAGTGCTACTGAAGACTGGGATGCCATCTTCTACGCCAGCAATGATGGGTGCCGAGAGAGCCCCGATCGAATGCGGAAAAGGGTTCTCTCGCGCCTGAATGAATCAGTGTGACATGGACAAGCTCCGTTTGAGAATATTGAAAATACTCCGGGAGACATAGATGGCCGTACGGAGCAAGACGATCGCGAACAGCAAGAATGAGACATCGCAGAGGATTCTGGCGGCTGCATTCAAGTGCATATCAACAAAAGGCTCGGCGAGCGTGAGCTTACGGGACATCGCAGACGAGGCTGGCGTCGCGCTGAGTCAGTTGAATTACTACTATGACAATCGGGAACGGCTGTTTGCTGCCGTTCTCAGAACAATGAAGCACGAGTATGTATCGAATGTTGAGGTGAAAATGGCTACCTTCAGCACCCTCAGTGAGAAGGCGCATTTTCTCATCAAGTACAACCAAGAGCTGCTCCAAACCAATCAACGGCTATACAGAGCTTTTCTGGACTTCTTCGGTCTGGCGATGTGGTCCAAGTCCTTCAAGAAGGAAATGAACGGATTCTTGAATGATATTTCGCGCGTCATCGAAAAGCAGATGCATCCACTCACAACTGGTGAAGATGGATACTCTGCCGCCGCTTTGACATCGATCATTCTGGGAACGACATTCGGGATTGCTATGCAGTATCTAATGGATCCCGAACGACAGGAAATTCTGAGCGGCTTCGAGATCCTTCTCGGTGTTATATGAATCCATGATCGCAAGAGCATGAGAGGTGCCGACCGTTCCCTGAAGAGGTTTCTGCTCTCCATTGCTTGCTTTCACCCAGTCACGGTTGAACTTTGCCGCTAATGCGAGACAGAAACCTGACACGGATCGACGCATCGATTCGCTGCTTCGCATAAATTGTTATCTGCAGCCGTTGGATAGAGATAGGCACAGATTTGAGTTTCACCCGCTGGTACGCGAGTTTTCTTATTTGACAGGCTGAAAAGGAGCTTGAGCCCGAAATTCTGACGGAGATGTCGGGACGTGTCGAAGAGTGGTCATTGCGGAGAGGTAACATGGCAGTGCGGGGATTCGAGAAACGGCGCGTGCCCTACTTCGTTGTAAATGACACAAATTGACGGCAGATCCGTCAATTGTCATACTGACTACTCAGTCAGTATAATGGAGTTTGTCGCCCGGATATCGAAGGAGGAGCAATGGTAGCGGTTGTCGAGACGCCGACGAAGAGCAGTGCTGAATCATCAAACCGCTCAGAAATCTTGAGAGCCGCGAGTGAAGAGTTCGCGCTCAAAGGCTACGCAGGCGCCCGGACCGAAGGAATCGCCCAGGCGGCTGGTGTGAAGCACACGTTGGTCTTTTATCACTTCAAAACGAAAGACCAACTTTACAGTACGGTGCTCGGGACAGTTTTTTCCGAATGGGCCGAACGCGTTTCCCACGCGTTGAGTGGGACAGCATCTCCGACGCGGCGTCTGCTGGCATATATCAATTCTTACTTCGATTGTTTTGCGGAGTTTCCGTTCGCGCCCCGACTCGTGCAGCAAGAGCAATTGCGTCAGCGTATCTCAGGGCCGGAACATTTGCAGCAATTGGCCAAACGTTACGTGCGCCCTGTTCACCGCAAGTTGGCGGCGCTGCTTAGGGAGGGTATTTCCAGTGGGGAATTTCGCGATCTCGATATTGAACAGTGCATACACTCTCTTTCGGCGCTGATCATCTTTTATTTCACCGGCAGTCTGACCCTTGAATCTCTGGATGGCATTGAATCGTGTTCTCCGGCGCACATTGCGGTGCGCCGTGAAGCGGTTTTGGATTTTGTCTCGGCAGCACTCTTCACATCTGGAAGCGTCAGAAAATGACGTGAGAAAGCAAACTGGCTTGGGTCCATTCGCCTCGCCGAATTAGAAATGAAAACATAGTCGGATGCTGTTGTTGGACAATGCATCGGATGACGGCGAACACGTTAGATGAGGGTGAAAATGATTCTCATGAAAGGATGTCATTTCGCTCCGCGCACTGCTAGTGCGATGTCCGGAGCGCCGGAGCCGGACACTTTCCCCCTGAGTTCGGTTGGAGGTTTCATTCCAATTGGACTCGGTGCTCGGCTCCGAGAGTCGTACTAGCTAGAGACGAGGAGTTTGGGGGCAAACAATGATTCACGGGGGTTATCCCAATAACCGAGGCTGCTTCGAATCTGATCCGCTCCGGTTGGAACGATTTCGAAATTGCTACAGAGCTGGGCATGGATGTTGATGAAATCCTGAGGTTCAAACAAGCCGCTGGTCTGCCTGACTTATTCAAGGAGCTTCCTACTCGCGGGCGCGGGAATGACTGAAGATTATGAAGTAATGAATATTCTTGAGTGGAAATCTAAATGTCTGAGTTGACGCATGAAGAACCGAAAGCAAAGCCAACTAAGCTGGAAACCAAGCAGCAGCATTCCGGTATCGTCGCCTTGGTGAGCGACAAGGGCGGTGTGAGCGTTTACGGAATCGACAGTTTTTCGATTACCTTGTATTACGAACAATGGGGTCGGCTCTTGGACACCTCGCAAGAAATACGTGAGTTTCTTGAAGCCAACAAGAACAAACTGAAGTTGAATGGGTAACGCTGGAGAAGCACTCTAGCTTGAGCGGCTAAATACATCATGCTCTACCGGAAGCGTATTTCTGAAGCTGCCAAGAGGCGCTGGGCAAAACAGAAGAAAGCGAAAAAGGCGTAGATGGCGACCAAGGCCGAAGTCGAGAGCAGATATCGGACTTTGCTGGATGTGTCCACGGCCATCGCAGCGCAGCCCAACGTGCAAGCTGTCCTCCACAGTTTGCGTAGTTTGTTGTCAGCGACCGTTGATTTCGATTCGATCAGTCTATTCTTGCTAGACCCTACTGGAAAGTTGGCGCGGATCATAGCCTTTGATCAGACCATTGAGGCTCCCTCGATTGAAGTAGGCACTCAGATTTCCATCGCCGGGACTTCGATCGAGAAAGCCATCAATGAGCAGATACCCATACACGTGCCTGACGCACAAAGCGAAATATTGAGAATTCCCGAGTTGGTGCTGCCCGAGTCAATGCACGCTTCACAGGGTGGGTCCGTATTTCCCGTCTCGATTTCCGGGAGGAAACTTGGAGCATTGATATTTGGAAACAACAAAAGAGGAGAATTCAGTCAGGACGACGTGGACTTAATGGCTTCTGTCGCCTCGCACGTTGCTGTTGTACTCGAAAGCGCGCTGGCCGTTGATAGCGCGAAGCGGTATCAACAGCAATTGGCAGAGGAGCGGGATCGGGTTAAGCTCATGCTCGAAATCAACAATTATGTTATATCGCAGTTGGATATGAACGAGCTATTCCGTTCTGCATCGGCATCCATTCGCAAATACTTTGCGAACGATTTCACTGGATTCTGGTTGATCGCCAAACAGTCCAACCAACTCGAATGTGCGGTTCTCGATTTTCCGGGCGGGCGGGGCTTCCTCACGGATATTCCTGTCTCCGAACTCACCGAACAAGATCTCGATAAGATGCGCACTCGAAAGCCCGAACTCTGCTCGCAGCAGGAGATTGAGAAACTTCCGCCGCTCTTCCTCGCACCACTGAAGGCTGAATCGATTGTGGCGATGGTGTTCGCGCCCCTTGCAACCGCAAATGGGCCGCTCGGCGTTATTTCAATGGGCAGTAGGTTACCCAACAGCTTCGGGCAAGAGGATCTTGATCTCCTGTCGCAGATCAGCAGCCAGATTTCGTTGGCTCTGGACAATGCTCTCGCATACGGAAGGCTCACTGCCTCCAAGAATCGCCTAGAAGACGAGCGCCTGTATCTTGAATCCGAAATCCGTGCGGAATATAACTTCGAGGAGATCGTGGGAAAAAGTGCTGCTCTTCGAAAAGTGTTTGATCAAATTGCCATTGTCGCGCCTACCAGCTCCACGGTATTGCTGCATGGCGAGACTGGCACAGGCAAAGAACTGGTTGCGCGTGCCATTCATAGTCTCAGTCCGAGGCGGAACCGAACGTTTGTCAAGCTCAATTGTGCGGCTATCCCATCAGGGCTGGTAGAGAGCGAGCTTTTCGGACACGAGAGGGGTGCATTCACTGGTGCTTTGATACAGAAGCGCGGGCGCTTCGAACTTGCTCATCAAGGCACCCTGTTTCTGGATGAAATTGGGGATCTCAGCCTTGAGCTGCAATCGAAGTTGTTACGGGTGCTGCAAGAACAAGAGTTTGAGCGATTGGGCAGTACAAAGACGATTCATGTCGATGTTCGCCTTATCGCAGCAACGCACCGAGACCTTCCGTTGATGATTCGCGACAATCAATTCCGCGAAGATTTGTTCTACCGGCTCAATGTTTTTCCGGTTGAGATACCTCCGTTACGAGACCGGCGTGAGGATATCCCACTCTTGGTCCATTATTTTGTTTCCCGATTGTCCGCCCGGATGCAAAAGCGGATCAAGTCAATCCCGAAACGGGCGATGGAGGCGCTGATCAACGCGCAATGGCCCGGTAACGTTCGAGAGCTAGAAAACTTCATTGAGCGCTCCGTCATTCTTTCCCAAGGAGATGAATTGAATGCCCCTATCGCTGAAATCCAGAAATCGTCTGTTCGCAGTTCCGCTTCCGAATCGACGTTCCATGAAACCGAGCGCCAGGCGATTATCGATGCATTGAAAGCAGCTTCAGGGAAAGTCTCCGGTCAAGGTGGGGCGGCAGGACGTCTCGGGTTAAAGCGAACGACTCTGAATAACAAGATACGCCGGTTAAATATCACGAAGGCTGATTACTGAACGAACACGACCTTCAACAACTAGACTGAGCCCAATTGGCCATTAGGCATGATCCGTAATTGAGAATTGAATGAAAGATGCTTCGTGCAGGACTCCCGCTGCGGCCCAGTATAGATATAGGCGGCACTGGATCAGGCTCGGACAAGAGCGGGAGAATCTGCGACATTCGATCATGAGCACCGAAGAACAACTCCGGCTGTCGAATGATGGAAGAGTTGATGCGATTGCAGGAACCGGTTCCGATCGCGAGTTGCTGCTCGAAAGATTGGCTATCTGTCGGCAGCGTCTGGAAATCGTGTTGGAAGGACTGGAACGGATTCGAGATGGCAGCTTCGGTCGATGTGCCGGGTGTGAAGCTCCAATTGGGAAGAAGAGGCTTCAGGCTCTTGCATCGGCTCGGTACTGCATTCGCTGCCAAGAGCGGTTGGAACTGGAAGAGATGAACGAAGGCTCCTTGACATCTGTGGAGCTAGAATTGCTGAGGTGATTCGTGTGGCTCACTCTGCGGACAGGGGACAACGCATTGAACAATCGATTGGAATCAAAGTTCAATGCATTACCGAATGATCGCCGCAGCGGTCCCAAAGCAGCCATGGGGCCATAAGGGGGTGAATATCGCCAGAACTCATGACCCTTTGTATTTGTTCGCCTGTTATCTGGAGTGGCGGGACAAGAACAACGTGGAGGCGTATCAAGATCTCGTTGCGGCATTGGATGACACAGACAAAAGAATCCGCGCTGTGGCCGAAACACTGCTGAACCGCTCTTCACCTCGCCCGCAGCGTAAGGATAAAGGCATTGAAATTAAATGTTCTTAGTTCGATCTCCATTCTCGAATGCACCGGATATGCTCGGACTAAACGAGTCAGATAGCTTGGGCGAAGTAGTAAAGAGTATCTGCCAGAGTTTGGTAGCACCGCTGCCCACATTTGGTCACTGTTCACATGAGGTCACGGCAACAGCTTCAGCCATGTCGGGACTGCGAGCGACCTCAACAATTTACATCTCCGATAGATTGGCATGCCATCTGCACTCACTGATGTGGCGAGACAAAAAAGGCCTCGTCACCGGGAGACTAGTGGAAAGTAAGAATGATACGTGTCGATTTTCCTAAAAGAATGAACGCCATGACCATGCAGTTGGAGGACAAGCTTGCTGGAGGTTTCGCAAGGAGGCGAGAACCGTTCTGCTTGCCAGTTGCAAGTTCCACAGAGGCTGCGTGTGGATATGTCGGAGGCGGTCTTCATCGATGCAATCGGCGAAGAGTTGCTGATGTGGTTGGGAAGAATTGGAGGACAGTTCGGCGGTAAGAGCTGTTACCTCATAGATGTCTGCGAACGCCTGCACTTGCCAATTGTCCGAAAATCGATCGGACCCTCCCCCAGACAAGTGACGGCGTTCGCGGGCCATTGTTATTCGCAGTTGAATTGCCCCGCACGCGTACAGTTCTTCGCTATGATATCTGCCGTTGTCACGGCAATTGCCCTTATGGGGTCAGACATTCTTCTATTCGCCACACAGAGCAACGCGTCCATCTCTTTGTAATTCAATGCGTAACGGTGCCTTCGAACGGATGGTCAAATTCGTGCATATGAATATGAACAGGTATGCTGCGAATCACATTGTCATTCCGTAAAGACAAACCATTGTTCATCCTGGAAGGACGGCTGGCAGGAGAGTGGGTTGCAGAACTCATTCGTGTCACTCACCAGATTCCCTCTGGGAAGAAATGTGTTGTCGATATTGAGAACGTCTTCTACGTAGATTCGCCCGGCGAAGAGGCTCTGCTCTGGCTGAACCAACTGGGAGCCGCATTTATCACAGAGAACGTCTATGGCAGCGACCTCTGCCAGCGGCTGCATCTACGCCGTACAACCCTCGATAAATCGGATGCGCCGAGTTCGCATAAACGGAGGAGCGGAAAAGCACCGCCCGATACTGATCTTCCATCACCCAAATCGCGGCGCTCTCCCTCATGAGGGGGGATGTACCCAGCTAGAAGCATGCCCCCCGCACAGAAGGCAATCGTTATTTGACGGGGTCGTGGATGATGCGATTGCTTCATCCACGACCGGACGATTTACAAAGGCAAAAAGCAACAGGAAGGTGTTCTTAATGAGTTGGCGCAATGACTCTACTAGCATGGGAGATTGGGTTTCAGCCTCTCCCCAAAAGGTTCATCCCGCAGGGATGAACCACCGGCGGTTGCATATCCGGCAGACCATGGTGACATTCTGCTTCGTTGTTATGACCTTGGCGTTCGTACTACTTACCGGGTGCAACAGAAAAACGCAGGCTTTGGCAAATGCGCCCGCCTTATCTGTACAGGTGGTGAAGTCGCTGCAACAGGATGTACCGGTTTATGGAGATTGGGTAGCAACGCTGGATGGCTATGTGAATGCTCAGATTCAGCCCCAGGTGACTGGTTACCTTGTGAAGCAGCTCTATCGCGAAGGCTCTTACGTCCGTAAAAATGATGTTCTCTTCCAAATTGATCCCCAGACTTTTCAAGCGACACTGGATCAGGCAAAAGCGCAACTGGAGCAGGCGCAAGCGAAACTCGCACTCACAGAGATTAATGTAAAACGCGATACACCCTTGGCGCAGCAGCGCGCCATTGCAGAGAGCCAACTTGATTCGGAAATCGCGGATGGGCGGGCATCCAAAGCCGCTGTGCATGCCGCGGAAGCAGCGGTGGAACAGGCCCAGATCAACTTAAACTTCACCCATGTCCACTCACTCACCGATGGCATTGCGGGTATTGCCACCACCCAGGTGGGAAACCTAGTTGCACCGGGCACGGCGCTAACAGCCGTTTCCAAGGTGGACCCCATTAAGGTTTATTTTTCCATCAGCGAGCAGGAGTACATGCGTTTCAACAGCGGATCCCAAAAAGATTCAGGAGGAAGCACGGCGAACCGTGCCAAAGCGATGGAGTTGCAGTTGGAACTCTCCGACGGCACGAAATACCCGCATAAGGGAAAAGTGATCTTTGTGGACCGGCAAGTCGATTCACAGACCGGCACTATTCGGCTGGTTGCTGCCTTCGCCAATCCTGGGAATGTTCTTCGTCCAGGCCAGTTTGGGCGTATCCATGCGGCGACTGCCGTCAATCGCTCAGCGATTCTCGTTCCTCAACGTTGCGTTACAGAGCTGCAGGGAACCTATCAAGTGGCCGTAGTAGATAGAAGTGACAAGGTTTCCATTCGCAAGGTCAAAGTCGGAGAGCGTTCTGGTTCTATGTGGATCATCGAGTCTGGACTGAATGCCGGAGAACAAGTCGTTTCAGAGGGCAACGCAAAGGTTCAGGACGGAATGGCCGTAAATCCAACGATTGCGAAGACACCGGCGGAAGGTAATTAATGATTTCGAAGTTCTTTATTAACCATCCTACTATCGCAATCGTAATTTCCATCTTGATGGTCATCGTGGGAACCGTCGCGATGTTCACTTTGCCGGTGGCACAATACCCGGAAATTGTGCCACCGGAAATTCTCACATTGGGCATCTTCCCAGGAGCCGACGCCAAGACGGTGGAGCAGTCGGTCGCGACGCCGATCGAGAGCCAAATGAGCGGCGTGGACAACATGAGTTACATGTATTCCACCAATGCGAACAATGGCTGGACCACCTTGTATACGGATTTCGACGTCAAGACGGATCCGAATATAGACCAGATACTCACCCAGCTTCGCGTCAACCAAGCCGCTGCCCAATTACCGGCCGAAGTCACTCAGCAGGGAGTGCAAGTGTTGAAGTCCCTGTCTACGCCGTTGATGGTGATCAACCTTGTTTCGCCGCAGGACACGTATGATCGGAACTGGCAGGACAACTATGCCAACATCAACTTGAAAGACGAACTGGCACGCGTTCCCGGCGTGGGCCGCGTTCAGGTTTTTGGCGGTGATTACGCCATGCGTGTCTGGGTGCAACCGGACAAGCTGGCCAAGCTCGCGGTAACGGTTCCCGAGATCGTCCAAGCTATCAGGGCACAGAACACGGTCAATCCGTCCGGACAGATCGGCGGAGATCCGGTACCGAAGGGGCAGGAGTACACCTACACGGTTCTCTCGCAAGGCAGGCTCATCTCGGCGGACGAATTCGGCAATATCGTCATTCGCGCCAACCCGGACGGGTCCATTCTTCACCTCAAGGACGTTGCGCGTATCGAGTTAGGCGCCCAGACATACAACGTAGATGCCAAGTACAACGGCGCCCCGTCCGGGGCACTTGCCATCTACCAGTTGCCAGGATCGAACGCTGTCCAAGCCGCCGCTGGAGTGCATGCAAAACTCGACCAGCTTTCCAAACGATTTCCCAAGGACCTTGAGTACCACGTGACATTGGATACCACGGAGGCGGTCACCTCCAGCATGCACGAGATCGTTCTCACTCTGTTTGAGTCCTTGGCTCTCGTCATCATCGTGGTCTACATTTTTCTGCAAGGCTGGCGCCCAGCCCTGATCCCCTTGGCGGCGGTACCGGTTTCGTTGATCGGCACATTCATTGTCTTCCCGATGCTGGGTTTTTCAATTAACACACTCTCTTTGTTTGGCTTGATTCTTGCCATCGGCTTGGTGGTTGACGACGCTATCGTGGTCGTCGAAGCCGTGGAGCACCACATTGAGGAGGGGCTGTCACCGCGTGAGGCCTCCGTCAAGGCTATGGAAGAGGTGTCCGGCCCCGTCATCGCCATCGCACTGGTCCTGGCCGCCGTGTTCATCCCGACCGCCTTTATTCCTGGCATCACTGGAAGGTTGTATCAGCAGTTCGCCGTCACCATCGCCGTCTCCGTGATCTTTTCTGCATTCAACGCTCTCACGCTGAGCCCGGCGCTGTGCGCCCTTCTCCTCAAGCCGGGCAAGGCGCACGGTCCTTTCAGCCGCTTCTTCGAGTGGTTCAACAAGACGTTCGCACACGCGCAAAATGGCTACGTCAAATATTCGGCCGTGATGATTCGCAAAAGCGCATTCAGCATGGTCTTTCTCGCCCTCGTATCCGCGGCTGCGTGGCTCATCGCTGGCAGAATGCCAACCTCATTTGTGCCGGAAGAGGACCAAGGGTATGTCATGGTCCGTCTGCAACTGCCCCAAGCTGCCTCGTTACAGCGTACTTCCGAGGCCGCCAGCAAAGCGGAGGCCATTCTCCGTCATACGCCGGGTGTCGAAAGCGTCGCCACCATTAGCGGTGTTGACCTGATCAGCAACACGCAAAACACTTACACCAGCATACTTTTCGGCAAGCTTCGCCACTGGGACACCCGCCACGCCGTGAGTTTGCAGGCAGCGGCCATTCAGAATCAACTGAACCAGAGTTTCTCCAAGGTTCAGGATGGCGTTGCTTTTGCCATTGCCCCACCGGCCATTCCGGGAATTGGTAGTTCCGGTGGCGTGAGCTTCGTTCTGGAAGACCGTTCCGGAAAAGGCGGCGAATATCTTGCGGGCAATACGGATACGTTCCTTGCTGCGGCCCGCAAACGGCCGGAAATCGCATCCGTATTTACAACATTTGTTCCGCATGTCCCGCAGCTCTACGTCGATGTCGATAAGGAAAAGGTCATGCGGCAGCACGTCAACATCAGTGATGTGTACACGACCATGCAGACCTTCATGGGCGGTTATATGGTGAACTACTTCAACCGTTTTGGCCGTCAATGGCAGGTGTATGTGGAAGCCGAGGGCAACTATAGAACCGATCCCAAAAACATCGGGCAATTCTACGTAACTAACACTGCCGGAAATATGGTTCCTCTCGACGCCGTATCGAAAATAAAGCCGATCACGGGACCCGAGTTCACCATGCACTTCAACGAATACCCCGCGGCCCAGATCACGGCAACAGCCGCTCCGGGCTACAGTTCCGGGCAGGCAATGAAGGCGCTCGAGGATGTGTTCGCCCAAACCATGCCTTCGGAGATGGGATTCGATTATATGGGCATGAGCTACCAGGAGCAAAAAGCGGCGAAGGGCGTCTCGGCCGGCCAGATCTTCGGCCTCTCGCTGCTGTTTGTCTTTCTCATCCTCACGGCCCTCTATGAAAGCTGGAGTTTGCCTTTCAGCGTGCTCCTGAGCACGCCCATCGCGATGTTCGGCGGCTATTTTGCCCTTTGGTCACGTCAGATGGAAAACAATGTTTATGCCCAGATTGGAATGGTGATGCTGATTGGCCTTGCTGCCAAGAATGCCATCCTCATCGTGGAATTTGCCAAACTGGAGCATGACCGCGGTAAAGACGTTGTGGACGCAGCATTGGCAGGAGCCAGGTTACGCTTGCGCCCGATTCTGATGACTTCCTTCGCATTTCTTCTGGCCTGCGTACCGCTCTGGATCGCCCGAGGCGCGGGCGCGCAAGGGCGCCGCATGCTAGGAACAACTGTCATCGGAGGGATGCTAGCCGCAACTGGCATCGCAATCTTCCTGATTCCCGTAACCTTTACGCTCTTCGAACGGTTCTCGTTGCGCTTCAGTAAGAAACGGGTCGTGCTCCCTGTAGGAGCTGAGCCGAAGGGAGAAACCCCGTGATGCGAGCGCACAAAACTCTACTAAGCCTGATACTGATGCTGGCGCTTGCTGGGTGCAAAGTTGGACCAAACTATGTCCGTCCTACCTCTGATGTGCCCGGCGGTTTCCGCGGGCAGGCTCCCGACCTTGATAAGACGGGAGCCTCCGCAGAGAGTCTCGGCGACGCAAAGTGGTGGACGGTATTTCAAGATGAACAGCTACAAACATTGATTCGCACTGCGGTGGCAAATAACTATGATGCCCGTATTGCTGCTGAACGTGTCGTTGCGGCGGGCGCGCAACTCGGTATCACCCGTGCGGACCAGTTACCGTCGCTGTCAGCCTCCGGCGTATTGACTTCGGTGCGCACCGGAAAAACTACACTCTCCCCGGCGTATCAAGCCGAAACAGGACAACTGGCTCTGAGCGCGTCCTGGGAACTGGACTTCTGGGGCAAATACAGGAGAGCTACCGAGGCGACGCGCGCGGACCTAGCTGCGACCGAATGGGGACGAAGAGCTGTCATCAGCACCCTCGTCTCCAACGTCGCAAGCGCGTACTTCCAGCTGCGGACCTTGGATCTCGAATTGGAGATTACTCAAGGCACATTGAAATCGCGACAGGAGTCGTTGCAACTCACCCGAGCGCTCTCCGATGGAGGCTCAGTCCCATTGATGGACGTCCGGCAGGCAGAACAACTTGTCTATACTGCCTCGGCACAGATTCCTACGCTTGAAAAACAGATCGAGCAGCAGGAAAACTATATTTCCATTTTGATGGGGCAGAATCCCGGCCCCATCGCGCGTGGTCGGAAACTTACCGACCAGCCGCTCCTTCCCTCTGTGCCGGCTGGACTTCCTTCGCAACTCATCGAACGGCGCCCCGATATTCACCAAGCGGAAGAGCAGTTGATTGCCGCCAATGCTCGCATAGGGGTGGCGAAGGCGGCATATTTTCCATCTATCTCACTTACCGGCGCCGCCGGTTATCAGAGCGCGGCACTCACAAGTCTGTTCAGTGGTCCGGCCGGTCTATGGAGTACAGGTATTTCTGCGACTCAGCCGATCTTCGAAGGTGGCCGAATTCGCAGTAATGTGCACTTAACAGAGTCGCAGCAACGCCAGGCGCTGCTGTTTTATCGGCAAACAACGCAAGGAGCTTTTCGTGATGTTTCCGATTCGCTCATTGCATACCGGAAATCGCGGGAAGCACGTGAACAGCAGCAGCTTCTGACCGCAGCGGCCCAAGATTCCGCGAGACTTTCGCATGTCCGCTACGACGCAGGTGCCACCTCCTATCTGGAAGTTCTGACCAATGAAACCAATTACTACAACGCCGAATTGAGCTTGTCACAAGCACAATTCAGCGAAGTACTCGCGGTGGTCCAGATCTATAACGCTTTGGGAGGTGGCTGGCAATAAACCAACCTTGGGAGGACTCTAGCGGTGTTTTATCACCAGTCCTCCCGCGTCGATCTTGCCAGAAGCTCCAATGAGACCTGTTTCAGACTCGAAACAAAAGCTGGATGAAGGAGCCATCTGGCTTGAACATTCGTACCTACTTGCGAAGAAACGATTTTTTACGATGCTTATCAAGAAATCAATCGGCGCTCTCCTAATCTGCTGCGCTATCGCCACCACTGCTGCAATGGCTCAGCAGATCGACGCGCCAGCGCCGCAGGCGGGAAATATCATTGGCACGGTGACCGATATAAACGATGATACCGTTCCGAACGCCACCGTCGTTCTCGAAGGTCCTGTTCCCAGCGACCACCGCACGGTCGTGACAGGCGATAACGGATTCTTTCAACTCGCCGGTCTCGAACCGGGGAGCACGTATCACATCACCGTCATCGCTAAGGGATTCGCAAACTGGACCTCACCCGCCATCATCCTCAAGCCAGGCGAGTATCTCATCCTGACGAGCTGCAAGCTTCAGATCGCAAAAGAGCTGGCTACGGTCAACGTGGTTTACTCTTCCGAGGAGATCGCCGCCGAGCAGGTCAAGGTGGAGGAGCAGCAGCGCATTTTCGGCATCGTACCCAATTTCTATGTCGTCTACGATCACAATGCCGAACCGCTCACGACGAAGCTGAAGTTCGCGCTCGCCCTCAGGGTCGCTAGAGATCCTATTACTGCCGTCGGAGTGGTTCTGCTTGCTGGTGCCGAACTGGCGGCAGACACCCCCAATTACGTCCAGGGCGCGAAAGGTTTTGGCCAGCGGCTTGGCGCCAACGCCGCCGACGGCTTTTCGAACATCATGATTGGTGGGGCAATTTTGCCATCGCTTCTGCACCAGGACCCGCGCTACTTCTATCAAGGCACCGGCACCAACAAATCTCGTGCGCTGCATGCGATGATGCATCCATTCGTCTGCAAGGGAGACAACGGACGTTGGCAGACGAACTATTCGAGCATGGGTGGCGACTTGGCCTCGTCTGCCATTTCTAACGCCTATTATCCTGCGTCGAATCGCGGCGGGGGGCTAGTGTTCGCTAATTTCGGCATCAGTACCGCCGAACGTGTCGTTAGCAGCTTGGTACAGGAGTTCATCCTGGGCAAGTTCACGTCCAAAGGCAAAAGTTCGGACGCAAGGAAGCTTGAATGATAACGTGCGCCCTGAACTACATTCCTTAGCCGGGCGGCAGATTCAGAGATTCGATTATGGATGAGCGATCCAACCTTATCTGTACAGTTCCGGAGGCATTGGACGAACTTCGATGTGGACGAATGCTGATCGTGATTGATGATGAAGCCCACTCCACCGAAGCTCACCTTGTCACTGCGCTAGACAATGCTTCGCTGAAGACACTTCATTTTATGGAGTCCGTTGCCGGCGGACGCATGTATTTGGCACAAACGCAAAAAGCACAGCCACGAAAGATCCAATTGCCGAAGGCAATAAGGAAAGAATTCGAAATGTCGGCATCGTTTTCCGATAAGCAACGTAGTAAGCCAACTACTCGTGGACGCCTTGTAGGGATAAACGGTGCGAAGCCAACTAGCGCATGTGGCGACAAGAAACATCGAATTGTTCCATTGCGCACTCGCAAGCATGGAGTTTTGACACGCCCAGGATACGCCGAAGCAATAGTGGATTTGACGCGATTAGCAGGGTTGAGTCCCTCGGGATTTATCTGCAACGTTCTGCACGACGATGGCAACCCTCTCCTTTCCACGGCTGCAATCATGGAGTTTGCGAGATTGCATGGGTTAAAAGTATTCAGTGTCTGTCAATTGATAGAGTATCGAATCGTGAACGAAACCCACGTGAAACCTAGGTCGGTAATCCATCTGGCAACGCGGTATGGTGTCTTCACTTTTGCGGTCTATGTCTCGGAAGTGTTTGATTCGTGCGCCGTGCTTTCAAAAGGAGAGGGGAGCTTCGAGGCGAACGCCCCGCTGGTTCGTATCGAGCCGGTGTCGTTGATTGGCAATACCGCTGCATCGCTGCTTACCTACCTCAGGGATTCGTTCGACGCCAGCCTCAATCTCATGAATCGCGAGGGAAATGGGATCATCATCTGTGTTCCCACACCGCAAGTAGCAAACATCGAAGAACGATCCCTGACGTCCTCATTGGCTTTCCATTGTGAGGATCCGTTCTTGACTCTGTGGGCATCGCCTCATCGCAGGCTCCTCTTGGCAGGACACAGTGCGCAAATATTGCATCACCTGCAAGCCGTCCACGTACGCGTCATCAGCGACAACCCACGGCGATTGGAAGACCTGAAAGGGTTCGGCATCGACATTGTGGAAGCCGTGCCGCTGAGTCGAGGAGCCGAGGCTAGTTGCTAGATGAATGAGGGCGGAGTCCGATGATCTGCAAGCGAAATTGATACCACGGTGCCAGTAAGGCCAGGGTCAGAGTGTTCGCGCAACCGGGGCTGTACAAAGTGAGGAGATTTCGAAGCAGGACATGCGCGGTATCAATTTACGCTAGTGCACACAAATTACGGAGTGAGAGAGGGAAGCATGTTCAAGGTTGTTACGATTGCAAGAGAGTATGGCAGTGGTGGCGCAGCCATTGGACGGAAGGTGGCGGATCTGTTGAGCTGGCAACTTGTAGACAAGGAGATTCTTGCGCGGGCCTCAGCGATGGGACAGATGGACGCTTCGTGGGCCGAGGCGGCGGACGAACAAACCTGCGCATGGTGGGAACGTGTGATGAGTGGTTTCCGTCACGGCGGCCCTGAGCTTTACGTCGGCAGAATTGCGGATACGGGAATGGGCCACGACATCCTGCAGGAATTCACCGCTCAGGTCATCCGGGAGGCAGGAAAACAGGGTAACTGCGTGATCATCGGCCGCGGATCGCAGTGCGTGTTACGCAATGAACCGAGCGCGCTACATGTGATGGTCTACGCGCCGATGGTGGAGAAACGCGAGCGGGTGAAGAATCGCCACCAGCACGCGCACGACCTGCAAGCGCTGCTGGGCCGCATGGATTCCGAGCGGACCCACTACACCCGGGACTACTATGGCTGCGATTGGTCGGATCGCAAGCTGTACCAGATGTGCGTGAATAGCACACTTGGGCTTGACGCGTGCGCAAAAGTGATCGTGAGTGCGGTCCGTTTGTCAGAGACAGAGCAGCGACCGGAGAAGAAGGAACCTCCTGCTCTGGACCGGGGGTAGCCGCATCGGAATGGTGACGACAAATGTGTGCAAAAGACCGCAGAAGCGGTCGTTAATTATTCTCACCAGCATTTGGTTCGTTACGCAGTTTGTGGGAATATTTTCTCCCCCGCTGCTAGACGATGTCGATGGCATACACGTGGAGGCTGCTAGAGAGATGGCCTCGCGGCACGATTGCGTGACGCTGTATGTTGATGGCATTCGCTATCTTGACAAACCTCCACTGCCGTATTGGGCTGGCGCGCTTGGCATCCGCTTATTCGGACCGCGCGACTGGGCCGTACGGCTTACCCTGGCAATCGCGGTCCTTATTCTTACCCTTTATCTGTATAGCATGGGCAGACGCTGGTTCAGCGAGAGGGCCGGTTTTTACTCCGCGTGTGCATTTGCTACGGCGATCGGGCCATACCTCTTCACTCGTTTTTTTATTCCAGACGTGATTGTGGCGTTGTGGATGACGATCTCTGCAGACCTGATACTGCGCATGGTCCAAGGTGTGGAAAAGGAGGGGGGCGGTGCGCAGCTCCAGGCAATTCTCTTCGGCTTGGTATGCACCGCTGCTGTTCTAACAAAGGGGCTCATCGGAATTGTCTTTCCGGTTGGTCTCTTGGTGCTCTACCTGCTCATCACCGGTCGCGGCAAATATGTGTTCAAGATGCATCCGATTCTTTCCGCCGGGACATTCCTGCTTACAGTCCTGCCCTGGCACATCCTGGCTGCCATTCAAAACGCGGCCAGCGGCCAATCCCGTGGCTGGATCTGGTTCTACTTCGTAAATGAGCAGGTCAATCGCTACCTCAACAAACGGATTCCCCGCGACTATGACAAAGTTCCGCTGCTGACGTTCTGGTTGCTTCTCATCGTTTGGTTAATGCCTTGGGGAGTTTTCTTGATAAGTGCAGCCCGGCAGTGGTGGCGCACCCGCAGATCGCCACGCCTCGGAGGGCCGCGCCTTCTCTTCGCCCTGTGGGCAGTTCTTATCGTTGGCTTTTTCACCTTCTCGACACGGCAGGAGTACTACACACTGCCTGCGGTGCCTGCATTGGCTCTGCTGGTAGGCACCTATCTTGCAAGTGAAGACGGGACGGAAGCAACCCGGGACTCGGCATGGGGCCGCGCCTGTTCGGGCATTCTATTTATCGTCGGCCTCGCTGTCTCGCTTGTCTGCGGATATTTTGCGATTGTCGCTCAGTCTCCTCGTCCAGGAGCAGAGCTCTACCAGGAGCTAACGAAGCACCCCGAAGATTACGCGCTTTCCTTTGGTCACTTCTTCGACTTGACTACTACAGCCCTTGGGTTCTTCCGCATCCCGCTCGCTGGGATGGCGGTCAGCATGCTCGTTATGACTGGCCTGACGTTCTGGTTGCGTGTCAAAGGGAAGCTGTATGCCTCGAACCTGGCGCTTGCGATCGGCATGTGTGCCGTCCTTGCATGTGTGCATCAGGGATTTGAGATCTTCTATCCGATCCTGGGGTCTGAACCTCTTGCCAAAGCAATCCACCAGCAATGGCACCCAGGGGATACAGTAGTGCTCGACGGAGAGTACTCCAATGGCTCAAGTATTAACTTCTACCTTGGCGAGCCAGTCTCCATGTTAAACGGCCGGGTCAACAATCTGTGGTACGGGTCGCTCTATGCAGACGCACCGCATCGTTTTGAAACAACGGAATCGTTCCAGAAACTGTGGCAAGGACCAAACCGGATATTCTTCGTCACACACGATGCCAAGCGAACAACTGACTGGCAGCGGGACCATGGAGGAACGCTGGTTGCATCTTCCGCGGGGAAATACGTTCTTCTCAATCACGTTCCATAAGAATGCGTTCACGCCGGCGCGCCCCGCAGGAGCAATACCACCAGGTCAGAGGTAGACATGGGTCGCTTCTTGCGCTAGCTCACCGGGTTGAACCCAATGACCGCTTTGCTAGTAGCTGGAACACTACCTCCGCTGCTTTCGTCATTGCCTTCTCCACCATTGAGTAGTCGTTTTCCGTGGGGTTCACAAAATGTTCTTTGGTGAACTCATTTGCTTCCGTCTTTAGCGTCGCTGCGATCTCATGTGCACTTGGCACCATGGCTAATCCTTTGTCGCCCTTCACTTCTTCCTCCATCCAGTAGATCCTCTATCTCTTTGCAGAAGATCTGATAGAAATCAGCACCGCCCGGGAATGGTGTTGTTGCCGTTTTGGAGTTCTCCGCGATTGAACGAGTCCGATGTGAGATTGATTGCCGCATTCCCCTGGACTTTCGCTAAGACGATTAGAAAACCTGTCGCTGCCCATCGGAAACAATGGTAGCTACAGCATATTCCTGATCCTGTGGCCGATTGTGCAACCAGAGAAGCATTTCTCCGAATAGGCCTATCATCAAAAAGTGAATTCCCGAGAGAATGGCCACGCCAGAAGCGAACATGAGCGGCCCGTGATCTCCAGCTATGTGGCGGTTACGAAAAATCCATTCGAAAACCAAACCCATCGCAGTTATGGAACCTCCTCCGAAGAGCAGCATGCCGAAGGTACCGAAGAACCGTAGTGGTTGCTGCAGGTAGTTCAGGAGGAAATGAATTCTAAGAAGATCAAAGAAGACTGGTACGATTCGTGAAATACCGTAGCGAGACTTGCCAAAACGCCTTGGGGTATTTTCGATCGCGAGTTGGCAGACGGTTGCTCCTTGAAGAGAAGCGAGCGCAGGGATGAATCGCTGCATTCCTCCATAAAGGGGAATTCCATTCAGAATGGAGGTTCTATACGCCTTAAAACCTCCTCCAAAGTCATCGATCTCCACTCGGCTCAGCTTGCGCATCACGTAGTTGGCGCATTTGGAAGGAATGCGGCGAAGCCAAAAGCTGTCCACTCGTTTGGCTCTCCAGCCGCACACAATATCGTACCCTTCCGCAATCTTCTCGATGAAGCGGGGAATGTCTTCGGGATTATGTTGTAAATCACCATCCATTGTGATGGTGATTTCCCCTGTGGCTCTTTGAAAACCTGCTGCCAGAGCGGCCGTCTTTCCGTAGGTTTTGCGAAATTGAATCACGCACACACAGGTATCAATTGTGGCGATTTCCGAAAGCAGCGAAAAGGTTTGATCAGTGCTGCCATCATCGACAAAGATGATTTCAAAATCTTCACGCCCGCCATCGGTAAGAAGCTCCAGCTCAGTCTTCAGTCGAGCGTAGAGCTCAGGGATCGACTCCTGTTCATTGAGGAGGGGGACAACAACGGAATACAATGCAGGCATACTTGTTCACCTCGTGGTTACTAACCCAATGTGAATTGGGCGACTGTAGGACAGGAGGTGCCGAAGAGTCGTCCAGAAATAGACCGAGTATCCGCATCTGGCTTGTCCCACTCAGGAAGGTTCACCCCCTCAGTGCACACAGTATCGCGTGGATATCCAGCGGATGACAGAGTTCAACTGCTCCGGCACTCAATGCGGCCGTCCACATGCGTTCATCCGGCGAGCGATGGGTGCATACAATAGCCAGATTGCAAAAAGTCCGAGCCAACTTGTGTATTTCTTCCATATTTACTAATTCCAGGTCAAGCACGGCCACTCGCGCTTCATGGCGCAACAGCAATGCGCGCAGTTCCAATGCGCTCTCTGTCACGATTATCCGAGAAAAATGCAAGTAAAGATCGTTCGCTAATCGCTGTGCGATGCCGTTATCGCTCTGTGCGATGACAACGGTTGGCAATGGCATATTCTCTCCGCGCATCAATTGCACGCACCTTGCTGTGCGGTCGTGAAGAACGGCTCGACGGGCCGCCCTAGATTGTGCCCAAGACGCCTCCATGCTTGAAGATTGCAGCCGTGACAAAGTCCACAACTGCTTTACGTCGTTCCGCCATCTGTGGAGGTGAATGCGGCTCAATAGCGACCAGGAACTGGATAGCTAAGAGTCGGCCTGCTCCATAACCTTGTACCTCCCTAGCTTGTGCCCATCCTCGTAGCGCCTCTCATTGTCGTTCTTCTGAAGGGCACAATCAGCTCAATACCAAGTTCCTTCCCGTATGCGACAAGTCGGCACTATTGGTCGTCCTCATGATGCTTCTCAAGAAAAGCGGCAGCTCGACGTTCTGCCGAACTGCCGTGTGGGGAGAAACATGCATGCGGGCTTGTGCATGTTGGCGTTACTCATCTCTTGAGCACTTGGGGTGCCAGAGTTCGGGTGGAGGGCACCTCGGATTTTCTAGCATCAACCCGATGTCATAGCCTGATGTGACCGCTATAGGTCAAAATCCCGGTCAGAATGACCGAATGCGGGCGCAAAACTTGTCGATAGCCGAACAAATCCTGAGAAATTCTCAGTTGAATGTCATCCACGGCCGCCTCCAACACGTGTTTCAACACCGAACGCAACTGTGGCCCCAGTGAGCTGCGCTATAACATTCTTATTTCTAGGGTTCACGGTAGTCCGGCAGGAGCATTCGGCTTCTGCCCGGGATCGATCTCGTAATCCTTGTAATTGATGGTGAGCACCGAGGTTCCGCCAAAGCGCACATGCGAGGTTGAGCGGTTTCGAGCCGGAAGCCAGTACTCCCCGATTTTTCCGTAATCGTGTTCTATCCGTATCTCGCTGATCCAGAAGGATGGAGAACGAGCTGGCTGCGCCTCGATGTGAAACCACGGCGAACTCCTGCATATCCACCCATATATTTCCGCGGTACAAGAGTTTGTTATTTCGCTTTGGAATAACGCGGAGGATGTAGCAGTCTCGTCCATTCTTGATCCCTGTTCCCAGCAACTCAAACTGGTAGTTGTCGCGGCTCAGATCGGAATCCCTATGTCCTTTGTCTCCGTTCGTTTCCTGTTCGGTTTGTATGAGCTTATGCAGGACATGATTGAGCAGCAGTTTCGAGCCGTCCTCTGAGGCGATGCTAAATGTCTCCTGGTGAGGGGACTTGTAATACGGATCACCATTCGTGCATGGTTATGTCCTGTTGGAAAGCCCTGGTAGTCCACTTCGTAGGTACGCAAGCCGGTATATCCCTGCAGAGCGACGGAGCGGCGTGCATTGTTGTTGATGAGCTTGGTGACAATTTCGTCTGCCGGGAGCTGCTGGGGTGTCGCGTCGGCAAAAGTGGATACCGCTAGGGCGAACTGACTGCAGCTCATCAAGACCATAAGCAAATACCGGCATGAATCGCGGATTCCGTGAAGAGCGGAGGGAATGTGGGCACGGTGTGAAGAAGCGGCCCTCGGCAACGAGATCAATGTGTGCCGTATGAAGTGCGAGCAAATCATTCTAAGCCAACGTGCAATCGGCGGGCCATTCCAGGAGGCGTGCGAGGCAAGTCCGTTTAACAATATTTCCTGCTTTCGGTTCGGACTACAGATGGAATCGCACTCCTCTTGGATGAGCGGCGTATGGCATTACGCGTGCCCTTCAAAAGATATTTATGAGACGCCCGGTGGTTTACGACCAGAGAATCCGACATTTTCACCGTCCAGACGAAACTTCTTTTACGGCAGACGAGCGTGCGGTGGTAACGATCCTTTTGGGAGGCTTGACCTGGAAGCACGAGCGTCTCATTCAGGCGGTGCTGCAGCGGAATGGTTACCGGAGCGAATGTCTTGCTCAGCCTGACCGCGAAGCTCACGAGATCGGAAAAGAGTACTGCGGTAATAATCTTTGCAATCCGGTGTACTTCACGGTTGGAAATCTGATCAAACGTTTGCGCGAGTTAGAACAAAGCGGATTGTCACGTACCGAAATTGTTCGCCGGTACATTTTCTTCACCGCTGGGTCGAGCGGCTCGTGCCGCTTTGGAATGTATGAGGCGGAGTTTCGTTCGGCGCTTGAGGCCGCGAACTTTGGCGGCTTCCGGATTGTACTGTTCCTGCAGGATCATGGCATCAACGCTTCGTCTGGTCAGTCGGGACTTCAGTTCTCGGTGGACTTCGGCATGGGAGCTCTGCATGCGTTCATCCTGGGTGACTTGCTCAATGAGCTGCACAGAAAACTCCGAGCCTATGAATCGAGCCTGGGAGAGGCTGATCGTGTTGTATCAGCAGTGGTCTGTCACTTGGCCGAATACTTCCGGCACGCCCGGAACTTCGATCTGGCAGAATCGGCTCCGCCATTGCTTCGCGGAACTCTGCGGCGGCATCGTTCATCTCGTGTGTTCCGATGGCTCAACACTACCGCGAAAATATACGAGCATTTATATGGAAGCGGCCTCGCTGCGGAATTGAGGCGATGCCAGAAGCTGATTTCGGAAATGGTTGTGAGCCGCCTCCAGGTGAAGCCGGTCGTGAAGGTCATCGGAGAGTTCTGGGCGCAGCTGACCGAGGGTGATGGTAATTTCCAAATGTTCGATTTCCTGGAAAACGAAGGAGCGGAAGTTTCCGCCGAACCGGTGAGCTCATGGGTGCTTTACCTTCTACACCAAGCTAAACAACGGCTGTCGGTCTTGCGCAGACTTACGTCTTACGAGCGGCCGTGGAGTCATCCACTACAGGCCAGTGGCGCGCGCCTTAGGAATCTTGGCAAGCGGGCGCTCTTCTCAATGGGGGAGTACATCTACCGCAATCACTATAAGAAACTAGCCAATGCACTTGGAGGGTTCAGTGTTCCACTGACTCCACAAGCCAAGTTGGAGGCCATTGCAGAGCCGTATTACTGCACCATGCTCAGGGGCGGTGAGGGCCATCTGGAAATTGCCAAGAATCTCTATCACACGCGCAACCGGAAGAGTCACATGGTGCTGGCACTGAAGCCATTCGGCTGTCTGCCATCCATGCAGTCGGACGCCGTTCAAGCTGCGCTGATGGAGAAGACTCCGGAGATGATCTTCCTTTCCGTCGAGACCGCGGGGGAAGGTGAAATTCATGCCTACAGCCGCGTGCAGATGGCGCTGGCAGACGCAAAAAGCGAAGCCCGCCAGGAGTTCGCAGAGGTGCTGGCTGCAAGTCACCACTCCAAGGAAGAGATTTGCCGGTTTGTGCAGTGTCACTCGGAGCTGCAAAATCCCTTGTACCGCGTTCCGCGCCATCCGGGTGTTGTCTCTACGGCGGCCAATTTCGCGCATCACGTTGATGAACTGATGAGCCGATCTTCCAATACACGCTCTCATAGGAAGGTTTTGGCCAAACATTCTTCGCGCCGTACAACGATAGGCGTCATGCCTTCGCGACAGGAGTACTGAAATGCCTGACTTACTGAAAACATTTACCTCGGCATCTTTTCCTTCGCGCCTTGATGCCACAATCAGTGAACAGTTGACGCAAGGAACGCGCACACAGCTTCCTCCGCTTCCCGGCGGAGCTACCCTGAGCCTTCCTCAGCCTGTATTCCCGCAGAGGCCGAAATTGCTTAACGCCGCCGATGAACTCCATTTTCCGAAAGGCGGTCACAAGCGTAAGTGGAAGGCTGCGGAAATCCACCGTGCAATGCGCGGTTGGATGTTCCCGTATTTCCGCTCGCGTATCCTTCCCGGAGAGTTTCATCCTCTGATTGCTTACTTGTTCAACGAATGGAAGTGCAACCTGGACTGTCAATACTGCTGGGCTTACGACAACGATGTCAAAGGCATGACCGAAGAAGTCGCGAGGCGGTCGATTGATTGGCTGCACACCACCACCTGCCGGGTCTTAGCATTGATGGGAGGCGAAGTGCTGTTGCGCCCTGACTTCGCCCAGAAGATCGTTTACTACGCTGCAAAGCAGGGCTTCTGGATCTATCTACCGACCAACGGGCGATTGATGAAACCGGACCTCATTGACCGAATCGCCGACGCCGGCGTGGCAACCTTCAATTTGGCGGTAGACGCCTGGGATGTGAAACCAGGGCTTCCGAAGGCGATGGTTCCCATTTGTGAGAACTTCGAGTACCTGATTCGCAAGCAATACCAGTACGGGTTCAGCGTATTTCTCAACATCAATATTTGCCGGAACAATCTCGAAGACGTACGGATGCTCACCGAACTGGCGCACGACAACGGCATCGCCACCGACTATCACATCTGCGAAACACCCATGATGGCGCAGGAGAGCTTCCACAACCTTGAAAACAATCTGGTATTCATTCGCGAAGAAGATCACGGGTCCATTGGCGAATTGATCGACTGGCTGGTCGAAAAACAGAACTCCGGGTGGCAGATGGTGAATTCTGTCGAGCAGCTGAACCAGATGAAGACCTTTATCAACCACGAGCTAACATATTGGGACTGTCGCGCCGGTCTTAACAGCCTGATTATCCGTGTGGACGGAACGCTGGCCCCGTGCTTCCCGACGTATTCCGCCACCTATGACTGGGGTGCGGTCGAGAATCCGAAGATGAATCAGTCTCAGCTCAAGGTGATGAAGCAAAGTTGCGAGAGTACTTGTTTCTCCACTCTGAATCATATCCTCGCTTTCTGCTATAACGATGCTCGTGTCATCCGCTGGCTGCTGTGGCAGGCCGCCCATGGCTTCCAGGGCGTGCACGGGAACATGGAATGAGTGCTGTGCATGGATTGGGAATAATTCATGAGTTGATACGAGACAGAGAAGCGCTATCTGGTTGGCATTGATGTCGGGTCTACGACTGTCGTGTTTCATGGCTTTTCTGCACTAACCGTGTCTGCTACATTCGCGTAGGACTACAGTTCGCCGATGGCGTGTTTGAGTCGGAGACCGGCAAACACTGCGTCGTAGACGGCATTCGCATTGTTGGTCTCACTGTTGACACGCAGCGTTTCCGCGTCCAACACCTCTGTATAAGGAGCAAGGCCATTTACGTAGCGGTCTCGCACCACGCGTACGTTTTCTTCCGCCTGCGCAATGGCAGATTGAGTAACGTCTATCCGTTTGCGCGTCGTCTGAACATCCAGCCAGCTTTGGCGCACCTGTAAGCCGATCACCGAAGCGAGGTCGTTTCGCTGCTCGGACAAGGCTGCAGCCTGAAATTCGATCGCACTTCCACGATTGCGAGAGGAACCGCCATCGAAAACGTTCCACTTGAGGCCAAGCGCGACTACCCACTGCCCTTCATGTGCAAGATACCGATCTTGCAGATAATCGTACCCGCCGGAAAGGCCCACTTGCGGAACAGTTTCTCTTCGTACAGCCACGGCCTGATTGCGTAACGCGGCGATCTGACGATCCATGGCCTTCAACTCGCTACGTTGCGTCATCGCTCGCTCGGTCAGAACAGGCAAGGCATCGTCTGTTGATTCAGGCGACATGTCGTCCAGCATGACAGGCTGATCCAGTGCCCTTCCCAAAAGGCGGTTATAAGCGGCGCGCGCCAGGTCCAGAGTGTTGGTGGCCTGCAAGACTTGTTGCCGCGCATCAAGCAGAGCCACCTGAGAAGACAACTGAGCATTCTTAGCTGCCATGCCCTGCTGAACCAGGTTGTTTACATCCCGAGCATGTGCTTCCAGCGTCGTTTGATGGCTTTCGGCTACCTGTAGCCAACGGGAAGCGCGCAACACGTTCACATATGCTTCGGCCACACGCAACTTCAAGTTGTGCTCAGAAGTGGTCTCGCCAAACCTGGTTGCTTGAAGTGAAGAGGAGGCTGCGGCAATGCCGTGCTCGATGCGTCCCCCCGTGTAAATCGGCAACGTTGCTGTTGCGTTGTAGACGGCGCCGTTCCGTTGCATGAGAGGAATCTGGAATGACTGACCTAGCAGACCTGCCTTGAGCGTCGGCAACTCGCTGGAAGCAACGTAATCCGCGCCCATTTCCAGAGAGGGCAGACGGGCAGTCTTCGCCGCCGCCAACTGTCTGCCTGCAGCAGCGGAATTGTCCCGCGAGGCCTTGAGGCCGTGATCCGCTGCCAGGGCAGCGGCCCACGCCTGCTCCAGAGTCTCTGCCGCGGCGTTGGTTGTCATCTGCATCACCAGCAGGATCGCCAACGAGAATATGCTCAAGAACTTCTGTAAACGATAGGCATGCATCATCGTGTTTCATCCTTTACCGTCGTTGCTCCCGCCGATCCCTCTTGTTCTTTCTCGAAGAGCAAGAAAAGGAGACAAGGAATGACGATCAGGGTCAGTGCCGTGGCGGCCACCGCACCGAAGATCAGTGAAATGCCCAAACCAGAGAACACTGGGTCGGTGAGCATCACCATGGTTCCGAAAACGATGCCTAGGGTGGTCAGAAGGATAGGGCGCAGACGCACCGCACCAGCTTCGAGAATAGATTCCTTGATACCTAGGCCCTGTCGCCGATAGTCCAGTGCGAAATCGATAATGAGCAGCGAGTTGCGTATCACGACCCCGGACAGGGCGAGGAAGCCGACCATGGAAGTGGCCGAGAATGCCTCGCCGAGAAGCCAGTGCCCAGGAAAGACGCCTACCAGCCCAAGAGGAATAGGCGCCATCGCGATTATGGGCAAGCTGAAGGACTGGTAATAGGCCACCAGGATGAGGAAAATGCTGACTAACGACAGCGCCAGAGCGAACAACAAGTCGCGATAGGTGTCCAGCATCAATCGCATTTCACCTTCCCAATACAGGCTATATCCGTTGATGGTGTCCGGATCGGCCTTGTAGGGACGCAAGTTGTTGGTGACCAGACGGGTGCCGTCAGGCAGCACCATGCCCTTCAGGCGTTGATTCAGGTCGAGCACCGCATAGATGGGCGCGGTACGAGCAAGCTCTCCGCCCACGAAGGTGACTCTCTCCCCATCTTTATGTTGAATGGGACGGTCGGCCCAGGTCGGCTTCACCTGCACAAGTTCCGACAACGCCACCTGCTGTCCTTGCCGGTTCGTCACTGTGACGCGTGATAGCAGAGTGGGATCGATCTGATAGCGGCGGGGAATCTGTAATCGGATCGGCACCGGGTTCTTCTCCCCTGGGATATGAGCATTCCCCATCACTTCGCCATCGATCAGGCGGCGCAATGCGATTGCCACTTCAGCGCTGGTGACTCCAGTCATTGCTGCTTTTTCCCGGTCGACGACGAGGTGGTATTCAGGGATGTCTTCCACTTCGCTGTCTTTGACTTCCGCCATGTCGTATGTCTGCTGGAAGGCGCTCTTGACACGCTTAGAAAGGATGCGCAGTTGCTGTGGGTCTCGGCCGTAAATCTCCGCCAGGACTGTAGCGCGCATCGGCGGTCCCGGCGGGTCCTCCACCACTTGCACGGTGCTGCCGGGATAACGGACGGCAATGGAGGCAACGTGGAGACGCATCTCGCGCGCGATGTTGATCGAACTCGTGCTGCGCGTTTTCTTGTCCGAGAGGTTCACGCGGATTTCCGCCACGTGAGAGCCAATCTTGCTCCCCGAACCGCGCAACATGCCATTGAAATCGATTACGCCAGCCTCGCCGAGCCAAGTCTGGTAGTTCCGAACTTCAGGCGTCTGGCGTAACAGCGCGCCAATCTCGCGGGCAAGCTGGTCCGTTGTCTCCAACGGGGCGGTTTCCGGCATGTCGATGGTAATGTTGAGCGTGTTTGTGTTGTCCTTGAGCAGCAAGGAGGTCTCGATACCGAAGAAGGACTGGGGGCCGCCTACACCGCCGGGTCGTATGAATTGCCAGAGAGGTTGCAACAACGACAAAGCGATCATCAGCAGTACGAGCAGGAAGAGATACCGGCGCCACTTAGCGCTGTTCAAGAAAGGCGCCACAAATGCATGGTAGTAGCGATGCTGTCGATCCCCGGCATCGTAGTCCTCCAGGTCGATTCCCTCAGACGGCTTCAACCATTTGTTCGCCGCCCAAGGAACTACGCAATATGCCACCAACAGTGAAGTAGCCATCGCGAGCGGCCCTGTAATGCCAACAGGATGGAAATATTGCCCTGGCATGCCAGTCAATATGGGCAAGAGGGAGAAGGCCACGATCATTACCGCGAGGGTCGCCAAATTGGTGGGGTGACCAATCTCATTTGTGGATTGCACCGTTACTTGGCGTTTATCGCCTTGGCCGAGCTGTCTATAGTTACGATGAATGTTTTCGATTACGACGATGGCGCCATCCACCACCAACCCCAGCAACATGATGAAGGCAAATAGGGTGATGCGATTGATGGTTATGCCGCACAGATAAACTCCACCCAGAGTCAGCGACAAGATCAATGGAACCGTCGCCCCGACAATTGCTGCTTCTTTCAGTCCGAGGAAGACGGCGACGACGATAAAGACAGTAAGTATCGCGATCCCCAGGTGTTCAATAAGACGATTCACCGCATCGTTGGCCTTCTGGCCGTCGTTGCGAGTAACCACGACATCGACCCCGGGAGGCACAAATTGCGCCTTCATCCTGTCGATACGGCGGAGGAGAGCGTTGGCAAAAAATACCGCATTCGAGCCGCGCTTCTTGGCGATGGCAATGGTCACCGCGGGCATCTCGGATAACTGTGCCTTGCCGAAGTGCGCATCCGCCGGGCCATAGGCGAAACGGCTAAGTTTCTCTCTTTCTTCAGGCGGAGCGTCAACGACATGGGCCACGTCGCCAAGATAGATAGGCCGGCCTGCGTGGCCGCCTACGATCAAATGCTTCAGATCCTCCTCCGAAGCCAGAAAGCCATCCAGAACGACTTTGCGGTTTCGCCCCTGCTGCACCTGCGTACCCAGTGGGGCTGAAACATTTCCCGCTGCGATGAGGGCGCGCACCTGATCCAGAGTTACACCGAAAGCCTGCATGCGCTGAGGGTCCAACTCGATGCGTATCTCTCGGTCGCGACCGCCCTTGACGTAGGTGATTGACACCGTATCCTGGCTTCTCAGTCCCTCGATCATCCGGTCAGCCAGCCGTTTCAAGGCATAGTCGTCATATTTTTCCGACGCTAGCGTAACGGTGACAACCGGCACATCGTCCACATCCATGGCCCGGATCAGCGGAGTCCCCGCCTCGGCAGGAAGGAGATCGCGGTGACCCAGGATGCAGTCGTAGAGCTTGACAAGAGATCTTTCCTTATCCTCGCCCACCTTGAACTGCACCATCACAGCGCCCATCGAATTCACGGCAGTGGCATAGACATGATCGACGCCCGGGATCTCCTTGATCTCCCCCTCAATTGGACGAATGATCAGCTCTTCCACTTCCGCTGCTGAGGCTCCCGGCAGTAGCACCCTCACCTCGGCCGCGGGCACAAGGATTTGCGGATTCTCCTCGCGCGGCGTCAAAGTGATGGCAAGCACCCCCACCAAAACACAGGCCAGCACGAAGAGCACGGTCAGCTTCGATGTGATGAAAAGTTCTGCTAGTCTGCCAGCGATGTTGAGCTTGCGATCAGTCATTGTGGGCCTCTGTGCCAACAATTCTGTCGCCATCGCGCAGGTCTGAGTCGGAAGCCATCACCAGACGCTCGCCGGGCTGCGGACCGGCAGTCACTTCGGCGCTGTGGCTCAGTCGGCTGACTCTGCGTCGGGTTTGCAATGCTTCAACTTGGGAGAGCTTCTGTTCGACCTTTGTTGCGAACGCACCGAGTCGCCCCCAATAGGCTTGGGCTTGACGGGCATGCAGACGATGATTGCCAATCCATCCGTAATCGACCACAAGCGGATCAAACATCGTTCGCAGCCGCTGCGCTCGCGAAGAGAGAAGTAACTCTTCGGTCCGTTCGGTCGACAACCGTGTCAGGTTATGTCCGCGATCAACGAGTTTGCGTAATTGTTGCGTGGCGTAGAAGCTGCCCAGCCGCTCAAATTCCTTGATAGACCGCTTCGCATTGACCTCAATCAGACGCTGCAGGTCGGCGACGATGGCTTTCTCCAGGTTCAGATGTCTTGGGGCGAAGAATGCGGAGTCATCGATTCCGGAGGCGGAACAGCGCTCTTGCAGATCCTCGACACAAAGTCTGCGGTCACTGAAGGAACCAATGACCTGTTTTGTCACAGCTTTTTCAAGTGGGTCGCGGGAAGCATCGGTCAACACTCGCGCAACGGAACGAAGAGGGTGGCCGAGCGAGAGTGGGAAGCGAGAGAAGCGGTAGCTTGCCTTCGATCCCGGCACCTGACGGTAGGCCACTAGGTCCACGTTCAACGCGGAATTTTCTTCAAATACTGCCCGCGCATGTTCGAATGCATCGAGCGGCATAGTTGGAAGTCTCATCCGGTCAAACCTATCGCGACTGCATTCGCCGCCGCCCTGGAGAATACGCACGATAACATCTGCACAATTGAAATTGTTCCTGTCCCAGCGCAGCGTTCCTTGTTTGAACTGATCCTCGATACACTGGGCTTCGGCCGTCATACTTGCTAAGGAGTTTGACGGAATGCCTGCGACCCTCAGCCCGAGTGTTACTCGGCCATACGCCATTCCATAAGTATTGGTGTGCACTTGGGACCGAGAGGGGCGCTCAATGCCGTACAGATAGTCCGAGAGTTCCATATGCTGCAACAGATTTGGATCGGTCTCCCTGTCGGCGAGGTGGTTGGCGCTGTACACCGTGTCGCCCACTCGAATGGCAATATGCCCGAATGGGTTCTCCAACACGATGCGCTGTGGCGATTGGGAGGTAGAGTATGAGAGGAGCAACTCGACGTCGGCCGGGGCTTCAGCATCGAGTCGCGCGAGAACCTCGTTGACATTGAGAGAATACGTGCCGTTCTCTATGCCAAAATCAGGAAGTGGGCACGCGGGAATAAACGACTCGTCCAGTGCAAACTGGGCGATCACGGAGGTGTTGGCGTTTTCACAGAACGCCCGCTGGGCGCTGAGCATTCGGTCTCTTTTGCTGGGCTCGGCAAGGAGGGTCAACACGATCTTGCCTACTTGAGACGCTTCCGTAGCAAGCTCTGCCAGTCCTAACCGGACGAACATCGCAGCATTTTCGCGCTCATGACCACTGACTGAGTTGAGCAGGATCGTCGGTATCCCCACAGCAAATGCCTCGGCGGGAGTCATGCCGCCAGCCTTGGTGATCAACAGGTTGGCAGCGCGCATGTATGAAACCATTTCGTGCTGGGGAATGAGCCCGAACACTTTCACTGTTATTTGTGGTCGTAAACGTCCCCGAACCTCAGCGAGTAAGGTTCTCTGCCGGGTGTTCGTCCCGCAAGCGGCGATGATCTGTATGGGACCTCTGCAATACCGGGCAACGGTTTCGACCACGTCGATATAATCAATTGCGCCCTCACGGCCACCGGTCAAAAGCAGTGTAGGCACGGCTGTCGCCAGTCCGAGCTGTTTGAGCTTATTCTCGCGAGCTCCAGGTTCATCCGAGGGGATACGCACCGGCATTCCGCTATTCACGACCTTGTCGGCCGGCACACCGGCCGCCAGCCATCGCGATTCGATTTCGGCGTGAGCAAGAAAGGTGCGGTCAATCCTCGTTGATATACGTGGAAAATATCCCTCAAAAAAATCCGTATGCAGCCAGCCGATTCTCAGGTTCAGCAAACATCCACGCTCTCGCAATGTCCCCAGTACCTGGGCCGCCCCATAGTGCGTGGTGAGAACTGCATCCGGTGCTTCGGACATTAGATAGGCAAGTACCTTCTCTTCTGGATAGTCGTTGGGTAGCACAGACAGCGACGGAACATGGTTGCCTTGTGCCTGCATTGACCGGAATAGACTTTCGAAACACTCCGAACAATTCTTGGCAATGAACCAATACAATTTCTCGTCGATCCTGCGCCAGACCCTGGGCATAAACATGCGGATGTCTTGGAGAAGGACGCTAGCGGCAGGATCTTGCCTGTTTATCTCATCTTGGAGGGCTTGTGCGGCGCTGATATGGCCGTGCCCGATCGAAGAGTAGAAGATGATGATTTTTTTCGACATAGATCTCCAATATCGCTAACTGTGTATGCCTACGCCCCTTCAAAACTCAAACCAACTCACTCCTTCGGTTGCGCTGCTCGGGCGTCTGAGCCAACAATTCTGTCGCCATCGCGCAGAGCTGAGTCCGGAGCGGCAACCAGACGTTCGCCGGGCTGCAGACCGGCGGTCACTTCGACCCGATCAGGCCACTCCCGCCCGGTATGCAGCCAGCGGAAAGTGGCCTTGCCTTCACTATCCACAACGAATACGCCGTACAAGCCTCCACGCTCGACCAACGCCTGCCGAGGTACCACGGGCAACTTGCTTTCCCCAACCTGAAAGGCGGCGCGTCCGAACATGCCGGGCGTCAGCCCCGCCCTTTCCGGCAGGGCAATTTTCATCTGATAACTACGAGTGGCGGGATCAGCGGAGGGGACAAACCGGCTCACCGTGCCTTTCAGCGGAGCGCTCAGCCCGTCGATTCTGACCTCGACTGGCTTGCCAACGGCAAACGCGGCCAGCGATTCTTTATCAACCCCCACATCCACGAAAGCCTCAAACAGCAATCCGTGTCCTGCTTCCAGCGTCAATATCGGTGCACCGGGCACGGCCAGGTCGCCAGCCCGTTTTGAGCGCGCTACCACCGTCCCATTCACGGGACTCTTGATCACGGCATACTCGCGCTGAGCACAAACCGTGTCCAAGGCGGCCCGAGCCTGGTTCAGAGCTTCGTGCGCAGCATCGTCCCTAAGAGCAACCTTGCGGAGCTCGTTGTCCGAGACAGTTCCATGCTCGAACAACTGCTGGAAATGCCCTTTGTCCGCCTCCGCATCGCGGAATGCCGCTTCTGCCGCACTCACTCCCGCCTGTGCCTGACGGATGTTGCCTTCCACGTCCGATGGATCAAGCCGCACCAGCACTTGCCCTCGCCGCACCCGGTCACCTTCCTGAACCAGGACGGCGTGAATATAGCCGCTGAGTCTGGAGGTGACATCGACGCGCTGATCAGATACGACAGAACCAACAGTGATGTATTCGACCGGAGCGCCAACGGACACTTGCAGGACTGGAAGATTCCTGCTCCGCGAAGCAGTCTGTAACTGAGAGGTTCGATTTTGGTGGCAGGCAGTCGAACATACAGCCAATATCAATGGCACCGCAATCGCGATCAGCTTCATTCGTTTCAAGAGATTGATCTCCCACAATTGATATGTCTGCCGCTCAGACGCCAGTCATTGCCCCGCGCAGGATCATTGGTTGCCGTCAGCAACACCTTGCAGTCCATGGCACAGCAAGCCGACCACGTGCTTCGCCAGAATCGCGGGGTTGTCATTCTGTGACTGGTAACCGGGCAAAAACCGGCAGGTATCCATGACTTCAAATGGAAATACGACCATGCTCGCGATCGAAACCGTGAGCAGACTGGCGTTATACCCAGACCCCAGTTTGGCAACCAGCTTGTGGATGGTAAGAAACAACTCGTCAAACGCAGTGGTCCCGAGTTTTTGCAGGCGCTGTCGATCACTGTCCAGTTTCACCCACTGCATCAGGCGGACAAGAGATTTGTCCTTTGCGAGCATCTTGGTGGCCACGCCGACAACCGATTCAAGCTGTGCCAGGGGAGTCGCTGCAGCCTCGATAGCTGATTTCAGGACACCCGTTACTTTCCGGAATGCATAGCCCACGGCATCCACGTAAAGTTGCTCTTTGTCGGAAAAGTGGTAGTAAAGCGCGGCGGGCGTGAGTCCCACAGCGACCGCGACGTCACGCATCGAGACTCCGTCATAACCGGCCTTTGCGAACAGGCGGATCGACCGCTCAAGTATCTGTTCGCGGATTTTTCTCTTTGAAATGCTTTTCGGCATGGGATCTCCATCAATAATTCTAACGAACGTTCATTTAATCATCTCGACAGACGTATTGCAAATCGACATTTGGGGAAGCCTACCTCGAACCTCGACCAGTCGACACCAAGCCGCACCATCTTCGCCTGCTGATGCTGCCTTTAGGCAGCTAGTTTGAGGGCAACGAGCCTTGAGAAAACCCGCTTGTAGGCTGGAAAGAAGGGAATTGTCGGCTGAGGAAAGGTTTGTTTCGGCCAAATGTTCGAGTTTCTAATCCGGTTCCGACCAGAAGGCAACGCGATCAATGACAACGGCACTGATTCATACTTCTCATGCTAGGATCGCTTCATGAAAGAGCTGTGTCAGTCTGCTCCCCGCCGAACACGCGCTCGCGGACGTCCCTGCGCAAACGAGAGCGCTGCCAGGATCGAGTTGCTTCTCGACATCGCCGCCGAGGTCTTTACCGAGTGCGGATACAAGGAGGCCTCGGTCAACGAGATTGCACGCCGCGCTGGCGCATCCAAGCAGACGCTCTACCTCCGTTTCCCGTCCAAAGCAAAGTTCTTTGAGGCCGTCCTCCGCCGTGAGACCGAGAGCGCCCATCAGGTGTTTAGCGACATCCTGCGCCCGGATCAGCCGGTCAGCAAAGTTCTCGAAGAGTTTGGCAAGGAAGCGATCCGGCTAATCACCCCGGAGCGATCACAGCGGCTGATCCGAACCATCTCCGGAGCCGTCGAAGCCTTTCCCAGCCTAGCAAAGGAACTCTGGCAGCTGATCTACAACGATGGCATCAGAACTCTGGAAGACTACTTAGCTGGCCAGTCGCAGGTCGGAGTATTGGGACAGATAGACCCGGAAATAGCTGCAACGACATTTTTAGGCCTGACGATGGGAACTTACTTCCTTCCTGCGCAGTTGGGCGTCGAGCAGGCTTCCCTGAAGGATCGGCGGGCCTCTGTAAAAGAAGCTGTACGTGTCTTCCTTTGTGCGTACAGCGCAGTCTAAATAGTTTCCGGATGCCCGTCATAGCGTCAGCGTCATTCTGCAGGAGCAATTGCTATGCGATGAGACATGGAATCCAGAATAGGCAGACTATTCGGTCTTTCAATGGCCACGTGTTCTATATTGCCGCGCTCTTCAGGTACACGTCCCTAACCAACCACATCGATCCGCTGCAAATCCGCGACAATGTTGCTGACCCGCAGTATGGCTTGCTTTTTGGTAACGATAGAAGGGATGGTCTATTGGATTTCGACTTTCTCTCTCTTTTGATTGATATCATCTGTTTGATTGATATCATCTGTTCAGAAGGCGGTTGCTGCGGAATGTTTCGCAATTGCCAAAGTGAGCGCGAACAGCACCGGCACGCTAGCGAGTGCCTCAGGTTTTCACTCGCCGATCACGTTGGAACTGTCCTGAGATTGTCTCCCCACGCTCCGGAACAACAACGCAAGCGGCATGCATACCAGCGACAGAAATCCCAATAAGCGGAAGTTATCGGCATACGCCAAAAGGGACGCCTGCTGCTGGATCATTCCATAAAGCATTCCCAATGCCTTTTGGTGAGCGGTGTATGCATCGAAGCCTCCGGCGCATAATTTCGCTTGCATACCCTGGAGCATCCCCATCATTGCTGGATTTTTGGAAGTGACGCTTGCGACAAGGTAGTTCTGATGCACCTGAGAGCCGCGCACCAGAAACGTGGTGACGCTCGCGATTCCGACGCTGCCGCCAATGTTCCGCATCAAGTTGTAAATACCTGCCGCGTTGCCGACTTCTTCCTTGCGTAGTCTGCCCATAGCCATAGTAGTGAGGGGTACGAAGATGAATCCGCCTGCAAAGCCATTGATTAGATTGGGGAGAGCGACCGAGGCCATGGAGATGCCAAGGTTGACGTGGCTCAATAGGAAGGTCGAGTAGCCGAGGATACCAAAGCCACACGCTAACAGCAGCCTGCTGTCGATATACCTCACCAATACGCCTACCACAACCATGGAGAGCATAGAACCAATGCCGCGCGGGCTGACCGCCAATCCGCTGTCTACCGCCGGATACCCCATCAAGGTCTGTAGAAATAGCGGCAATAGGGCCGTGGAGCCATAGAGGACAAAACCGTAGAGGCACGTAATCAGCGTTCCTACACTGAAATTGCGATCTCCCAGGATACGCAATTGCACAATCGGCTCTCGATCGGTGAATTCCCGTACGACAAAGGCGATCAGTGCGATCACGGAAATAATAGCAACCCATCGTATCCAGGCGGCGCCAAACCAGTCTGCCTCCTGTCCCTTGTCCAGCAGTAGCTGCAACGTGCCCAGCCATATGGCCATCAAGCCGAAGCCGAGATAATCGATTGCCCCCCGAAAAGCTTGGCGGATGTACGGCGGGTCTTCGACGAACATCTTGACCATGAAGAGCGCCAGGATTCCTACGGGAAGATTGATGTAGAAGATCCAGCGCCAGGAGTAGCTATCGGTAATCCAACCTCCCAACGTTGGGCCGACCACCGGAGCAACCACAATGCCGACCCCATAGGCGGCCATTGCTGTGCCGTGCTGGTCAGGCGGGAAGCTTTCCAGCAAAATCGACTGGGCCAAGGGTTGCATCCCCCCACCGCCCACACCTTGAAGTATCCTGGCGAAGATCAACATTGGCATGTTGATCGCCATCCCGCAGAGCAGGGACGCTCCGGTGAATACTCCGATGGAAGTCATGAGCAGGCGCTTGCGTCCCATGCGCCGCGCGATCCATCCCGTTGCGGGCAGCATGATTGCGTTCGAAACCAGATAGCTGGTCAGAACCCAGGTCGATTCATCCGTGGTAGCGGAAAGATTCCCCGCGATATGCGGCAAGGCGACGTTTGCAACTGAAGAGTCGAGCACCACCATGAAGGTCGCGATCATGACGGAGACCGTAATCATCCATGGGTTTGCCGAAGCTCTCCACTCAATCTGTTCCGGTTCCGCATCTTGGAGCGTGCTGGAGAGGGTGCTCATATAGCTCTCCGTTGATATCGTTCCCCGGTGTCTGTACCACGCGATAGGAGCGATTCGCAGACGTCCCATTTACGCTGGTCGGCTTGATTGTTTGTTGTTATGACCACAAAGTCATATTACAATACTACGCAGTCATAAGTTAACTTAAAAGCGCAGTCAAATGCCTGCGCATCGCCGGAGCTTGATGAAGACCAAACAACAAGTCGTCTCTGAATTTCGCCGTACCGCGATCATCGACGCCGCGCGATCGGTATTTGCGCGAAAGGGATTTGCCAGCAGCATCATCGACGAGATTGCCAACGAGGCCGGAATTGCAAAGGGAACGGTGTATCTCTACTTTCGCTCCAAGAAACAGATATACAGGGCTGTTCTGGACCAAGACATGGAGTTTGTAAAGAAGAGCACACTGGATCGGATTGATGGGGCTAAAAATCTGAAAGATAAGATCAGGGCATTTGCCCTAACTCGTTTGGAGAATGCGGAGACAAGAAAAGAATTCTTCCGTATCATGGACTCCGAATCCGGAGCATTATCCTACACCCGAAGTCAGTACCGAGACTGGCTTCGGGAACCGGTACTCCGCTTGGCCTCGGCTATCGAGGATGCGTCCAAGCAAGGCGAAATACGTTGCGTACCTTCCGAAAAAGTTGCCTGGATTATCGCTGACATGACGAGAGGGACGATTCAACGAAGGCTACTGGGACAAAACGACACCCCGCCAAGTGAAGATTCTGAATTTCTGCTTAGCCTCATTTGGGCAGCCCTCGCGGTTCAGTCAGACCTTCGAAAATCGTAGAGGCTTGTAAGCCCGAGTGGAGCAGGGAACAAGGACAAAGTCGCAATGATCCGTGGTTTTCGATGGTTACCTATTCTTGCGTTGATCGCAGTAACTCCGCTTGGCGGATGTTTATATCGATCACACGCAGTTGCTCACCGCTCGAGCATGGCACCGCTTCAAACGGCAACCCTGAACGAACTGATTGAGCGAATCAATTCCGGGGCGACGAAGATCCAAACGCTGAACGCAACCGTTAATGTTTCTATTTCCGAACACGGCAGCAAACGAGGAAAGATCACCAAATATCAAGAAATCTACGGCTACATTCTTGTCCGTAAACCTGCATTCCTTCGGGTGATAGGCCTCTTCCCCCTCGTGCAGAACCGCGTGTTCGACATCGTGAGCAACGACCAGCAGTTCAAGCTGTGGATTCCAGCCAGAAATCAATTCATTACTGGCAACAACACCGTGTCGGCACCATCAACGCAGCCCTTCGCGGGGCTGCGGCCGCAAGCAATCTACGACGCCCTATTGCTTCGGCCGATAGACCTGCAGAACGAGATCGTGGTACAGGAACAGAGCGACAGCCGTACCGTGACTGATCCCAAGACCTTAAAGCTCGTACAACAACCTGACTACCTACTCAACGTCATTGCTCATATTGGCCAGAAGTATTATCTGTCGCGGAAAACTCTCTTCGATCGAACTGACATGCAGCCTTATGAGCAGATTATTTACAACGAGTGTGGGGCGGTCATGACGGACGTGTGGTACTACGAATATAAGGAATTTGAAGGCGTTTTATTCCCAACCAATATACGTATCTTGTTCCCACAGGAGGCGTATTCTGTTGAGCTTAAGGTGATGAAGCTGAGTATGAATGCACCGATTACCGATGAACAATTCGTACTGGAAACGCCGCCCGGCGTGCATCTTGGTCTTGAATAGCTTGACAGCAGCAGAGGTAGCCTAACCGATGGATCGTGAGTTCAAGAAGGAAGCTATGTTTAACGTCGTTAGGCCTATCGTATCTCGCTCTCTGTGTGGCCAATGGCGGCCATTCTTTGTGTACGATTGCGCATACGTAAATACGACCGTTCCGATTTGCTACCATGAGCGAGAGAGTAGTACCCTTACCCTCGGAGGCTAGCCCATGGCAACTGATGAAATTCTCAATCTGTTGATTGCAGAGCGAGGTAAGCTCGACGCGGCTATCCGTGCATTATCGGATGGTGGCATCGAGACGCACGGAAAGACAGCCAAGGCTAAGAACACTACTGCCCAGGCAGGAAGAGTGAAGCGCGTCATATCCGATGCGGCACGGGCAAGAATGGCTAAAGCTCAGCAAGCGCGTTGGGCAAAAGTGCGGAGAACTGCGAAGAAAACGTCGGAAAAGTAATCGGGAAAAGTATAGAAATGCCTGATACCGAAATAGAGACGCACTCGCTCGAAGATAAAGATTGGTTGGTCGTCGTCGAGTTCTTGTCAGAAGATAATACAGAAGAGCGTGCTCAGGGCGCAGAGGCAATCGGCTACTACTTCGGGTATGCGCAATTAACCAACACACGGATACTTGCGCTGGTCGGCGACCCAGTAGGCCACGCCTACGAGTTACTGTTCTCATTCGCATCAGCCGATGGCAAGAGGCGATTTCTCGAACTTCTCCGCAGCAACGAACTCACAGACTATGATGATGAAAACCCGCCTAGCGTTCCGTCGTTCGAAGAGATAAGAGATGCCCAACCCATCGCTATGGTACTGCCAGAGGATGTAGTCCGGCATGCTGCCTCGATTTCCGCCACATTGGTTATGGAGGCAGAAGACGATGAACCTGTGAACTGATCCATGAACTTACGGCCTGAAGGAGCCATCTATCATTTGGAGAAATTTTCTTTTGTGTTGAAATCAGGCCGTACTGGGCCATCGCGTTCAAGGAGGATTCTGTGAGTCACCTCGATCCCATCGCTGAAAACAAGGGGGCCACTGTGTCCTTGATGGATCTAAGAAGGATCGAGGAATCGAAAATCGAGTTGTGCGCGGAAGTTCTTCACCAAAATCACCTCTGATCAAGTGAAATACGCAGTGGTCCCCAACTATGACAAATTGATAAAACTGGTAACTGCGTGACTTCGCGCTCTGTCCCCATAATCAAGACCCTTTTGGCACCGGTGGCAACGGTTCTCCTGCTAGTCCCTGGCGTACAAGCTTAGTGAGGAAGATCGTGAATGGCACGATATCCTCGCTCACGCTAGCCCTTTCAAGAACATCGAGGTAAGCAATGCGTTCTCCGACCGGGACGACCGTCCAAGGATATCCGCCCGAAGCCAGCATCAGATTCATAAGGAAGCGTGCGATGCGTCCGTTCCCATCCATATACGGATGAATGTAGACAAACACGAAATGCCCGAGGACCACGCGCACGGCCGAGTTGCTTTCCTCGCGTAGGAGATCAAAGAAAGCGGGCATCGCGTCCCGCACCGCCTCGCGCCTCATAGGAACATGCATCGATTTCCGAATGTAAACCTGGTTATTGCGGTAACCGGCAAGGTCGGAAGCCTTCAGCAAACCGGCGGTGACACTTGGTGCGAAGAGCCCGCGATACCAGGTTCCGTGGTCCTCATCCGCGACCAGTCCGGGATTCTCGCCGCGTAGCACTCTACCAATGCTCTCCTGAACTGCCTGATAAGCCTGCCAATAGCCGCGCGCCGCCATCGCATTCTTCTGTTCACGGTCGCCTTCATTGGCTTCCGAATTCCATTTTCCCCCGCGAACCCGCTCAATCAACTTCGGGGTGACGCGATAACCCTCAATCGATAGCGAATGATATGCATCCGTCAGATAGGCATCGTTCACGCGCTTCATATATGCCTTCGTGTTGCGCGGCAGGCCCGGTGCTTCCGGAAAATACTTCATAACCGGTTCCCGCATCTTTTCCCAGAGCAGCCGTATCCTGTTCACATACGGTGAACTTTCGCGCGCTGAAAAGACTAAAGAAGGCTTGTCGGTGAATGGAGCGCTCTCTCGCACATCGTACCCGGCGGCGGACATAGTCTTCACAATGTCGTCAGCGATGCGGTCACGCCCTACATTGCGGAAGGCGCCTGCCAGCCGTCCGGCGATCTTGCTGTGAGCGCCCTCAAGCAGACGTGCAAGCAGCCCCGAGGCATCTCGGACAGTCGCCAGTACGGCGCGCACATCGGTCGAATTGCTCGCAAAGTAGCGTGGAGAGCAAACAATCAGCGCGGCCTCCAATGAGAAGATGCGTAGCCCTTCCATTTCCTCTTGGTCCCCGGCAACGGGCAGTGCGGCGCGAAGATCGAGCAGAGATGTTCCGTGCGGAAGATTCGTCACCTTGTTCCGCGCCTTCGGTGACCTCACCATCAATTGACGCGGCACCGTACGGTTTCCTGCGTGTAGGGCGATAGATTGTTCCGGAGAAAGGCACCACTCCGAATCGAAGCGCTGCTCCAGATAAGCGGCGCAAAAGCGCCAGAAGGATGCATACCAGGCGGTACTCTCACCTTTCACTTCGTCCGGACGGCTCGGGATATACCAGCCCTTGAGGACCTGCTGCAAAAAGCCATTTGCGAGCAGACGTTCCCGGTACGTGCGAGACAAATCCCTGGCACGGACCGCAGAAGCGCCGCTGGAGTTCTGGAGCTTTGCGAGAACTTCCAGAGCTTGTGCGAGTCTTTCCGGCGGCTTGGCCATTGCGAGGCTCCTCAATTTAGCGTTTTGTGTTGTCCATCCATTAGCCTATTACGTTGTCCTAAAATTAGCTTAATAAGTTGTACCATATTTAGCTCAATAGGTCGTGCATTAGCTTTTTCCGTGCGGTGCCCGCAATATCTCGGTTCACGTTCGGGGGTGTTGCAGAACGTCGCCGGTGAAAACAACACCAGGGGATGGCTTGCGCGCCTATTCTCTCACTGCGGTCTCCTTCGGGTGGACGCCGCTGCGCGGCTCGGACGGGTGCTTCGAGTAGCGCCGCTTTCGCGCCAAACAAAGATCGCCTTTGGCACTCAGCGCGCCCCCACTCGCACCCTGCCACTCTCCAGAGTCCTCCGTTCTGTCCTTTCCACCGCTCCGTCTGTTTTTGTCCGCTGCCGCGGATATGAAGAACAAAAACAGCCGGAGACGGCAAGAAAGGAACAAAAAATGGAATTCAGCAGCAACAACCAAAACAAAACCACCGGTGCAGGCCAGCAGACCGCCACACAGCAGCTCATCGCCGAGAACGTCAAGCACCTGATTGCCCAGCTTGAGGCAGGACACAGCGAGACTCTCACCTCCTACCTCACCGCCATGGCACGATTCCACAAATACAGCTTTGGCAACATCCTCGCCATCGCACACGCCCGCCCGGATGCCACGCAGGTAGCAGGTATCCGTACTTGGAACGAGCTTGGCCGTTACGTCAAGAAAGGAGAGAAGGGCATTCCGATTCTTGCCCCGATGATTGCAACCAAGCGCAATCGCAAGGACGAGTCGGTAGAGCAAAGTGACCAGCCAGTGCCCATGCTCATTGGATTCCGCAAGGTCTATGTGTTCGATGTCGCGCAGACCGAAGGAGCCGAGCTTCCCGCACCCGCGAGTGTCTCCGGCGAAGTCGGAACGCACCTCGACCGCCTCATCGCATTTGTCCATCAGCAGGGCATCGAGCTTGAGTACAACGAACGCATCGCCCCGGCATTGGGAGTCAGCTATGGCGGCAAGATCGTTCTGCTACCGGGTCAGTCGCAGGCAGAAACCTTCGCCACGCTGGTTCATGAGGTAAGCCATGAGGCCATACATAAGGCGGAACGGCGCACCATGACCACCAAAACGGTGCGCGAAACGGAAGCCGAAGCCATTGCCTTCATCGTCAGCCGCGCCGTCGGTTTGAACACAGGTAGTGCGAGCGCCGACTACATCGCCATGTACAGCGGAAACGTGGAGCTACTCACCGAGTCGCTTTCCGTCATTCAGCAAACCTCCGCAACCATCCTTGACGCGCTCTTTGCCGAAGAGCCGCGAGCTTCGCTGGCGCAAGCCAGCTAACCGCGCACACACGAGCGGGTGCGCATGCGTGCCCGTTCCATGCTTTCACCTTTAACAACGAAAAGGAGAATCTCTCATGACGACCGCAGTTCAATCCGAGTATCGTAACCTCCCGCTCGATATCCTCACCGAGTCGGCTGCCAATCCACGGCGCAATTTTGATCCCGACGCGCTCGATGAGCTTGCCGAAAGCATCCGCGCACAAGGGTTGCTCTCGCCCCTGATTGTCCGGCCCAAAGGCCAGCATGCCTTTGAGATCGTCGCCGGAGCGAGGCGTTATCGTGCGGCCCGGTTGGCCGGACTTGCCAATGTGCCCGCACGCATCGTAGAACTCACCGATGCACAGGCGATTGAGACCTCCATCGTAGAGAACTTGCAAAGACGTGATGTGCATCCGCTCGAAGAAGCCAGCGGCTATGCCGCGCTCTTGCATCTTGAGGAGCCGAAGTATTCCATCGAGCAAATCGCGGCCAAGTGCGGTAAGCCGCCCGCATTCATCGCGGCGAGGTTGAAATTGACCGAGCTTGTTCCCGCCGTGGCCGAGGCATTTGCAAGAGGCGAGATCGGCACCGGCCACGCGCTCTTGCTGGCAAAGCTCCAGCCGGAGCAGCAGGAAGAAGCGCTCACTGCCTGCTATCAGGAGCAGTATGGCAGTGCCAATCCATCGAAGCGTATCCAGCTCCCGGTTCGCCATCTCCAGCAGTGGATTGAGCACAACATCCTGCTCGAACTTGCATCCGCGCCGTTCTCAAAAGAGGACGCGCAGCTTGTGCCGGATGCCGGCTCCTGCCTTGAGTGCCAGAAGCGCACCGGACACAACACCCTGCTTTTTGAGGGCATGGGCACGCAGCATGATTCCTGCTCCGACCCGAAGCGCTACGCCGCTAAGGTGGAAGCGCACGTCCGGCAGAGCATCGCCAACAAGCCAAAGCTGGTGCAAATCAGTACCGCCTACGGACAGCCGAAGGAGGGCAATGCTGTACTCCCTCGTAATAAGTACGTGGAAATCCGGAGGAGAAACCGCAGAAGAAAGAGCAGCGCGATTGGCCGGAGTACAAAACGTGCAAGTTCACCACCGAGGCCATCGTCACCGAAGGCAGCGAGAAAGGCGAACTCCGCCGCGTGTGCGCCAACCCCGACTGCCCCGTGCATCACGCAAGAAAGCCAGCACGCACCGCCGATGAAGCGTTCAAGGCCGCGCAAGAGAAGCGCCACCGCGAGGAGGCGCTGGCCCAGGCGACGGGACGCCGTGTCCTAAGCGCCATCGTCGAAGCCATTCCCGCACGGCTGATGAAACGTGAGCTGCTGTTTGTGGTCGAGCGGCTGGCAGCAATGCTGGACGAAAAACGGCTGGCAATTGTCATTCGTCAGCACGCTATCGGCAAAGCGAAAGGTACTGGCGATGCACCGGCAAAGCATCTGGCAGCTTTCATCCGTAAGGCGGACGAGAGTATTCTTGGACGCTTGCTGGTGGAGATGGTCGTTCTTTTGTCGGCCCATTCCGTGAACGACTCTGGCAAGGTCCTAACGGAAGCCGCCGACCTCTACAAGGTCAACGTGGCGGCCATCACCGCGAAGGTCAAACAGGAGTTCGCCGCAAAAGATAAGGCGAGGGCGACGAAGAAGGCCACTCCGAAGCCACCAGCGAAGGCCATTAAGAAGCCTAACGCTGCCTAGCTCCAGTCACTTTCATGCGAGTCAATTCCCCAGCGGAGCCTGATACAGCAGGCTCCGCATTTTCTTGCCCTCCGCCTCGTCTGCCCACCCGTTTTGCGAGGCTCATGCCGTACGCCAGGAGCGCTTTTCTCTCCCACCCGACGGGCTATGCGTGCGGGACAGATTGCGTCTCTTCGTCTCAAAGTTGAGGCACCGTTTGACTTCGAGTAGACCACGCGAAACCAAATTGGATACCTAAATTCCATTGCAGGCGTCCAAGACGAATCCCTAGAGGAGGCGGGATGCTCTCCGCTGGAGAGGAAGAGGTTCTATCGGATCGCTGCAAGCAGAACCTTTAGATTGAAAGGCTTCTGCAATAGCGTAAAACTAGAACCACCCTTGGCTTTTTGCTCGACCACCGATATTTCCCCGGAAATGATGACAATCTTGCAGCTAGGGAAGTTCTCTCGAAGCCAATATGCGAACGTGAGGCCATTCATATCGGGCATTGAATAATCGGTCACGACTAGGTCGGGAGCGAATTCGCGGGCGGGTTCGCGGGGGAAAATGGAATTCGGAAGCCAATGAAGGCGACCGTGAACAGAAGAATGCGATGGCGGCGCGCGGCGGCTTGATGTGATCGAGTTTTTTGAGGTCTGCGCGGCTATGAAAGTGGACGGTATCGAGTTGCTCAAGGACTGGATTCGTTCGAGATAACCATTTGAAGCTAGGTTGATGAGCATTATCCGGCATATGCCGGACTTTCGCCGTCGTTCACGAAGCCGACGATGGGTTGTCCCTCAATGCCAAACCTCTCTTTCAGATACAGGCGGAAAACATTGCGCTTCGATAACACGCACCATCCATCTCACGAAAAAACTCAGACACACGCCAAGTCGCGTTTGCGGCTGTAACCTCCTGCTCGGTGAGCCTCCCCTCGCTCGTCCCGTATATTTGCGTTTCGTCCGTCATGGGTAAGAACCTCGAATTCGATAGTATTATGCCTCTTTCGACCTCTTGCAAGCCCTTGAGCTTCAACCCATGTTCGAAATCGGTTGGACTCAGGCGTTCCATTACCCGACGCCCGAGTGCCTAACAATAGCCTTTGTCGCTACGAACCGTTTAGAGTAGGGTATTACCTTTTCCAACCTGTTGATCCACGCGTAGCGTCGGCCCCTGACCTTGCTGAGTTCATTTTTTCTGAGGAATTGAGGATATGTAATGCACTTAAAGAAGATAGTAGTCAAGAACTTTCGACTGTTGCATGAAGCGGCTCTTCTCCTCGAAAAGCAGACCACAGTCATCGTCGGCCGTAATAACAGTGGCAAGACTTCACTGAGCGAAGTGATGACCCGGCTCCTAGCCGAGGGGAACCCGACATTCAGGCTGGAAGATTTTTCTTGCGCCGCTCACCATTGTTTTTGGGATGCCTATCTTGCAAAACTCGGGGGTACGCCGACCGACGAAGTACGGCTCATGCTACCGGCGATCGAAGTCCGGCTGTCTTTCGAGTACGGCACCGACGAACGGTTGGGGACATTGACTGACTTCGTTCTTGATTTCGATGTAGATTGCACTGAAGCTCTCGTTGTTATTCGTTATGAAATCGATGCAGGCAGAATTGACGACCTATTCAACGAACTCACCGGCACTGACGAAGCAACCAAACCTGCCTTTTACCGCGTTCTGCGTGAACGCATCCCTGCGCTTTACGCAGCCCGGATTGCCGCCGTCGATCCGAATGACGACACCAATCAGCGTTCGATATCCGCCTCGGCTCTTCGTGCAGCCTGTGCGAATAACTGCATCCACGCCCAGCGCGGGCTGGACGATGTCAGTCAGAAAGAACACGTCGTCATCGGGAAGGTCCTGGAAAAGCTGTTTACGACTGCTAAAGTGAATAAAGCCAATGCTGCGGACCGTACGCTCGCGGAAGAGCTTGAACAGGCCGTGTTGGAAATTCAAGAAAAGATCGGCGTTGATTTCAATGCCAAGTTGAATGAGCTGCTGCCAGCTCTGTCACTCTTTGGCTATCCCGGCCTTCCAGACCCGCATCTTCTGACCGAAACCACGCTCGATGTCGAGCGCCTTCTGACCAATCACACCAAGGTGCGCTATTCCGGTTCAGACGGCATAAACCTGCCTGAGTCCTATAACGGACTCGGAGCGCGAAATATCATCCTGATACTTCTGCAACTGCGACAATACTTTAAGGACTTCACCGCCCTCGACCCCAAACCAGCGGCTCATCTGATTTTTATTGAGGAACCGGAAGTGCATTTGCATCCGCAGATGCAGGAAGTCTTTATTCGCAAGCTGGGCGAGATTGCCGACAAATTCAGCACAGAAAGCGGTTCGCTCTGGCCCGTGCAATTCGTCGTTTCCACCCATTCGTCGCATATTGTGAACGAAGCACATTTTGAGACCATCCGCTATTTCATGGCCGCTCCGGAAGACGGAACAGGTGAATTGAAAACTGTTGTTAAGGATTTACGGGCTGGCCTTGCGGGGAAGCCTCAGCCGACCCGAGATTTCCTGCGTCAGTATCTGACGCTGACCCGCTGTGACCTCTTCTTCGCCGACAAAGCGATTTTGATTGAGGGCACAACCGAGCGAATTCTGATGCCCCGTATTATCGAGATTCTGGACAAGACACAACCGGCTGATCAGAAATTGGGAACCCAGTATCTTTCAGTTGTAGAGGTCGGCGGCGCCTATGCACAGCATTTCTTCGATTTGATCGAGTTCCTAGAGCTGCGGACGCTCCTCATCTGCGATATTGATTCAACGGCTCTGAATGCAAAAAATCGCTATGCTGCCTGTGCGGTTCATGCTGGTACAAGGTCGAGCAATAGCTGCATCAACACATGGCTTCCGAATGGGGGCACGGTCCTTACTCCTATTCAGCTGACTCTTGTCTCCGACGATCAAAAAGTCGCCGGACACAGACGAATTGCCTATCAGGTTCCCGAGATAGCTGGAGGCCCCTGCGGCCGGAGCTTTGAGGACGCCTACATGCTGGCGAATCCTGCAATGTTTCCAATGACGGCGACAGCCGCGAACGCGCTCGAACTTGAGGCCGAGGACATGGCTGGGGATGTCAAGAAATCGAACTTTGCTCTTGAACATGCGATCAGTGATACGGACTGGATTATTCCGCGCTATATACGGGAAGGCCTAGTCTGGCTCACCGCAGAAGATGCAGCAGGCTTAACCGCTGCGGCCGCAGCCGGAGGGCCACATGCCTAGAGCCGCCCAAGCTACTGTTCCCGGCCCTGCCCTTTTGGCGGCGCAACAGGCTGAAGCGCATGTTTCACATTGCCTTCAGGAAAAGCATCACTTCCTTCTGGAAGCTGGCGCCGGCGCCGGAAAGACCTACTCGCTTGTCGAAGCGCTCAAACAACTTCTGAAGACGGAGTGCAATGCACTTCGCAAGAATAATCAGCAGATTGCCTGTATTACCTACACAAACGCTGCTACTGCCGTTATCACCAGCCGCATTGATGGAGACAAGTTAGTTGCGGTTAGTACCATTCACGCTTTCTGCTGGTCGCTCATCAGATCCTTCCAACCTGCTTTGCGAAAAGGTCTGCACAATATTCCGGCATGGCAAGAAAAGATTACTGAAGTCGGTGACCTCGGTCTTCGCGCTGTCGAATATGATCTCGGCTATCGGAAAATCACGGACGATGTGATATCGATCCATCATGACGATGTGCTGGCGCTGATGGCCGCGTTCCTGCCTCATGTTAAGTTTCAATCCATCCTCGCTGGGCGTTATCCATACATCTTCATCGATGAGTATCAAGACACGAGTTCCGAAATGATGGCGGCTATTACGACCCATCTTTTCCCGCGTGTAGGTGGGCCGCTTATTGGCTTATTCGGAGACCACTGGCAACGGATATATGACAAAACCTGTGGTCACGTTGCGGACGAAGCGCTTCTGGAGATTGGCAAAAAAGCCAATTTCCGCTCCGCGACTTCCATCGTCAAGGTCCTAAATAAGCTTCGGCCAGAACTACCGCAGGCCTTCAGAGACGAGAGCTTTATTGGCACCGCTGATGTATTCCATACGAATAGTTGGGTAGGTACGCGTCGTTCGGGCGCGGGTGGTGGTCACTGGAAAGGTGATCTGCCACCAGAAGTCGCGCATCAATATCTTGGCAGTTGTATTGACAGCCTGAAAGCCGCGGGATGGGATTTCGCCCCAGAGAAGACCAAGGCTTTATTGCTAACACACAACGGACTTGCCGCCGAGCAAGGGTATGGCGAACTCGCCCGTGTGTTTCCTTATAACGACCTCTTCGCCAAGAAAACAGACGATCATGTTGCATTCTTCGCTGACAAGCTTGAACCCGCGGCCGTTGCCTATCAAGGCCATCGCTATGGCGAAATGTTCGACATCCTCGGCGACCAAGCGCCGCGCATGTCGTCTCATTCGGAAAAGGAACAATGGTCCGCCGCGATGAACACTCTCATGCGATTACGCGAAACCGGTACTATCGGCGACGTGGTCGATTATTTGATTGCCACCGGATATCCCTGTCTGCCTGAAAACGTTTACCGTCAGCAACGGGAGGCGCAGGCATGGCATGATGAGGCTGGCCTGGAAATCCCTGAAATAATCACGCGCGTCCGGGGAATAAGGGCTCGCCCCTATTCCGAAATGATCGCACTTGTAAAATATCTCGAGGGCCATACCCCATTCGCCACCAAGCACAGCGTTAAGGGCGACGAATTCGAGAATGTTCTGGTGGTGCTTGGCCGTGGCTGGAATCAATACAACTTCGATCAGTTCTTGGAATTGTCCGCATCTGCCAATATTCCTGCTGACAAACGTGACTTCTTCGAACGTAACCGTAATCTGTTCTATGTCTGCTGCTCCCGCCCGACAACTCGATTAGCGCTGCTCTTCACTCAAGTACTATCCAATTCTTCGCTCCAGACTTTGCGGTCGTGGTTTGGTGCGGATCACGTTCACGACGTTGGGGGCGGTCAATTTCCAGTCACGAATCGTCCAGCCTAGCCTTTCATTTGAAACTCGCTATTGTTGCGGGTTATGTATAAAACGACCGGGAACATGCAATCAGGATCGGTGGCTCACTCAGGATCATCGGTTCTCGCGTCGCAAAGTCTCGTCGAGTCACCGATCCCACGGGCATCGCCATCGTGCATGCCAGAATCTCCCTAACGTCGTCCGACGGACAAGCCGCCAGAATGGCCAGCAACCAAGATCGCAGGCATGCGAAAAGAAAATAAGGGCGGAAGACTTCCGAAATAACGAATTGGCCTCACCACTGCCGATTCCCGGCGATGGCAAACGAAATCCGAAACTATGAAGTCAGCATTCAAATCGTCATACCGCCACCGAATTCGGCGGAATGCTGCCATGGCGATTTACCGCCGGTAATCGATCAAGGGATTGGCAGGTACGCAAGCCGGATTGTTGCTCTGAATACGGCGGACCCTTTGCCAAATACTCGGCGTGGAAAAACGGGGACTTCTTGGCCTTTTCGGGTCGAACCCGTTCGGCTATAACGCAGAATCCCCCGATGCTGCCAGTCGAAAATAAGTGAATCTAAATTCATAAGGTGCGAAAGAATCGCCGACCTTTGTATAGAGGCACAGGAATTCAAATCCTAGAATCTTCTCTTCCAGCCCCTCGAATAGTTCGATCACACGTTCAACCCATCCGGATCCGCCAGCTTCCCGATAGAGACCGAGTACGTGTATTGGAGGGCAGGAAAATTCATCCACCTCTTCATCGAGTTGCTGTGGGTCATCAACAAATTCCTGAAACATCCCCGATGTCGCCAGCGCGTAAACCAGACGCTTCTCGTCCATGTCGTTGATCCCATGCTCCGAGAAAAGACCAGGAGATACATACATCGCATCGGAAGCAACCCGTTGAATATCGAAGTCGGAGAGGAGCCCGAACCTATACGCGTAGAGCTTTGTGACAATCTCCTGCTCTTCAGGAGGAAGAAGGGCAAACCGAGCTTCATCGTCCTTCGGTGTTATCTGGGCCAGCTTAGGGGAAGGCATCGGAGGTCTCGCAATCCCATTATCACGTCTGCTTTGCTCCTGACGTCTCTGCCGTTCCATTTTGCTCATCTTCTTCTTCATCTGGCAGTCTTCTCCTTGGCTTTAATCGTTTGTGCTCGGGCCTCAATGCGACCAGTTGTTTGAGAAACCTGCCAATTGTATTCGTCTGCTCTGTGGAAAGCAGCCTTTAAGTGTTGGCGTTCAATGCACCTCTAGCAAGCGAAACTCGATACCTGTCTATGACAGGCCAGCATGACCGATCTTCGGTCACAATGCTGCTACTCGTTCCCAAATGGGGTGGCAATAAACTGGTGGGGCCAGCGAACCACCGCTGCCACTAATCATCTATTCTGAGCAATTCAAGTTTCACGACGCTGGCAGCATTCCAGAACTCCTTGATGAGGTGGCACTGCAAGGACGTTGTGGTTTGTTGCGCCAGTCGTCCACGCGCTTTCTGCGGCAAGGCGTTGTCTATAAGCCTCTCTCGGAACCCATCCAGCTCGGTTCTGCACTTACATGGCGTGCCAATAGTCGTGCCCAAGTTTCATCTCTGTCCGCGACGCGATCATAGCCTTCTCCTAACAACCATGATCTTCAAACCAAAGTGGAACCTTACCTGACGCAATCCTGTCACTTCCACGAGAACCACTGGAAATGGTCTGTCTCATGGCCGTGCGGCTGACGGAAGGAAGCAATCTGTTCTGAGCAGTTTCTGCAAGTAATCCCCGTTCTGCCCTCTGCTCTCTCTCGGTCACCGCGAGAGGAAACGGGGCTGCGCCCAGCAGCTGGCGAGTCTCTGCTTCGTCTGCCAAAGCACGCGGATATTGTATTGGGCATTGGTCGTTATTCCGTCTGGCAGACGCCTCCGGTTTCGGTTCCTCCGCAAGCGGCACCTCCGAAAAAGCCACTCGCCCTCCTTGGGAGCCGCCCTCTCTCGCGTCCCTCCGGGCTGTGTGTCCCGAGAGATCACTCCGGGCAGACAAGGAGATTACGATCATGCAAACTGCAACTGCCATCCAGAATCAGCCCATAATCAACTCAGTCGTCCACGGCAACTGCATCGAGATCATGCGAACCGTGCGTGGGGCGAGCACCGACTTTGTGCTCACGGACCCACCTTACCTGGTCAGCTACCGTGATCGCGCTGGCCGCTCCATTCAGAACGATCAGAACGATGCCTGGATGCTTCCAGCCTTTCGTGAGATCTATCGCGTACTGAAGCCGAATCGCTTCTTCGCCTGCTTTTACGGGTGGTCGCGCGTAGATCGCTTCATGAGCGCATGGCATGCAGCAGGCTTCCGGGTGGTGGGCCACATGGTGTTCGTGAAGCATTATGCGTCGGCTTCGAAATTCTTGCGCTACCAGCACGAGCAAGCATATCTTTTGGCCAAGGGCTCTCCGGAATTTCCTACGAATGCTATCGGCGATGTGATCGAGATGAGGTATAGCGGAAACAAATTCCATCCCACGCAAAAGCCGGTGTCGGCGCTCGTGCCCCTGATTAAGTCATTCTCGAACGAAGGTGATCTGGTGCTTGATCCATTTTGCGGAAGTGGTTCGACGCTGGTAGCCGCACAAGTTGTGGGTCGCGCATATCTCGGAATCGAACTGGACGAGAAGTACTTCAACGTCGCGCAAGATCGAATGCAACGACGGGCTGCCAGGAAGCAGCCTATAAATCTCATCCCTCTCTCCGAACTATGCACCGATTGGCAGTGACAATTGCTCAGGCGGGCGCTGATCCTTCATCCGCTTCGCAAAGGTCCGCACATATTCGCTGACCAGGGGCGACTTGTTATTGGCCAGAGCGGCCAAATGGGTTTCAAGGCGAATCTGCGAATCCCGCATAGGAATGTATCTGAACCCATAATTAGCCATCCGCTTCGCTTCCGTCGGTGACATCCATGCAACAAAATTGTCTGTCAAAAAAGCAGTGACTTGGTCTGCCTGAATGAAATGATGGACAATACTTGGCTTTCGATGCTCGGCTTCCATCCGTTGGAGGATCAGATCGTACAGATACGGATGCAGACTGCGGTTGAAGAGTATCCACGGATACTCGGACAATTCAGTGAACCCGACAGACTCTTTCGCCGACAACGGGTGCGCTTCACGAAAGACGATCATGAAGGGATAGTTTGCGACACGAAGAGTTGTCACAGAGGTGATTTGTGGCGGCGTAGTGACCAGGGCAAGCTCGATCTTCCGGCGTTGAAGCTGAGTCAATAGTTCAAGACTGTGTTCTGTGACGATCTCGATGGAAAGGTCGCGGTAAAGAGACAGCTCTGTTGTGCGCAGGCGTTCGATCAAAGCGGGCGGCAAGTATGCCGATGCTCCGATGCGTAGTTCCTGGCGCTCGTCGCGCTTGGCTTCCCGCGCTTCATGGACGGCACGATGGTAAGCGTGAACGCTCTCTATGGCATGCTCCACAAAAGATCGTCCTGGGCCAGTGATTTCCGCTCCGTCATGATCCCTGTTGAAGAGTCGAGCCTGCACCTTCCGCTCAACCACTTGGAGACGTTTGGTAATAGCTGGTTGAGAAAGACCCATGCGCTTCGCCGCGCCGGTAAGAGTGCCCTCTTCGTGCAAGGCAACAATCACTTCGAGATCACTAATTTTCATCTCGCATGCACCCTTCATGCACACCAACTCCTGTGCATTTGCAAAGCAAGACGAGGCGGCGCTTCCGTGGTCCGGCAATGCATGGCCGGACCACCTACTTACTCCTTTGATGCTGGATTTCCACAATTCGATACATTGGCAGCTTAAGTGCTTACGCCCGCGACAAAATCTCATACTCAGCCCTGCTGTTCCAAAAAGTTATATCCCACTTCCAAATAGTTATTGGACAGAACCAAATTCTAGGCACAGGCTTTCTTCATTGATGTCTGCGGATGTGGTCCGCAAAGCTTTGTATTAGGCAATCTTAGTACCGGAGTACCTTCGATGAGCAGGTTTGAAAGTTCCAGCCGCAAACGAGCGTTTGAGGAGCAGTCGAACCTCGAACATCCATCCCGCCGGGGTCCCAGCGGCAAGAAGACCGCGCGCGCTGAACCAAGCTCGCTATCGGGCGGTCCAAAGCCGGATATTCATCTCGTGGAAACAAGAGGGATGCCATCCGATATCATTGCGACCATAGAAAGCAAAAGAGGTGCATGGTCTGCGCCGGAGTTAGCTGAGCTGCTGGGCTGCTCTGGAAAGCACATCTATGCACTTGCGAAATCCGGGCGGCTGCCGCACCTGCGAATTGGCGGTATGATTCGGTTTGATCCGTGCGTTACCGCCGCGTGGCTGCGCGAGCGCTCTATTGCCGCGTAGCGTCCGGCAATCTCACCATCGGATCGCATTGATCCTCGCCTGTGCTTCCGCGCTGCTTGCTGGTCGCAGATAGCGCATTGTGGAGGCGAGATCGGCGTGACCCATGTAGGCTTGAACGGTTCTCAGGTCCAGCCCCGACCTCAAAAGTGTGGTGCAATAGGTTCGACGGAATTTGTGCAGGGTCCATTCCTGACATTCTTTTAGAGGGCTCTTGCACCCTTCACACTGGCCACAGTTCAGCCCTGCACGCTTGGCGAGTCGTTTCAGAATCCGCAGTAATTTCCGATTTGGATATCCCCGCTTGGTGTTGAACAGCAACCCTCCCTTGGGATGCTGCTCTTGCCAAGCTTTGAGTTCCGCGAGTAAGTCATCCGGAATCGGGATATCCCTCTCTTCGGAATCTTTGACCCGGAACTCGTAGCGTGGCTTGCTCGATACGCGCAGTACCTTGTCTTGACGGTGAATGTCGGGCCATTCCAGATAAACAATTTCCTGATCTCGGAGCCCGCACTTGAGCGCCAAGCCGATGACCAAGTGCATGTCCGGATCGGCTGCCTTCAGGATGCTGGCGATCTGCTCGCGGGTATAAATGGTCGGCAGTGTCTCATCGTAGCGGGGAACTGGGGGAAGCAGTTTTTTATCCACGCCAGCAAAGCGAAGGAAGCTGGCGACGCGAGTGTGCTTGTTGGCGACCGTCCGGTCCGAGCATCCACGTTTACGTAGCGCGGCGTGGAAATCGAATAGATCTTCGCGCCGGATCTCATCGACATAGGATTTCTTTACAATGCGAAGGAATTCCGCGGACACCAGGCGACCAACATCGGCTGCAACCAGCGCACCTCGCTGCTCTGCGTCGCGAACATATTCACGAGCCTTGACGGCCAAGCTTACCCGGCCGGGTTCGTCCTCGCGGAGCACGATACCGGCGGCCAGAGCCGATTCTTTTGCAGCCAACCTGAGCTCCATCCGTTCCTTGGCCGCGTGGGCTTCTGCCGCTTTTTCTCCGGCTGGTACATAAACGAGCTTACTGCCCTCGTACATGCGCAGCTCGTACTGTCCATGCTCGAAAAACTGCGGTTCACCGCCGACCATCACCCAGCGTGGGCGAACCCTGCCATTCTTTCCATAAGCAGCCGTGTAGCGCTTCCACCCATTATTTGTTTTGCAATTTCGGACGAGTGTGACTGTTCTGTTTGCCATGTCAGCGGGCTCCTAAGCCCCAAAAACCTTACAACGACATTACAAAGCAAAACGTGTCATAAGTAAACTATTTGTTATCAGTTATATAAAATTGTACGGGTTCGAATCCCACTCTCTCCGCCAGACCTATATTTATCTTGCACTTAGACAACTTCGATCCATCTCGATACCATAACTCTCAGGAGTGAGGTTCATAGTGGCTGGAATCGTGAGATTGTTGGGTAGAGTTTCTCTCTCAAATTGAAACCTTGATCAGCTCTATGGTTTCCCGAAGCTGGCCCACGTCGCACCTCTCGCAGGTGCGTGGATTGAAACAGTGTCACCGCATCTACCGTAGAACCGTTTGGGCCGTCGCACCTCCACGCACCTGCGAGAGGTGCGACTACCGTCTGCTGATGGTGGAATCCCCAGGCGTGAGTTTCAATCCACGCACCTGCGAGAGGTGCGACAAGGTGTCAACTCCAAAGAGGCCGATGGCTACGTGTCCTTCGCCTTCGGCTCAGGATGACCCTCGCAGCAGATGGTAGACATATCTACTCTGGAACCGCTCCGGTTAAAACAATCGCATAAAATCGCACTGCAATTGATGGTAGTGGTCATATTGGTCATG